>Ga0302299_10001546_pt1 | contig 13839 bp, 7 predicted proteins | sample III_Fen_N3_4_FD_198795 | JGI IMG/M metagenome (GOLD analysis project Ga0302299, IMG submission 198795) | Peat permafrost microbial communities from Stordalen Mire near Abisko, Sweden - III_Fen_N3_4 | ecosystem: Environmental > Terrestrial > Soil > Wetlands > Permafrost | place: Sweden: Abisko... | reverse complement strand
CGGTTCACGATCCCGGTCTACGAGATCTACAAGGCGGGCGATGCGCCGAGCTGGCTTCCGGGGCTCGATCTGCTCACCGCGCTGGGTCTGCCGGTGGCGGTCGTGCCTCACTACGACAACGCCGAGGGCGGCAATCACGACACCCGCTTCTGCTACATGGGCGAACGGCGGTTGGCCGCGCTGGAGGCGGAGCTCCCGGCGGACGTGTTCATCCTCGGAGTCGACGGGCACACGGCCCTGGTGCTGGATCTGGACCAGGGGTCCGGTTCCGTGCTGGGGCTGGGTACCGTCACGGTCCGGAAGGACGGCCGGAGCACGGTCTTCCGGGCCGGATCCGAAATCGCGATCGCCGATCTCGTCGCGACCGCGTCGGGGCGGGGAGCGGCCGGGGGCGGAGCGGCGGGGGGCGGAGCGGCGGCGCGGGGAGCGGTGGCGCGGGGTGTGGCGCGCCCGGTCCGCGCTTCAACCGCAGGTTCGGCCGGCGCCGCCGTGGACGCTCCCGGCTCTCGAACCCTGCGCGAAGAGGTCGCCGACCTCGAGCGCATCTTCGAGACGTCGCTCGACGAGTGCGACGCGCCCGCCGCAGTGCGAGCGATCCTGGCGCTGGAAGAAACGATCCAGGCCTGGTCGCGCGACACGGACCAATCCGACGCGCTGGCCTCCGCCCGCTCGGCGTTGCGCGCGGCCGTCGTCTGTCTGGGCGAGATGGCGGTCGAAGGCTCGCGCGATCCCGCCGCGCTCGTAGGCCCGTTCGTGGACGCGCTTCTGGCCGAGCGCGTGCGCGCCCGCGAGGCTCGCGACTGGTCCGCCGCCGATGCCATCCGCGACCGCTTACTCGCCGCCGGCATCGAACTCCACGACGCCGCCGACGGCACCACCTGGGAGTTGCGCCCGACCGCGCCCGTCGTCGGACCCCGTGGCTCGCCCCTGCGGGGCAAGCCACAACCCCGACGTGGCAGCGGCACTCCGGAAGTGAGGCGGTGGCAATCGCCCTCGACGCGGTACCCTACCTCCCGTGACCGTTGCGCCGAATGACTTCGTCCACCTGCATCTCCACTCCGAGTTCAGCCTGCTGGACGGACTCGGGCGCATCAACGAGCTTGCCGAACAGGGCTCGCAGCTCGGTTTCGACGCCATGGCCATCACCGATCACGGCGCCCTCTACGGGGCCGTCGCTTTCGTCCAGGCGACCACAGCCAAGGGCATCAAGCCGATCGTCGGCGTCGAGACATATGTCGCCCGCCGGAGCATGCGCGACAAAGAGGGCAAGGCCGACAGCCAGCCCTTCCACCTGGTCCTTCTGGCGGAGAACTGGGAGGGCTACCAGAACCTCTGCCGTCTGATCACCGACGCCCACCTCGACGGCTACTACTACAAGCCGCGCATCGACCACGAGCACCTTGCGAAGTACTCGAAAGGCCTGATCGGGCTCTCCGCATGCCTCGGCGGTGAAGTCGCGAAGGCGCTCGAAGTCGACGATTGGGACCTGGCGCGCAAGACCGCCGGCATCTACAGCGACATCCTGGGCGAGGACCGCTTCTTCCTGGAGCTGCAGGACCACGGCTTGCCCGAGCAGCGGGCGCTCAACCCCAAGCTCATGCGCCTCGCGCCCGAAGTTGGGCTCAACCTTGTGGTTACCAACGACCTCCACTACGTCCGGCGCGAGCAGTCGGAGGCGCACGACGTCCTGCTGTGCGTCGGCACCGGCAACAACCTCGACACACCGGGGCGGATGCGGTTCGAGTCGAGCGAGTTCTACCTCAAGTCGGCCGCCGAGATGGCGAAGCTCTTCCCCGACAACCTCGACGCCATCCGCCGAACGCGAACCATCGCCGAGATGGTGAACATGAAGTTGCCGTTCGGCCAGCTTCGAATCCCGTCATTCCCGGTTCCCGAGGGCGAGACCATCGAGACCTGGCTCCGTAAGGAATGCCAGGCCGGCCTGGCCCGCCGCTACGGCACCGTCACGCCTGAGCTGCAAGCCCGCCTCGACTACGAGCTCGACGTCATCTGCCGCATGGGCTACGCGGGCTACTTCCTGATCGTGGCCGACTTCACCGCGTTCGCCCGCCAGCAGCGCATCGCGATCACCGTCCGCGGCTCCGCGCCGGGCAGCATCGTGACCTACACGCTCGGTATTACGCCCGTGGATCCGATCCACTACCAGCTGCCGTTCGAACGGTTCCTAAACCCCGACCGGGTGACCATGCCCGATATCGACGTCGACTTCGAGGACGGGCGGCGCGAGGAAGTGATCAACTACGTCAGCCGCAAGTACGGCGCGGATCACGTGGCCCAGATCATCACCTTCGGCACGATGCTCGCCCGCGCCGCCATCCGCGACGTGGCTCGTGTCGTCGGCATGTCCTACGGCGAGGGCGACCGCATTGCCAAGGCGGTTCCGAACCAGCTCGGCATCAAGCTCGAGGAGGCGATCGAGACCAGCCCGGCGCTCAAGGAGATGTACCAGAACGAGCCGGCGGTCCACCGCGCCATCGAGTTCGCCAAGCAGCTGGAGGGCGTGGCGCGGAACGCTTCCACGCATGCCGCCGGAGTCGTGATCAGCCGCGAGCCGTTGACGGAGCTGATGCCGCTGCAGCGTGCCACCAACTCCGACGCGGTCATGACCCAGTACGAAATGCACGGCGTCGACGCGCTGGGCCTGCTCAAGTTCGACTTCCTGGGTCTCTCCAACCTGACGATCCTGCGCCAGGCGGTCGATCTGATTCGCGAACATCGCGGCGAGGAGATCGACCTCGAGAAGATCCCGCTGGACGACTCCAAGACGTTCGAACTGCTGGCGTCCGGTGAGACGACCGGCGTCTTCCAGCTCGAGTCGGCCGGCATGCGCCGCTACATCCGCGAGCTTCAGCCGAGCACCGTCTTCGACCTGGCCGCCATGGTGGCGCTCTATCGCCCGGGGCCGATGGACAACATTCCGGCCTACATCCGACGCAAGCACGGCCAGGAGAAGGTCACGTACCTTCACCCGCTCCTCGAGCCGTATCTCAATCGAACCTTCGGCGTCTTCGTCTACCAGGAAGACATCATGTCCGCCTCGACGGCGCTGGCCGGCTTCACCGGTCCCGAGGCCGACATGCTCGGTTACGCGATCCGCAAGAAGAAAGCCGCGCTCATGACCGAGATGCGGCACAAGTTCGTGAGCCAGGCGGCCGAGCGAGGCGTCAAGCCGTCGGTCATCGACGCCGTCTTCGCCGCCTTCCAGCCGTTCGAGCGATACGGCTTCAACAAGGCCCACGCCACCTGCTACGGCCTGATCGCGTATCAGACTGCGTACCTGAAGGCGAATTACACGGTCGACTACATGACCAGCGTCCTGACGGCTTTCCGGGATAACGAGGAGAAGGTCGCCGCCGCCGTGGCCGAATGCAGGCGCCTGGGCATAGATGTTCGCCCGCCCGACGTCCACCGATCGTTCGTCGAATTCACGGTCGAAGACGACGCCATCCGCTTCGGCTTGCTGGCGGTCAAGAACGTCGGCGAGGGCGCTATCGATTCGATAATCGCGGCCCGCCAGGCCGAAGGCGATTTCCGGTCACTTGCCGACTTCTGCGCTCGCGTCGATCTACGGCTGGCCAACCGGCGCGTGCTGGAGTCCCTCGTGAAGGTGGGGGCAATGAGCCGCTTCGGGCACGCCGCCCAGCTGCTGGAGGCGCTGGACGACGCCACGTCCGCCGGGCAGGCCGCTCAGCGCGACCGGCTCACCGGCCAGACCGCGCTTTTCGACATGGGATCGTCGCCCGAGGCGCTGGAACGGCCGCTGCCGCAGGTTCCGGAAGCGCTCTCGAGGGAGCGGCTGCGCTGGGAGAAGGAGCTCCTCGGGCTGTACCTCTCGGAACATCCGCTCGGGGCTCTGTCGGAGCAGATCGCCCAGTACGTGACCGCTTACTCGGGCGACCTCAAGGACGAGTCGCTCGACGGGCAGCGCGTCGTGATGGGCGGCATCGTCACGGGCGTGCGGTCGGTGACCACGCGTGCCAAGGAGACGATGGCCGTCGCCACGCTCGAGGACCTGCAGGGGACGCTGGAGGTCGTCGTCTTCCCGCGCATGTACGTGACGTCCGGCGGGACATTCGCCGAGGGCGCAATCCTGCTCGTGGCCGGCCGCATCGACCACCGCGGCGAGGAGGCGTCGCTGCTCGCGGACGCGGTTTGGGTTTGGGAGGACGCCGCCGCCCGTGGCCCCTCAGCGATAGCCCAGGAAGTGGCCGCCGGGGAGCGCGGAAGGGGCGGCACCCGACGCTGGTCATCGGGGAGTGGCGCGGGGAGTGCCGCCGGCAACGGCAACGGAAATGGAAATGGCAGCGGCTACGGAAACGGCCATGCCCGGCCGGCGTCCGGCGCGCCCGCGGAGGCGATTGGGACCGGCGCCGCGTCGTCCGGCACGCCCGCGACCTCGTCCATACCCGCCGTCCCACCCGCGCCGCGGGTCCGCGTGTCGCCGCTGCGGGGTGGGGGAGTGACCGTGCTGGACGCCGCCGATCTTCCGTCGCTCCCCGCCGAGCCCCTCTCCGCCGTGCCCGCACCCAACGACTTCGCGGCCCTTTCCCCGGACCGCGAGGAGCCTCCTCTCCCGGAAGAGGCCCGGGCCGTTGCGGCCCGTGCGTCCGGCGCACCGACGACACCACTCGAAGCGCCGGAGAGCGGCGTCCTCCAGGTACGCTTCACAAGAGGCGCGGACACAGACCGCATCGTATGGGCAATGGAGGAGTTGAGGACGATGCTCAGGGACCGTCCCGGGGCCACGCGGGTCGTCTTCCACCTGCCCGGACAGGGCGGCGGCACGCTGCCGATGGAGGTCCGGGGCGGAGTGGCTTACGACTCCGAGCTTCTTGCCGAAGTCCAGCGCCGAGTCGGTGAGGGTCTCGTCCGCCTCGAGATTTCGACGGGGCGTCGCGCGTGAGCACGGACTCGAGCCGGCCGGGGGAGCCGTCGCCCGGGTTTGCCGGCCGCCTGCTTCACGGTCGCCACCGAAACCTCGTCATCGCCGTCTTCGTGGTCGCGTGGCTGCTCGTCGCCATCGTTGTCGCGCTTGCGACGGCGAGCGGCGTCGTCTGGTTCTGACCGGTCGCAGGTATCCGCCGTCGCAGGCCCGAAGCTCCCGACCCGGCTACAATTCGCGCGGCTGCTCTCTGCAGATCGTCGTGCCTCCGAGGCGCGCGATCGGGCCGCCCGGCTTTCCGGAGCCCGACCTTCGTAACAGGCGGGATAAAGAGGGCGTCTTAGCGGCCACACCGCCACAACCGCGAATCGTGCATAGTTGCGACCAGGCGAACGCCACGAGATGGCGCAGCCACCCCCAGGAAGAGGTTCATGGGAATGAGGTCTAAGTCTCGATCGCGGAAAGCTGCTGCCGGAAATGCACTGTCCGGGGTGCAGGTGGCGCTCGAGTTGGTGTTCCGCGCGATCGGGCAGGTGGCGCAAATCCCGGCCGTGGTCGCCGGTCTGTCGCTGCTCATGCCGGGCTTGGGACATGTGGCCATCCACAAGTTCCGTCGCGGCGCGATAGTCGCCCTACCGGCGCTCGCCGTCACCTTCGTAGTCCTCTTGCTGGTAATCTTCGACCGTTCCGCGCTCTTCGAACTCGTGAGCGCCAAGGTCCTCACGAGCCTCCTGTTGCTGGATCTGGTCGCGCTCGTCTATCACCTCTGGGCGATGGCAGACGGTTACATGATGGCCGCCAAGCTCCGGCCGGTCCGGCCCGGGGCGACCAGGTGGCTCAGCGGGGGCGCCGTTGCAGTCCTGGTCCTGGGGACCGTCACCATCCACGCCGGCCTGGCATCGGTCAACCTGCAGACTCAGCAGACTTTGAATTGCGTCATGAATGCCAACGGGCCATGCATCGCGGACTACTCGCCCGGCGACAGCATCCCGAGCTTCGACATGGGCGTGGACAGTCCCGACCCAAGCACCTCGGTGGCGCCCGACCCGACCGACACGCCGGCCGCCCCTGGTTCGGCGGCGCCAACGCCGGGCGACACGACCCTGTATCCGGTTCCACCCGCCTGCACCGACCCGAGCGGCTGGGCAGCACGGAACTGCACGCTCTACATCCTCCTCATCGGCGGCGACGCCGGCATCGGCAGGCCAGGGGGCCAGTGCGACCCGACCAAGCCGAACTGCGTGGTCGACCTGCGCACCGACACGATGATCGTGCTGCAGGTGGACCTGTCGACCGGGCGCTCGGCGATGTACAGCATCCCTCGAAACCTGATGAACGTGCCTCTCGGAAAGACCGACTGGAACGCATACCCGTACCACTTCTTCCCAGCGCTCAGGGCCTACGGGGCGAGTTCGAAGCTTGGCTGTGGAAACGCAGGGTCGGAATGCATCATCGACTATATGTGGCACGACGCCGCTTTTGTGAATCCTGGGAAGTATCCGTACCCCGGCAACTATTTCGCCCGGGCCACCAAGGCGGTCGAGGAATCGATAGGCGCACTCATGGGAGTCCCCATGAGCGGAACGGTCGTAGTGGACCTTCTCGGGTTCGTCAACCTCATCGACGCCCTCGCCCCCAACGGGCTCAAGATCAACAGCCCGTACGACGTGCGCCAGATCCCCGGCTCGCCCTATACCAACTCAGTGGCCGTCCACCAATACGGTCTCCACTTCCCCAAGGGCGTCCAGACTCTCCACGGCGAAATGGCCCTGGCGTTTGCTCGTCTGCGCCATGTGGTAGCCCATGACTCCGACACCTTCCGTACGGCACGTCAGCAGCTGGTTCTCAGTTCGCTGCTCGACCAGCTGAACCCTTGTGAGATAGCGCCGAACATCTCGGGCGTCCTCGGCGCCGTCAAAGGCACCATCTGGACCAACATGGACTGGAACGATGCTCCCCAGCTGGCCGCAGTGGCCGCGAAGATCCACACGAGCAACCTCAAGACGTACCAGCTGAATTCGTCGAGGGGTTACGCGGCCAACGTGACGCCGGACGTAGGTAGCACCGTCGTCCTGCAGAAGTATCAGAACGCCGTGAAGATCGGTCTCAACGGTGCCTCGTCGGCGTACGGCGGATCGAGCGGCGGCGGCGGGGGCGGTGGCGGAGGCGGCGGCGGTTTCCACTGCTGAGCCCGCGCCAACCGGGTCCGCGAACATGCTCAGGGTGGGGCATGGTGCCGACGGCGGGAGTTGAACCCGCATGACCTCACGGCCACTCGATTTTGAGTCGAGCGCGTATGCCAGTTCCGCCACGTCGGCACGGCCAGCCGGCATGGTACAGCCTGGCGGCTCGCGTCGGGTGGGAAGCGGCGAACCCGTGCTATCCTCGCGCCGCCGCGGCCGGATAGGATGCCGCGTTGCGAGGGCGCCGTGGAGCGAACGTGCCTGACGGGCAAGCCGTGACCGACGCGCGGGAGGCGCAGGTTCCCCGGGTCGAGGACCCGGGCCAGGGGATCGACGTCGCCCTGGTCGGTCAGGCCGTCCGCGGCGAGCTTGCCGCCTTCAACCAGCTCGTCGAGCGCCACCAGGACCACTTGTTCGCGCTCGTCTATCGGCTGGTACCCGACCGCGATCAGGCGGCCGACGCGGTCCAGGAGGCTTTCCTGAGCGCGTATCGCAACCTCGCCTCGTTCCGTGGCGGGAGCGTCAAGAGCTGGCTCGGACGAATCGCCATAAACGCGGCGATGGACATCCAGCGGGCCCGGCGGCGCCGGCCATCCCAACCTTATCCGGAGCTCGAGGACGAGAGCTGGCAGCCTCCGGCCGAGTCGGATGTCGAGCCGGAGCACCAGGCCCTCGCCGTAGAGAGGTCGCGCGTCCTCGCGGCCGCCCTGGCGGCGCTTCCCTTTGACCAGCGCAACTGCATCGTCCTGTACGACGTGGACGGCTACGACTACGGCGAGATCGCCCGGATCATGGGCGTCTCCGTCGGGACCGTGAAGTCGCGCATCCACAGAGGACGGCTCGTTCTCCGCAACGCCCTGACGCCGTCCAGGGAACTGTTCCGTGGCTGAGATCGTCTGAGGAACGTGATGCCCAGAACCCCCGCGACTCACGCGACCCACGACGAGTTGCTGCTCGCCCGCCTGTACGGAGGCGACGTCGACGAGAGCGAGAGAGGCCGCGCCCTCAATCAGATCGCCTCGTGCGGCGAATGCTCGGATCTCTTCGCGGACTTCGGGGCGATTGCGACCGCCACAGCGGCCCTGCCAATTCCGCCCCGCCCGCGCGACTTCAAGCTCACCGAAGCCGATGCCGCCCGCGTCGGCCGGCGAAGTTCCGTGTGGTCGATCTTCGATCGGCTGGGCCGGACGCGAGCTTTCGGGGGCGCGATGATGACCGCCGGCCTGGTCGGTGTGGTCTTCGTGGGAGCACTCTCGGTCTTCGCGCCCGGCGGTAGCGCCAGCACGGCCGGCGCGCCTCTGACCAACGTAGCTGCCCCAGTCGCCGGCGCGAGCTCGCCGGGCCACGAACTGAACGGCCAGAAGAACGGCGGCGACACTTCAGTCGCTACCACCGCCCCGTACCAGGTTCCGGTTGCCTCCGCGGCTGGCGCTCCCGCTTCCGGTCCCACCTCGGCTTCCGCGGCCACTGCGGCCGCCACCGATCAAGCGCCTCTACCGGCCGCGACTACCGGAGATCGCGGGTCCGCCGCGGTTCCGACCGCGCAGCCCGCGGGTTCTGGCGAAACCGCCTTGGGGCCCGCCGCAGACGGACAGGGCGCCTACGGTGTCCCGACGACTGCTCCTCCGGTCGGATCGCTCGGAGGCACCTCGACCGGCAACGGCCCAGATGCTCGACAAGTTGCTTTCGCGGCCTTCGCCGGTATCGGGATCCTGGGCCTGCTGCTCCTTACGATGCCTCGTCTGGCGTCTCGCCGGCGCGGTCGCTAGGGTCGAAGTTTCGCCCTCCGCCGTCGTCCCGCCGACTAGACCTCGAGCCCGGGTAAACTTGGGCCTGCCGGGCGTTGCTGCGCCGGCCGACCGCTGGAACGAGGCCTCCATGACCCGCTTGATGCTGCTCGACAGCAACGGCCTCATCTATCGCGGCTACCACGCTCTGCCGCCGCTGACGACAAGCAAGGGCGAGCTGGTGAACGCCGTCTTCGGCTTCTGCAGCATCCTCCTGCGCGGGATCCAGGACGTGCAGCCGGAGTACGTCGCCGCCTGCTTCGATCTGCCGGGGCCCACGTTTCGCCACGAGCAGTTCGCCGCGTACAAGGCCACTCGGGCGCCGATGCCGGACGACCTGCGCTCGCAATTCCCCAAGGTCCGCGAGGTCGTTGCCGCGCTGCGGATCCCGGTCTACGAGATGGCGGGCTTCGAAGCGGACGACGTCATCGGCACGATCACCCGCGACATGGACGCCCGCGGCCTTGACACGACCGTGGTGACCGGCGATCTCGACATGCTCCAGATCGTGACGGAGCACACGCGGCTGATGACGACGCGGCAGGGCGTCGATTCGACGGTCTACTACGATCCGGCCAAGATCTGGGAGCGGTTCGAGCTTCGGCCAGACCAGATGATCGATTACAAGGCCCTCAAGGGCGACCCGACCGACAACATACCCGGGATCCCGGGCGTGGGCGAGAAGACGGCGGCGAAGCTGGTCGGCCAGTTCGAGTCGCTCGAAGGGATCTATGCCCGTCTCGATGAGATAAAGCCGGACAAGTTGCGCGAAAAGCTCGTCGAGGCGCGCGAGCAGGTGTTCATCAGCCGCGAGCTGAGCCGAATCGTCCGCGACCTGCCGATCTCACTGGACCTCGATGCGGCTCGCCTGGCCGACTATGACCGCGCCGAGGTCGTCCGGCTCTTCCGCGAATTCGAGTTCCGCTCGCTGATCGACCGATTGCCGGCGCTGACCGGCGAATCGGCAGTGGATGCCGCGGAGGCGCTGCGATCGGTCGCCGGGAGCGTTCCGGCCGCGCGCGTCGCGGGCCAGGCGCCCAGGGTGCCGGGCGACGCATCGAGCCCGACGGGCCAGCCGCGTGGCGCCGGCCGCGAGTCGCGCTCGCTCCTCGGCGAGGGCGATGGGTTGCAGCTATCGATGGATTTCGGGTCGACGGGTCTGGTGGAGACCGCGCCACAGCCGGCACCGCTCGCCTCGCGCAGCCGAGCTGGCACCGCAGCCGCGGGCCCCGTGGATCTCGCGGCGGCGCTGCGGGCCGCGGTCGCGGACCCGACGCTCATGGACCGTTTCGAAGCCACGGATCAGGACGCGGCCGAGGCCGCGGCATGGCTGGCCGGCACGAGCTCGCCGGAGGGCGGGCACGAGATCGGCGCCGCGCTGCTGATGGACGACCCGCGGCCTCTTCGAGGAATGCCGCAGGCGCTCTCTCTGGCGGGCGGCGATGGCCGCGTGCTCGTCGCCGAGGGCCACGCGGCGGTGGGCTGGCTCGGCGACCTGCTGCTCAAGTCCGGGGCGCGAGTCGTCGGCCACGAAACCAAGATGCTCGTCGTCGCGAATATCGCAGGCGGTGCCGAGCAGCCACTCCCGGTCGCCTTCGACACTCAAATCGCCGCGTACCTGCTCAACGCCTCGCTGCGCAGCCAGACGATCGCCGACGTGGCCCACGAGCGGTTGGACGTGACTCTGCCGCCCGCCGGAGACGTTCCGCCGGCCGTTCGGGTCGGCCTGGATGCGCTGGCCGCGCTGGCCGTTCGAGAGCCGCTGGAAAAGGCGCTTGTCGAAGCCGGCCTCGAGCAGCTCTTCCGGGAGATCGAGATGCCGCTCATCCCGGTCCTTGCCGAGATGGAGGCCGCCGGGGTCGCCATCGACCGCGACGCGCTGGCACTCCTCGATGTCGAGTTCAGCCGGGAGATGGGTCGCCTCGAGGCGGAGATCTACACCGACGTCGGCCACGACTTCAATCTCGGATCGCCCAAGCAGCTCGAGCAGATCCTGTTCTACGAACTCAACCTGCCCAAGGGCAAGCGGACGAAGACCGGCTATTCGACCGACGCGTCGGTGCTCGAAGACCTCAAGCCGGCGCATCCGATGATCGGCAAGCTGCTCGACTGGCGGCTGTACTCGAAGCTTCGCTCGACGTACATCGAAGCGCTGCCGCTCCTGGTTTCCGAGCGGGACGGCCGGCTTCACACGACCTTCCACCAGGCGGTGGCGGCCACCGGCCGGCTTTCGTCATCAGATCCGAACCTCCAGAACATTCCGATCCGGTCGGAGCTGGGCAGGCGGATTCGGCGCGCGTTCGTGGCCGGCGCGCCCGACGTGACGCTTCTCGCCGCCGACTACTCGCAGATCGAACTGCGCATCCTCGCCCACGTCTCGGGCGACGAGCACCTCCGCGACGCCTTCGCTCGCGGCGCCGACATCCATCGCGAGACCGCCGCGAGGGTTCTGCACAAGGCGCCCGAGGACATCACCCACGACGAGCGCTCGATGGCCAAGATGGTCAACTTCGGGCTGGCCTACGGGATGAGCGACTTCGGGCTTTCGTCCCGGGCCGGCATCTCGCGCGCGGAGGCGAAGGCGTTCATCGACAACTACTTCGCCACCTACAGCGGCATCAGCTACTACATGATCCACATCAAGGAGCTGGCCCGGCAGCAGGGTTGGGTCTCCACGCTTCTTGGGCGTCGCCGCTTCATCCCCGAGTTGCGCATGTCCAACCCGTCGCTCCGTGGCGCCGGCGAGCGGATGGCGATCAACATGCCGATCCAGGGCACGGCCGCGGACATCATCAAGATCGCGATGATCCGCCTGCCCGAGCGGCTGCGCTCGGCCGGGATGCGCGCTCGGATGCTGCTCCAGGTCCACGACGAACTGGTCCTCGAGGTACCGCGCGAGGAATTGGACGCGGTCGTGCCGATCCTGCGCTCCACGATGGAGGAGGCCCTCAAGCTTGACGTCCCGCTCACCGTGGACGTCAAGGTCGGCGACGACTGGGAGTCGATGAAACCGCTGACGCGCGAAGACGCGGTCCTGGCGGAACTCGGCGAAGTCCCCGCGGAGATCGTGGCGGGGTAAAGCTCCGGGACATGGCAAGGCCCCGACCGAGGCTGCGGGTTTCGCGGGTCCGTTCGACCCAGCGCCGCTACCTCAGGCTCGGGGCCCGAGCTGGTGCAAACGCGGCGAAGCGTTTACCAGTTGTGGGTGTGTTCGCACTCGCTCGGCCGCGAGTCCACACCGAGCGTCAGCGCGAGGGGACCGAGGAAGAGAAGGATCAAGACGAAAACGAGGATTTCCATGGATTGAACGGTAGGCTTGCCACTTGATTAGAGCAAGTCGATGTTGTTCAATTATAAATCATGGCAGTTGATCACTTTGGCGACCTCGAGTTCAGGCACCTGCTCAGCTTCCGGGCGGTCGTGGCGACCGGCTCATTTCACGAAGCGGCCCAGTCGCTCGACTACACGCAGTCGGCGGTGAGCCAGCACGTGGCAGCCCTGGAGTCGGTGCTGGGCGTCCGATTACTCGACCGGTCTAGAGGCCGGCGGACGGTCGAGGTCACGGAGGCGGGCACGCTTCTGCTCCGCCATGCGGACGCAATCGTGGCGCGCATGCAGGCGGCTCGTGCGGACCTGCGAGCGTATGCCGAAGGGGCGACCGGAGTTCTCCGCGTTGGGACCTACCAGAGTGTCGGGGCTCGGGTGCTGCCGGCGACCCTCGGCATCTTCACCGGGCTGTGGCCCGATGTGGAAGTTCACCTGACGGAAACCAACAGTGACGACGGGCTGCTGAACCTCGTCGAATCGGGCGATCTCGACCTCTCTTTCGCGGTCTATCCGCTCTCCGAGGGCCCGTTCGAGGGCGTCGAGCTGTTCCGCGACCCCTATGTCCTGGTCGTCCCCGCCGGATCGCCGCTGACACGGTTGGACCGGCCGGCAACGGCACGGGAGATCGCTGAACTGCCTCTCATCGGCTTTCGCCACTGCCGGAGCACCCTCGCCGCCGAAACGTACTTGCGGGCCAACGGTGGTGACCCGCAGTGGGTCTTCCGCTCCGACGACAACACCACCGTGCAGGCGCTGGTGGTTGCCGGCATCGGCGTGGCGCTCGTGCCGCGGCTGACCGTCGACGAAATGGACCCGGGCTGCGCCGTCATCCCGACGAACGTTCCGCCCCGCGTGCTGACGCTGGCCTGGCATCGCGATCGATACAGGTCGCCCGGCCAGGTCGCGTTCGTTGAACTGGCGCGACAGGTCTGCCTCGAGCTCCAGCTGAAGGTTGCCCCGACTCTGGCGTAGGGCGGGCCGGTTCAGCCGTTGGCGAGCGCGACCTGCCAGTAGTCGTATTCGCCGCCGGCCGGCGCAACCGCCGCCTCGAACTCGGTGCGAAGCGCGGCCAGAGCCTCGGGCGTGACCACGATCGACTGGATCACCGCGACCAGCCAGTAACCTTTCCGCGCCGAGGTCTCGATCTCGATGCGGCGGTCGGGCCGCTTGAGGGACCATGCGACCTGCTGAGCGGCTTTCACCCCGGGCACATACAGGAAGTGCCGCGTCTCGTGCGGCATGGTCGGATCGGCACCGGCCTTGCGGAGCTGCTCGATGGCGAGCGCGTCGGGGTCAACCGTAGCCGGTTGTTCGCCCCCGCTTCTTCTGAGGAAGCTCATCGATCGCTCCGAGTTGTGCGGGCGGCGTGGCCGCCCAGGAGATACTAGCCGGACTTGGGTGATATCTGGAGGTATCGGCGGCTGCGACTTGCGGACGCGTGACGGGTCCGCCGCCGCGACCCAGGTCCTCGGCCGCGCGGCGCGCCGGCCCCGGCCCGGTTAACCTCTAGGCATGCCCGAATTGCCGGAAGTCGAGACGATCGCCCGCGACCTGCGGGGCCTGGTGACGGGCGCCCGAATCGTCGACGCCAGTTCCAACTGGCCGCGGACCTTGCGGAGCCACGAGCAGGCGGCTTTCA
>Ga0302299_10001544_pt1 | contig 13841 bp, 13 predicted proteins | sample III_Fen_N3_4_FD_198795 | JGI IMG/M metagenome (GOLD analysis project Ga0302299, IMG submission 198795) | Peat permafrost microbial communities from Stordalen Mire near Abisko, Sweden - III_Fen_N3_4 | ecosystem: Environmental > Terrestrial > Soil > Wetlands > Permafrost | place: Sweden: Abisko... | reverse complement strand
CGTCGACCTCTCGGCGCTGCGGGCCTGGCTCGTGGCCCACGCCGTTCCGGGGCTGGACGACGTCGAGCCGCTTGCCGACGGTTCCACCCGGCATCGCCGGTTCGTCCCGGTCCGAGGCGGTCGCACCTTGCTCACCGTCACGCTGCCCCCCGACAGCGTCGGCATCCCGATCATCGCTGCCGAGGGCCAGCCGGATGCCGTCGCTGCCGTCGCTGCCGCCGTCGGCCGGCCGGATGCCGTGGCGGCCATCGCCCTCGGTGGCCGCTGGCTGGGGCTCGACCTCGACCCCGCGGGCGGGGTGGCTGCGCTCGCCGCCGACCCGGTGGTCGGTCCGTTGGTCCGGGCCCGGCCGCACCTGCGGGTTCCAGGCAGCACCGACGCCTTCGAGACGGCGGTTCTTGTCGTGCTCGGCCAGCACGTGTCCCTCGCCGCGGGGCGGGTCTTCGCCGCCCGCCTCGTCGCCGCCCACGGCACCGACCCCCGAGCTGGGTGCTCAGGTGGTCGCCAGGGCAGCCGGCCGGGCACCCAACTCGAGGGATTACGGACCTTCCCGAGCGCGGAGACGCTCGCGGCCGTCGACCCGGTCGAGCTGCAGCGGACGGTGGGCATCACCGGCGCCCGGGCGAGGACGGTCGTGGCGATCGCCCGCGCCATCGCCGACGGCGCCCTCCTGCTCGCCGCTGCTCCCACCACCATGCGAAGTCAGGAGCACTTCGTCGACTCAGGATCGGATACGGCCCTGACCCCGCGAAGTGCTCCTGACTTCGCGAGAACCCGCGCTGAGATGCTCGCGCTGCCTGGCGTCGGGCCGTGGACCACCGACCTCGTCGCCCTGCGGGCGCTGCGCGACCCCGACGTCTTCCTGCCCGGCGACCTCGTGCTGCGCAAGGCCTTGGGCGGGGTCACCGCCCGAGCCGCCGCGAGCATCGCAGAGGCGTGGCGGCCGCACCGTTCACTCGCGGTGCTGCACCTCTGGACGGCCCACGCCCTCGACCCACCACCCGAGCCACCACGCTGAGCACCACCGCCCGCGGCCCCGCATCCCGACGATCCTTGCGGGAGCACCGACAATGGTGCGGTGCCCCTCTACCGCGACGAGGCGATCGTCCTGCGCACCCAGAAGCTGGGTGAGGCCGACCGGATCGTCACCCTGCTCACCCGACGCCTGGGCAAGGTGCGCGCGGTCGGCAAGGGCGTGCGCCGCACCACGTCGCGCTTCGGCAGCCGGCTCGAGCCGGCGATGCACGTCGACATCCAGTGCTACGAGGGCCGCAACCTCGACACGGTGACCCAGATCGAGACGCTCGACCCGTGGGGTGACGTCATCGCCCGCGACTACCCGAGCTACACCACGGCAACGGCCGTGCTCGAGACCTGCGACCGGCTCACCGAGGAGCACGAGCCCGCCCTCCAGCAGTACCTCCTGCTCGGCGGGGCGCTGCGCTCGCTCGCCGGCAAGGAGCACGACCCCAACCTCGTGCTCGACGCCTACCTGCTGCGCGCGCTCGCGGTCGCGGGCTGGGCGCCGAGCTTCTCCGACTGCGCCAAGTGCGGTGCGCCCGGCCCGCATCGAGGCTTCAACGTCGTCGCCGGGGGCGCGGTCTGTCCCGCCTGTCGCCCACCGGGATCCGCGGCCCCAGCGCCGGAGACCTTCGTCCTGCTCAGTGCGCTGCTCGCCGGCGACTGGGCCGTCGCCGACGCCTCCGACCCGCACCACCGCCGTGAGGGCAGCGGGCTCACCGCGGCGTTCCTGCAGTGGCACCTGGAACGCGGCATCCGCAGTCTCCGTATGGTGGAACGGTGAGCGCGCCGAGCCCGTACCCGCCACCCTTCCCGCACCCCAGCGGCGTCCGGCCACCTGCGATCGCGCTCGACAAGCTGCCCCGACACGTCGCCGTGGTGATGGACGGCAACGGCCGCTGGGCCAACGCGCGGGGCCTGCCGCGCACCAAGGGCCACGAGGCGGGGGAGGCCGCGTTGCTCGACGTCGTCGCCGGCGCCATCGAGGTCGGCGTCACCCACCTGTCGGCGTACGCGTTCTCCACCGAGAACTGGAAGCGCAGCCCCGACGAGGTGAAGTTCCTGATGGGCTTCAACCGTGACGTCATCCGCCGCCGACGCGACCAGCTGCACCAGTGGGGGGTGCGGATGCGCTGGGTCGGCCGCCGGCCCCGGCTGTGGGGCTCGGTCATCAAGGAGCTCGAGGTGGCGCAGCAGCTGACCCGCAACAACACCGGGCTCACCCTCTACTTCTGCGTCAACTACGGCGGCCGGGCCGAGATCGGGGATGCCGTGCAGCGGCTCGCCGAGGACGTCGCTCGCGGCCGGCTCAAGCCGCGCTCGGTCGACGAGAAGACGGTGGCCCGCTACCTGCCCGAACCGGACATGCCCGACGTCGACCTGTTCGTGCGGTCCTCGGGCGAGCAGCGCACCAGCAACTTCCTGCTCTGGCAGAGCGCCTACGCCGAGATGGTCTTCCAGGACCAGCTCTGGCCCGACTACGACCGGCGCGACCTGTGGGCCGCCATCCAGTCCTACGTCGACCGCGAGCGCCGCTACGGCGGCGCCGTCGACGCTCCGAGCGCGTAGGACGCCCGGCGGCCGATACCGTCGGCCCATGACCGAGCGAGTCGTCGAGCTGTTCCCGGAGGTGGCGCGCGTCGCGGCCGACCTCGTCCGGCACCCGTCGGTCGCCGCGCGCTGGGCCGACGAGAGCGCCTGCGCCGGGATGACGGTCGGCGGGCTCGCGAACCACCTCGCCGGCCAGGCGGCGAACGTCGTGCTGCTCTTCGCCGAGGCTGCGAGCGACGCGGCGCCGATCAGCGTGGTGGAGCACTACCGCCGGGCCGCGTGGGTGCACACCGGCCTCGACGGCGAAGCGAACATCGCCGTGCGCACCTCCGCCGACGGGTACGCGGAGTCGGGGCCGGCCGACCTGGATCAGCGGGTCACGGCCGACCTCGCGGCCCTGCCGCCCACGCTCGCGCCGCTGCTCGCCGGGGAGCGCGACCCCGACACGGTTCTCATCCCCTGGCAGGGGTGGTCGCTGTCGAGCGCCGACTTCGTACTCACCCGCACCATGGAGGTGCTCGTGCACTCCGACGACCTGGCGGCCAGCGTCGGCGTCGACACCCCGCGGTTCCCCGACGAGGCGGCGGATGCCGTGCTCGCCCTGCTCGCGTCGGTGGCCGCCGAGCGGCACGGCCAGGCCGCGGTGCTGCGCGCGCTCAGTCGTCCGCAACGGGCCGCGGGGCCGGTGTCGGCGTTCTGACGCTCAGGTCCGGGCCGCCGAGCAGTCGGGGCACAGGCCGTCCATCTCGACCGTGTGCCGCACCTGGGTGAAGCCGTGCGCGGCGGCCATCGCCTCGGCCCAGCGCTCCACGGCATCCCCGGTCACCTCGACGGCCACGCCGCACGACCGGCACACGACGTGGTGGTGATGGTGCTCGGTGGCGCACGACCGGTAGACGGCCTCGCCCTCGGCGGTTCGGATGACGTCGACCTCACCGTCGGTGGCCATCGCCTGCAGGTTGCGGTACACGGTGGCGAGCCCCACCCGGGTGCCGGAGCCGGCGAGGTCGGCGTGGATCTCCTGGGCGGAGCGGAACTCCACCGAGCCGTTGAGGGCCTGCGCGATCGCCGCCCGCTGCCGGGTCGGGCGCCGCTCGCTGGGCACCTGGTCGGTCATCGGGGTTCCACCTCCGCGTGCTGGCCGTGCTCGTCGTAGTGCTCCTCGTGGGCGGCGTGCCGGTGCCCGTCGTGCAGGTAGTCGACGTGGTCGCCGTGCTCGACCGCCGGGTGCCCACAGCCGGGGCCGTGCTCGTGGTCGTGCCGCTCGGACCGGGCGTGGACCGCGCGCCGGGCCCGCGTCGCCAGCGCCGCCCCCACGCTCGCCACGAGGAAGGCGCCGACCGCGAGCAGCACGATCGTGCCGCCGGACGGCGTCTCGGCGAAGTACGACACCACGACGCCCCCGACGCTGCAGCCGACGCCGATGGCGACCGCCCACCACAGGGCCGAGCGGAAGCTGCGTGCGAACAGCTGCGAGGTGGCGTTCGGCAGGATCATCAGGGCGCTGATGAGCAGCAGCCCCACGATCCGCATCGACACCACCACGGTGACCGCGGTGAGCACCGCCAGCACCACGTTGTAGCCGAGCACCGGCATCCCGAGGGCTCGTGCGTACTCCTCGTCGTTGGCCACCGCGAAGAAGCGCGGACGCAGCACCAGCGTGGTCGCGAGAACCACTGCCGCGAGCACCCCGAACACGATGATGTCGGCGGTGGTCGTGGTGAGGATGGCGCCGAAGAGGTAGCTCGTGAGGGTTGCAGGGGTACCCGCGCTAGACCGTGCGATGAGCACCACCCCCAGCGCGATGCCGCCGTAGAACATCACCGCCAGCGCGGTGTCGCCGCTGGTGCGCCCGGACGCCCGGATCAGCTCGATGGCGACCGCCGCGAGCACGGCCGCGACCAGGGCGGTGAGCACCGGTGCCGAGTTGGTGAGCACCCCGACGGCGACCCCGGCGAGTGCGACGTGCCCCATCCCGTCGCCGATGAGCGACATCCGGCGCTGCACGAGGAAGACCCCGACCAGCGGTGCGGCGAAGCCGGCGAGCAGGGCGGCGAGCAGCGCCTGACGCATGAAGTCCAGTGCCAGCAGGTCGTTCACGACGACACCTCCCGCGGGCCGGGGTCGAGCGGGGCGGCCCCGAGGACGTGGCCGGACCGGGGCGAGCGCTCGTCGTGGTGGTGCCCCGAGCCGGCGGAGTGCCCGCCGACGTGTGCGGCGTAGGCGGCGGGGTCGCCGTCGAAGTCGACGTGCCCCGAGTCGAGGCAGACGATCCGGCTGACGACCGCCTCGAGCGCCGCCAGCTCGTGGGTGACGATCAGCATCGAGGTGCCCCGGTCGGCGAGGCGGTGCAGCACATCGGCGAGCGCCTCCTGGTTGGCGGAGTCGACCCCGGCGGTCGGCTCGTCCATGACGAGCAGCTCCGGCCGCCCGGCGAGGGCGCGGGCGATGAGGACCCGGCGCTGCTGGCCTCCCGACAGGGCAGCCACCTCCGCAGCGGCCCGGTCGGTGAGCCCGACGTCGGCGATGGCCTCGCTGACGATCGCGCGGTCCGCGCGCGACGCGGGCCTCCACCAGGGGCGGTGCGGCAGCCGGCCGACCTCGACGATCTCGGTGACGGTGGCCCGCACCGACGACGAGAGCGAGTGCCGCTGCGGCACGTAGCCGATGCGGGTGTGCTCGGTGAACCGCTCCCGCGGGGTACCGAAGAGCTCGACCTCACCACCCTGCTGGGCGCTCAGGCCGAGGATGCCGCGCACCAGGGTCGACTTGCCCGACCCGTTGGGCCCGAGCAGGGCGACGACCTCGCCGGAGTGCAGCTCGAGGTCGACCCCGCTCACCACCGGGAGGTCGGAGTAGCCGAACGAGGCACCGTGCAGGCGCACCAGCGGCCCCGGGCCGGTCATGAGCACACCTGCCCGGCGCGCAGCGTGCGCAGGTTGGCCCGCATCACCTCGAGGTAGTCGCGGCCCTTGGAGAGGTCGGTGATGCCCTCGAGCGGGTCGAGCACGGCGACCTGCGCACCGGCCTCGCGGGCGACGGTCTGCGCGAGGGCGGGGGAGACCAGGCTCTCGGAGTAGACCGTGCTGACCCCGGCGTCGCGGACGTGGGCGCTGAGGTCGCGCAGCGTCGCGGCATCCGGCTCGATGTCCGGGCTCATCCCGGCTACGCCCTCCTGGTGCAGCCCGTACCGCTGCGCGAGGTAGCCGAATGCCGCGTGGCCGGTGACGAGCTCGCGGGTGCGGCATCGCGCGAGGCCGGTGCGGAACTCGGTGTCGAGCACGGCAAGCTCGGCGTCGAGCGCGGCGGCGTTGGCCCGGTAGTCGGCGGCGTTGGCCGGGTCGCGCCGGGCGAAGTCCTCACCGACGGCTGTCGCGACGTCGGCGAGCCGGGTCGGGTCGAGCCAGAAGTGGGGGTCCTTGCCCTCGAGCCGCGCGGCGGCCGTGACGTCGACGCCGGCATCCGCCGCCTGGGTGCGCACGGCCGAGTCGACGGCGGCCTGGAAACCGGCCAGGTAGACGACGGCCCTGGCCTTGGCGAGCGACCCGACCGCGCGGGGGGTCAGCTCGAGGTCGTGCGGCTCGACGCCCGGCTTGGTCAGCCCTGTCACCCGCACGTGCTCGCCGCCGACCCGCTCGGCCACGAACTGCAGCGGGTAGAAAGCGGCCGAGACCGGCATCCGCCCGTCGTTCGCCGCGCCGGCCGAGGCGCAGCCCGCGAGCAGCAGCGCCGCGCAGGCGGCGAGCAGGACGGCGGGTCTCATGACAACGATTCTCAATCAGAATGAGAACCGTTGTCAAATAGAGCGGCTCAGCCGCGCGGGGCCACCTGGGTGACGAGGATGGCCACCATGATGGCGACGACCGCCAGCCGCATCAGCCGTTCCGCTCCGGTGAGGCGGGGCCACGCCAGCGCGAGGATCCACAGCAGCACGGCGACGACGACGACGAGGAGCAGCCACGCGGGCGAGGGCAGCAGGATGCCGGCGAAGGTCAGGACCAGGACGCCGAGGAACGGCACGAACCGCGGCAGGCCGTTGAGGAAGGTCAGGGCCGGCAGGCTGGCACGCTCGAGGGACTCGCGGAAGGTGGACACGGGCAGGAAGTCTAGGCGTTGGGCCCGATCACCTCGACGTCGCCTCGACCAGGTCGAGGCAGAACCGCGAGATCGTCGCGCGCTCGCGGGCCTCGTGCGCGAGGGCGGCCACGGCGAGGGGGTCGGGAGGAGGGGCGTCCCGGTCGGGCGGGGCCACCAGGGCCGCGGAGAGCCCGGTGAAGACCATCAGGTGCAGGGCATGGGCCCGGGCCACGGTGCTCGCGTCGACCTCGAGGCCCTCGGCCTGCAGGCCGGAGACGAAGGCGGGCACGATGGCGCGTTCCAGCTCGGACAGCGTGGAAGCCGCGCGCCGCCCGATCTGGACGTCGCCGACGAGGAGCTGGCCGAGGTCGAATCCCACGCCCTGCCGGCTCCAGAAGCCGTAGTCGATCAAGGTGATGTCCTCGGACCCCGTGGTGTGCAGCAGGTTGTTGGGGCAGGCATCTCCGTGTGCGGCCGTCTGGGGAGCCGCCTCGACCTCGTCGACCCAGGCCGGAACCTCGTCGAGAGCGGCCAGCAGGCGCGCGCGCAGGTCGGGGTCGAAGGCCTCGCCGACCCAGGGCACCCTCCAGAGGTCGCCAGAGCGCAGCAGGGGCGCGACCTGGACCGCGAGCCGCCCGTCGGCGTAGGTGCGGATGGTGCGGGGTCCGGTGTCCGGCTCGCCCACCCTCGCCAGCTGAGCCACCTCCGGGCTGCCGGCCAGCCTCCCGAGCAGGAAGGCGGCACGAGCGAAGTCCGTTGTCCGCCAGTCGTGGTCGACGACGTCGAGCGCCGGCAGCCAGATCACTGCCGAGGCCTCGTCGAGGAAGGCGACGTGCAGGGCATCGGGCATGGTGAGGCCCGCGGGCAGCCGGTGGCGCAGGTCCGACTGGTAGACGAGGGGCTCGGTGCGCCACGGAACGCTTGCCTCGGCCAGCTCCCGCTGCTCCTCGGGCACGAACTGGAAGAACGGTGAGCGGGCCCACGACTGCACGTGCTTGACGAACATCCGGACCCGGCGCTCGCCGCTGGGGGTCGTGGCGCGTGCGGTCACCCAGTAGCGACCGGCGGTGGTGATCGCGTCGAGAGCGTAGGGCACGACCGACGCCTCGGACCCGAGCACCACCACGTGGCCTGGGCGCTCGCCGAGGGCCGCGGCCACGATGCTCGTGAACGTGGCGTCGTCGACGTCGGCGGGGCCCAGCATGCTGCGACCCGCCATGGCGCCCTCATCGGTCGTCCCCCGATCCTGCATCCCGAAAAGGTAAAGTTGCTTTATGGTCTCTGTCAACCCTCCCGGCGGTACCAACGTCGCCATGCTGCTCGGCGAGCTGCTCGGCGCGGTCCGCTCGACGTTCTTCGAGCACGAGTGGGGCGGGCTGCGTCCCTCACACGTGCGGGTGCTGTCGTCGGTGCCGGATGGCGGGTGCACCGTCACCGAGCTCGCCGGGCGGGTCGGCATGACGAAGCAGGGGTGCGGGCAGTTCGTCACCACCCTGGTCGGCAGCGGCCACCTCGCCGAGTCGCGCGCTCCCGCCGACCGCCGGGTGCGCCTCGTGTCGCGCACCGCGCTCGGCGACGCGACGATCCTCCGGTTCGCCGCCCTGATGCAGGAGGTGGAGCAGCAGTGGCGGGATACCGTGGGCCCGCGTCGGTATGCCGCCTTCCGTGGGGTCCTCGAGGAGCTGTCCGCGCCCGGAACCGGTTCGGCCGCGGGGTGGGTGCACGGATAGCCTTGCGGGCATGGCCGCCCCCACCTCCGTCGTCGACACCGTCGTCTCCCTCTGCAAGCGCCGCGGGTTCGTCTTCCCGTGCGGTGAGATCTACGGCGGGACGCGCTCGGCCTGGGACTACGGCCCGCTCGGCGTCGAGCTGAAGGAGAACATCAAGCGGCAGTGGTGGCGCTCGATGGTGACCGCCCGGGAGGACGTCGTCGGGCTCGACTCCTCGATCATCCTGCCCCGCCAGACCTGGGTCGCGTCGGGGCACGTCGGCGAGTTCACCGACCCGCTCACCGAGTGCCAGAGCTGCCACAAGCGCTTCCGCGTCGACCACATGCAGGAGGCCCTGGCCGAGAAGGAGGCTCGAAAGGGCAAGGAGGTCGACCCCGACTCGATCGCGCTGGCCGACATCGCGTGCCCCAACTGCGGCACCCGCGGCCAGTGGACCGAGCCGCGCGAGTTCAACATGATGCTCAAGACCTACCTCGGCGTCATCGAGGACGAGTCGGGGCTGCACTACCTGCGGCCCGAGACCGCGCAGGGCATCTTCATCAACTTCCTCAACGTCAGCCAGGCCTCGCGCAAGAAGCCGCCGTTCGGCATCGCCCAGACCGGCAAGAGCTTCCGCAACGAGATCACCCCCGGCAACTTCATCTTCCGCACCCGCGAGTTCGAGCAGATGGAGATGGAGTTCTTCGTCAAGCCCGGCGACGACGAGCAGTGGCACCAGTACTGGATCGACGAGCGCACCCGCTGGTACACCGACCTCGGGATCAACCCCGACAACCTGCGCCACTATGAGCACCCGGCCGACAAGCTCTCGCACTACTCCAAGCGCACCGTCGACATCGAGTACCGCTTCAACTTCACCGGCAGCGAGTGGGGCGAGCTCGAGGGCATCGCCAACCGCACCGACTTCGACCTCAAGACCCACAGTGAGCACTCGGGCACCGACCTGGTCTACTTCGACCAGGCCAGCGGCGAGAAGTACACGCCCTACGTCATCGAGCCGGCGGCCGGCCTGTCGCGCAGCCTGATGACCTTCCTCGTCGACGCGTACACCGAGGACGAGGCGCCCAACACCAAGGGCGGGGTCGACAAGCGGGTCGTGCTGCGCCTCGACCCGCGCCTGGCTCCGGTCAAGGCCGCCGTGCTGCCGCTCTCGCGCAACGCCGACCTGTCGCCCAAGGCCCGCGACCTCGCGGCCACGCTGCGCCGCAACTGGAACGTCGACTTCGACGACGCGGGCGCCATCGGCCGTCGCTACCGCCGCCAGGACGAGATCGGAACGCCGTTCTGCATCACCGTCGACTTCGAGACCCTCGACGACCAGGCGGTGACCATCCGCGAGCGCGACAGCATGGCGCAGGAGCGGGTGGCACTCGACCAGGTCGAGGGCTGGATGGCGCAGCGCCTCGTCGGCGCCTGACCAAACCGGCGCCTGACGTCACCGTTCAGGCGTCCGGCCCGTACTCGAGCCAGACCTCCGCGGCCTCCGAGCCGCGGCCGGCGCGGTCGAGCCCCCGGGCGAGCGCGCCCGCAGCATCGACCCGGTTGGGCACCAGCCCGGCGGCGTCCAGCTCGACCACCGAGGCGCGCAGTCGCGGCTCGGCCACGTCGAGGCGGTCGTCATCGGCCAGGATGATGCCGGCCTCGGCCCGCAGCACGAGCTCGAAGTCGTGACCGACCAGCGCCTCGGCGCGCGCCAGCCGCTCGACGGCGGCGTCGACCTCGCCGTGCCGGGCGAGCACGTGGGCACCCTGCCGCAGCACGTGCGGCTCGAGCACCTCACCGTCGAACTCGTCTTCGTCGGAACCGATCTCGGCAGCCAGCTGCTCGCCCGCGGCGATGGCGGAGTCGAGCTCGGCGAGGCCGGCGTCCAGGTCGGAGGTGTCGGCCGTGAGCGCTCCCCGCGAGCGCAACGCCTCGACGTACAGCCCCACGGTGTGCGAGTCGCGGGCCTTGTCGACGGCGTCGTCGAAGTGGCTTCCGGCGGCGACGACGTCGCCGGCATCCCACGCGGCGTTGCCGGCGCACCACTGCGCATGGCCGGCCTCGCCGATCCGGCCCTGTGCCTCGAACGCGGCGGATGCCGTGGCGAACGCCGCGTGTGCGCCCCCCCACTGCCCGAGCAGGAGCAGGGCGTTGCCGAGGGCCCAGCCGGCCGGCCCGCACAGGCTGGGCTGGTGCCGGCTCAGCACCGGCAGGGCGGCCTCGAGCAGCTCGGCGGCCTCGACCGGCCGGCCGGTCTCGACGTAGGCCAGGCCCAGGAACCGCTGGCCAAGTGCGAGCAGCACCGGGTCGCGGTCGGAGGTTGCCGCGGCCACCAGGTCGGCGGCCGGCCCCTCGAGCTCGGCCCAGGCCTCCTGCTCCACGCGTAGGTCGCACAGGTCGACGAGCTCGGCCAGCCGGGTGCGTCGCGGCACCGCGCGCACCCCCCGGGCCCGCTCCAGCAGGGCCACGGCCGCGTCGAGGTCACCGGCGCTGCGGGCGAGCCGGGCCCGCCCGTCAAGGGCGATGGATGCGAGCGCGGGGATGCCGGCCACCTCCGGTTCCAGCGACTCGAGCATCGCCGTGGCGCGCTGCGGGTCGGTGGGTGCCGTCGCCATCGCCTGCTCGATGGCGCAGAGCAGCCGGCGCTCCGGAAGCCCGGCGCGACCGTAGGCCGCGGCGGCGCGCACCATCAGGCTCGCCGGGTCGTCGGGCCGGCCGAACCAGGCGATCCGGCGCCACAGGCCGGCGGCCTCGGCGTCGGCACCGTCGGCCTCGAGCCGCTCGGCGCACTGCTGGGCGCGGGCCCGGGCGGCCTCGGCGCCGGCGGGATCGACGGCCTCGACCACGTCGAGCAGGGCGAGCTCGCCCTCCGTTCGGGCGCCCGCGGCCGGGTCGTCGGCCCGGTGCGCCGCCGTCAGGGCCGAGTCGAGCAGGGCCCGCTGCCGGTCGAGGTCGTCGGTGTCCGAGGCGGCGGTGCGGTCGAGCAGGGAGGCCGCCGCCCACTCCTGCGCCGTGGTGACGGGCAGGATGCCGTCGCGGTCGCGCAGCCAGGCCTGCACCTGGGGCTCGAGGTCGGAGCCTGCCACGGCGTGGCCCTCGAGCACCGCCCGGGCGCGGTCGAGGACGTCCGTCGTGGTGGGCACCGCGCGTTCGTCGACGGCCCCCGGCGGTGCGTCGGGCAGCCGGGTAGGCGGCAGGACGGGCTCGCGGCGCAGGCCCGCAGGGTCGTGGGCGGCCGCCAGCGTGGTCGAGGTGACGGTCGACGCGTACCGCGCGTCGAAGGCCCCGGCCACCTCGCTCGCCGTGCGGGACAGCTCGGCGGCCACCTCGGCGACGGGTCGGCCGTCGACGGTCGCCGGGGCCAGGCCGACGACCGCGGCCTGCTCCAGCACGAAGGCGCCGGTCGCGGCCAACCACATCCGCTGTCGTGGTGTGTACAGCTCGTCGAGCCACGAGAGCCGGGGCAGGAGGAGGTCGACGGCCCGGTCGGTGTTGCCCAGCCGCACCAGCACCCGCAGGCAGGCGGCGACCGCGTCGGATGCCGTCGGGTCGTCCTGCGCCAGCTGCCACGCCTGCCGGAAGGACACCACCGCGGCGTCGATGTCGCCACCGGCCAGCCGCAGCTCGGCGTCGATCGACAGGCAGGTGCGCGGCTCCTCTGCGCAGGCGACCTGGCCGGCGACGACCGGGGCCATCAGCTCGAGCGCCCGGCTCGGGTCGTCGGCCAGCACGAGCCGGGCCTGCTCACGCAGCTCGCAGGAGTGGCAGTCGCTGCGGGTGTCGCGCGGCTCGGCGAGCCAGGCATCGAGCTCGCGCTGGGCACCGGCGTCGTCGCCGAGGGCCTGGGCGAGCCGGGCGCGAGCCGCGTGCACCGGCCGAAGGGAGTAGCCGTCGCCGCGGAAGACCTCCTCGACGTCGTCGATGGCCGCCACGAGGGCGTCCAGGCCGATCTCCGGGTGATCCTCGATGAGGTCGACCGCCCACTTCAGCCGCCACAGCACGGTGTCCCGGTCGTCCTGCACCAGCTCGCGCTCGGGGGCGAGCGCCTGCCGCAGCCAGGCGAAGTGCACCAGCGTGCTCGGGTCGCTCGGCGTCCGGTAGAGCGCCTGGGTGAGGTCGGTGCGGGCCACGAACTCCTCGGCGAACGACCCGTGCGACTGGGCCAGCCGCAGCGCGCCCTCATGGGCATTCACCCGTTCCGCCCCGACCGGCGTGTCATCGGCGGCGATCGACACCCGCGCGAACTCGTCGGACACCTTGTCCCACTGCCTCATCCGTCGACCACCGTGCGGAGGTCGACGTGGAAGGTGGAGCCGGCCCCCGTCATGCGCTGATCCAAACAGAACACGGCGGTGAGGTCGACCCTTGGGCCGAACCGGATCGTGACCGACCGCACCTTCCGCGAGGACCCTTGCGTTGAGACAGTGGGGGAAGGTACGGCGCCACGAGGAGGTGAGCCGGATGGACGACGCGCGAGAGCCCCAGGCGCCGTGGCCGGACGACGAGTTCGTCGACTACGCCCAAGCCCGCCAGTACACCCTCGTGCGGGCGGCCTACCTCGTGAGCGGCGACCTGCGCCTGGCCGAGCAGCTGGTGCGCGACGCGCTCGTGCGGCTCGGGCGGCAGTGGGAGCGGGTGCGTGAGGAGCAGCCCGACCTGTTCGTGCGCCGCATCGTCTACCGCGAGGCGGTCGCCTCGTGGCGGCACCGCCCGCCCGAGGAGATTCCGTCGGCGCCCCCGCAGGGCGACCTCGACCAACAGTGGGACACCGACGCGACCGAACGCCGGCGCGAGGTCCTGCACGCGCTCGACGCACTCACCCCCCGGCAGCGCGCGGTCGTCGTGCTGCGGTGGTTCGAGGAGCGCGCGGAGGCTGAGGCCGCCCAGGTGCTCGGCTGCAGCGTGGCCACGGTGCACGCGGAGGGTGTCGTGGCGCTCGGCCGCCTGCGCGACGCCCTGCCCCGTGCCGACATCGGCTCCGGCGGCGTGCGATGACCGCCGACCTGCGCGAGCTGCTCGAGCTGGCCAGCGACGACGTGCCCGACCTCGACCTGGCATCCCAGGCGTGGGACGAGGCCCGGCGTCGCAACCGGGCCGTCGTGCGCCGCAGCGTGCTCGCCGTGGGCGGCCTCGCAGCCGTCGGTGCCCTCGGTCTCGTCGTGCGCGACAGGGACCCGGAACCCGCACCCAAACCGACCGCCGAGGCGACGGTGGCGGCCAACGGCCGGATGCCGACGGCGCAGGTCGAGGGCGTCACGGTGTACCTGGCGCCCGACCCGCCCGACGAGGCACTGCTCCCGCGCTACCCGGATGCCGCCCGGATCAAGATCCCGCGCCACCTGGGCCCGGCCGCGCCGGCCGTCCGGGTTGAGCTCGGCCCGGGCGGGGGCGTGGCCGAGCCGCTGCGCGCCGTCTACCTCGTCGTCGCCGAGGGCGGCGGCTTCAACCCGGTGCTCTTCGCTCCGGGCGCGCCGGCCGAGG
>Ga0302299_10001542_pt1 | contig 13849 bp, 7 predicted proteins | sample III_Fen_N3_4_FD_198795 | JGI IMG/M metagenome (GOLD analysis project Ga0302299, IMG submission 198795) | Peat permafrost microbial communities from Stordalen Mire near Abisko, Sweden - III_Fen_N3_4 | ecosystem: Environmental > Terrestrial > Soil > Wetlands > Permafrost | place: Sweden: Abisko... | reverse complement strand
CGAGCCAGCCGAGCCACTTCGATTCGTCGGAGGAGGTCCAGACCGAGGCGTCGCGGGCCCACAGGCGCGCGATCTTCTTGGTGCTCTTCCAGTCCTCGAGATGGTTCGTGACCGAGGCCGAGAGCGAATCGGAGAGCTTCCAGCTGAGCGCGCCGCCCGGCACCGCGGCCGCCTTGGCCGACTCGACCGCCGCGAGCAGCTTGACGAAGGCGTCGGAGAAGAGCTTGAGCCCCTCGCTGAGCAGCTGGTCGGTGACCTTCTGCATCGAGATGCCCGCCTTGGCGAGCTCGCTCATCTGCGTGCGCGCCGCCTCGAGACCGAGCTCGAGGCTCGCGCGCGGCTTGCCGTGGTCGCGGAAGGCGTCGATCGTTCCCGGCGGCGCGGTGTTGACCGTGTCGGGCCCGATCAGTTCCTCGACGTAGAGCACGTCGCTGTAGGCCTTGTTCTTCGTGCCGGTCGAGGCCCACAGCACGCGCTGCGTGCGCGCGCCCTTGCCCGCGAGCGCCTTCCAGCGCGGCGTGCCGAAGACCTCGTGGTACTTGGCGTAGGCGAGCTTGGCGTTGGCGATGGCGATCTTGCCCTGCAGCGCCTGGTTGCCCTTCTCGTCGAGCAGCTTGTCCACCAGGCTGTCGATGCGCGAGACGAAGAAGCTCGCCACGCTCGCGAGCTTCGAGACGTCTCCGCCCTTCTTGCCGAAGGCCTCGACGCCGGCGACGTAGGCCTCGGCCACCTTGGCGTAGGCCTCGACCGCGAAGAGCAGCGTGACGTTGACGTTGATCCCGTCGGCGAGCAGCTTCTCCGCCGCCGCGATTCCGGCCGGAACGGCCGGGACCTTGATCATCAGGTTCGGGCGCGCGACGCGCTTCCACAGGCTGTGCGCCTCCTTCAGGATCGAGGCTTCGTCCTCGCCGGCGAACATCGTCACCTCGAGCGAGACGTAGCCGTCGCGGCCCTTGGTCTTGTCGTAGACCTTGCGCAGCACGTCGGCCGCGTCCTGGATGTCGCGCATCGCGACCGACTCGTAGAGCTCGAAGGCGCTGGCCTTGTGGTTCTCGGAGCGCAGGCGCGCGAGGATGGCCTTGTACTCGACGCCCTCGGCGATCGACTTCTCGAAGATCGCTGGGTTGCTCGTGACGCCCAGGATCTCGCCCGCGTCCACGAGGCGCGCGAGCGTGCCGTCGTCGAGCGTCTTGCGGCTGATGAAGTCGAGCCAGATCGACTGGCCGAAGGAGGGGAGCTGTTGCAGCGGGTTCGGCATGGTTGCGTTCCTCAGGTAGCGGCCAGCGCGAGCTGTTGCTTGGCGCGTGCGACGATGTTCTCGAGCGTGAATCCGAACTTCTTCTGCAGTTCGCTGAAGGGCGCGGAGGCGCCGAAGCCCTGCATGCAGACCAGCGCGCCGGTGTTCCCGACCCAGCGCTCCCAGCCGAAGCCGGTGGCCTGCTCGACGGCCACGCGCGCCGTGATCTCCGGCGGCAGGACCGAATCGCGGTAGGCCTGGCTCTGCTCGGAGAAGAGCTCCCAGCAGGGCATGCTCACGACGCGCGAGGCGACGCCTTCGCTGGCGAGCTTGTCGTGCGCCGCGAGGCACAGCGAGACTTCCGAGCCCGTCCCGATCAGGATCACCTGCGGATTCGCTGCGTCAGCCAGCACGTAGGCGCCCTTGCGCGTGCCCGCGGCCGCGCCGAACTTCGTGCGGTCGATCGTCGGCAGCGCCTGGCGCGTCAGCGCCAGAACGCTGGGCTTGTGCTTCTGCTCCAGCGCCACGCGATAGCATTCGGCCGTCTCGTTCGCGTCGCAGGGACGCATGACGTAGATCCCGGGCGTCGCGCGCAGCGTCGCGAGCTGCTCGATCGGCTGGTGCGTCGGGCCGTCCTCCCCCACGCCGATCGAGTCGTGCGTGAAGATGTGCAGCGCCGGCAGGTTCATGATCGCCGAGAGGCGCACGGCGGGCTTCATGTAGTCGAGGAACACGAGGAACGTCGAGCCGAACGAGCGCAGGCCGGAGAGCGCCATGCCGTTGACGATCGCTCCCATCGCGTGCTCGCGGATGCCGAAGTGCATGTTGCGGCCGCCGGGCTTGCCCGGCAGCAGATCGCCGGCGCCCTCGAAGGTGAGCCGCGTCTTGGTGCTCGGCGCGAGGTCGGCCGAACCGCCGACCATCCAGGGAATCGCCACGGCGAGCGCGTTGAGCACCTTGCCGCCCGCGTCGCGTGAGGCGACGCCCTTGGCATCCGCGGGGAAGACCGGCAGCGCCTTCTCCCAGCCAGCGGGCAGGTCGCCGCGCCAGAGCGTCTCGAGTTCCGCCGCCAGCGCGGGGTGCGCCTTCTTGTAGTTCGTGAAGAGCACGCTCCACTCCGCATGCGCCAGCGCGCCGCGCGTGCCGAGCTTGTCGGTGAAGCGCGCGGCGACGCCCTCGGGCACGCGGAACTTGGCCTCCTCGGGCCAGCCGTAGTTGCGCTTCGCGCCTTTGATCTCCTCGTCGCCGAGCGGCTCGCCGTGCGCCGAGTGCGTGTCCTGCTTCTTGGGCGCGCCGTAGCCGATGTGGCTGTGCACGATGATCATCGTCGGCCGGTGCGTCTCGCCGCGCGCGCGCTCGAAGCTCTGCGCGAGGCGCACGGTGTCGTTCGCGTCGCCCACGTCGAGCACGTTCCAGCCCGCGGCCTGAAAGCGCGCGGCGACGTCCTCGCTGAAGGCGAGATCGGTCTCGCCCTCGATCGTGATGCGGTTCGAGTCGTAGATCCAGCACAGGTTCGAGAGCCCGAGGTGGCCCGCGATCGAGGCGGCCTCGCTCGAGATGCCCTCCATCATGTCGCCGTCGCCGCACAGCGCCCAGACGCGGTGGCGCACGATCTCGAAGCCCGGCTGGTTGTAGCGCGCAGCCAGCCAGCGCTGCGCGATCGCGAAGCCGACCGAGTTCGCGACGCCTTGTCCGAGCGGCCCGGTGGTCGTCTCGACGCCGGTCGTGTGGCCGTACTCGGGGTGGCCGGGCGTCTTCGAGTCGAGCTGGCGGAAGCGCTGCAGTTCCTCGAGCGGCACCGCGAGCTTGCCCGTCTTGCGCCCGTTCTTGTCGAGCTCCTTCACGCCCGCGAGGAACAGCGTGCTGTAGAGCAGCATCGAAGCGTGCCCGCAGGAGAGCACGAAACGGTCGCGGTCCGGCCAGTTCGGCTCCTCGGGGTTGTAGCGCAGCTGCTCCTGCCAGAGCGTGTAGATCACCGGCGCCAGCGCCATCGGCGTGCCCGGATGGCCCGAGTTGGCCTTCTGGACGCCGTCCATCGAGAGCGTGCGGATGGTGTCGATCGCGAGCGTGTCGAGCGACGGGGTGCTTTGTTGCGCCATGGGCTTCTGGAAGGGCGGTTGTGCCTGGGGAGCGGGCTGCGGAGGGTGCTGGGCAGCCCATCGACCGGAACGTCCGGGATTGTGACGATTCCCTGGGCGCGGAGCGAGCCGCAGCCCAGGAGCGGGAAAAAGATTCCGCCGGGAGGGACTGGCCCCCGACTCGCTCAGCGCCTCTTCGTGCTCTTGAAGTCCGTCTCGAACAGCCCCGAGGGCAGGCTCGCCTCGCCGCCGATGACGCCGCTGCGATTGTGCGCGAGCTCCTCGGCGCAGCGCGTGACGAGCGCCGTCCAGCCGGTCTGGTGGCTTGCACCGAGGCCCTTGCCGGTCTCGCCGTGGAAGTACTCGTGGAACAGCACGAGTTCGCGCAGGCGCGGGTCCTCGGCGTAGCGCGCGTCCTCGCCGTGGCAGGGTCGCTTCCCCTGCGCATCCGGGAGGAACAGGTTGAGCATCCTGCGGCACAACTCGTCCGAGACCTCGCTCAAGGTCAGCATCACGCCCGAGCCCGCCGGGCACTCGACCTTGAAGCCCTCGCCGTAGAAGTGGTGGTAGCGCTGCAGCGCCTCGACCAGCAGGTAGTTGAGCGGGAACCAGACCGGCCCGCGCCAGTTGGAATTGCCGCCGAAGATCGTCGTGCGCGATTCGCCCGGCTCGTAGCCGACGCGGTAACTCTGCTTGTCGAGCTCGAGCACGAAGGGCTTCTCGCCGTGCACGCGCGAGAGCGAACGCAGGCCGAAGGGCGAGAGGAACTCGCTCTCGTCGAGCGCGTAGCGCAGCACGCGCGCGAGACGCTCCTTCGAGGGGATCGCGAGCAGACGCATGTCGCCGCGCGGCGAGGGCTCGAGGTAGCTGTGCTGCTGCGCCAGATCCGCGCGGTGGTCGAGGAACCACTGCATGCGCTTCTTGAAGCCCGGGCAGCGGTCGATCACCGACTGCTCGAGCACCTCGACCGCGAGCAGCGGGATCACGCCCACCATCGAGCGCACCTTGAGCGGCGCGTGGTCGCCGCCGGTCGAGAGCTGGTCGTAGTAGAAGCCGTCCTGCTCGTCCCACAGGCCGCTGCCGCCGAGCGTGTTCATCGCGTCGCAGATGGCGACGAAGTGCTCGAAGAACTTGGAGGCGATGTCCTCGTAGGCCGGCCGCTGCGGCGCGAGCTCGAGCGCCATCGAGAGCATCGTGTTGCAGTAGAAGGCCATCCAGGCCGTGCCGTCGGCCTGCTGCAGGTGGCCGCCCTTGGGCAAGGGCGCGCTGCGGTCGAAGACGCCGATGTTGTCGAGGCCGAGGAAGCCGCCCGAGAAGAGGTGGTTGCCGTCGGGATCCTTGCGGTTGACCCACCAGGTGAAGTTGATCAGGAGCTTCTGGAAGCAGCGCTCGAGGAAGTCGAGGTCGCGCGCGCCGCGCACGCCGGTCATCTTGTACACGCGCCAGCAGGCCCAGGCGTGCACCGGCGGATTGACGTCCGAGAGCGCCCACTCGTAGGCCGGGATCTGTCCGCTCGGGTGCATGTACCACTCGCGCAGGAAGAGCAGCAGCTGCTCCTTGGCGAAGGCCGGATCCACGCGCGCCATCGGCAGCATGTGGAAGGCGAGATCCCAGGCGGCGTACCAGGGATACTCCCACTTGTCGGGCATCGAGACGAGGTCGCGGTTGTAGAGGTGCGGCCAGTCGTGGTTGCGGCCCTCGAGGCGCTCGGGCGGCGGCAGCGGCTGCGCGGGATCGCCGCGCAGCCAGTCGCTGACGATGTAGTGGTAGAACTGCTTCGACCAGAGCAGGCCGGCGTAGGCCTGCTTGACCACGTTGCGCTCGTGCGCGGCGAGTGCCACCGGCAGGTGCGCGCTGTAGAAGCTCTCGCTCTCCGCGCGGCGCCTGGCGCACAGCGCGTCGAAGGCCTCGCCGAAGGGCTGCGCGGGCTTCTCGGCGACGCTCGAGAGGCGCAGTCGCAGCGTGCGCGTCTCTCCCGGCGCGAGTGCGAGCGTGAAGTGCGCGGCCGCCTTCGTGCCTCTGCGCTGCGGATTGACCGCGGCCTCCTCGCCCTGAACCACGCGGCGGTGAAAGGCGTCCTTGACCCAGGGCGTCTGGTTGGGCGTGTCGAAGATGCGCTGCGTGTTGGTGTCGTTCTCGGTGAAGTAGAGCTGCGGCGTGCCCTCGCACTCGAGGCGATAGTGGCCCAGGCCCGGCACCTGCGCCTCGATCGCGTTCTCCGCGGCGGCGCGCAGCACGGGCTTCTCGCCAGCACCCTCCTCGCGATTGCCCCAGGACCAGGTGTTGCGCGCCCAGAGCTGCGGCAGGACGTGCAGCGTCGCGGGCTCGGGGCCGAGGTTCGTCGCGTGCACGCGGATGAGCAGGTCCTCGGGGGTGTTCTTCGAGTACTCGATGCGCAGTTCGAAGACGCGATTGCCCTCGAGCACGCCCGTGTCGCCGAGCTCGTATTCGGGATCGTCGCGCGTGCGCAGGCGGTTCTCCTCGACCAGCTCCTCGTAGGGAAAGGGCCCCTGCGGATAGCGGTAGAGCGCGGAACACCAGGAGTAGCTCGGCACGCTCTCGAGGTAGTGGTACTCCTCCTTGACGTCCTCGCCGTGGTTGCCCTGCGGTCCGGAGAGACCGAAGAGGCGCTCCTTCAGGAACGCGTCGCGGCCGTTCCAGAGCGCAAGCGAGAAGGCCAGGCGGCACTGCCGATCGCAGAAGCCGAGCAGGCCATCCTCGCCCCAGCGGTAGGCGCGGCTGCGCGCGTGCTCGTGCGGGAAGTAGTCCCAGGCGCTGCCGTCGCCGGAGTAGTCCTCGCGCACGGTGCCCCACTGGCGCTCCGAGAGGTACGGACCCCAGCGCTTCCAGTTCTGCTTGCGCGTCGCGTCCTCGGCGAGACGCTTGGATTCGGGATCGCTGTGGGGTTCGCGCGTGGCCATGAGTCGGAAAAAAATCCCGGGCAACCGGTTTCGTCCGGTTCGGCGCGGGTCCTGAAGGCAGGGAACCTGAAGATCGCGCGCGCTGCAAGCCGAAAACAACCGGACCCCCATGCCCGCCCCCCTGATCGAGAGCGCACCCACGTCGAACGAGACGCGCATCCGTGCGCAGCTGCTGCAGCGCATCGCCGAGCAGCGCCTCGAGCTGCCGATGCTGCCGCAGACCGCCGCCGACGTGATGACCGTGTGCAACGACACGAGCTGCGACGCGGCGCGGCTGGCGGGCCTGATCCAGCGCGACCAGGCGCTGGCCGCGCACACGCTGCACGTCGCGAACTCCGCCGCCTACGCACCGCGCGAGCCGATCGTCTCGCTGCAGCAGGCCGTCAGCCGCCTGGGCTTCAAGACCATGTGCGACATCGCCGTCGCGGTCGCGATGCGCAGCAAGATATTCGTGCTCAAGGGCCAGGAAGAGCGCCTGCGCACGATGTGGGTGCACTCCGCGATGAGCGGCGCCTGGGCCAAGGAGATCGCGCGCGCGCGCCGGCACAACGTCGAGGGCGCGTTCCTCTCCGGCCTCCTGCACGACATCGGCGCGCCGGTGGTGCTGCAGGCCGCGCTGGACCTCTTCCGCGCCGCCGGAGCACAGCCCGACGAGGCGCTGCTCGACCGCCTGATCCACGAGTTCCATGCCGAGGTCGGCGGGATCGTGCTCACGAGCTGGAAGCTGCCCGACTGGATGTGCGCCGCGGTGCGCTGGCACCACGACCCCGAACTCTCCGGAGAGCACGTCGACTTCGCGCGCACGGCGATGCTCGCCGACCTGCTCGCGCATGCTTCGGAAACGCCCGACGAGGCGACCGACGAGGTGCTGCGCACGCACCCGGTGCTCTCCGATCTCGATCTGTACGACGAGGAGACCGAGGCGCTGTTCGCACGGCGCGAGGTCGTGCTCAAGACCGCTGAAGCCTACCGCTGATCCCCGCTGACCCCCGCGGCCTCCCCGCCGCAGCAGCATCCGCTCGCGCACAGTCCAACGATGTCCGCCCCCACCCACAACTACGAGCTCGTCGTGATCGGCGCCGGTCCGGCTGGCCACAAGGCCGCGATCCAGGCCGCGAACGCGGGCCACAAGGTGCTGCTCGTCGATCGCGATCCGACTCCGGGCGGCGAGTGCGTGCACCGCGGCACGATCCCCTCGAAGACTCTGCGCGAGAGCGCGCTCTACCTCGCCGGCCTCAAGCAGCGCGCCGCGGGCATCGCCACGGCCGAGCTCGGCGCGAGCACCAAGGTCGAGAGCCTGATGAAGCGCGTGAAGCACGTGCAGCATGCGCACGAGCAGTTCATGCGCGGCCAGATCGAGCGGCCGGGTGTCGAGTTCGTGCGCGGCCGCGCGCGTTTCACCTCGGCGCACGAGCTCGAGCTCGCGCAGCCGGGCGGCAAGAAGCGCCTCGTCACGAGCGATTTCTTCGTGATCGCCACCGGCTCGCGCCCGCGCCAGCCGGCCGAGATGCAGATCGACCACGAGCAGATCCTCGACAGCGACTCGATCCTCTCGCTGATCTACCTGCCGCAGTCGCTGACCGTGCTCGGCGCGGGCGTGATCGCCTGCGAGTTCGCGACCATCTTCCAGGCGCTCGGAGTGCGCGTGACGATGATCGACAAGAGCGCGCGCCCGCTCGGCTTCCTCGATGCCGAGATCACTGACCGTTTCGTCAAGGTCTTCCAGTCGCTCGGCGGCACCTGGCTGCCGGGCAAGAAGCCCGTGAGCTGCCGCTTCGACGGCATCTCCGGCAGCGTGACGACACTCGAGGACGACTCCGTGATCGTCTCCGAGAAGACGCTCGTGGCGCTCGGCCGCACGGCCAGCGTCGCGGGTCTCAACCTCGAGGCGCTCGGTCTCGCCGTCAACGAACGCGGCTACATCCCCGTCGATGCGAACATGCGCACCAAGGCCGAGCACGTCTACGCCGCTGGCGACGTGATCGGTCCCCCGGCGCTCGCCGCCTCCGCCATGGAACAGGGCCGCCGCGCCGCGCGCCACATGTTCGGCCTCTCGCTGCACACGACCTCCGAGATGATCCCCTCGGGGATCTACACCATCCCCGAGATGTCCTGCGTCGGTATCTCCGAAGACGAGGCCAAGAAGCGCTTCGGCTCGGCCCTCGTCGGCCGCGCCTACTTCTCCGAACTCGCGCGCGGCCAGATCTCGGGTGATGTCGACGGCATGCTCAAGCTCGTCGCCGAGCCCGGCACCGGCAAGGTCCTCGGCGCGCAGATCCTCGGCGAAGGCTCGACCGAACTGATCCACCTCGCCCAGATGGCCATGGTCGGCGGCATGACCGTCGACACCTTCGTCGACAACGTCTTCAACTTCCCGACCCTCGCCGAAGCGTATCGCGTCGCCGCGCTCGAGTGCATCGCGCAACGAGCGACGCTGCGGCTCGCGAGCTGAGCAGCCGGGTATGAACAACTCAGCCCGCCTGAGTTGTTCACCCCCCACTCACGCGCGCCAGGCCCAGATCGACGTCCAACTGGCCGCTCCGGCACAGCGCACTGGGCGTGTTTTCGCGGCGCACGGCCTCGACCACATTCGACACTCGTTCGATGTAGAGCGCATCCTTCTCAAGACACTTTGCATGGCGCGAGTCGTGCACCCACACTGCCGTTCGCGACAGCTCCTTCCTCACGGCAATCTCTTGGAGCGACATCCCGCACAGCTGCCGTAGCAACCCGAGCTCGAGCGTGCGCCAAGCGGAAGCGCTCTGCGGCCCCTTGAGGCAGCGCCAATGAGGATCGACGGCAGCGATTCGCTGCACTTGGCGCTCGATCTGCCCTGGTGCCGCCAGGGTCAGACCGATCGAGCTGCCGTCAGCCAACTGCGCGCGGGACCGCAGCCAGTCGAGGACATGTCCCGACGCGGCTTGAAGCAGCTCATTGCCACGCTCCTCCCCGCCCCGGTTGGGTGATCCGCGCGCGATCCTGCGCTCGAGGATCCAGGTCTCGTCCGGGTCCAGTCTAGAGCCGAACAGCCGCTCGTAGTCTGCAGCCTGGAAGGTCCGTGCACGCGCGAGGCGCTTGACCACACCCTCCACGCTCGCACGTTCGAGCCATGGTGCAGACCTGGATCCGCAGTACATGCGTGCGCTTCCGAACTCGAATTCGGCAGCGCGGGAGCACAACTTGGCCTCGATTGGATTGGCGTCGATGTACCGGACCACGTTGAACCAGTACTCCTGCGTGTCGACGATGCGCGAGCGGAAACGTGATCGGAATAGGGAACCGTCTCGTCCCCGCAGCCGGTTGAAGTATTTCACATACTGGTTCTCGATCCACATCATCGCGTTGGAGAGTTCGCCCCGCGGGCTCCGGAGCAGCAGGTGGAAATGCGTGGTCAGGATCGAGAAGGCATGCACCTCGAGTTGCCCCTCATGGACCCTGTGTGCGAGCAAGGCGAGAAAGGCCCTGACGTCCGCCCGGCTCTCGAAAGCCGGGCGATGCGCCAGCCCCCGGTTGGTCACGTGGTGCCAGGCGCCAGGATGGTCGCCGCGCGGTTTCCGGATCGTTTCCACTCCACATGGAAGACGTTCGGAAGCCGGCCAGGTCGTCAGTCCCTGAGCGAAAAATTCGCGGGGTGGGTGAACAATCCAGGCGGGCTGGGTTGTTCACACCGGCCAGAGCGCGGCACTGCGGGTGCGGGGTGGAACCTCAGGTCTAGACCGGTGTCCACCAGCCGAGGCCGTAGATGATCGCCAGCAGCACGGCGACGAGCGCTTCGCCCGCGATCAGGCCCGCGGCGATCGGGGTGCCGTAGTTCTTGGCACTCTCGGGGTCCCCCTTGCGCCAACGCCACTCGAGCAGCGCGCCGACGAGCATCGTCGCCACGGAACTTGCGGGAACGAGCATCCCGATGCCGATGCCCGTCGGCGAGGGCACGAAGTTGCGCCATTCCCGCTTCTGCTCGAGCACCGTGAAGAGGATGCCGAGCGCAGCACCGATCGCGAGCGCGTAGAGTGCGGACTTGTGCAGCGCGGAGAATCCGTCCTTCAGAATCAGCGCGAACCCCACCCAGCGCTGCGATATCGGGCTAGACAGCCCGTGTTCGCCGCCGATGCCATACGACTTCACGAACAGGGGATACATGATGGCGAGGGCCAGCGCGCCGACTGGGATGGCGAGGATCTGCATCCAGGTCAGGAGGCGCGGAGTCGAGCCGATCATGTGTCCGGCCTTGTAGTCCTGCATGAGGCCCTCGGACTCCGCAGCCACCGAGCCCGTGATTCCGCTCGAAATCATGCCTGCACGCAAATCACCGGGGGCAATCGCACCGAAGAGCGCTTGCATCACGTTCGTCATGGTGCTGATCGGACCCCAATTGGTCTCCCCGAGCACGCGCATCGCAACGAGCATGAGCGGCACGCTCAGCACGATTGCGATGATGGAATGCCAAACCGGTGTGCCGATGAACGCCTTCTGGATCCACACCAGAGCCCCGCCCGAGAGCAGGCAACCCAGACCCACCCAGCGCAGCGGGAAGTCCCCGCTCGACACCGCGGAGCCCGAAAGCGTCCCAAAGGTCCGCACGAGCGTCTTCCATTTCAGGAACAGGGCGGTCAAGCCGCCCGCGACGAGCATCCCCGTAGCCGGCCACATGACCCACAGCAGCACATCGGGCTTCTTCGAGCCAGCCGCGATCACGCCGCTACTGATAAGCATTCCGGGCGCGATGACCCACGATGCCAGCAGCCCGAGGAACATGCTGAAGCAGATGCGCACGCCGATGATCATCCCCGAGCCGATGTTCAGCAGCGACAGCGAGAAGCCCACGCCAGTGGGCACGGGGATCGCCGCAGCGCCGACGGGAATCATGTCGACGATCCAGGCCCGGGTGGTCACCAGCATGAGCACCGCCGAGTACACGAGGGCCTCGACCATCGCCATTGCCGACTTCTTCGCCTGCGGACCCTTCGAGTCGAGCAGGATCAGCGTCTCCCCCGCCGCAATGCCGTCGGGGAAGGGCAGCTTTTCGTCCTCGATGTAGTGCTTGCGCAGCGGGACAGCCAGCAGCGCGCCGAGGATTCCAGCGGTCGAGAGCCAGAGGAAGATCTGCAGCTTCGAGAGTTCGACCGTGAAGCCGCTATCCGGCTTGGCGCGCAGCATGTCGAAGGCCGCCAGCAGCCAGCACAGGAACGCGATCTGTCCCGCGGCCGTGCCCGCGGTCTGCACGAGGTTGTTCTCCCAGCGGTTGTAGGACTTCGAGACGAGCCCGAGCGCGAGGAAGCCGAAGAAGGCCGAGACGACCGAGATGTTCGGCCCGAAGCCGAGCTTGAGCACGATGTAGGGGTAGCTCGCCCCGATCACCGCCGCGACGAGCAGGCCCGCGATCACCGCGCGCCAGGTGAACTCGCGGATGTGCGCCGGCTTCTGGGGAGGGAGCGAACTCGGACCCGATCCGGCGGCGTTGGGTGCATCCATCGCCGGGGAAGATAGCAAGCGGGCCGCGCCGCGCCCCCGCCGAGCCCGGGGGCTTTTCCTCCGGGCCGCGGGACCCTATCATCTGCGGCCCTCTGGGGACGTAGCTCAGTTGGTAGAGCGACGCGTTCGCAATGCGTAGGTCGAGGGTTCGAGCCCCTTCGTCTCCACCAGATCACGAGGCCGCGCGGTTTCCGCGCGGCCTCGGCCATTTCTGGGCACGCGAGGGGGGTATGAACAACTCAGGCGGGCTGGGTTGTTCATGGCGCAGGCACGCTCAGCCGCGCCACGGCCCGCGGCGCCGGCCCGTGGGCAGCATGCCCGCCGCGCGCTCGCGCTCGAACTGCTCCACAACGGCGATCAAGTCCTTGCCGTAGTCGCGCACCTGCCAGTCGAGGATGCCCTCGGTGCGCGCGAGCTCGTCCTCGGTGCGCGGCTTGGCCTTGGCGATGCGCGGCAGCACGTGGCGGTTGATCAGGTAGGCCGAGTCGATGCCGAGCGCCTGCGCGAGTTCCTTGCGCCGGTTCTTGAGCCGCTCGTGCAGCTCGAGGTCCTCGTCGCTGAAGTCGCCCGTGCCGTCGCGGTTGGGCAGCGTGGGCAGCTTGCGCAGCGGGCCGAGTTCGACCCCCTTGCTCACCGCGGCGAGCACGAGATCACCCAGGCGCCGGCCCTGCTTGTGCGAGATGCCCGGAATGCGTTGCAGCTCGTTGGCGCTGCGCGGGCGCAGGCGCGCGACCTCGACCAGCGTCTCGTTGTTCATGATCCGGAAGGGTGGCTGGTCGCTCTCGCTGGCGAGCTGCTCGCGCAGCGTGAAGAGCTCGCGCAGCACCTGGCGCGAGAGCGGATCGAGCAGGCGCGCGTTCTTGAGCTTGACGAACTCGTCGGGATCGAAGCTGTCGTCGGGAGGCTGGAGCGCCTCGAGCCGCCGGCATTCGCCCTCGACGAAATGCCCGCGCGAGCGCGAGGCGAGCTCGACGCGCTGCTCGCGCATCAGCGGCAACAGGAAGCGCGTGTCCAGGCGCGCGTACTTGATCTGCTTCTCCGAGAGCGGCCGCTGGGCCCAGTCCGAGCGCTGCATCGACTTGTCGAGCTCGATCCCGTAGCGATCGCGCAGCACGTTCGCGAGGCCCGGATTCTGCGAGCCGAGCGCCGCCGCGGCAACGCGCGTGTCGAACAGGTTCGCGAAGCGGAAGTCGTAGATGCGCTTCAGGATCAAGACGTCGTACTCGCCGTCGTGGAAGACCTTGACGCGCGCGGGGTCGGCGAGCATCTCGCCCAGCGGCCGCATGTCGAAGCCCGCCAGCGGATCGACGAGGTAGTCGCGGTCCTCGACCGTGACCTGCACGAGGCAGACCTTCTCGCGGTAGCTGTAGAAGGAGTCGGCCTCGGTATCGACAGCGATCTCCTTCTGCCCCGCGAGGTCGTCGAGCAGGCGCCCGAAGCCGCGCGCATCCTGGACCAGGGTCGGGGGAGGGAGGCTGTTGAGCATGATTCGGGCCTGCGAGTGCCTCCCGGCAGACTACCTCACACCCCCGCGCGGGCAAAGGCCCCGCGATTGCGATTTCGTCGCTGTCCTCGGCCCGTGCTGCGTCTGCTGCGCCGGCAGCGCGCGGCCTAGGCCGCGTGCGTGCGCAAACGCTCGAGCGCCTCGAGCATCGTCGCCGCCATCTGCGGCAGCGGCACGGAGCGCTCGGCCGCGCCGAGCTTGAGCGCCTCGCGCGGCATTCCGAACACGACGCAAGTCGACTCGTCCTCGGCGAAGGTGCGCGCGCCGGCTTCGCGCAGCGCGAGCAGACCGCGCGCGCCGTCGGCGCCCATGCCGGTCAGGATCGTCGCGACTGTGCTCGCTCCCGCGACACGCGCGATCGACTGGAAGGTCGGGTCCACGGCCGGCTTCTGGTAGTGCACCGCCGGCCCGTCCTTGAGTCGCAGCACGTAGCGCGCGCCGCTCTTCTCGACCAGCAGGTGCTTGCCGCCGGGTGCCACGAAGGCGCGACCGGGCACGACGATGTCGCCCTCGGCGGCCTCGCGCACCTCGAGCGCACAGACGCTGTTCAGGCGCTCGGCGAATGGCGCGGTGAAGTTCGGCGGCATGTGCTGCACGATGATCGTCCCCGGCGCATCCGCGGGCAGCGCGGAAAGCA
>Ga0302299_10001541_pt1 | contig 13851 bp, 14 predicted proteins | sample III_Fen_N3_4_FD_198795 | JGI IMG/M metagenome (GOLD analysis project Ga0302299, IMG submission 198795) | Peat permafrost microbial communities from Stordalen Mire near Abisko, Sweden - III_Fen_N3_4 | ecosystem: Environmental > Terrestrial > Soil > Wetlands > Permafrost | place: Sweden: Abisko... | reverse complement strand
GATCCACGGGGGTCCAGACACCTCCCGCGGCGTGCACCGGTGATCGCCGTGACCAACCCTGTGACCAGCCGGCCATCTCGGTGGCACATGACAAGCGCCCCAGGTCTGTGACCTGGGGCGATGCTGTCGATCAGTGGTGTCCGAGGGGGGACTTGAACCCCCATGCCCTTTCGGGCACTAGCACCTCAAGCTAGCGCGTCTGCCTATTCCGCCACCCGGACACGTGCTGCGCTCGGGCGAACCCGCACGGAGCAACCCGGAGAGCATACAAGAGCCGGGACTCGACCACGAAACCGGTGAGTGGGGGAGGATGCACGCGTGACCGACACCACCACCTCCCTGCTCCCGGAGCCGCTGCCCGACGCCGAGGGCGAGGTCGTCGATCTCGTCTCCGACCTGCTGCGGATCGACACCAGCAACTACGGCGACGGCACGGGCCCCTGCGAGGCCGAGGCGGCGGAGTACGTCGAGGCACGTCTGCGCGAGGTCGGGCTCGACCCGGAGCGCTACTCCTGCGGCCCGCGCCGCGACGGCGTCGTCGTGCGGATCCCCGGGCGGGACCGCAGCCGCGGGGCGCTGATGGTCCACGTGCACCTCGACGTCGTGCCGGCACGCGCCGACGACTGGTCCGTCCCGCCGTTCGCGGCGGAGGTCCGTGAGGACCTCGGCGTACCCATGATCTGGGGGCGTGGCGCCGTCGACATGAAGGACATGTGCGGGATGACGCTCGCGACGATCCGGTCGTGGGCACGAGCGGGAGTGCAGGCCGAGCGCGACATCGTGGTGAACTTCCTCCCGGACGAGGAGGCTGGCGGCCGGATCGGCTCGCACTGGCTCGTGGAGAACCGCCCCGAGATGTTCGAGGGGATCACGGAGGCGGTCGGCGAGGTCGGCGGCTTCTCGATGACCGTGCGCGACGACCTCCGGCTCTACCTCGTGCAGACCGCCGAGAAGGGCATCGGCTGGCTGAAGCTCACCGCCGCGGGTCGAGCCGGGCACGGGTCGATGCTCAACGACGAGAACTCCGTGACCGCGCTGTGCGAGGCGGTCGCGCGGCTCGGGCGCCTCGACCTTCCCGTGCACGTGACGCCCGCGGTGCGCGACTTCCTCGCGGTGCTGTCCGACGTGACCGGCACGCCCCTCGACCCGGACGACATCGACGGCACGCTGGCCAAGCTCGGCCCCATGGCCACCCTCGTCGGCGCGACGCTGAAGAACACCGTCAACCCGACGATGCTGTCGGCGGGCTACAAGGTGAACGTGATCCCGGGGGAGGCCACGGCGCACGTCGACACGCGCTTCCTGCCGGGCTACGAGGACGAGATGTTCGCCGCGATCGACGAGGCGCTCGGCGACCGGGTGACGCGCGAGTTCGTCAACCACGACATCGCCGTGGAGACGACGTTCGACGGTCCGAGCATCGACCTCATGGCCGCCGCGCTGCGGGCCGAGGACGAGCACGCGGTGGCCGTGCCCTACATGCTCTCCGGCGGCACCGACGCGAAGGCCTTCAGCATGCTGGGCATCCGCTGCTACGGCTTCGCGCCGCTGCAGCTGCCGCCCGACCTCAACTTCGGCGCCCTCTTCCACGGCGTCGACGAGCGCGTGCCGATCGACGCGCTCCGCTTCGGCACGAGGGTCCTCGGAAGGTTCCTCCGCGCCTGCTGACTGCCCCCGAAAACGCTGCGCGAACCGTCGTATCCGGGGCTCCAGGAGGCCGGGATACGACGGTTCGCGCAGCGAATTCGGGGCTAGGCCGTACGGACGGCGCGCAGGACCTTGCGGCGCAGCCAGACGCGACGACGGCCGTCGGGGTAGAGGCGCAGCCGCGCGAGCTCCCAGGAGCCGTGCTCGGCCATCTCGGTCAGCGCCGCCCGCGCGGCGTCGCGCTTCGTGCCGCGTGGCAGCGTGATCTCGCGGTACTCCCACGTCGAGGCTCGCGTCGCCGACATGGAACCATTCTGCGCCGTGCCCGTGCGGAGTCGCGCGCGACCTGCCGCAGCGGGGACGTGCCCGGCTGTGGATGGCGTGGGGAGCCTCAGGTGCCTCTAGCGCACTCTGGGGCACATTCATGCGGGAAAGAGCCGCCGTGGTCAGGTCTGGAGGAGCTCGGCGAGCCGGGTCCGCCGGGCGCGGTCCGTGGTGGACGTCAGCCAGGTGGTCAGGGCCGCCGGAGTGGAGCCGTGGACGACGGACACGTGCTCGTTCCCTGCGGCGAGGCCGGTGTAGGCGAGGGCACGCGTGCTCGTCGGCACGGGCCGACCGTGCAGGACAAGCACGGCGGCGCGCCAGGTCCGCGGCAGCGGTCCGTCGAGAGCGACGACGTCGGTGCTCTGCGCACCTGCGTCGTCGAGGGCACGGCGTACGTCGTCGACCTGGAGGCTGCCGGGTGCGAGGAGCACCACGACGTCCGAGCCGGACGCGGAGAAGGCGCGGGGGATCGACGCCGTGACGAGCTGGACCACGCGCACGACGGCCTCGTCAGGCCCGGACACGGCGACGTCGACGACGGAGCGGTCCTCGGGCGACGTGGCGAACCAGCGGCCGGCGGCGACGTCGTGGCGGGCCTTGGCGAGCGCGGTGCGGGGCGGCGGCGGGTCGGCCTTGAGGACCGGGCAGGCGCCCGAGGCGGCGACGTCGAGCGCGACGGCACCCACGACAGGCCCGAGCGGGAGCGCGTTGTCGAGGGCGATCGCGAGCACGGCGTCCTCGGGCAGGTCCTCGACGGCCGCGAGCACGGTGTCGAGCCCGGCGAGGTGCGCGTCGTCCACGACGACCGACGGCACGCCCGCGCCGAGAGCCATGCCGAGGGCGCGGCGCCGTGCCTCCGGGTCGGGACCGACGACGACGGCGAGGCGGTTCTCCTCCGCGAGACCGAGAAGGCCGTCGGCCAGCAGCTCCTCGGACTCCGCGACATCGACCAGCGCGAAGGCCGGGGCACCGTGCCACTCGACCTCGACCACCGACCCCTCGGCGAGCGCGGCGTCGACGTCGTCGCGCGAGCACGTGCGTGCCACGACGTCGGGCGGGAGCACGGTGTGCCCGGCGCGCGATGCGGCGGCGAGGAGGTCGGCGACCGCGTTCAGCGTCGGCTCCCGGCGGTCTCGGGATAGCCGCGCGCGGGCGCGGACACCTCGTCGAGCGCGTAGACGATCTCCTCGGGGAGGGTGAGCTCCTCGACGGTGAGGGCGCCGCGCAGCTGGGCCGCGGTGCGGGCGCCGACGATCGGCGCGACCACGCCGGGACGGTCGCGGACCCACGCCAGGGCGACCTCGAGCGGTGCGACGCCGAGACCCTCGGCGGCGGTGCACACGGCGTCGACGATGCGCCGCGCGGAGTCGGCGAGGAACGGTGAGATGAACGACGCGAAGTGCGAGGAGGCCGCACGGGAGTCGGCAGGCGTGCCGTGGCGGTACTTGCCGGTGAGCACGCCGCGGCCGAGCGGCGACCACGGCAGGATGCCGAGTCCCGAGTCGAGGGCGGCGTCGACGACCTCGCGCTCGATGCCGCGCTCGAGCAGGGAGTACTCCACCTGCGTCGAGACGAGAGGTGCGGCTGCAGGCTTCGCGCGCTGCGCCCCCGCGGCCTTCGCCGTCTGCCAGCCCGAGTAGTTCGAGATGCCGGCGTAGCGGACCTTGCCGGAGGCGACGGCGAGGTCGATCGCCGAGAGCGTCTCCTCGAGCGGGGTCACCGGGTCCCACGCATGCAGCTGCCAGAGGTCGACGTGGTCGACGCCGAGCCGGACCAAGGACGCGTCGAGCGCGGAGAGCAGGTGGCCGCGCGAGGCGTCGAGGCGCCGCTCGGTGCCGGGGCGCGAGACGGCCTTCGTGGCGATGACGAGGGCGTCGCGGCCGACCTCCTCGACGAGCGTCCCGACGATCTCCTCGGACTGGCCGTCGGCGTAGACGTCGGCGGTGTCGACGAGGGTGCCACCGGCCTCGACGAACGCGAGCAGCTGGTCGCGCGCCTCGTGGCGGTCGGTGTCACGTCCCCACGTCATCGTGCCGAGCGCGAGGCGCGAGACGAGCAGGCCGGATCGGCCGAGCGGACGGAGCTCCATGACGCGTGACCCTATCCGGGCCGGGGGACCGGCCGCGGCTAGGCTCCGCGAGGGTCCTGGGGCGACGTCCCGGGCGCGACCACCGGCCTGCCGGTGAGGAAGAGGTGACCGCATGCGGCTGGGAGTCAACCTCGGCTACTGGGGCGCGGGCAACGACGCGGAGAACCTCGACCTGGCCCGCGAGGCCGACACCCTCGGCTACGCCGTGGCCTGGGCCGCGGAGGCCTACGGCTCGGACGCCGCGACCGTGCTGTCCTGGATCGCCGCCCAGACCACGCGGATCGACGTCGGCTCGGCGATCTTCCAGATCCCCGGCCGCACCCCGGCGCTGACCGCGATGACCGCGGCGACCCTCGACAACCTCTCCGGCGGCCGGTTCCGGCTCGGGCTCGGCGTGTCCGGACCGCAGGTGTCCGAGGGCTGGCACGGCGTGCGGTTCGACAAGCCGCTCGCGCGCACCCGCGAGTACGTCGACATCGTGAAGCTCGCCCTGAGCCGTCGGAAGGTGGCCTACGACGGTGAGTTCTTCACCCTCCCGCTGCCCGACGGCCCCGGCAAGGCGCTCGTCCTCACGGTCCACCCGACGCGGCCGAACATCCCGATCTACCTCGCCGCGATCGGCCCGAAGAACCTCGAGCTCACCGGCGAGATCGCCGACGGCTGGCTCGCGATCTTCTTCGCGCCCGAGTCCGCGGCGGAGCACCTCGCGCACATCGCCGTCGGCCGCGCGAAGGTCGGCAAGACGATGGAGGGCTTCGACGTCGTCCCGACCGTGCCCGTCGTGATCGGCGACGACGTGCAGGCCTGCGCCGACGCCGTCCGTGCCTATAGCGCGCTCTACATCGGCGGCATGGGCAGCCGCGACAAGAACTTCTACAACCAGCTCGCCGTGCGCATGGGCTACGACGCCGAGGCCGCCGAGGTGCAGGAGAAGTACCTGGCCCGGGACTACGACGGAGCCGCCGCCGCCGTGCCGTTCGAGTTCATCGACCGCACGTCGCTCATCGGCCCGCGCGAGCGGATCCAGTCGCGCCTGCAGGCCTACGCCGACGCGGGCGTGACGACCCTCACGATCGCGACCTACGCCGGCACGCTCGCCGAGCGGCTCGCCACGCTGCGCACCATGGCTGAGGTCCTCGACGCCTCGGGACTGGCAGACTGACGCGGTGAACTACTTCGAGGCGATCGTTCTTGGCGTCGTCCAGGGTCTGACCGAGTTCCTCCCGATCTCCTCCACCGCGCACCTGCGGATCGTCCCGGCGTTCTTCGGCTGGGCCGACCCGGGTGCTGCCTTCACCGCTGTCGTGCAGCTCGGGACGATGGCCGCGGTGCTGCTGTTCTTCTGGCGCGACCTGTGGCGCATCGCGAGCACGTGGGTGCGTGCGCTCTACCAGCCCGAGCCGCGGGGCACGCTCGACGCCCGGCTCGGCTGGTACCTCATCTACGGCACGATCCCGATCGCCGTGCTCGGCCTGGTGTTCAAGAACCAGATCGAGACCGGCGCCCGCGACCTGCGGATCATCGGCTGGGTGCTCATCCTGTTCGGCCTCGCGCTCTGGCTCGTCGACCGCGCGTTCCCGCAGCGCAAGACGATCGCCGACCTCAACCTCCGCGACGGCGTGCTCTACGGCCTCGCCCAGGCGCTCGCCCTCATCCCGGGCGTCTCGCGCTCCGGGGCCACGATCACCGCCGGACGCGCCCTCGGCTACACCCGCGAGGACGCGGCGCGTTTCTCGTTCCTGCTGTCGGTCCCGGCCGTCGTGCTCTCCGGGCTCTTCGAGCTGCGCAAGATCGGCGGCGAGGGCGGCACGTCCTGGGGACCCACCATCGTGGCCACCGTGGTCGCGTTCGCCGTGGGCTACGCCGCCATCGCGTGGCTGCTGCGCTGGCTCACGAGCCACTCGATGCTCGTCTTCGCGGTCTACCGCGTCGCCCTCGGCGTCCTCGTCCTCGCCCTCGTCTACGGCGGGCACCTCGCCGCGACGTGATCCCGTGACACCGGCTCGACGCTCGGTCTGACGCTAGAGCCAGCCGCTGCGCTTGAACGCGCGATAGAGCAGCACGGTGATGACCACCATGAGGCCGATCACGGCGAAGTAGCCATACTCCCAGTGCAGCTCGGGGATGTTGTCGAAGTTCATGCCGTAGATGCCGGCGATCATCGTGGGCGCTGCCGCCAGCCCGACGTACGCCGAGATCTTGCGCATGTCGTCGTTCTGCTGCACCGCCTGCCGGGACCGCGCGGCCTCGAGCACGGTGGCGAGCAGCATGTCGTGCTGCGCCGAGAGCTCCTGCACGCGGAGCAGGTGGTCCCCCAGGTCGCGGAAGTAGGGGAGCAGCGCCTCCGGCACGTCCGGCAGCTGCTCGTGCAGCAGGTTCTCGGCCACGGGACGCAGCGGGTCGATCGCCCGGCGGACCTCGAGGTTCTCGCGCTTGAGCAGGTAGATCGTGGCGGCGTCGTCCGTGCGCGCCTCCGAGAACACGCGCTCCTCGACCTGGTCGATGTCGTTGGCGAGCTCGTCGACCACCTCCTGGTAGCCGTCGATGACCACGTCGAGGATCCCGTGCAGCACGGCCAGAGGTCCGAGCGCGAGCATCTGCGGGTCGTCCTCGAGGTCGGCACGCAGCCCCGTGAGGTCACCCGGGTCGCCGATGCGCACCGAGAGCACGAACGACGGCCCGACCCAGACCGCGATCTGGCCGGTCTCGACGTCGGAGGTCGACTCGACGTAGTCGAGCACCTTGAGGACGGCGAACACCTGGTCGCCGGAGATCTCGATGCGCGGACGCTGGCCGAGCGACATCGCGTCCTCGATCTGCAGGTCGCCGAGTCCGAACACGCGCGCGGCGTGCTCGGTCTCCTCCTGGGAGGAGTTGCGCAGCCCGAGCCAGACGAAGCTGTCGCTGCCGCCGTCCTGGGCCTCGGCCCACATGCGCTCGAGGACGGGCACGTCGGCCGCGCCGAACGTGGCGCCGGGCGTCAGATGGCCGTCCGTGCGCACATGGGGGTTGCCATCGACGTACACCCCGATTCCGCGGATCACCCGCCCATCGTGTCAGCACCGGACCGGGTTGGGCCGTAGGGTCGCCGCGTGGCCACCGTCATCCTCGTCCGGCACGGTCGGACAGCTGCGAACGCGACCGGTGTCCTCGCCGGCTGGACGCCCGGCGTCCACCTCGACGACAAGGGTCGGGAGCAGGCCGCCGCCGTCGCGGCGCGGCTCGCCGTCGTGCCGCTCACGGCGGTCGTGAGCAGCCCGCTCGAGCGCACCCGCGAGACGGCCGAGGCCCTGCTCGTGGGCCGCGACCCCGCGCCGCCGCTCGAGATCGACGACCGCGTGGGCGAGTGCCGCTACGGCGACTGGACCAACCAGCCGCTCAAGACCCTCGCGAAGGACCCGCTCTGGAAGGTCGTGCAGGCCCACCCCAGCGCCGCGGTGTTCCCGGGCGACGAGGGCGAGCCGATGGCCGCGATGGCAGCGCGAGCCGTGGGCGCGGTCCGAGACTGGAACGCGCGCCTGTCCGTCGGCGGCGTCGACCCGGTGTACGTCGTCGTCTCGCACGGCGACGTGATCAAGGCCATCACCGCGGACGCCCTCGGCATGCACCTCGACGCGTTCCAGCGGCTGCAGGTCGACCCCTGCTCCGTCACGGTCATCCGCTACACCGACCTGCGCCCGTTCGTGCTTCGCACGAACGACACCGGCGGCGACCTGTCGGGGCTCGTGCCGCCCGCGAAGACCAAGCGGCGCAGCCGCAAGGCGTCGTCGGACGCAGTCGTCGGCGGCGGCGCCGGCGCCTGAGCAGATGCTCGCGAAGGCGGCCGTCCACGGGCCGGGATAGGCTCACCGCGTGGCACGCCAGGTCTTCCTCTTCGACCAGCCGGAGCGCTTTGTCGCCGGCACCGTGGGCCAGCCCGGCGAACGGCAGTTCTTCCTCCAGGCCCGCGACGGCGCGCGCGTCGTGTCCGTGGCGCTGGAGAAGCAGCAGGTGCAGATCCTCGCCGAGCGCGTCGACGCCCTCCTCGACGAGGTCGTGCGACGCACCGGCGGCGAGGCGCCCGTGCCGGCCACCGCACCGCTGGGCAGCGAGGACCTGGACCCGCTCGAGCCGCCCGTGACCGAGGAGTTCCGCGTGGGCGCGATGGCGCTCGGCTGGAACGGCGACAGCGAGCTCGTCATCATCGAGGCCCACGAGGTGCTGGAGGACGACGACGAGGCGGAGGTGCCCGACCTCGAGGAGGACCCCGACGACGGCCCGACGGTGCTGCGGGTGCGTCTCTCGGGTGCCGCCGCGAGGGCGTTCGCCAAGCGCGCGACCTCGGTCGTCTCGGCCGGCCGACCGCCCTGCCCCTTCTGCAACCAGCCGCTCGAGCCGTCGGGGCACATCTGCCCGCGTGCCAACGGCTACCGGCGCTGACCGCCGGCCTCTGATGGTGTCCACCGACGACCTCCTCGAGGTCCTGCGCCACGGCGAGCTCACGGTCGAGGGTCGGCTCGTCGATGCCAGCAACGCGACGCTCCTCGCGCTCGCCGAGCTCGACGGCGTCGAGATCGCCTGCGTCTACAAGCCCACGGCGGGGGAGCGGCCGCTCTGGGACTTCCCCGACTCGACGCTCGGTCTGCGCGAGGTGGCTGCCTACGAGGTGTCCGCCGCGCTCGGTTGGGACCTCGTGCCGCCCACGGTCTGGCGCGACGCGGGGCCGTTCGGGCAGGGCATGGCCCAGGCGTGGGTCAGCGCACCGGACGGCGGCGACATGGTGCCGGGCGGCGGGCTAGTCGACGTCGTGCCGCGCGGCCGGACGCCCGACGGTTGGCTCGAGGTCCTCGACGCCCACGGGCACGACGGCGAGCCGGTCACGCTCGTGCACGCCGACGACGACGACCTCCGCCGCATGTGCGTGTTCGACTCGGTGGTCAACAACGCCGACCGCAAGGGCGGCCACGTGCTGCACGGTCGCGTCCTCCCCGACGTCGCGACCGCGACCTACGGCGTGGACCACGGCGTGACGTTCAGCGAGGACGAGAAGCTGCGCACGGTCCTGTGGGGCTGGGCCGGCACCTCGGTCGGCGAGGACGTGCTCGGCGACCTCGCTCGGCTCCGCGACGACCTCGACGGCGAGCTCGCCGACCGGCTGTCCGAGCTGCTCAGCCGCAGAGAGCTGGCCCGCACGAAGCAGCGCGTGGCCCGGCGTATCCGGGAGGCGGCCTTCCCGCTCCCGGGCGACGGCTGGCCCTCGCTGCCCTGGCCGGCGTTCTGAGGGTCGCGCCGACTCTGCCCTGAGAGTGGAGCCCGCATAGGATCGCGGGCATGCACTCCTGGCCCAGCCCTGTCGTCCCGTCCCTCCCCGGGCAGGGGTTCCCGCTGCGCCTGCACGACACCTCCACCGGTGAGATCCGGCCCACGTCGCCCGGCCCCGAGGCGACGATCTACGTCTGCGGCATCACGCCCTACGACGCGACCCACATGGGGCACGCCGCGACCTACGTCGCCTTCGACCTCGTGCAGCGGGTGTGGCTCGACTCCGGGCACGCCGTGCACTACGTGCAGAACGTCACCGACGTCGACGACCCGCTGCTCGCCCGCGCGCTCGAGACCGGCGACGACTGGGAGGCGCTCGCCGACCGCGAGACGCAGCTGTTCCGGGAGGACATGACCGCGCTCTCGGTGCTGCCGCCGCGCGAGTACATCGGCGCGGTGGAGTCGATCCCCGCCGTCATCGACTACATCCAGAAGCTGCAGACGGCCGGCGCGGTCTACGACCTCGACGGCGACCTCTACTTCCGGGTGCACTCCGACGAGCGGTTCGGCTCGGTGGCGAACCTGCCCGAGGAGCAGATGCTCGCGATCTTCGCCGAGCGCGGGGGAGACCCCGACCGCCCGGGCAAGGAGCACCCGCTCGACTGCCTGCTGTGGCTGGGCGAGCGCCCGGACGAGCCGTCGTGGGACAGCCCCTTCGGCCGCGGGCGCCCCGGGTGGCACATCGAGTGCTCGGCGATCGCCCTGGACCACCTCGCGTCGCCCATCGACGTGCAGGGCGGCGGCAGCGACCTCGCGTTCCCGCACCACGAGATGGGTGCCTCCGAGGCGCAGGTCGCGACCGGGTCGTGGCCCTACGCCCGGCACTACACGCACGCCGGGATGGTCCGGCTCGACGGCGAGAAGATGAGCAAGTCGCGCGGCAACCTCGTGTTCGTCTCGCGGCTGCGCGGCGTCGGCACCGACCCCGCCGCCATCCGGCTGGCGATCCTCGCGCACCACTATCGCGGCGACTGGGACTGGACCGATGCAGTCCTCGTCGAGGCCGAGACGCGGCTCGCTGCCTGGCGCGCCGCCGTCGCGGCTCCGGTCGCGGCCCCGGCCGACCCCGTCCTCGTGGCCGTGCGGACCCACCTCGCCGACGACCTCGACGCGCCCGGTGCGCTCGCGGCGATCGACCGGTGGGCCGAGGAGACACGGCTGCGCGGCGGCGCCGCGGGGGCCGAGGACGCAGATGCCGGACAGCTCGTCCGCGAAGCCGCGGCAGCCCTTCTCGGCGTAGCGATCTGACCGTCCGCCGTCACTACGGTCACCTCCGGTGACCGCAGTCCCCGGGTTCGGTCAGAACCGGGGCGCCACCGGCTGCGGCGGCGCTAGCGTGCCCGGCAGGACGGGGGTCGTCCAGCGGCACCAGAGCGACGGGGACCGACATGCACTGGGTGGAGACCGCACCCGCGGGGCTTCGGCAGGCGGCGAGCATCGACCTGCGCTCGGACGAGGCTGTCCTGGTCCTCGACCGTGCAGGCACCTGCGTCGGCGCCGACGGCGACCAGGCCGTCCTCGGCGGTGACGCCGAGCACCTCCTGGGCCGACCGCGAGTGGAGGCGGGCTGGCGTTGGTGCGACGACGCGGGCCATCCCCTCCCGGACGGCGCGAGCCCGGTGGCGCGCGTGCTGGCGACGGGGGAGCCGGTGACCCGGCTCGTGCTGGGTCTCGAGGGACTGAGCGACGAGGCCGGGGGACAGTTCGCGTGGGTCGAGGTGGCGGCGTACCCGCTGCAGGGGACAGACGGCTCGGTGGACGGCGTGGCGACGACCCTGCGCGACGTGTCGCAGGCGGCGGAGGGGCGCGCTGCGACGGCCGCCCTCGTGCACTCGCTGCGGTCGCTGGCCCACGCGTCCGTCGAGGACGAGGCGCGCTTCCGGGTGCTGGCGGAGAACTCCGCCGACGTCCTGTTCCAGACCGACGTCGTGGGTCGGTGCGTCTGGGTCTCGCCGTCGGTCATCGACGTGCTCGGCTGGGCACCCGAGCAGGTGCTGGGCCAGACGCTGTTCCCGCTCCTGCACCCGGCCGACCGCGAGGTGGCCAACGAGCAGCGCCGGTCGGCGCTGGCGCTGGAAGGCGGCGGCCACGACCGCGTCGAGCTGCGCTACGCCACCGCCGACGGCGGGTGGCGCTGGATGAGCGCTCTCTCGAGGCCGATGCGCGACCGGCACGGGCACATGGACGGCGGGCTCACGGCGTTGCGAGACATCCAGTCCGAGGTCGAGCGTCGTGAGGAGCTGAGCTACCTCGCCGGGCACGACAGCCTGACGGGCCTCGTCAACCGCGAGGGGGCGCTCCACGCGCTCGCGAAGGCCCTCGAGCAGGCGCAGCGGACCGACCGATGGGTCGGAGTGCTCTACGTCGACGTCGACGACTTCAAGGACGTCAACGACACCTTCGGCCACGCGGCGGGGGACCGGCTCCTGGTCGAGATCGGGCACCGGTTCACGGCCCGGCTGCGCGACAGCGACGTGGTCGCCCGTCTCGGCGGCGACGAGTTCCTGGTCGTCCTGTCGTCGATGCGCGACGGCGAGCACGCGCTTCTTCGCGCCCAGGCGCTGCTCGAGGCGGCGGCCGACGGCGGGGTCGACGGCGTGCCGTCGGCGACCGTGAGCATCGGAGTCCGCTACGACGACGGCTCGTCCGATCCCAGCGTGGTGCTGCGCGACGCCGACGCGGCGCTCTACCGCGCCAAGCGCGCCGGACGCAACCGCGTCTCGCTCTGAGCCGGCGTTCGTCCTGCGACGCCAGGGCTCAGGCGCGGGTGAGGGCGAGCACAGGGATGACGCGGATGCCCGCGGTCTTCTCCGCGTACTCGGCGAAGCCGGGATAGCGGCTCGCCTGCTCGACGAAGACGGCGTCGCGCTCCTCGCCGGCGAGGTCGCGGACGGTGACGTCGTAGGTCTCGGTGCCCACCTCGACGACGGCTCGGCCGGCCTCCGTCATGTTCCAGTACCAGTCCGGGTGGGTGGGTGCGCCGGCCTTCGACGCGAAGACGTAGATGGTCGCGGGGTCGGCGTCGTCCGGGAGGTACATCACCGGGTTGACCGACTCCTTGCCGGACTTGCGCCCGACGTGGTGCATGAGGACCACCGGTGCGCCCTCGAAGTTGCCGCCGACCTTGCCGCCGTTGGCGCGGAACTCCGCGATGATCTGCGCGTTCCAGTCGTTGACCTCGGCCATGGCGTCTCCTCGGTGGTGCGGGGCGGGTGTGCCCGACACGGTAACCGGCGGCAACGGTCGCGGCATTCCCACGTCCTCGGCGGCCGACGGTCGGATCAGGATCCGCCGGAGGCGGCCACCGCGGTCCCGGCGGTGGAGGCGACCGTGCTCGTGGTCGCGGCGTTCGTGCCCGTCGACGACGCGCTCGTCGACGTCGTGCCGGTGGACGCGGTCGCCGCGGTCGTGCTCACGGACGTCGTCGCGGTGGAGGACGCGGCCGTCGTGGCTGCGGTGGTCGCGAGACCCAGCCCGAGGCCGGCGACGGCGACGACGGCGGCGACGCCGGTCACGGCTGTCGTGCGGTGGATGCGGTTGAGCAGCTGGTCGCGCTTGGAGGGGGTCCAGGGCTCGGTCACGGCGTGCTCCTGAGGTCGGCGTCCGACGTCGGACCGTGCGGTCCGACATCTGCGACGTTCCCAGCCGGACCTGGCCGGAGACCCGGGGGACCGTGAGAGCCAGATGAGAGCTTCCTGGCAGCCCTACTTCGGCGGCTCGGAGCTCCGACGGCGCAGGTAGCGCTCGAACTCGCGGGCGATGGCGTCCCCGCTCGCCTCCGGGAGCTCGGCGGTGTCGACGGCCTCCTCGAGCGTGCGGACGTACGCCGCGATCTCGTCGTCCTCGGCCGCGAGCTCGTCGACGCCGATCTGCCAGGCGCGGGACTCCTCGGGCAGGTCGCCGAGGGGCACCGGGACGTCGAGCAGGTCCTCGATCCGGGCGAGCAGCGCGAGCGTGGCCTTCGGGCACGGCGGCTGCGCCACGTAGTGCGGCACCGCGGCCCACAGCGACACCGCGGGGATGCCGGCCTGGGCGCAGGCCTCCTGGAGCACGCCGACGATCCCGGTCGGCCCTTCGTACGTCGACGGCTCGTAGCCGAGCCGCAGCGCGATCGACTCGTCGCTCGAGGTGCCGCTGACGGGCACGGGGCGCGTGTGCGGGCTGTCGGCGAGCAGCGCCCCGAGGGTCACCACCATCTCGACGCCGAGCTCGCGCGCGGCGGTGAGCAGCTCCTGGGTGAACGAGCGCCAGCGCATCGACGGCTCGATCCCGTGCACGAGCACGACGTCGCGCGTGGCCAGGGGGATGCGGGCGACGGAGAGCCGGGTGGTGGGCCAGGTGATGGTGCGGGCGTCGTCCTCGAACGTGACCTCGGGACGGTTCACCTGGAAGTCGTAGTAGTCCTCGGGGTCGAACTCCGCGATCTGCGTGGCGGACCAGACCTCCTCGAGATGCAGGACCGCACCGCTGGCGGCGTCGCCGGCGTCGTT
>Ga0302299_10001538_pt1 | contig 13871 bp, 17 predicted proteins | sample III_Fen_N3_4_FD_198795 | JGI IMG/M metagenome (GOLD analysis project Ga0302299, IMG submission 198795) | Peat permafrost microbial communities from Stordalen Mire near Abisko, Sweden - III_Fen_N3_4 | ecosystem: Environmental > Terrestrial > Soil > Wetlands > Permafrost | place: Sweden: Abisko... | reverse complement strand
CAGGGGTGGCTCAGCGTTCATCGTGGGGTGGTCAGGGTTCGCTGGCGCTGACCAGGTCGATGAGGGTGGCGAGGCTGGCGAGTTGGTCGGCCGGGGACGTGTCGAGCTTGGCCAGGAGGGTGGTGATCCCGGCCTGGCGGTAGAGGGGGATGCGGGCGGCGATCGTCGCGGCCGTGCCGACCAGGTTGGTCTGCGCGCCGAGCTCGAGCGGGACGGCGTCGGCTGCGTCCTCGCGTCGGCCCTCCTGCCAGAGCCGCTCGACCTCGGCCACCTCGTCGGCGAAGCCGAGGCGCCCGAACGCGTCGTTGTAGAAGTTGGTCCGGCCGCTGCCCATCGCCCCGATCGTGAAGGCGTAGCCACGGGCGTGGCGTCGGGCCGCCTCCGCGCCGGCGGCGTCGTCCGGGGTGATCTCCAGCGCGACCGGCGCCACCAGATCGAGGTCGGCGAGCGTCCGGCCGGCCCGCTCGGCCCCCTCCCGCAGAGGAGCGAGGAAGGTGTCGGCCGCCTCGGGGATGAACGCGTTGGCCAGCCATCCGTCGGCCAGCTCGCCGGTGAGGCGCAGGTTGGCCGGGCCCATCGCGGCGATGTAGATCGGGACGTGGTCAGGCCGCACCATCGGCCGCAGCGCCCGACCCTGGCTGTCGGGCAACGGCAGCGGGTAGATCTCCCCGGCGTGCTCGAGTCGCTCGCCGCGGCTGACCGTGCGGATGATCTCGATCGTCTCGCGCGTCGCCTGTACCGGGCGGCGGAACCGGACGCCGTGCCAGCCCTCCATCACCTGCGGCCCCGACACGCCGATGCCGAGGTGGAACCGCCCGTGCGAGAGCGACTGCAGGCTGAGCGCGGAGGTCGCCAGCAGCGCAGGGCTGCGCGACCCGAGCTGCACGACGAACGTGCCCAGCCCGATGGTCGTGGTCTGCGCCGCGAGGTGGGCCAACCCGGTCAGCGCGTCGTAGCCCCAGACCTCGGGCACCCAGAGCGACGCCACGCCGATGCGCTCCGCCTCCCGGGCGTACTCGGCGGCCTCGGGACGATGGGGATCGATCAGTGCCGCGACGCGCATCTGGGTAGTTTGTCTCGCGGTCGGCGGTGAGGTTCACGTGGAGCGATCGGAGGGGCCATGCGCTATCGGGATCAACCCACGGTCGAGGTCGAGGAGCGCATCGTCGGCGACCCGGCCCGCATCTGGGAGCTGGTCACCGACATCCACCTGCCGGCCCGCTTCTCCGGAGAGCTCCAGTCGGTCGAGTGGCTCGGCGAGGCGACGGGCGTGGCCGTCGGGAACCAGTTCCGGGGCCACAACCAGAACCCGGCGCTGGGCCAGTGGTCGACCGAGTGCACGGTGGTCGAGGTCGTGCCCGGCGCCCGTTGGGTGTGGACGGTCGGGGCCGTCGACATCGACGGCATGGGCGCGGTCATGGCCACCTGGGGCTTCGAGGTCGATCCCGGTCGGGAGGCCGTCACCGTTCGGCAGTGGGCCCGCATGGGTCCCGATCCGTCGGGCCTGAACATCGCCATCGAGGCCATGCCCGACAAGGAGGGCCGCATCATCTCCGGCCGCTTGGCCGAGTGGCGGAAGAACATGGCGGCCAACCTCGCCGGCATCAAGGCCATCGTCGAGGGCTCGGACCCCTGACGCACCGCCCGACCTGACCCGCCCGACCTGACCTGGCCGACCTGATCCGCCCGACCTGACCTGGCCGACCTGACCTGGCCGACCTGACCTGGCCTTCGCAATTGCAGCCGGCTCGGTCGGTCGCACCGCGATACTTGCCCGATGCCTGCTCCCGACGATGTCGAACTGGCCGAGCTCGGTCACCTCAACTACCAGGAGTTCGGGCGGGAGCTCAGTCGTCTGGGCGGAGCCGGCGGAGCGGTGCTGGAGGAGGGGGGCCTGGTCCTGCACACATCGGCGTCGGCGTTCCCGGTGCTGTTCAACGGGGTGTGGCGGGTCGATCCGACGGTTCCGGGGTCCGAGGTCATCGCCCGAGCGGACGCGCACTTCGGTGAGCGTGGCCGGGGCTACTCGGTGACCGTGCGCGACGACGACGCCCGAGATGCCGACCTGGCCGCGGCGGCCGAGGATGCGGGGCTGCTGTCGATCCTGAGCTCGCCGGAGATGGTCTGCCGGACTCGGCTCGACGACCAGCCCGTGCCGGCCGGGGCGACCCTGCGCTGGGTCGCCGACCAGCGGTCGCTCGACGACTTCGTGACGGTGAGCGACCTGGCGTACTCGTCGGTCGGTATGGAGCCGGGGGCGGTGGCCGAGGCGATCTGCGACGTCGATCGGGTCACCGCTCCGCACGTCCACACCGTGGTCGCCTACCTCGACGGTGCGCCGGTGGCCGCTGCCATGGTGCTGCTGAGCCACTCGATCTCGGGCGTGTACTGGGTCGGCACCACCGAGCCCGCCCGTGGCTCGGGCCTGGGCGAGGCCGTGACCCGGGCCGTCACCAACCGGGCGTTCGACGACGGCGCCCGGGCGGTCACGCTGCAGGCGTCGCCGATGGGCGAGCCGATCTACCTCCGCATGGGCTACGAGTCGCTGTACCGCTACACGACCTGGGTCCGCTTCGTGTAGTCACCCGGTTCGCTCGGTCGGCTCCGGTCGGCTCCGGTCGGCTCCGGTCGGCTCCGGTCGGCTCCGGTCGGCTCCGGTCGGCTCCGGTCGGGTCCGGTCGGGTCGGCTGGCGACGTCGCCGCGGGAACGTCCACAGCAGCGTCGGTAGCCTGAGCCGATGATCGAGGCGATGACGGATCTGCCCGACGGCGTGATCGGGTTCCACCTCACCGGGAAGCTGCACGCGTCCGACTACAGCGAGGTGCTGCTGCCCGCCGTCGAGCAGGCGGCGACGGCCGGCGGCGTCCGGGTGGTGCTGGCGTTCGACGACTTCGACGGCCTGTCGGGCGGGGCGCTGTGGGCGGACCTGAAGATGGGCGTCGAGCACCTCACCATGTGGAAGCGCATCGCCATCGTGGCCGACATCGACTGGATGACCCACCTGATCGCGCTGTTCGGGTGGATGACCCCGGGCGAGGCCAGGCACTTCGCCCGAGCCGACCTCGACGACGCCGTCGCCTGGGCCGCCGACCCCGCGGCCTGATCTGACCGGCGAACCGATCGCTCAACCGGGCGACCGAACCGGCCGGGACGGACGTCCGCCGGCCGGTCGGTCTGGGTAGGGTCGGGCTCCATGGAGTACGTGAACCTCGGTGCGTCCGGTCTGCGGGTCTCTCGGATCTGCCTCGGCATGATGGGCTTCGGTGCGCATCCGGATCGGGCCTGGGCGCTCGACGAGAGCGAGGCCGAACCGATCATCCGGGCCGCCGTGGATGGCGGCATCAACTTCTTCGACACTGCTGACACCTACTCGCACGGAGCCAGCGAGGAGCTCACCGGTCGGGTGCTGCCCAAGCTGCTGTCACGCGACGAGATGGTCGTCGCCACCAAGGTCTTCATGCCGATGACCCCGGGTCCCAACGGCGGAGGGCTGTCCCGCAAGCACATCCTCTCGGGCATCGACGCATCGCTGCGTCGGCTCGGCATGGAGTACGTCGACCTCTACCAGATCCACCGCTTCGATCCGAACGTCCCGATCGAGGAGACGATGGAGGCCCTGCACGACGTCGTGCGGGCCGGCAAGGCGCGCTACATCGGCGCCAGCAGCATGTACGCCTGGCAGTTCGCGAAGGCGCAGTTCGTCGCCGACGCCCACGGCTGGACCAGGTTCGTGTCGATGCAGGACCACTACAACCTGCTGTATCGCGAGGAGGAGCGGGAGATGATCCCGCAGTGCCTCGACATGGGTGTGGGCGTGATCCCGTGGAGCCCGTTGGCCCGCGGCGTGCTGGCCGGCAACCGCACCCGTGAGGGCGACAAGCTCACGACCCGGGCCGAGACCGACGGCTTCGCCGAGTACCTCTACACCCACCCCGTCGACTACGACATCGTCGACCGCGTCGTCGAGGTGGCGACCGAGCGAGAGGTCACCCCGCCACAGGTGGCCCTGGCCTGGCTGCTGTCCAAGCCCGGTGTGACCGCCCCGATCGTCGGATCCACGAAGCTCCACCACCTCGAGGACGCGCTCGCGGCCGAGCGGCTGTCGCTCAGCGGGGAGGAGATCTCCCGCCTCGAGGAGCTCTACGTCCCCCACGCCATCGCCGGCCACTGAGATCCCGGCCCGTCCCGACGGTCCCGTCCCGACGGTCCCGTCCCGACGGTCCGTCGGCGGGGCCGCGATCGAGTGAGCTGCGGTGCACGTGCGGTGTGGCTGCGGGCTCAGTGGGCGGTGATCGTTCGGCAGTCAGGGGTCGAGTGAGCCGCGGTGCACGTGAGGTGTGGCTGCCGGCTCAGTGGGCGGTGATCGTTCGGCAGTCAGGGGTCGAGTGAGCTGCGGTGCACGTGTGGTGTGGCTGCGGGCTCAGTGTGCCGGCCGGCTCGGCGGCGTGGCGTGCTCCAGCGACTCGAGCTGCTCGGCGACCTCGGCGGTCGCCGCCGCGGCGGCGTCGGCGGCTCGGCGGGCGAAGGCGGCGCGCTCTTCGGCGGTGACCGCCTGGTCCTCCATGCGCCGGGCCTTCTTCTCCAGCCGTTCGAGCTCGCGGGTGAGCTCGGCCCGCTTCAGGGCGACCCGCTTGCGGGCCAGCTCGTCCTCGGCCGCCCGGGCGGCGCGGGCCCGCTCCTCGGCGTCGTCGGCGGCCGCTCGGGCCGCGGCCTCGGCGTCGCGATCGCCCGCATCGGCGACTGGGGTGGCGCGACCGGACCTGGCCGCTTCGGCGCCGCGGGCCGCCTTCGCGGCCCTCCCCGCCTTGGCCGGCGGCTCGGGCTTCGGTCCCGCCGCCGCCGAAGCTGGCGGGCGGTCGGGGCGAGGAGCGATGGGGCCGATGGTGGGTGTGCCGCCGAAGCCCGGGGCCTCCTGGTCGTCGGGCAGGACCCCCCGTTGGACCGCCATCGCCAGGTCCTCGTCGACCCCGGCGGCCAGCAGGTTGGTGCGGATCCGGTTCCGCATGTCGTCGGCGGTGACGTCGGCCAGGGTCGCCGCGGCCGCCACCGCGGCGTCGATGGCCGTTCGGTAGTCGGCTTGGGCCTCGCGCCGGTCGGCTCCGTTGCCGGCCAGCGCGTCGCGCAGGGCCGTGGCCGCGGCGAAGACGGCATCGATCCGGTCGGGCTGGGTGCGGGCCAGCAGGTTGAGGGCCCACGTCGACTGGGGTGGGCGACGCAGCTTGGCCACCCGGCTCGCCGCGTCCCGGTCGCCCTCGGCGCGGAGCCGGCGGGCCAGCGCGGTCCGGGCGGCGATGAACTCGGCCGGGTCGACCCCGTACAGATCTTCGGCGGACGCAGGCAGATCGTCGGCGGACGCGGGCAGATCGTCGGCGGACGCGGGCAGATCGTCGGCGGACGCGGGCTCGGCCATGGACTCGCAGTCTGGCCCAGCCGTCCGACCGGCGGCGAGGACGACGGGCTCGGTTCGTCGGCGCAGCACGGCTCGGCCCGGCTCGGCTCGGCGGCTCGGGACGGCCGGACTGCCCGTGACGGCGGCGAGGACGACCGGCTCGGTCCGACGGCGCAGCACGGCTCGGCCCGGCTCGGCTCGGCTCGGTACGGCTGGACTGCCCGTGACCGGCGGCGAGGACGACCGGCACGGTCCGACGGCGCAGCACGGCTCGGGCCGGTTCGGCTCGGCGGCTCGGTACGGCCGGACTGTCCGACCGGCGGCGAGGACGACCGGCTCGGTTCGACGGCGCAGCACGGCTCGGCCCGGCTCGGCTCGGTGGCTCGGTCCGGCTGGACTGCCCGTGACGGCGGCGAGGACGACCGGCTCGGTCCGGACCCGGCTCTAGGCTCCTCGGGTGACCTCGATGGCGACGCGGGCGAGAGGATGGGCGTCGAGGCAGCTGTCGAGGTTCGGCGCGCACGTGGCCGAGCCGACGGTGCGGGAGCTCCGCAAGGGCGAGGGTCGGGTCGACTCCCGACTCGTGTACGACGGCATCGCCGAGCTCGACCGGCGTCACGGGTACCGAGCCGAGTCGCTCAGCGCGGCCGAGCTGCGGGTCTTCTCCCAGAACGGCGAGGACGGCGTGCTGGCCGAGATCTTCGATCGCATCGGGCCCGGTGCTCGTACGTTCGTGGAGTTCGGCGGCGAGGACGGCCTCGAGGGCAACACCCGGTTCCTGCGGGAGGTGCTCGGCTGGCGCGGCGCCTACATCGAGGCCGACCCCGACCAGCACCAGCGCCTGACCGCCCGCCTCGATCCGCAGACGTGCACCGCGCTCTGCTCGATGGTGACCCCGGCGAACATCGAGGCGCTGCTCGACCAGGCCGGCGTGCCCGAGGCGTTCGACCTGCTCTCGATCGACATCGACGGGCAGGACTACTACGTGTGGAAGGCCATCGAACGGTTCCGGCCCCGGGTGGTGGTGATCGAGTACAACGCCGGCATCGAGCCGGGGCGGGCCCTGGTCGAGCCGCCCGGCAAGGCGCCGTGGGATCGCACCGACTACTTCGGAGCGTCGATCGAGGCGCTGACCGAGCTCGGGCTGGTCAAGGGCTATCAGCTCGTGCACGCCGACCTGGCCGGCATCAACGCCTTCTTCGTCGCCGACGAGTGCGCGGCGCCGTTCGCCGACATCACCCCGCTGCGTCGGGCCCCGGGCTACGAGCTGCGGGGCCTGCGCCACCCGCCCGACCCGTCCGGACGCGCCTTCGTCGAGTGGTGACCCTGGCGAGGCGTCGGGGGTGGGTGATCGCCGGAACGGTCACGGTCACGGTCGCCGTGGCCGTGCTGATCGTCGTCGTGCTGGTGGTCGTGCGGCGATCGGACGAGGCGGCCTCGGGGCCCTGGAAGGTGGGCTCGGTCCATCGCGTGCACCTCGTGACGCGGCCGGGTTGCGCGCACGACTGGAAGGTGCGCGACGGGGACCGCGTGTGGCAGATCGTCCCCGACGTCCCCGACAGCTGGTATCCGGGTCCGGTCTCCGGAGACATCCATCTGGTCGACGACAGGACCGCCCGGTTCACGACCGATGAGGTGGAGGTCGAGATGGTGCTGCTCGAGCCGGGTGCGGACGATGACTGCGCCGGGGTCGGCTAGTGCCCTGACCCCCGGGACGCCTTCCACGAGCGGTACTCGTCGGGCAGGCAGCTCGCGCACGGTCGATAGCCCGCGGCCACCGCGGTCGCGGCATCGGCGAAGAACACCCGGTGGGTCGCGTACTGGCCTCGGGCCAGGTAGCGGAGCGCGGTCGGGCAGTCGAGGCGTCCATAGACCTTCGTGCCGCGGTGGCCGCCGAGCGTGCCGGGGGCCGGGCTGGCGAACGGTCGGCCGTCGGACCCGATGAGCTCCCAGGTCGGCGTGCTGTCCCGGGAGTCGACCGCTTCTGGTCGATCTGGATGGCAGGACGCGCCGGAGGACGTCACGTCGCGTCGTGGAACAGCAGGCCGAGGGTGTGGCGGCGCCCGCTGCGCACGACGCTGACGCCGTGGCGGACCGGGGCCCGGGCCCAGCCCCGAGCGCTGGGCAGGGGGCGCTCGCTGGTGGTGACGATGACGGCATGGCCCTGCTCGATCACCAGCGCCGTTCCCCGGGACTGCGAGCGCGGTCGCTGCTCGACGACCAGCAGCTCGCCGCCGGTGAAGTCGAGCCCCGGACGATCGAGCCCGATGACGACCTGCAGGGGGAACACGAGGTCGCCGTAGAGGTCGCGGTGCAGCGCGTTCCAGTCGCCGGGCCCGTAGCGCAGCAGCAACGGCGTCGGCCGGGTCTGGCCGGTCTGATGGCACCGGTCGAGCCACTCGTCGAGCGAGTCCGGCCACGGCGCCGCACGCCCGAGCCGCTCGGCCCAGTCGCGCGCGATCGGCAGCAGGTGCGGCCAGAACGCAGCGCGCAGGCGAGCGACCAGGTCGGGCAGCGGTCGGTCGAAGTACCGGTACTGGCCCTGGCCGAAGCGGTGGCGGGCCATGTCGACCGTCGAGCGGAACCGCGTGTCGTCGTCGTAGAGCGCGATCAGGTCGGCGCACTGGTCGGGGGCGAGCACGACGCCGGTCGCCGCGCACCCGAGGTCGTCGAGCTGCGCGACCACCGCAGGCCAGTCCAGCGCGGGGACCGGGTCGAGCTCGGGTCTGGTCGAGGTCACGCGGCCTCGAGGTCGAGCAGCGTCTGCTTGGCGTCGGTGCCGCCGAGGTACTGGCCGATGGAGCCGTCGCTGCGCACGACCCGATGGCAGGGGACGACCACCGGCACCGGGTTGTGGGCGCAGGCCGAGCCGACGGCGCGCACGGCGGCCGGGCTGCCCGAGGCCGCGGCCACCGTCGCGTAGCTCGCCGTGGTGCCGTACGCGATGTCGCGCAGGTGGTCGAGCACCGTGCGGCGGAAGCCGTGGGCCAGCTGCAGGTCGACGGGCAGGTCGAAGCGGTGGCGAGCGCCGGCGAAGTACTCGTCGAGCTGGCGGGCTGCGTCGTCGAGCCGAGCCGGAGCCCGCAGGATCCGGGGACTGACATCGGCCGCCAGCTGAGCGAGCACCGCGTCGTGGTCCTCGCGCTCGAAGGCCACCCGGACCAGCCCCGCGGGGGTGGTGGCCAGCAGCAGCGAGCCGACCGGGCTGTCGACGGTCCGGTAGGACACGTCGAGCAGGTCGGTCCCGGCGGCCCTCGTCACCAGCTCGTCGTGCAGGTGCTCGAGGGGGAGGTCGGACCCGGCGGGGTCGGCCAGGAGATCAGCGACGATCTGGCGGTCATCGGGAGCTGAGGTGGTCATCATGAGGAGCGTCCTGTCGTCGTGCGGGTCGGGCCGGTCGCCGGAGGTCTGGGGCCGGTCGTCGGCTGGGTCGTTCTGCCGGTGGTTCTGGTCGTTCTGGCGGCGGTTGCCGATCTGGTGGGGTAGGTCGTGCGGAGGGTGGCCAGGCCGTCGGACGCGGCGCGGCGGGCGGCCGCGGCGCTGCTGTCGAGCAGCTCACCGACCTCCGCGTAGGGCAGGCCGGCCAGGTGGTGGTAGGCCACCGCTCCTCGCTGCTTGAACGGCAGCGCGGCCAGCGCGTCCCAGAGGTCGGTGTCGGGATCGATGGCGAGGTCCCCGACGGTCGACCGCTCGGGCAGGTCGTCGGTCGGGATCGGCGCGCGGCCTCGCATCCGCAGCTGGTCGATGGCCTTGCGATGGGCGATGGTCACGAGCCAACCCCGCACGTTGCTGTCGGGCCGGAGCCGGGGATAGGCCTCGAGCGCGGACAGGAACGTCTCGGACCAGGCGTCGTCCGCATCGATCGGTCCGAGCAGGGCGCGGCAGACGCGCAGCACCGTCGGGCCGTGTTCGGCGAGGACCTGTTCGAACGGTGGCGGGGTCACATCGGGGTAAACGTTGCCAGACGCCGGAACGTGAGGTCCGTCCTCGGCGGATCTCCGTGCCAGACTCCGCAGGGATGGGTCCCGAGGAGCAGCTCACCGTCACGCCCGTGGCTCGTCGGCGGGCCCGGTTGTTCTCCAGCGGGGTCGACGAGCCGAGGGCCCGGCGGGCGACCGACGTGTTCCTGCTGGCCCTCGCCGTCGTGCTGCTCGCGCTGCTCAGCCTGGTCGCGGTGCCCCAGGCCGGCTACGAGCGGGCGTTGACCACGCTGGCCCGTGCGGTGCCGGGCGCGTTCGACAGCCTGTGGCGGCTGCTGATCGACCTGCTCGGGCTGGCCGCGGTCGGGCTGATCGTGGCGACGGTCGTGCGCCGCCGCTTCGCGTTGCTGCGGGATCTGGTGCTGGCCGCACTGGTGGCGTTCGTGATCGCGGTCGTCGTCGAACGAGCGGCGCTGAACGCCTGGCCGACCTTCACCGGCGCGCTGCGCATCGCGGGCGCCTGGTTCTCGCCCTTGCGACTCAGCATCCCGGCCGCGGTGGTGATCACCGCGTCGCCCCACCTCAGCCAGCCCGCTCGACGGGTCGATCACTGGGTGCTCGGACTGGCCGCGCTCGCCTCGGTGGTGCTGGGCGCGTCGACCCCGACCGGCTCGATCGCTGGCGTGGTGATCGCCCTGGCGGCCGCCGCGGTCGTGCACCTCGCGTTCGGCTCCTGCCACGGTCGGCCCAGCCTGGACGACGTGGTCCTGGCGCTGGCCGGCCTCGGGGTGCCGACGCGGTCGGTCGGGGCGGCCGACCGACAGCGGGAGGGCGTGTTCCTCGTCGACGCCACCGACGCGGCCGCTGGTCGTGAAGGTCTTCGGGCGCGACGCCAACGACACCCAGCTGCTCACGAGCCTGTGGCGCACGGTCTGGTACCGGGAGGCCGGTTCACCCCCCTCGGTCGGTCGTCTGCAGCAGGTGGAGCACGAGGCGTTCCTCACCCTGCTCGCCGCGCAGGCGGGAGTCCCGACGGCGCGGGTGATCACCGCCGGCGCCACCGCCGAGGACGACGTGCTGCTCGTCCTGCGCCCGTGGGGCCAGCCGCTGGCCGCCACTCCCGAGCGGTGGTCCGACGACCGGGCCCGCGAGGTCTGGACGGTGCTGGGTCGGCTGCACGGCGCCGGCGTCACCCACGGCCAGGTCGACGACGGCCACCTCGTCACCGGCCCGACCCCGTCTGACCGGGAGAGCGAGGGAAGCGAGGAGAGCGAGGAGAGCGAGGGGAGCGCGGCGGCTGCGATTGCGGCTGCGCCGGCGATCGCGCTCGGGCTGGTCGACTTCCGGGGTGGCTCGGTCGCCCCGTCGGACCCACGGCTGCGCACCGACGAGGCGCAGGCCCTGGTCGCCACCGTGCTGGCCATCGGGGAGGAACCGGCGCTGGCCGCCGCGCTCGACCACCTGGGTCCGGAGCGGCTGGCCGCCGTGCTGCCGTTCGTGCAGGTCACCACCCTCACCCCGCGCCAGCGGCGAGCGGTCCGCGACGAGCAGATCGACCTCGACAGGCTCCGGGACCGGGCCGCCGAGCTGGCGGAGGTCGAGGCCCCCGAGCTCGAGAAGATGCGCCGCGTGTCGTGGAGCTCGGTCATCCAGGTGGTGCTCCTCATCGTCGCGTTCATGGCGATGTCGCGAGCCATCGGCGGCGTCGACTTCGCGGTGCTGGCTGATCAGATCGGCGACGCCGTCTGGTGGTTCGTCGTGGTCGGGTTCGTGCTGGCCCAGATGACCCGGCTGGCCCAGGCCACGGCCACGCTCGGCGCGGCGCCGTCCCGCCTGCCGCTGCGGCCTGTCTACGCGCTGCAGCTGGCGCTGTCGTACATCGGGCTCGCGGTCCCGACGAGCGCGGCCCGGATCGGCGTGAGCATCCGCTTCTTCCAGCGCCACGGCCTGCCCTCGGGATCGGCCCTCGCCGTCGGAGCGCTCGACGGCGTGGCCGGCTTCATCGTGCAGATCGTGTTGCTGCTCGGGATCCTGGTCCTCACCCCGGCGTCGCTCGAGCTCGACCTCGACAACGCGGTGCCGATCGACCTCACCCGGTTGCTGGCGGTGATCATCGGGATCGGCGTCGTCATCGGCGTCGTGCTGCTCTCGTTGCCGTCGTGGCGAGGCCGGATCATCGGTTGGGTCCGCCAGCTGGCCTCCGAGGCGATCGGTGCGATCCGCGGCCTGCGATCGCCGCGACGGCTCGGGATGCTGTTCGGCGGCAACCTGGCCAGCGACGTGCTCTTCGCGCTGGCGCTCGGGGCGTTCGCCGCTTCGATGGGGTACTCGATCGGGCTGACCGAGCTGATCTTCATCAACATCAGCGTGTCGCTGCTGGCCGGCCTGCTGCCGATCCCCGGTGGCATCGGCGTGGTGGAGGGCGGCCTCACGTTCGGCCTGGTGCGGGCGGGCATGCCGGAGGAGACCGCGCTCGCCGCGGTGCTCATGTACCGGCTGTCGACCTTCTACCTCCCCCCGATCTGGGGCTTCTTCGCCCTCAAGTGGCTCGAGCGGAACAAGCACCTGTGAGGGAGCGCCTCCTCGCTCGCCTGCGCCGCTACGAATCGGTCCCGGTGGTGGGGCTCGGCGCCTCGTTGTTCCAGCGCGACACCGAGGCCGGCGGCTCGATGGTCGGCAGCGCGCTGGCGTTCCGCCTCTTCCTGTTCTTCGTGCCGCTGCTGCTGGTGGTGGTCGGGGTGGCCGGGTTCGTCGGCGGCCGGGTCGATGCCGACCAGCTCAACCACTCGGCCGGCATCTCCGGTGGGCTCGGCGACCAGATCCGCAGCGCGTTCGCCCAGTCGGGACGAGGGCCGTGGCTCATCACCATCGTCGGGCTGTTCGGTCTGGTCACCACCGGGCGATCGCTCAGCCGAGTGCTACTGTCGGCCAGCAGCAGCGCCTGGAAGCTGCCGATCGAACGGAAGGCGTCGCTGCGGGTCGTGGGAGCCATCGCCGGCCTGGCGTGCGGCATGGGACTGGTGGCGCTGCTCGTGAACCGGGCCCGCGTCGATCTCGGTCTGGCTGCGGCCGGCCTGTCGCTCGGACCGGCGTTCCTGCTCTACGCCGCCGCCTGGCTGGTGGTCTCGCTGCTGCTGCCCCGGGGCACCGACGATCCGGGCGCGCTGCTGCCCGGCGCACTGCTGTTGGCGGCGGTGCTCACCGCGCTGCACGCCGTCAGCGAGCTCTACCTCCCCGACCGCTTCACCAGCGCCGGTGAGCTCTACGGGGCGATCGGCGTCACCGTCGTCACGCTCGGCTGGTTCTTCATCATCGGTCGGGCGATCGTCGTGGCCATGGAGCTCAACCCGGTGGTCTACGAGCGCTACGGCAGCGTCTCGACGCTGTTCTTCTCGTTGCCGATCGTGCGGATCGTCCCCCGTCGCTCGGCCCGGGTGCGGCGCTTCTTCGACCTCGACCCGTGAGCGACACGGATCTCGCGGATCACGGATCTCGATCTCACGGCTCTCGTCGACCTCGGTGGAAACCGGCCACTGCCTGACCGGTTTCGGGGCGCATGATGCGCTCGCACCCACACGACCACGACCGCACGATCCACACGACCCGAGGAGCACGAACATGAACTGGACGCTCGAGCTGGTGGCCATCCCCGTCACCGACGTCGACCGGGCCAAGGCCTTCTACGTCGACCAGGTGGGCTTCGCCGCCGACCACGACCACACCGTCAACGACGACCTCCGCTTCGTGCAGCTGACCCCGCCCGGGTCGGGATGCTCGATCGTGCTGGGCACCGGCATCACCGACGCCGAGCCGGGATCGGTGCAGGGCGTGCAGCTGTGCGTGAACGACGTCGATGCGGCCCGGGCCCAGCTCGTCGAGCGGGGCGTCGAGGTGACCGAGATCGAGGAGCACCCATGGGGCCGCTTCGTGTACTTCGCCGATCCGGACGGCAACAAGTGGTCGGTCCAGGAGATCACCTCCCGGCCGTAGGGCCGATGTGCGACCATGCTCGGCAGGGCCGAGGGGAACGAACCGGAGGGGAACCGCGGTGGAGACCAACGAGATCCTGATCGAGGTGTTCGGGCGGGTGGCCGAGCACGTGCACAACGCCGTCGATGGGCTCGACGCCGAGCAGCTGGCCACCGCGCCGGTGCCGGGGTCGAACCCGATCGGCTGGCTGGTCTGGCACCTCACGCGGGTCGAGGACGCGCACATCGCGGAGCTGCTCGAGGCCGACCAGGTGTGGACCACCGGCGACGTCGCGGCCCGGTTCGGGGTCGACGCCGATCCCGAGAACAGCGGGTACGGCCACACACCCGAGCAGGTCGCGGCCATCCGACCGGACGGCCCGGGCGCGCTGCTCGACTACTTCGAAGCGGTGTCCGCTCGCACCCGCAGCTACCTCGAGGGCGTCACCGCGACCGACCTCGACCGCATCGTCGACGAGCGGTGGGACCCGCCGGTCACCCTCGGGGTCCGGCTGGTGAGCATCGCCGACGACGAGGTGCAGCACGGCGGTCAGGCCAACTACGCCCGGGGCATGCTCCTCGGCGGCTGACCG
>Ga0302299_10001537_pt1 | contig 13872 bp, 8 predicted proteins | sample III_Fen_N3_4_FD_198795 | JGI IMG/M metagenome (GOLD analysis project Ga0302299, IMG submission 198795) | Peat permafrost microbial communities from Stordalen Mire near Abisko, Sweden - III_Fen_N3_4 | ecosystem: Environmental > Terrestrial > Soil > Wetlands > Permafrost | place: Sweden: Abisko... | reverse complement strand
GCGCCCACCCCCCCCCCCCCCGGGGGGTGGGGCCCCCCGGGGGGGCCCCCCCCCGGGCGGCCCACACACCGACGGTCGGCTACTCCCAGTTCTCGGTGAGGTGGTGCAGCTCGTCGATGCCGCGGCGCACCACGGCCCTCCCCTGCTCGAGCAGGGTGGCGGCGAGCAGGGCGACCAGGCCGATGCCGGCGATGGCCACCCACACCGCCGCGCTGGTGAACGCCGGCAGCAGATGGGCCAGCGGCACGAGCACGAGCAGCGCCACCGACGCCAGCACCACGACCGACCCGACCACGAGACGACGACGCACCCGGGTGAGCACGCCCCACCCGACCACGCCGAGGCCGAACGCGGCCGCGAGCAGCGCGTACTGCACGCCCACCGTGAACACCTGCACGTACGACGAACCGAGCAGGAACGCGACACCGACCAGCTCGAGCAGCTGGATCTCCTGGCTGTCGACGGCCGTACCCCGCTGCCGCTTCTCACGCCGCACGAGCCCGACGACGACGAGCAGGGTGAGACCGATCGGGACGGTGGTCCACTGCGGGTTGCCGTCGAGCGCGCCGTCGGCCCAGACGACCCACGCAGCGCAGGCGAGCACCGGGGCGAGGACGGTCAGAGTGACCTCGCGCCACGCGACACCGATCGAGGCGGAGGAGATCGCGGCGACGAGCAGCGCGACCGGGACGAGCGTGGCGTCGGGCAGCACCGACAGCGAGACGAGGAGCCCGAGCAGAGTCGCCACGGCCGACAGCGCGGCCACGGGTCCGCTCCACGCGCCGAGGCGCGCGCGCCCGACGACGAGCAGGCCCAGGGCGGCCGCGACAGCGACGACGGCGAACGCATCGAGCTGCACAGCCGGTGCGGCGCTCACCACGACGAGCGCCTCGACCACCGCGCCGAGTGCGCCCCCCGCAGCGACGTATCGCATCCAGGACCACCGCATCGGCTGCGCCACGGCGGCGCACGCGAGCGAGCCGAGCGCCAGCGCGACGACGGTCCACCAGGTGAGCCAGCCGTCCATCGACGACGGCTCCGACTGGAGCGCGGCCACGAACGGAGTGAGCACGGCGGCCGCGATCGACACTCCGGCGCGCACGAGCAGCACCGAGCGGTCGACGCCGGTGAAGCGCAGGAGCCCGGCCGACACGAGGGTGAGGGCAGCCCCGAGCATCACGGTCGCGTCGGTGCGCTCGTGCCCCGAGAGCCCGAGCCACGCGAGGAACGCGAGCCAGGCCGACAGGCCCGCCACCGAACCGACCAGCACGAGCACGGCGCGCGACGTCGCTTCGACGCGGGTCGCGACGACGTTGCACCCCAGCGCCACGGCGGCGAGCGCGAGCGCCAGCCAGCCGTTGCCGCACAACGCCCCGGCCCACACGGCGAGGACGCCCGCGAGCACGGCGTACGACGACGACGCATACGCCGGCCACGACGGCCAGGTGAGCGGTCGCGAGTCGCGCAGCACGTACAGCGACACGACGCCGCTCAGCGCCGCGAGCGCGACGAGCACACGGGCGAACGGCACGCCCCACGGCGCGACGACCATGGCCGTCGCAGCCGTGACGTGCGCGACCGCGAACAGGGGAAGCACGGCGCGCGCCCACACGGGGGCGCCCGGGTCGAGGCGACGGGACGCGGCGGCGGCGGCGAGGAGCGCGGCCGTCACGGCGACGGCGATCCATGCGTTCGCCTGCAGCGTGGTCTGCCACAGCGCGATGACACCGATCCAGCCGACGAGCGCCGCGATCCCGAGCCGCGACCACACTCGCGACACGACGGCGAGCGCCGCGACGAGCGCCGAGGACGCGAGCAGGATCGGCCCGCCGTCCTCGGTGTAGAGGACGAAGACCGCGAGGAGCGACCCGACCACGAGCTCGACGGCACCGGTGATGAACGCCGGGCGCAACCACGACGTGGTCGGCAGCACGCGAGCGGTCCACGTGCGAGCGCCCACGTCGGGCGCGAAGGAGCCGACCGCGAGCACCCCACCGACACCCACGAGGGTGAGCGACGCGCGCAGGTTCTCGTCGAGCGCGGCGTAGGACGTCAGCCACTGCTGGGCCACGAGGACGACGAGCGGAGCGATCGCACCCCATGCGAACCACTGCGCCACGCGCGGACGCGATGTCGGCGCGAGCAGGAGAGGAAGCAGCACGACGACGGCCAGCGTCACGATGCCGGCCCACTGGACGCGCTCGGTGACGACGCCGACCACGGACGCCGTGACCGCGGACCACACCAGCACGGAGCTGAGCGCGCGCGACACGGGCGCGCGCGTGATCAGCGCGAGCAGCACGGCGAAGCCGGCGAGCAGGACGCCCAAGTGGTCGCTGCGCATCGGCAGCACGCGCGCGACGTCGAGGACGGCCGCGACCGCTGCGACGAGTGCGATCTCGGCGACGAGCGCCACGAGCACACGGCCGAGGTCGCCCAGGAGGCCGCAGCACGTCTGGACGACGCACGACCCACGCACCTCGTCGACCACCACGGTCGCCACGAGTCCGAGCGACGCGGCGACGAGCGCCCACGCCATCGGCCAGCCGCGCACGGCGGCGGTGGTGCCGACCGCGACGAGCGCGAGGGTGTGACCGGCGAGCCCGAGGCTGCCGGGGTGGCTCCAGCGGGCGACGAGTGCGGGCACGGCGTACACGGCTGCGACGACGAGCAGCGCCACGACCGCGAGCGCGCCCGACACCACCGCGACGGAGGTGCCGACGACGGCGCACCCGACGAGCCACGACAGGGTCGCCAGAGCGAAGGTCGGCCAGGCGCGCCACGTGCGCGGCAGCGGGCCGACGGCGGACGACACGGCGAGCACGGCGGGCGCGGCCACGACCATCCAGCGCGCGGCGACGACGTCGGGCCAGTACTGCGTGGCGAGCACGAGCACCGCCGTCGACGTGACGACCGTGCCGGCGTCCCACAGCAGCGTCCAGAAGTGGTCGGACGCGTCGCGCTGCGCGAACGGGCTCAGCGCGTGCACGCGCGCGGGCACCACGGCCGCGAGCACGAGCACGGCGCCCACCAGGACGGCGAGTGGCGCGTGGCGTGTGGCGAGCCCGAGCGCGAGAACCGTTGCGAACGGCAGGATTGCGGCGCACACGTCGAGAGCGGTTGCGGCGTGCGCGACGGCGTACGGATGCAGGCGGCGTACGCCGGCCCACACCGCGAGCGCGAGCGAGACGCCGAACGCCCACCACGGATCGCTCCACGTGAGCAGGTAGGTGATCACCAGCCCTGCGGTGGAGAGCGCGAGCGGGAGCGGGTCGCGCGAACGGCTGTCGAGCTCGAGCAGCGCGAGGTAGCCCGCGGCGCCGACGAGGCCGACGCCGGCGATCCCGCCGAGGTCCGGACCGATCGCCGGCACCAGTGCGAGGACCACGACGGCCCACCACAGCGGCTGCGCCGTGCGCACGATGCGCAGGGGAACGCGGACGTCGAGCAGCTCGAGCACGAGCAGCCCGCTGAAGCCCGTGACCAGCACGGTGGCCACGGCGTAGCCGCCCGCCGCCCACGTGAGCATCGCGAGCAGCCCGACGACGAGCGCGCCGGGGATCGCGGCGGTCTGGGTGGGCCGGGCGAGCAGCGCCTGCGGCTTCCACCGCGCCCACGCGAGGCTCACCGCCATGGCGAGCGCGATCGCAGCGACCTGCGCGGCGCTCACGTGCGCGACCCCGCTGCCCGACGGGATCTCGCGGGCGACACCCATCGCGGCGAGGCCCGCGGACAGCCAGGCGACCGGCGCGACGAGGAACCGAAGCGACGAGGTCGGGTGCCTCCGCGACCACAGCCAGTACGCCACCGCGACGAGCGCGGTCGCGACGGTGAGGGCGACGACCAGCGCGGGGCCGGTCGCGTCGGGAGGGACGGGGACGCCGTCGAGGAACGACGTCACGACCATCACGGGCAGCAGCAGGCCGCCTGCGGTCTCCAGCGCACGGCCGGCGATGTCGGCGTTGCGCCGCAGCAGCATCCATGCGGCGGCGAACGGCGCGACGGCGATCCCGATCTCGGCGACCGGCCGCATGTTCTGCGCGACGTCGCCGAACGCGAACGCGACCAGGCCGAAGACGCCGACGAACAGCAGGAGCACGCCGAGGTAGGCGAGCCCGTGCGTGGCGAGGTCGGAGCCGACCGACTCCTTGGTGCGCGTCCACCAGCGGGCGAACGGCCCGGGCTCCGGCGGCTCGAGCGGAGCGAAGTGCTCCATGCTCGGCGCCGGCTCGCGGTCCTCTGCGGGCCGCGGCCGCGCCCACTGCTGATCGAGCTCGTCCTTCACGTCGACGCGCTCGGGCGAACGCGTCGCGGGACGAGGCGCCGCAGCTGCGGCGGCAGGGGCGCTCGTCGAGACGGCGCCCGCCGTCGCGGCCACCGGCTGCGGCGCTGCGACATCGAGGTCCCACGCCAGGTCCAGCATGCGGTCGCACGAGATGGCGCCCGCGAGGCCCCGCTCGCGCACCGCGGGGAGGAAGACCTCGCGCACGAACGCGAGGTGGTCGGTGTCGTCGGGAGTGACGGACCGAGGTCCGTCGGGGACCGGGTCGGTCACGACGGCCGTGCCGTCGGACGCCCACGACGTGAGCGTCTCACCGTCCCACCAGCGCAGACGTGCCTGTCCGGTCGGGTCCCGGTACCACCCGGCGGAGGCGTTCGTTCCCGAGGTACTGCTCATGCGTCGAGTCTTCTCGCCTGAACGGCGTGAAGGACCGCGGAGCGCCGCATCAGGGAGATGGGAGCGCTTCCCCGTCCGCAAGCCGGTCACCGGACCCGCCGTCCGGCAGCTGGGGTCAGCTCGGAATCGCGGTCGGAGCCGCCGGTGAGGAGACGGACGGCGAGGGCGTGACGCTCGTGGCGAGGCCCGCCGGTCGCACCCCGCCGGGCCACACCATGCCGGCGCGGTCCAGCAGGTCGGCCGTGGTGGCCGCGTCGACGCCGTCGAGCACCAGCACGGCGTCGAGCGACGGGACCGCGAGCACCGTCGTCCGCACCACGGACCCACCGCCTGCGCTGGTCGTCCGGCTGCGGCTCAGGTAGGCGAGCTGGCCGTTCCAGGTCGTGCGCGCTCGCCAGGGTCGCGCGGGGACGTCGGCGGCGGTGAACGGGTGCAGCGACGCGCTCGGCACCGGAGGGTGGGCCGCGCCCGGGGAGCCCACCGGGATGGCGGGGCACGCAGCCATGACGGGCCACCGGGTCCACACGGTCACGCTGCGGTCGCCCGCAGGGCTGCAGACGCGGGGTTGCGCGACCGTCCATCCCGAGGGCGACGAGAGCGACATGCCCGCGAGCACGGCTCGGGTGCCGGTCACGGGTGCGAGCACGCGTGACACCGCCGACCGTCCTTGCGGCGAGAGGAACGCGGCGCGGTCCGAGCCGATGACGATCCCGCAGTCGTCGAGCCTCAGCACGCGCTGCGCGCCGTCGACGTAGGCGAGGACCACCCACGTCGTCGTGGATCGCAGCACCAGCGCGCACGGGTGGTTGTACGGGGAACCGGCCGTGCGGATCGCGTCGTGCAGGGGGTCGCCCACGAACGTCGTCTGCTCGGGGCGACCGGAGCCGCTGACGACGCACACGGTCGTCCACGAGGCCGGCGGCGCGGCGACGACGTCAGCGAGGCGGCCGGGCAGCGTCGCGGCCTGCGGGCACGCAGCGGCGACGACTCCCGAAGGGTCCGGCGGGCCGGCGGCGCGGTCGGCGCCCCCGTCGCCCCTGGTGCCGGACGGGCTCGGCGACATCGTCGGTGTCATCGACGTCGGGCCGGTGGCCGTCGTCGCGGAGCAGCCGGCGACGAGCAGGGCGCACGCCGAGACGGCCGAGGCGAGCACGAGCCCACGGGTGGCCATGGGGCTCAGACGCGGCGCGTGCCCACGCGGTTCCCCGGACGCTCGGCCCGAGCCCTCAGCTCACCGGCACGATCATCACCGGGCACGAGGCTTCGTGCCGGGCGGCCGAGGCCACCGAGCCGCTGAGCATGCCCTCGAACCAGCCGCCACCGTGGCGGCCGAGCACGAGCAGCTGCGCGGTCTCCGACATCGCGAGCGTGATCGGCACAGGGTGGCCCCGGCGTACGACGATCTCGGTGTCGAGGTGCGGCATCTCGGCCTGCAGCTTCGCGACGGCGTCGACCACGAGGATCTTGGCCTCGCGCTCCATCGCCTCGGGAACCTCGTCGGCGACGTACCAGGCGCCGTAGGGATCGGCGGTCGGCATGTCCCACGCGTGGAACACCACGAGGCGCACGCCGCGCAGCTCGGCCTCGCGCCCGGCGAGGCGCAGCACCTCGGCGGCGTGGTCGGAGTCGTCGATCCCGGCGACGACCGGGCGTCCCTCCCCCGCGCCCACGGTGCGCACCACCACGGTGACGCCGTGCGCGTGGGCGCTCGTGTGGCGACCCACGGAGCCCAGCGCCAGGCGTGCGGCGAACGAGTGACCGCGTGCGCCGACGACGGTCATGACGGCGTGCTTCGAGCGCTCGACGAGCGCGCTCGACGGGTTGCCGGTGACGACCTCGAGGGTCACCTCGAGCTCGGGCCGGCGCTGTGCGACGCGGGACTTGGCCGCCTCGAGGAACGCGGGCAGCGTGCCCGGCGGCGAGCCGATCGGGACGCCGTCGCCGTAGGGCTCCTCGATCGTGTGCGCGTGCACCAGCTGCAGCCGCCAGCCGTGCAGCGCGGCCTCGTCAGCGGCCCAGTCGACCGCGAGCTCGGCGTTGCGTGAGCCGTCCACTCCCACCAGGACGATGCCGGTGCCGGTCATGACCCCTCCTCGGGAGGGGTGCCGGCACGGCCGACGGCTCGGTCGGGTCGACGCATGTCGGCATCGCTCCCGACCCCAGTATCGCCCCGTCGCCCTCCGGAAGCCCCGTTGCGCGCCGCCGACCACCCGGTGTCGGTGGTCGCTGCCAGGATGCCGGGACGGGGCCCGAGGAGCAGGAGGCGGCATGTCGCGGGTGGTGCACTTCGAGATCCAGACCGACGACGTCGAGCGCGCGAAGGCGTTCTACGGCGCGGTGTTCGGCTGGGAGTTCCAGGACTGGAGCGAGTACACGGGCACGACGTACTGGGGGGCGATCACCGGGCGCGACGGCACGCCGGGCATCAACGGCGCGCTGCTGCAGCGTCCGGCGCCGGCGCCGGCGCCCCAGCAGGGCGCCAACGCCTTCGTGTGCACGATGGAGGTCGACGACTACGACGCCACCGAGGCGAAGGTGCTGGCCCACGGCGGGATCGTCGCCCTGCCCAAGGCTGCGCTACCCGGCATGGCGTGGCAGGGCTACTACCTCGATACCGAGGGCAACACCTTCGGCATCCACCAGCCCGACCCCGAGGCGACGTAGCTCGAGGCGACGTAGCCCAGGCGGGCTCGGCGCGCGGCCGTCAGTGGCCGGGCGACTGCAGGTAGCCGACGAGCGACCCGGCGGCCGCGGCGACGACGAACAGGAGGAAGGGCACCCAGCCGAACGCTTTGCTCATGGGCCCATACTGCCGTCCCTCCTGCACGCGGGGCGAGTCGCCCCGGCGTGTCAGGTGTTGACCACGTCACGCCGGTCGAATGCCACGAGGCCCAGCACCAGCAGGGCCAGCCCGACCGCCGTGATCACGAGGCCGGAGGCCGCAGCCCACGGCTGCGCCGGTACGAGCGCAAGATGGGTGAACGGCGACAGGTCGAGCACCCACGACGGCCACCGCAGCGCCGCGCCGAGCACGGTGAGCAGGTACGACGCGGGGATCAGCACCGCGCTGAGCGCCACGGTGGCGCGCGGGATGACGCCGAACGTCGCGACCGCCAGGCCTGCCGCCAGCACCACCACGGGCAGCCCGTTGAGCACGGCCTTCATCGAGTCCGCCCAGGTGATCTCCGACGAGCCTCCGACGACGGCACCGGCCCAGGTGGCGGTGCCGGTGACGACCACCAGCGCGACACCGCCGAGCAGCGCGAGCACGCCATGGCCACCGAGCCAGCGCAGACGCGACACCGGGCGCGCGAGCAGCACCTCGGCCCGGCCCGACTCCTCCTCCGCTCGTGCCGCGCCGACCCGCCACACCACCTGGAGCGCCACCGCGAGCACGCCGAAGGAGGCGAACACGGCCAGGAAGCCGAGCGGCGAGAGCATCGCGCCGAAACCGAAGGAGTCGAGCAGGCTCCGGTACTGATCGTCCTTGTCCAGCCAGTCGATCATGGTCGCGATGAGTGCGCCGAAGACCGCGGAGTAGGCGGCCAGGCCGAGGGTCCACGCCAGTAGCACGCCACGGTTCGACCGCCACGCGAAGGCCAGCGGACTCGACAGGCGACCCGGACGCGACCTCGGCTGCGTCTCCATCGCAACGATCCCGGCTCCGAGGTCGCGGCGCCGACGCAGCAGCACGGCGAGCGTGGCGAGCAGCACCGGAACGATCACGAGCGGTGCGAGGGCCGCGTACACAGGTTCGCCGTACGGTCGCAGCTGCTGCAGCCAGCCCAGCGGCGTGAGCCACTGCATCCACGTGCGCGCGTCGGCGCTGCTCGCGACCATGCGCACCACCCACGCCAGCCCGAGCGCTGCGAGGCTCAGCCCCACGGCACGGCGGCGTACGTCGACCAGCTGGGATGCGATCGCACCGACACTGGCGAAGGTGGCCGCGACGCCCCCCAGCGCGATGCCGAACAGCACGGCACCGCGCGCGTCCCCAGACGTCACGGCGAGAGTCGATGTCGCCGTGAGACCGACCGCGAGGCAAAGCCCTCCGATGCCGGCCAGCACGATGCGCATCGCCCTCTCAGCCCGGATGGGGCCGGAGAGCAGCAGGTCGACGCGCTCGGCGTCCTCCTCGCCTCGTAGCAGGCGAGTCGCCGTGAGCGCGCCCCAGATCCCCAGAAGCAGCATGAGCATCCAACCGGCGTCCCACACCGTGAACCCGCCGGCGGTGCCCAGATCGGTGGGCACGCCCTGCATCATGCGCACCGCTGGGTTGTCGGCGAACAGGGTGAACTGCACAGGCGAGACGCCGTCGGGATAGGCCGTGCGGTAGCTCGCCACCTCCACTCCGAGCCACACGGCGACGGCCACCGCCAGGAGAACGGCGCCGCGACCGGCCAAGCGCAGGGTGAGCGCCGCGATGGCGCGTCCCGGCGCGGCCGGGCTGCGGTCTCGACCGGCGCCCGTCGAGAGCTCGCCCGGCACCGTCACGGGCACGGCCGACTGCTCAGGCCGCGACACCCGGCTCACCCCGCACCTCCGTGGCCGCGACCACCCGCCCCGGTGGCGCCGTGCGCTGCTGCAACGGCGTCGCGCTGGGCCTCGGTCGTCTCGTAGTAGGTGAGGAAGATCTGCTCGAGCGTGGGCGGGTGGCTCTCCAGCCGCAGGAGCCGCGCCTCAGCCAGCCGACGCACGACCTCTCCCGGTGGGCCGCTCACCGTGATCCGGACGCCGTCGGTCATCGGCTCGATGCCCAGCACCTCCGGTAGGTCGTCGAGCGGTGGAGGCGGCCCGCTGAGTGTCGCCTCGAAGATGGTGGTCGTCATGCTGCGCAGCCGCTCGAGGGTAGTTACCTCGACGAGCACGCCGCTGCGCAGGATCCCCACCCGCGTGCACAAGTCCTCGACCTCGTCGAGGAGGTGCGAGGACAGGAAGACCGTCTGGCCGCGGGCCGACGCCTCGCGTACGAGCGACTGGAACTCCGCCTGCATCAAGGGATCCAGCCCCACTGTGGGCTCATCGAGAAGCAGTAGCGATGGTCGCGTCATGAAGGCCGCGACGAGCGAGACCTTCTGCCGGTTGCCCTTGGAGTAGGAGCGCACGCGACGGCTCAGGTCGAGGTCGACCCGTTCGACGAGTTCGTCGCGGTAGGCGACGTCGACCCGGCCCGACACCTGGCCGAGAAGGTGCAGCACCTCGTGGCCGGTGAGCTGCGGCCACAGGGACACGTCGCCGGGGACGTACGACACCGAACGGTGTGCACGTTGGACGTCGCCCACCGGGATGCCGTCGATCCAGGCCGCGCCACCGGTGGGCCTCAGCAGCCCGAGCAGGAGCCGGATGGTGGTCGACTTGCCGGCACCGTTGGGGCCGAGGAAGCCGAAGATCTCGCCCGACGCGACCTCGAGGTCGAGGTGGTCGAGCGCGAGCACGTCCCCGAAGCGTTTGGTGAGCCCGACCGTTCGGATCGCGGGGTCTGCCATGACCGCCTCCTGGGGCGACTGGCCGCCGGGCGCGCATCGCGCCTCTCCGTCGATGCTAGGACGACGCACCCGTCGGAGTCCCTCCCGGATCCACGTCGCCCGCGACCTGGCGAGGGCGCTGTCGACGTCCCGCGGCCCACGTGTCGACCTCCCGGCGCGCGGAGCTCGCGCGGCGCGGCGGTGACGGCGGGTGGCAGGGTGCACGCGTCGAGTGGGCCGACGCGGTGACGGCGCATACGCCTTGTGATTGTTGGGAATCCGAAGTTGTTGACGGGGTCGGCCGTTCGGTCAGACCCGCCGCTGAGCCGAACGAGTCAATGCCGACCAAGACCATGGGCAGGCAACCCTCATCGGCGTAGCGTCCGCGTCACCTGCCGTCCAGTGCGACGCGAGGTTCCGATGACTCTTCCGCTTGTCCTGTGCGGCCCGCTCCTCCGACGTGTCGAACCCGGCCACGTATCGGTGTGGATCGCGCTGAGTCGTTCCGCGAGCATCACCGTCACGGTGTTCCAGGGTTCCCAGATCTCCACGGGCCCCGGCACCGCCGGAGGCTCGGTCGTCGCGACCGGAACCGCGACGACCCGCTCGTTCGGTACCAGCCTGCACGTCGCCTGCGTCACCGCCGACGCCTCCGTGTCGCTGCTGCCCGGCTCGCTCTACTCCTACGACGTCACCGTCGACGGTCACGGGCTCAAGGACATCGGGCTGCTGCGCGATGCCACGGGCGACGACTCCCGGCAGGAGAACGTGTCGACGTCGGCTCCGCGGCACGTCGCGCTCGGCTACGAGCTCGACCGGCTCCCCGGATTCGCCATGCCGGGCACCAGCCTCGCCGACACCAAGCTCGTCCACACCTCGTGCCGCAAGAGCAACGGCGAGGGCCCCGACGCCCTGGCCTGGCTCGACGACGAGGTGCACGACCACCAGAACGATCCCACGCAGCGCCCGCAGCAGCTCTTCCTCACCGGCGACCAGATCTACGCCGACGACCTCGGCACCTGCCTGCTCCCCGGCCTGTCGACGCTGGGAGCTGCGCTGCTCGGCTTCACCGAGCACCTGTCGGTCGCGGGCAACGACGTCGAGGCGAGCGAGCACAACCTGCCGGCCCTGCGTCGCCAGCGGCTCGTGCGCGAGGTGGCCCGGTTCTCCACGACGGAGGGAGGGAACCACCTGCTGACCTTCGGCGAGTGGGCGGCCATGTACTTGCTCGCCTTCTCGCCGCACGCGTGGGGCGGGCTCGCCACGGCCGACGACGTCTTCCGCGATCCGCCGTCCGAGGTGGAGTCGTGGCACCTGACCCACTGGGAGACGGCGTACACCGACCTGCACGGGTGGCGCACCCACAAGAACCCCAAGACGGGGAAGACGACCGAGCAGGAGTTCGAGGCCGACGCCACCCTCGTCGAGGCGTGGCGCGACGCCGTGCCGAAGGTGGCGCGCGCGCTCGCCAACGTGCCCACGTACATGATCTGCGACGACCACGAGATCACCGACGACTGGTACATCTCCAAGCGCTGGCGCAGCCGCGTGCTCACCGCGCCGCTCGGTCGTCAGATCCTCCGCCACGGGCTCATGGCCTACAGCGTCTTCCAGGCGTGGGGCAACGACCCCTCCGCCTTCGCCAAGCAGGGCGCGACGATCCCGCCCGGCGACGACCTCCTTCGAGCGGTCGAGTCGTACTGCTCCGACGGGACGCCGACGGTCCAGGCGACCACCGACAAGCTCGACGACCTGCTGGGGCTCACCGCGCCGAACGCGACACCGAAGGTGGCGTTCCACTACTCCGTGCCGGGCCCCTTGCACCTCGTGCGCGTGCTCGACACGCGGACGCGGCGCACGTACGACGGGGAGGGCGACAGCCCGCCCAAGCTCGTGGGCGACTCTCTCGACACCCAGCTCCCGGCCGGGCCGCTCGCCGACGGGCGCAAGCTCCTCATCGTCGTGTCGGCGTCGCCGGTGCTCTTCCCTCGCCTGTTCGACGTGCTCGTGCAGCCGGCAGCCGCGGCGGTGTTCGAGCTGCAGCACCACCTGTTCGGCGAGGACGACCCGACCGACCAGCGGCATCCGGGCGACACCATCCGGGGCACCGAGCAGTGGGACGTCGAGGGTTGGCACGCGGTCGAGGGCGCGTTCGAGACGTTCGTCCGGCGCTGCGGCACCTACCCGCGCGTCGTCCTCCTGTCCGGCGACGTGCACTTCGCCAGCAGCATGGTGCTCGACTTCTGGGGCAAGGGCGACTCGACGGCCGACTCCCGCATCGTGCAGCTGACCGCGTCCGCCGCACGCAACCAGCCCGAGGAGACCATGCGCGCTGCGCTGCGCGCGATGCCGTTCGGCCAGGCGCTGCTCCAAGGCCTCCCCTACGACCGGCTCGGGTGGGACGCGACACCGCCCATCACTGTCCCGCACGGTGCCTCGATCCGACCCGGGCGGCGGGCGCGCCTGCGCCGCAACCCCGGCATCGTGCCCGCCACGGGGTGGCCGTCAGGAACCACGATGGACGCGTCCAAGCCACCGGACTGGCGCTGGCGCCTCACCTGCCTGCGTGACGAGCGGCCCACGCCGCCACGGTCGGGCACCGACTCGTCCGGCCCGTTGCCCGCTGTCGGCGGCGACCTCGTCCAGTCGTACGCCGACATCGTCGGCTACCAGGCGAACGCCGCGTTCAACGCCGTGGATCCGCTGCGGCTCATGGTCTTCCGCAACAACATCGGCGTCATCACCTTCACGCCCGACGGCCCGGAGGAGGTCACCGTGAAGCACGAGATCCTCTCGCCTGTCGGCGCGCCCGATGTGTCGGGCGACCGCTACACCGAGCACACGGCGTCGACCGCGCGCTCCACCGACCCCGCCCCCGTGCTGACGACGGTGTAGTCATGGCTGCCATCCCGCCCGTGAAGCCGCCCAACGTCTTCCAGCGCATCGGCGCGTGGCTCAAGGACGTCGCCGAGTGGGTGGAGAGCACCTTCAGCGACCCGGTGATCTCGGCGCAGGTCCGCGAGGATCTCGGGCTCGACTCGAGCAACCCTGCGACGCCGACCCCGCTCCCCCAGGACTCCAAGGACAAGATCAACGAGTTCGTCGCCAAGCAGAACGTCGACGAGGCCGCGCTCGCCCAGACGATCGGGCAGCTCGTCGGCGTCGTGGACACGATCCGGACGTTCGCCGAGGCGGCCGCGGACGACGGCGTCGACCCGTGGGACCTCGTCACGCTCATCTTCCGCGTCTGGATCGTCGACTCGCTCAAGCAGCGCAACCCGGCGGCCTATGCGCTGTGCCAGCTCGCCGGGCTCGTCGCGGCGGACGAGGACACCCTCGAGCAGATCGATCCGGCCCCGGTGCTCAAGGCGTTGCGGGGACAGGCCGGTCAGGACGACCTCGACGCGTGGCTCGACCGGCTCTCCGGCGCGGTGGGGGCAGGGATCGTGATCGCCGACGTCGCCAGCTCGAAGATCGGCGCGGTCATCGACGCCCACTACGGCTACGACCCCGCCCCCGGGGACGACCCGAAGGCGATCGACCTGGCCCAGCGCACGCTCACCGTGGTCTTCACGATCCCCGAGCTCGGCGACGCGAGACCTGCCCTCAGCCTGGTCGTGGTCGAGCGGCACGAGGGCGGGCCGGGCATCCTGCTGGCGCTGTCGGGTCACCTGTCGCACACCGAGACCGTCTCCGGGATGGACGTCACGCTCGACGCTGGCGTGGGCG
>Ga0302299_10001536_pt1 | contig 13878 bp, 12 predicted proteins | sample III_Fen_N3_4_FD_198795 | JGI IMG/M metagenome (GOLD analysis project Ga0302299, IMG submission 198795) | Peat permafrost microbial communities from Stordalen Mire near Abisko, Sweden - III_Fen_N3_4 | ecosystem: Environmental > Terrestrial > Soil > Wetlands > Permafrost | place: Sweden: Abisko... | reverse complement strand
CGCGAAGACGAAGCACTTCATCTTCACCGACGAGCACGAGCAGCTGCGCGAGTCGATCCGCTCGTTCGCGATCAAGGAGCTCGCGCCGCACGCGGAGGAGTGGGAGGAGACGACGTTCCCCGACTCGGTCTTCCGGCGCATGGGCGAGCTCGGCTTCCTCGGCCTCGACAAGCCGGAGCAGTACGGCGGCCAGGGCGGCGACTACTACTCCTCGCTCGTGCTGGCCGAGGAGATCTGCCACGCCCAGTCGGGTGGGCTTGGGATGGGCGTCGCGGTGCAGACCGACATGGCGATGCCGCCGATCCTCGCGTTCGGCACCGAGGAGCAGAAGCAGGAGTGGGTCGTCCCGGCGATCAGCGGCCAGAAGATCCTCTGCCTGGGGATCACCGAGCCGGACGCGGGCTCCGACGTCGCGGGGATCAAGACGCGCGCCGTGCGGGACGGCAACGAGTACGTCATCAACGGCTCCAAGACGTACATCACGAACGGCCACCGCGCCGACGTGATCGTCCTCGTCACGAAGACCGATCCGGACGCGGGCTACGACGGCTTCACGCTCTTCCTCGTCCCGATGGACGCCCCGGGCGTCATCCGCGAGAAGCGCCTGGAGAAGCTCGGCATGCACTCGAGCGACACCGCGCTGCTGGCCTTCCAGGACGTCCGCGTTCCCGACACCGCCGTCCTCGGCGAGGTCGGCAAGGGCTTCTACCACATCATGTGGGAGCTTCAGGGCGAGCGCCTGATCGGCGCCGCGGGGTCGGTCGCGGCAGCCCAGCTGTGCATGGACCGCACGCTCCGGTACGCGCTCGAGCGCACGGCGTTCGGCCGCCAGATCGGCAAGTTCCAGGTGATCCGCCACAAGTTCGCCGAGATGGCGACGAAGCTCGAGGCGGCGCGGCAGCTCAACTACATGACGGCCTGGCGCTTCCAGAACGGCGAGTACCCCGTGCGCGAGATCTCGATGGCCAAGCTCTTCTCGGCGCGCGTCGCGGTCGAGGTCGCCGACGAGTGCATCCAGATCCACGGCGGCGCCGGGTACATGAAGGAGTACGGGGTCGAGCGCGTCTGGCGCGACATGCGCCTGAACCGGATCGGCGCGGGCACCGACGAGATCATGCTCGACGTGATCGGCCGCTCGTACGGGCTGTAGGCGCGGCGCGGTAGCGTCGGCCGTTCACCCACCGAACGAGGAGGCGACGGCCATGCTCTGCACAGTCACCGTGCGAAGGCTGAAGCCGGGCACGTACGAGGCGTTCCGCGAGGCGGTCGTGCCGACGTACTGGCCCACCGGTCTCACGAACATCAAGATCCTGCGCAACGGCGAGGACCCCGACGAGGTCTGCACCCTCGGCGCGCTCGACATGTCGGCGCAGGCGCTCGAGGACCTGCGCGACACGCCGGAGCTGCTGATCGCCGAGGCCGAGCGGATCGAGCGCGTCACGGCGTTCACCGAGAGCGTGCTCGTCAACACCGTCTTCGAACTCGCGGACGAGCTGCGCCCGCCCGCCTGACCGCATGGGAGCTCCCGCCGATCATGTCCGCTCGTACTACGAAGCGCTGAACGGCGGCGACGCCGACGCCGTCGCCGGTCACTTCACGGGCGACGCCGTCCACTGGTACACGCGGCGCCCGCCGTCGATCGGCGCGGCGCAGATCGGCGAGCACACACACCTCGCGGTGGAGCATCTGAACGCCGTCTGGACGATCGAGCATCTCGTCGAGGGCGCGGACGAGGTCGTGATCGAGTGGTCGATGGCGTGGAACCACCCGGCGAGCGGTGAACGCTGCCTGGACCGCGGCGCCGAGTTCCTCGCGTTCCGCGACGGGCTGATCTGTGAGGTCCGCGCGTACTACTCCCGCGACGGCGACCTGATCGGGTTCGACCACGCCGGGCGCGGCCACACCGTGCTGCCGCGATAGCGTCCGCCCCATGCCCGACGCCTCGGACTTCGCCACCACGATCGCGGCCGCCTACGCCGTCGAGGGTCCCTCCATCGACCTCGGCCGAGGCGTTCATGAGGGCACGCTGGCGCAGGCGGCCAAGGTCCAGATCGCCCTCTCGATGATGAACCGCCACGGCCTCGTCGCGGGCGCGACGGGCACCGGCAAGACGAAGACGCTGCAGGGCATGGCGGAGCAGCTCTCAGCGCAGGGGGTGCCGACGTTCGTCGCCGACGTCAAGGGCGACCTGTCGGGCCTCTCGGCGGCCGGCGACGCAGAAGGCATCGCCTCGAAGCGCGATGGCGAGCTCGGGATCCCCTACGAGCCGACCGCGTTCCCGGTCGAGTTCCTCTCGATCGGCGGCCTCGGGCCCGGCGTTCCGGTCCGCGCGACCGTGTCGGACTTCGGCGCGACGCTGCTGGCGAAGGTGCTCGGGAGCAACGAGACGCAGGAGTCGAGCCTGGGGCTCGTCTTCCACTACGCCGACACGAAGGCGCTGCCGTTGCTCGACCTGAGCGACCTGCGCGCGCTGCTGACGTTTCTGGACTCCGCCGAGGGCAAGGCGGAGCTCGAGGGCATCGGCGGCCTGTCGAAGGCGACGGTCGGCGTGCTGCTGCGCGACCTCGTCGGCCTGGAGACCGGCGGCGGCAATGAGTTCTTCGGCGAGCCCCAGTTCAAGATCGGCGACCTGCTGCGCACCGCTCCGGACGGCCGCGGCATCATCAGCTGCCTCGAGCTGGCAGCGGTGCAGGACAAGCCCAAGCTCTTCTCGACGGTGCTGATGTGGCTCGTGGCCGAGCTCTTCGAGGAGCTGCCCGAGATCGGCGACGTGGACAAGCCGAAGCTCGTCTTCTTCTTCGACGAGGCACATCTCCTCTTCAACGGTGCGAGCAAGGCCTTCCTCGACTCGGTCACGCAGACCGTGCGGCTGATCCGCTCCAAGGGCGTCGGCATCTTCTTCATCACGCAGAGCCCGAAGGACGTTCCCGGCGACGTGCTGGGGCAGCTCGGAAACCGGGTGCAGCACGCACTGCGCGCCTTCACGCCGGACGACCAGAAGGCGCTGAGCTCGGCGGCGAAGACGTACCCCAGGAGCGACTTCTACGACATCGAGACGCTGCTGACGTCGATGGGCACCGGTGAGGCTGCGGTGACGCTGCTGAACGAGAAGGGCGTCCCGACGCCCGTCGTCCACAGCCGCCTTCCCGCGCCGCGCTCGCGGATGGACCCGGCCGATGACGTTGACGGCGCCGCGAAGGCCTCGCCGCTGTTCGCGACATACGGGACGCGGGTCGACAGCGAGAGCGCTCGTGAGCTGCTCGCGGCGCGTGTGGCGCAGGCGACCGCAGCCGCCGAGGCCGCCGCGCCCCCGAAGGCCGAGGCGGCGGCTCCCGCTCCCGAGCCCAAGGAGACCGCAAAGACCGTCGGCGGCGGCGCCGAGGCGATCGGCGACTTCCTCAACAGCCGTCAAGGCAAGCAGATGCAGAAGGACGTCGTCCGGGGCATCTTCGGCCTGCTGAAGAAGAAGTTCTGAGGCCGCGATGACGGGGTACTCCAAGGGCGTTCCGCCCGCCGCCGCACGCCGGATCCTGCCGCCGTTCGCCGAGGAACACGAGGAGCTGCGCGGTTCGCTGCGGCGCTTCGTCGAAGCGGAGCTGCTGCCTCACGCCGACGAGTGGGAGCGCGAGCGCTGGTTCCCGAACGACCTCTTCCCGCGCATGGGCGAGCTCGGGTTCCTCGGGCTGAAATACGAGGAGGAGTACGGCGGGCAGGGCGGCGGCTACCTGCATGACGCGGTCCTCGCCGAGGAGCTCGCGCGCTGCGGCTCCGGCGGCGTCGCGGCCGGCCTCGGCGCGCACATCACGATCGCCACCCCGCCCGTCTGGAAGTTCGGCACCGAGGACCAGAAGCAGCGCTACCTCGTCCCCTCGATCGCGGGCGACCTGATCGCCGCGCTTGCGATCACCGAGCCCGACGCGGGCTCCGACGTCGCGGGCATGAAGACGATGGCCAGGCCCGTCGAGGGCGGCTGGGTGCTCAACGGCTCGAAGATGTTCATCACGAACGGCGTGCGCGCGAACTACCTCGTGCTCGCCGCGAAGACGACCGCCCAGGGTGGCCACGGCGGCATCTCGTTCTTCCTCGTCGACACCGAACAGCCGGGGTACGAGGCGTCCAAGATCGAGAAGCTCGGCTGGCACGCCTCCGACACCGCGCTGATCGCGCTCGGCGACGTCTTCGTGCCGACGGAGAACCTGCTGGGCGAGCTCAACGGCGGGTTCAAGCTGATCATGGCCAACTTCCAGTGGGAGCGCCTGTCGATGGCGCTCGGCGCGGTCGCCGCGGCGCAGCACTGCTTCGAGCTGACGCTCGCCTACGCCGGCGAGCGCGAGGCGTTCGGGCGCAAGATCGGCGGCTTCCAGGCGATCCGGCACAAGTTCGCCGAGATGGCGACGACGATCGAGGCGGGCCGCGCGCTGACCTACCACGCGTTGCGCCTGTTCGTGGACGGCCAGGACGCGCTGCGCGAGGTGACGCAGGCGAAGCTGCTGACCCAGCGCGCCGCGTTCGACATCGCCGACACCTGCCTGCAGATCCACGGCGGCGCGGGGTACATGGTCGAGTACGGGATCGAGCGGGCCGCGCGCGACGCGCGGCTGGGGCCGATCGGCGGCGGCACCGACGAGATCATGAAGGAGATCCTGGGCCGGACGATGGGGCTGTAGGGCACAGCTTCACCAGACGGTCACGCGTTCGTCACGGACGCGTCACACGGGGCGGGCGCAGGTCGCGTTCGATGGCGGGGCTTCTGTTCCCACCTCTCGGAGGTCTCATCACATGCGCATCCGCTCCCGCAGCGCCGCGGCGCTCGCGGCCGGGGTCCTCGCCGCCGGCGGCGTCACCGCCGCCGTCGTCGCCGCGTCCCCCGGCGACCCGACCGACCTGAGCTCGGTTCCCGCCCAGACGAAGACGCTCGGCATCAGCTCGCCGAACGTGCTCTCCCCCGGCCTCGACGAAGTCGCCGTCGCGCAGGGCTCGACCAAGCTCGAGAACCCCGCGCCGGCCGTGCGCTTCTACGGCTATGACTCGCACGTCCCCGGTGGCACGGACACGTCCGCCCAGGCACCGTTCCTCCCGCTCGCCGCGACCTCGCAGCAGGAGGCGCAGAAGACCGAGCCGGACAAGAACACCTACCTCACCCTGCGCGGCCAGAAGGGCGCAGACCCGTCCTACGACTACGGCACCCACTTCCTCTTCCAGGGCCATGAGACCGGCACGCCGGGCTACATCAGCCGCATCAACCTCGATGCCGACGCTGCGCACCGCGTCACGCTGCTCGCGACCGCCGAGAAGGACGGCACGACCGCGCTGCCCCCGATCGACGGCTCGACCTGGGACCCGTGGGCCAAGCGGCTCCTCTTCACCTCCGAGGCCCTCACGACCGGCGGGGTCTGGCAGGCGACGACGGACGTCCCGTCGACCGTGGTGAACCTTCAGGGCATCATCGGCATCGGCGGATACGAGGGCATCCAGAATGACTCGGACGGCAACCTCTGGATCGTCGAGGACGTCGGCGGCAAGAGCGGCACGACGAACAACTTCGCCAAGCAGCCGAACAGCTTCGTCTACCGGTTCAAGCCGTACGACCCGACGGATCTGACGAAGGGCGGCAAGCTCCAGGTGCTGCAGGTCGGTTCGCTGCAGACCCCCGGTCAGCCGATCGCCTTCAACGGGCCCGCGACCGGCTCGGCGACGGGCGCGCAGGCGGACGCCGACATCCTGTCGGCCGACACGAAGGACCTGCACACCTACGGCCACACCCTCGACACGAAGTTCGTGACGATCCACGACACGGCGACCGACGGGACCACCCCGTTCAACGCGAACGCGGCCGCCAAGACCGCGAAGGGCACGCCGTTCAAGCGGCCCGAGAACGGACAGTTCCAGCCGGGCAGCGGGTTCCGCACGTTCTTCTTCGACGAGACGGGTGACACCGACAACCGCACGCAGGCCGCGCCGGACTTCGGCGGCTTCGGCGATGTCCAGCGGCTCGAGCTGAACTGGCCCGGCTCGGACAAGGGCAAGCTGCGGCTCTTCTACCGGGGCGATCAGGAGCACGCGGGCATCGACAACGTGACGTTCCTCTCGAAGTCGAAGATCGCGTTCGTGGAGGACGCGGGGGACACGCTGCACACGCAGCGCAACGCGCTCGACTCGGCGTGGCTGTTCGACGCGGGCGCCGACTACTCGCAGCCCGGCGCTCCGGCGCCGGTGCGGTTCATCGCCGAGGGGCGTGACCCGTCGGCGACGCTCGACTCGGCGGGCGGTCCGCTCGTCGCCGGCAACGAGGGCGACAACGAGATCACGGGCATCCATGCCTCCGACGGCGACCCGTCGCGCTGGGGCATCCTCGGCGCCAAGACGCCGCGGGTCTTCCGCGATGGCTCCTGGCGGCTCTTCTGGACCCAGCAGCACGGGGACAACACGACCTGGGAGGTGTTCCGCGGCGATCTGCCGCATGGCGGCTGGGGGGACTGACCGCCCGCGAACATCCGCAGTGCGCGTGGGCCCCGTCTCGGCGGGGCCCACGTCGTCGTTCGCCGCTCCATAGGATCCGCTCGGCACCCTTCCCCCGCAGCGACGCAAGGAGACGACATGGGAGTCCTCGACGGAAAGGTGGCGATCGTCACCGGATCGGCCCGCGGCATCGGCCGCGCGACGGCTGAGCTGCTGGCCGAGCACGGCGCGAGCCTTGTCATCAACGACCTCGACGGCGACGCGGCCGCTCGGGCCGCGAGCGAGATCGGCAGCGAGACGGCCGTCTACGCCGGCGACCTGACCGACCCCAGCGCGCCCGCTGCGCTCGTGAAGACCGCGATCGACAGCTTCGGCGCGATCGACATCATCGTCAACAACGCGGGCTACACGCTCGACGCGCCGGTCCACAAGATGAGCGACGACTGGTTCCAGAAGATGCTGGACATCCACGTCGTCGCGCCGTTCCGGATCGTTCGCGAGGCCGCCCCATACCTGCGCGAGCCCGCCAAAGCCGAGAAGGCCGAGGGCCGGGAGGTCTTCCGCAAGATCGTCAACGTCTCGTCCGTCTCGGGCACGATGGGCAACGCCGGCCAGGCCAACTACGCCGCCGGCAAGTCCGCGGTCGTCGGGCTGACGAAGACGCTCGCCAAGGAGTGGGGCCAGTTCAGGATCAACTGCAACGCGGTCGCCTTCGGCTACATCGAGACGCGCCTGACGGCCTCCAAGGACGACGAGAACGTCATGGAGATCGACGGTGAGAAGGTGCAGCTCGGCATTCCGGACCAGCTCCGCGGCATGGCCACGATGCTGATCCCGCTCGGTCGCCCGGGCACGCCGGAGGAGGCGGCCGGCGGCGTCTTCTTCCTCTGTTCGCCGTGGTCCAACTTCGTGCACGGACAGGTGCTCAACGTCACCGGTGGCCAGTTCACCGGGATGACGACCTAGGGCCGGCGGCGATGGCCGGCCACACGATCACGCTCGTCACCGAGGACGACCTCACGGACCTGCTCCCGCTGCTGCGCGGGTACTGCGACTTCTACGAGGTCGATCCGCCGGACGAGCAGCTGCTCGCGATGTGCCGCGCACTGATCGCCGACCCCGAGCGCGAGGGCCTGCAGCTCATCGCGCGGGACGCAGACGGCACGCCGCACGGGTTTGCGACGGTCTTCTGGACGTGGCAGACGCTCGACGCGGGGCGCATCGGGGTCATGAACGACCTGTTCGTGCACCCCGACGCCCGCGGCACGGGGCTCGCCGCAGCACTGATCGCGGCATGCGCCGACCGCACGCGCGAGCACGGTGGCAAGGTGCTCGCGTGGGAGACGGCGCTCGACAACGTGCGCGCTCAGACGGTCTACGCACGGGTCGGCGCGACCGCGAGCCGCTGGCTCACCTACGAGCTGGTGCTGTAGGGCCCGCGCGATCGAGCTTCGCCGCGATGCTCCTGAGCGCATCGGCATTGTGTTGCTCGTTCTCGATGAGCTCCGCATAGAGCGCCTCGGTCTCCCCGGGTCCAAGCCCCGGGAACCCCTGGCCGGCGTCGCCGGCGCGCCAGCGGTCGCGACTGTGGATCGTGCTCTCGAGGTCGAGCATCGACTCGGGCGCCGCTTCGTTCAGCAGCCCGGCGATCTCACGCTGGAGCGTCGGGGGAATCCAGCCCGCGTTCGCGGCGCTCGTGATCTCGGCTGCCTGCATCCACGCCGTCGCGTTCGCGAGCATCGCCTCCACATCGAGCTGCGGCGCGTAGCGGAGCCCGTAGGTTGGACGCAGACCCAGTTCGCGGACCGCATCGCGCTCGTCATCCGTCAGGCGGATCTTCTCTTCGACCCCGGGCGACGGATCGACGATCAGGGACAGGGACTGGGGGCCTTGTCTGGGCACGGTGGACCTCCGTTGCGTGAAACTGGCGAAGTCCAGTCGTGCTGCCGAGTCCTCGTCGACCGGGCCCCACAACAACAGCCCTCAGGGGAGAAGGTACAACCGGAGGATCGTGAAGTCCACCTTCCGTCGAGGGGGCATCTAGCCGGCCGCGCCGAGATCCAGCAGACAGCCGGAGAAGTACGCGCCGGCAGGCGATGCGAGGTACGCGACGATGTCCGCAAGCGCAGCGTCCGTCGTCACGTCGCGCGGGCGCACCGCCACGACGCGCACGCCGAGCCGCGCCCACTCGACGGAGGTCGTGCGGGCGAGGTTCTCCAGCGCGGCTGCCGCAGCGTCCGCGAGCGGGCCGTCACGCGGCCGCGGCGCGATCAGCAGGACGAGCCCACCGCCGGCCGGCTCGAGCCTGGCGGTCACGATGGCGCGCGTCGCGTTGAACGCGCCCGCGACGGCCTCTGCGAGTGCCGCGCCGTCGTCCGCCGCGCCGCGCAGCGCCGGGGCGGTGTCGCAGACGAGGACGCCGGCGGCCGGGAGCGCCTGCACGACGGCGCCCAGCGCCTCCTCATCGAGCAGGTCCACGTTCAGCGGATACGCGGCTGCACCAAGGTCCACGCAGCGCTCTGCCACAGGGCTGCCGGGGCCTGCGACGACGACGCTGACCCCATCGAGCAGGCCGGAACGCAGGAGCAGAGGCGCGTCGGGCGCGGGCATGCGCGGCAGCGTACTGCGCAACTTCGGCGGGCCCGATGGTTCACTGAAGGTGCGTGCCCGTTCCTTTCCGGACATTTCCGCGCGCCGCGCTCGGCGTGGTGCTGGTGGCCCTCGCCCTCCCAGGCGCGGCGTCCGCCCGCGCCATGCTCGTCGCCGGCGGCGCCCCGGGCCTCGTGTCCGTCGACCAGAGCACGGGGCGGGTTGCAGCCCCGCTCGGGCTCGGCGGCCCGGCGGTCGCGCTCGCCACGAGCTCCGACGGCGCCCGCGCATACGTCGCCGCGGGCCGGCGGATCGCGACGGTCGACATCGCCGATCGCAGCACCGCCGGGTTCACGACGCTCGCCAGCGGGATCATGGGTCTCGCCTCGAGCCCCAACGGGTCGCGTCTCCTGGCCGGGCGCGCCGGCGCGATCGACGTGCTCGCGTCCGCGCCGCTGCCCGCAGTGCTCACGACGGTCCCGCTCGGCCGCAGCGCCCAGCCGCGATCGATCGCGATCTCGCCCGACGGCCTACGCGCCCTCGTGGTGCTCGACAAGAAGCGGCTCGCGGTCCTCGATCTCACGACGCTGCGCATCGCCGCGCGGGTGCCGCTGACCCGCGCGACTGCGGTCGCCTTCTCCCCCGGCGGGAGTGCCTGGGCGCTGCAGCGCACGCGCGCCGGCGGCGTGCTGCGCCGGATCGACCTCGTCAGCGCCCGTGCCTCGGCGACGATCCCACTCGGCCGCTCGATCGGCGGCGGCCTCGCGATCACGCCGAATGGCCGCACCGCGATCGCGGGCGCCGCCGACGGCACGGCGGTCGCGGCGATCGCCGACCTGACCGCCGCCCGTCTGGTCACCCGCGTGCGCGTCGGCCGAGGCCCCGGCTTCCCCGGCACCTCAAGTGACGGCACCCGCCTCTTCGTCGCCGACCGCGGCGGCCGCTCGCTGTCGGTGCTGAGCGCTCTGAGCTTCAAGCGCCTGCGCGGCATCGCGCTGCCCGCCGGCGTGCGCGCGTCCGCGGCAGCTGGGCAGGGCGGCCTCGCCGTGCAGCGCGGCACTCCGGGCGCCGACGTCCTCATCGGCACCCGTGGGCCCGACCTGCTCGACGGCCTCGGCGGCGACGACAAGCTCAGCGGGAACCGTGCCAACGACCAGCTCTTCGGCGGCGACGGAAACGACGAACTCAACGGCGGCACCGAGAACGACCTGCTCGACGGCGGCCCAGGGAACGACCGGCTCTTCGGCACGCAGGGCAACGACCAGCTCCTCGGCGGACCGGGCAACGACGCGCTGTTCGGCGGCACCGGCAACGACCGCCTGAACGGCGGGGACGACGGCGACTACCTCGACGGCGGCGACGGCGACGACCAGATCGACGGCGGGGCCGGCGACGACCGGATCGTCGAGTCCGGCCTGGGCAACGACAACCCGCTCGAGGGCGGCCCCGGCAACGACCTGATCGACGGCGGGCGCGGCACCGACAAGATCTACGGCGACGACGGCAACGACACGCTGCTCGGCCGTTCGGGCTCGGAGACGATCGACGGCGGCACCGGCGACGACGTGATCGACGGCGGCACCGGCGGCGACATCCTCTTCGGCCGCGAGGGCAACGATTCGATCCGCGGTGACGCCGGGTCCGACACGATCTACGGCTCGTACGGCGACGACACGATCGACGGCGGGTCGGGGAACGACACGATCAGCGGCTCCTATGGCGCGGACGACATCACCGGCGGCCCGGGCGAGGACTCGATCACGGGCGGCACCGGCAACGACGTCATTCACGTGGCCGACGATTCGCAGGACACGGTCGACTGCGGCCCCGGCAAGGACACCGTCTACGTCGAGGACACCGCGCCGGACCGCGACATCCTCACGAGCTGCGAGACCGTCGTCCAGGTTCCGCCGGAGCCCTCGACGGACGCCCCGTCGACGACGAACGTGATCGCCGGCACGCCAGGGAACGATGTCCTGAACGGGACCGAGGGCAACGACTCGCTCTTCGGTGCCGACGGCAACGACGAGCTGTTCGGGAACGGCGGCAACGACTACGTCGACGGCGAGAACGACGACGACATCCTGCACGGCGGCCCCGGCGACGACGAGCTGCACGGGCGCGGCGGCAACGACGTCGTCCTCGGCAACGAGGGCAACGACCGCCTGTTCGGCGACCGCGGCGAAGACAACCTCGACGGCGGCCCCGGCAACGACCAGATCTTCGGGGGCCTCGACAACGACACGATCCAGGGCGGCGAGGGCGACGACACGATCCAGGTCGTCGCAGGCGGCTTCGACAAGGTGAGCTGCGGGCCGGGGACCGACACCGTCTACGCCGACGTGACCGACGAGGTCGCGCCCGACTGCGAGATCGTCAAGCGCTGATCGACGCGTGCAGGCGCTTGATCTCGGCGAAGATCTCGTCCGCAACCGCCTGCTGCTGCGCCCGCGTCGGCTCGGCGACCTGCTCCCAGCGCATCGGCTCGCCGTACTTCACGGTGACGCGCGGGAAGCCAAGGCGCTTCCAGTTGCGCACCGCCTGCGACCCGGCGATCCCGACGGGCACGATCGGCGCTCCGGTCTCCAGGGCCATCCGGCCGATCCCGGGCTTCGCCGTCTCCGCGAGCCGCCCGGTGCGTGAGCGGCCGCCCTCGCAGTAGACGCAGACCGTGCCGTCGCGGCCCATGATCGCGTGGACGATCTCGAAGCTGCGCTCGTCGCGGCGGCCGCGGCGGACGGGGAACACGCCGCCGTGCGTGTAGATGTAGGTCATCGGCCCGCTCGTGAAGAGCTGCGACTTGGCCATGAACTGCACCTTGCGCCGCGTCGCCTGGCCCATGAAGAAGTGATCGAGGTTCGAGAAGTGGTTCGGCGCGAAGATCAGCGGCCCGCTCGTGGGAACGTTGGCGCTGTCGATTGTCCGCGTCCGATAGCCGATCCAGGCGAGCAGCGAGGTGACGACCCGGACCAGCTCGTAGATCCAGCGGTCGGGCCGCCTGGTCTGCGAGCGCACGTAGAACGGCTCGAGCGCCGCGGCCGGGCGGGGGTCCTCGTAGACCTGCTCCTTGATCGGGACGAGCTCCGGCCCTGAGGGTGTCCGTGACTCGGTCATCGCCACCGTCCTATCACGACAGGCCCCACCGAGTCAGGCCTCCACCCAGCCGCGCGCGCGCTCGAGCGCCCGCGACCAGCCGTGCAGCAGGGTCTCGCGCTCGTCCGCGCCGAGCTGCGGGTCGTACCGCGCCTGCTCGCGCCAGAGCTCGGTCACCGCGGACTGCGACCACACGCCCGCCCCCACGCCGGCCATCAGCGCGGCCCCCAGGGCGGTCGTCTCGGCGACCTCGGGGACGACGACCGGCACGCCGAGGACGTCCGCCTGGAACTGCATCAGCCAAGCGTTCGCGGTCGCGCCGCCGTCGGCCCGCAGGCCGCCGACCGGCGTCTGCGTCACCGCCTCGACCGCCCGGACCGCGTCCACGGTCTGGTAGGCGATCGCCTCGAGCGCCGCGCGCGCGAGGTGCGCGCGGCCGCTGCCGCGGGTCAGCCCGACGATCGTCCCGCGCGCGTACGGGTCCCAGTGCGGCGAGCCAAGGCCGGTGAGGGCCGGCACGAAGTAGACGCCGTCGTTGCCGTCGAGCGACGCGGCGAGCGCTGCGGACTCGCGCGCATCCTCGATGATGCCCAGGCCGTCGCGCAGCCACTGGATCGCGGCGCCGGTGACGAAGATCGACGCCTCGAGCGCATAGATCCGGCGCTGCCCGATGCCCCACGCGACGGTCGCGAGCAGCCCGGGCGGCGTCGCCGGGGCGGTGTCGCCGGTGTTGACGAGGACGAACGACCCGGTCCCGTAGGTGTTCTTGGCCATGCCGGGGTCCAGGCACGCCTGCCCGTAGAGCGCCGCCTGCTGATCGCCGGCCACGCCCGACACCGGCACGCCGCCGTGGCCGGGGAGCGCGTCCTCGGTGACGCGGCCGAACTCCCCCATCGATGGCGCGATCCGCGGCAGTGCCCGCTCCGGCACGCCGAACAGCTCGAGCAGCTCGTCCGACCAGGTACCGGTCCGCAGGTCATACAGCAGGGTGCGCGAAGCATTCGAGGGGTCCGTGGCGTGCTCGCCGGTGAGCTTCCACGTGAGCCACGCGTCGATCGTCCCGAAGACCGCGCGCCCGTCCCGTGCCCGCTCGGCCAGCCCGTCGACGTTCTCCAGCAGCCACTGGATCTTCGTCCCCGAGAAGTACGGGTCCAGGACGAGCCCGGTGCGCTCGCGCACGAGCGGCTCATGCCCCTGCTCGCGGAGCGCGTCGCAGCGGGCGGCCGTGCGCCGGTCCTGCCAGACGATCGCCCGGTGGAGCGGCTCGCCGGTCGCGGGATCCCAGGCGCAGACGGTCTCGCGCTGGTTCGTGATGCCGATCGCCGCGAGCCCGCCGGCCGCGACACCGGCATCCGCCAGGGCCTCGAGCGCGAGCGCCCGCGTGACGTCCCAGATCTCCTGCGGGTCGTGCTCGACCCAGGCCGGCCGGGGAAAATGCTGCTGAATCTCGCGATAGGCGCGGCCCACGAGCCGGGCCTCCTCGTCGAACACGAGGCAGGTGCTGCCCGTGGTGCCCTGGTCGATCGCGAGGATCACGCCGCGCCAGCCTACCTTTGCCGCCGCAACGACCTCGACCGGGTGTCGAAACACAGGACCGAATGTCCGACCGAGTGTCGCTGGGAGGTCCGCCCCCCGTCCCGCATCATGCTGAGCACGAGATCGAAACGACCGGCGCAGTCCTGCTCCTCACGTCTCCTCCTGTGACGCAGTGTTGTCGGTTGTGATGGTCGCGTGGAT
>Ga0302299_10001534_pt1 | contig 13881 bp, 12 predicted proteins | sample III_Fen_N3_4_FD_198795 | JGI IMG/M metagenome (GOLD analysis project Ga0302299, IMG submission 198795) | Peat permafrost microbial communities from Stordalen Mire near Abisko, Sweden - III_Fen_N3_4 | ecosystem: Environmental > Terrestrial > Soil > Wetlands > Permafrost | place: Sweden: Abisko... | reverse complement strand
GTGGGAGGTCTACTGGAGCGACCCCGAGGTGGACACGAACCCGGCAACCTGGCGCACGGAGATCTTCGCGCCGCTCGAGTAGCGGCGCCCGGCGTCCGGGGTCTCAGGACCCGGCCTTGGGTGTCAGGACCCGGCCTGGGGGTCTCAGGACCCGGCCGAGGCCCCCACTCGTCGGAGCCGCGCGTATCCGGGCTTCACGACCTCGCTGATCAGGTACAACCGCTCGTCGAAGGGGATGAACGACGACTTGAGGGCGTTGATCGTCAGCCACTCCATCTCGCCCAGGCCGATCCCGAACGCCTCGTCGAGCGCCTTGAACTCGCTGCTCATCGAGACGCCGCTCATGAGCCGGTTGTCGGTGTTGACGGTGACCCGGAAGCGGAGGCGGCGAAGCAGGTCGATCGGGTGCTCCGCGACCGACGCCGCGCCACCGGTGTGGACGTTGGACGTGGGGCACAGCTCGAGCGGCACCCGCGTGTCGCGCACGAACGCAGCCAGGCGGCCGAGGTGCGTCGTGCCGTCGGGCTCGACGGTGATGTCGTCGACGATCCGCAGGCCGTGGCCCAGGCGCTCGGCACCGCAGATCTGGAGCGCCTCCCAGATGCTCGGCAGCCCGAACGATTCGCCCGCGTGGATCGTGATGTGGAAGCTCTCGCGGCGGACGTACTCGAACGCGTCGAGGTGCCGCGTCGGCCGGTAGCCAGCCTCCGGCCCCGCGATGTCGAAGCCGACGACGCCGTCGTCGCGGTGGCGGACGGCGAGCTCGGCGATCTCCATGCTGTGGGCCGCCTGGCGCATCGCGGTGAGCAGCGCCCGCACGACGATCGGGTGGCCGGCCGCGGCGGCGTTCACCATGCCGACGCGGAAGCCCTCGATCACGGCGAGCACGACCTCGTCGGGCGTGAGGCCCGCCATCGTCGAGAGCTCGGGTGCGAACCGGACCTCCGCGTAGACGACGCCATCGGCCGCGAGGTCCTCCGCGCACTCTGCCGCGACGCGGGCGATCGCCGCCGGGTGCTGCATGACGCCGCAGGTGTGGGCGAAGGTCTCGAGGTACAGCTCCAGGCTCTTGCGGTCCGCACCGCGGCGGATCCAGGCCGCGAGGTCGTCCACGTCCTCCGTCGGCAGGCCCGTGTACCCGTACTCATGGGCGAGGTCGATCACGGTGGCCGGGCGCAGCCCGCCGTCGAGGTGATCGTGGAGCAGGGCCTTGGGGGCGCTGCGGATCGTGTCGAGCGAGAGCACAGGGTCCTCCTGGGGTGGTACCCGATCCTAGCGCGACCACCACGCGGTCCGTCAGTGCCGTAGGCTCACCGGAACACGGGCTGACAGGGGTTGAGGGGCGTGGGCATCGGGTGGTCGGGGTCCAGCGGCGGGGCCGCGTGGCAGGTCGAGCTGGTCACGGACCGGCTGCTGCCCGGGCGCCTCGCGGAGGGTCGGGTGACGGTCACGGCGGAGCGCGACATCGACGCGCGGGCGCTCGTCGCCACGCTCCGCGGGGAGGAGCGGTGGCGCCACGTCGTGAGCAACGGCAAGACGACAACGATCGTCACGAGCCGCGAGGACTACCCGCCGGTCGCGGTCGTCGTTGCCGGGCCGCTCCGGCTCGCGCGCGGCGACGTCCATGCCTTCGCCCTCGCCATCCCCGTCCCGCCCCTGGGCCCCGCGACTCTCGACGCGCAGGAGGCCGCCGTCTCGTGGACCCTGGAGGCCAAGCTCGACATCCCCAACGGCTCCGACAGCGGGATCGAGGTGCCGGTCCGGATCGTGCAGCCGGTGGCGCTCCTGCGGGCGGGCGTGGTCCGCGTGGGCGAGTTCGCGCTGTACGAGGCGGCCGGGGCGCAGGGCGGCGGCGTCTCGGGCTCGGTGGAGCTGGACCCGGTGCCGCTCGTGGCCGGCGAGGCATTCCGTGGCCGGCTCGTGCTGGCGCCATCGGAGCCGATGGATCTGCAGGTGGTCCGCCTCGAGGTGCGGGTCCTCGTCGAGTCCACGGTGAGCGGCGCCCGGCACGAGACGTTCACCCCGTTCGAGGCCGTCGTCAGCGGTCCGGCCAGGCTGGCGGGCGAGCTCGAGATCGCCGTCGAGGGCGTCCTCGGCGAGCGGGCGCTCCCGACCCTCACCACGGAGCACGCCCGCGCCACGGCCCAGGTCCACGTGATCCTGGCCAGGCGCCTCGCGCGTGACGCGCACCTGGTCCGCGACGTCGCGATCGCGACCACGTCCGAGCTGTAGCTGGGGCGGGCGACGCGATGACCCCGTGCCGACCTGCCGCCGAGGGTCCCGTGCACGAGCGCCGAGTCTCGCTCCCGAGTGCCGAGTGCCGCCGAGGGTCCCGTGAACGAGCGCCGAGTCTCGCTCCCGAGTGCCGAGTGCCGCCGAGGGTCCCGAGTGCCGCCGAGGGTCCCGCGCCGGAGCGCCGAGTCCCGCCGAGGGTCCCGTGAACGAGCGCCGAGTCCCGCGCCGGAGCGCCGAGTCCCGCCGAGGGTCCCGTGAACGAGCGCCGAGTCCCGCGCCGGAGCGCCGAGTCCCGCCGAGGGTCCCGTGCACGCGCCACGGGTCACGGGTCACCGCGCACGGCGCATGCGCCGTGGACTCAGCGCGGGGACGCGCCTGCACGACTCGGGCACCGAACCTCGCGTTGGCCCATCGAGCCACGCTCGCGGTCTCGGGATCCGAGTCTGGGGCGCATCGGAGGGAGGCAGGCGCCGGACCAGGATCCCGTCAACGCGGTCGGCCACGGGCAGCGGAGCGTCATCGGGTGATCGACGGCTCCCCGTCGGGTATCGACCACCCGTCCGAGCCGTCGCGGGTCAACGCCAGAGCGCCTCGTAGGGGTGCTCGCCCTCGATGAGGCGCCCCGCAGCGAAGCGGTCCAGGGAGAAGCGCGTCAGGTCGACCGTGATCGGGCGCCCGTCGAGGATCCACTCCGCGGCGCTCTCCCCGATCGCGGGCGCGGTCTTGAAGCCCGTGCCGCTGAACCCGCAGAGCAGGAACAGGCCGTCGGGACCGGCGGGGCCGATGATCGGGCGCTGGTCCGGGGTGATGCCGTCCTGGCCACCGTGCGCCGTCCGCAGGTCGCCTGCCTCCATCCACGGGACACGGGCGCAGAGCCGGTCCACCATGGTGGCCAGGACGTCCTGGCTCGTGGCCGCGATCGGGCGGTCCGGTGAGCCGCCCAGCTCGTTGTGGCTCTCGAGGCCCACGAGGAGCAGGTTGCGGCCCTCGGGGCGGAAGTAGACCGAGCCCGAATGGTCGAGGACGATCGGGATCGACGACGGTCGTCCGGCCGGCAGCCCGAAGAAGGCCGTGTCGTGACGCCACGGCTCAACCGGGACCTCGACGCCGGCCGTGCGGGCAAGCTCCGCGGCCCACGCTCCGGCCGCATCGACAACGACGCGCGCGGCGACCGTGCCCCGGTCCGTCTCGAGCCCGGTCACGCGGCCTCCATCGGTGACGATCCGCTGCGCGCGCACGCCAGGCGCATACCCCGCGCCGTGCCGGCGCGCGGCCGCCAGGAGGCCCATCGCGGTGCCGGTGGGATCCGCGTACCCCGACCCGGGCTCCCAGGCGGCCACGGTCACGTCGTCCACGCGCATCCCGGGGACGAGGCGCGCGACCTCGCCCGGCCCCACGGCCTCGGTGGGGATTCCCAGCGCCTGCTGCGCACGGACGTTCGCCCGCAGGGCGTCCGCCTCGGACGCCGGCACGAGCTGGAGGAACCCGGTCCGCACGAACCCGGGGTCCCCGGCCCCGACCCGCTCCGCCCACTGGGCGAACCACGGGAACGACCGCCAGGCGAGCTCCGCCTCGAGCGCGAGGTCGTAGTGCATCCGCACGAACCCTGACGACCGCCCGGTGGCGCCGGCACCCACGGATGACCGCTCGACCACGAGCACGTCCGCCCCGCGCCGGGCGAGGTGGAACGCGAGCGCCGTGCCCTGCACCCCGGCGCCCACGACGACGATGTCGGCGGCGCGGACCGGCAGGCCCGTCATGCCCCGAGGCGCTCCTTCGCGGCCGCGAGCGCCGCCGCCACGCGGTCCGGCGCGGTGCCGCCGGTCACGTCCGCAGACGCGAGCGAGCCCTCGATGGTGGCCGCCGAGCGAAGGGCCGAGGCGATCCCCTTCTCCTTCGCGAGCTTGCGCGCCACCGGGTCGTCCGAGCCGTCGAGCGCCGCCCGGAACGCCTCGTCCGGGAGCCCGGCGAGCGTGGGGATGCCCTCGGCCTCCGCGCCGCCGACCAGCCCGCCCACGATGTGGTGGGCGGCGCGGAACGGGACTCCGCGCCGGACGAGCGCATCGGCGAGCGCCGTGGCGGTCGTATAGCCCTCCTCGGCCGCGGCGCGCATCCGGTGGCGGTCGATGACGAGCGTCTCGATGAGGCCGGCCATGACGCCCAGCGAGGCGTCCAGCGTGGCGAGCGCCGCGAAGAACGCGGGCTTGTCCTCCTGGAGGTCCCGCTGGTACGCGAGCGGCAGCCCCTTGAGCAGTGCAAGGGTGCCGGTGAGCGCCCCGATGACCCCCGCGGATCGCCCGCGGACGAGCTCCGCCGGGTCCGGGTTCTTCTTGTTGGGCATCATCGACGAGCCGGTGGAGAACGCGTCGGCGACGCGCACGAACCCGAAGCGCGGGTTCGACCACCAGGTGATCTCCTCGGCGAGCCGCGAGAGGTGGACCATCGCGAGCGCCGCCGCTCCCAGGACCTCCACCACGAAGTCCCGGTCAGCGACCGCGTCGAGGGAGTTGGCCGTCACGCCGTCGAAGCCGAGCTCCGCCGCGGTGGCCTCGCGGTCCAGCGGATAGCCCGCGCCGGCGAGGGCCCCGGCGCCAAGTGGCGAGACGTTGAGCCGCCGCTTGGCGTCCCAGAGACGGCCCCGGTCGCGCTCCAGCATCTCCACGTACGCCAGGAGATGGTGCGCGAGCAGGACCGGCTGGGCGGGCTGGATGTGGGTCGTGCCGGGCAGGACGGCGTCGCCCTCGCGGTCGGCGAGGTCAACGAGCGCCCGCTCCAGGCCCAGCAGGCCGTCGTCCAGGCGCGCGATCGCCCGCCGCGTCCACAGTCGCAGGTCCGTGGCGACCTGGTCGTTCCGCGACCGCCCGGTGTGCAGCTTCCCGCCGACCGCGCCGACCCGCTCGGTCAGCATGGTCTCGAGGTTCATGTGCACGTCCTCGAGGGCCGGGTCCCAGGCCACGTGCCCCGCGAGCACGTCGTCGCGCAGGGAGACGAGGCCGAGCTCCAGGGTCCGGACCTCGTCCTCGGTCAGCAGACCGGCACGCCCGAGACCGCGGACGTGCGCGATGGACCCCGCGATGTCGTCGAGCGCGAGCTCCGCGTCGACCTCGATCGACCGGGTGAAGTCCGCCATCCGCGCGTCGGGCCCGTCACCGAACCGCCCGCCCCAGAGCCGCATGGGATCCTCCTTCGGGTGCCGGTCCCATCGTACCGGCCGCGTATCCCGGTGCCGGTCAGCCCAGGGCGTCCCGGAGGCGGCCGGCGGCCTCCTCGGGGGTCAGGTCACGCTGCGGCTCGGAGAGGAGCTCGTAGCCGACCATGAACTTGCGGACCGACGCCCGAAGCAGCGGCGGGTAGAAGTGCGCGTGAACCTGCCAGGCGTGGTCCCACTCGCCCGCGTACGGCGCCTGGTGCCAGCCCATCGAGAATGGGAACGGCTTGCGGAACAGGGCGTCGTAGCGGAGGTTCAGGTCCTTGAGCGCGGCGGCCAGGCCACTGCGCGCGGTCCGATCGAGGTCCGCGAGGCGCGCGGCAGGCGACTCGGGGATGAGCATCGTCTCGAACGGCCAGCCCGCCCAGAACGGGACCACGGTCATCCAGCCGCCCGCCTCGCGCACGACGCGCGGGCCGCCGCGCTCGGCCGCGGCATAGTCCAGGAGGAGCCTCGTGCCGCCGACGGCGTAGTGGTGGGCCTGCTGGGCCGCCTCGTGCTCCGCCTCCACGGGCAGCGCGTCGCCCGCCCAGATCTGGCCGTGCGGGTGCGGGTTGCTGGCGCCCATCGCGGCGCCCCGGTTCTCGAACACCTGGACCCAGCGGTAGCGCTCGCCGAGCTCCGTGCTCTGCTCCGCCCAGACGTCCACGACGTTGCGGATCCCGGCCTCGTCCATGCCCGCGAGGGTCACGTCGTGGCGCGGGGAGAAGCAGACGACCCGGCACGTCCCGCGCGTCCCCTCGGCCCGGAACAGGCCGCCGCCCACGCGTTCGCCGGACGTGTCCGGCCGGAGCGCCGCGAAGTCGTTGGTGAACACGAAGGTGCCGGCATAGTCGGGGTTCACGTCGCCGGTGACCCGCGTGTTGCGCGGGCACAGGTAGCAGTCCGGGTCGTGCTCCGGGAGCTCCTCGCGCGGCTCGGGCTCCTCCGCGCCCAGCCACGGGCGTCTCGTGCGCCCCGCGGAGACCAGCACCCACTGCCCGGTCAGGGCGTTGAACCGGCGGTGCGGCTGGGCGTCGAGGGCGGCGACCGCGGCGTCGTCGGGTCGCTCGGGAGCGTGGTGCGTCATCATCCGGGCTCCTTCAGGCGATCCGGCGGGCGCCGTCCGAGGCCGCGACCTCGAACACGCGGGGGGCGAGGCCCGTACGGGCCGGGTAGTCGCGCATGACCGCCTCCCGCAGCGCCCCGACCGCCTCGCGGCGCACCAGGTTGATCGTGCAGCCCCCGAACCCGGCGCCGGTCAGCCGCGCGCCGATCACCCCTGGCACCCCGGCGGCGATCTCCACGAGCGCGTCGAGCTCGGGGCTGCTGATCCCGAACAGGTCGCGCATGGACGCGTGGCTCGCGTAGAACAGCCGGCCCATCGTCTCGATGTCGCCGGCCTCGAAGGCCGCGACCGCCGCCAGGACGCGCTCGTTCTCGCGGACGATGTGCTCGGCGCGGGCGGCGACGACCGGGTCCAGCCGCGGCCGGGCGGCCTCCAGCATCGCCGGGGTCACGTCGCGCAGGAACGTCACGCCGGGGTCCGTGCGGGCGATCTCCGCCACCGCGGCCTCGCACTGGCTGCGGCGCTCGTTGTAGGCCGACGACTCCAGCTTGCGGGGCGAGCCCGAGTGGCACGCGACGAGCGCCAGGTCCGGGTCCGCCAGGGGGATCGCGCGGTGGTCGAGGCTGCGGCAGTCGAGGAGGAGCGCGTGCCCCGCCCGCCCGAACGCGCTCGCGAACTGGTCCATCAGCCCGCAGTTGACGCCCACGTATCCGTTCTCGGCTCGCTGCGCGGTCCGGGCGAGCGACATCCGGTCGAGCGCCGGGACCTCGCCGCCCGACAGCGCCAGCGACGAGGCCAGCTCCAGGGCCGCCGAGCTGGAGAGCCCGGAGCCCTGCGGCAGATCCGACGCGAGGACCCCGCGGAAGCCGCGCGTCTCCGCGCCCCGCTCCGCGAGCGCCCAGGCCGTACCGGCCACGTAGTCGATCCAGTCGCCGCGCTTGGAACCGATGGCGTCCAGCTCGAAGCCGAGGGTCTCGCCGGTGGCGGCGAGCGTCACCTCGACGCGCCGGTCGTCGGTGGGCACCAGGGCGATGGCGATGCCCAGGTCGATCGCCACCGGGAGCACGAAGCCCTCGTTGTAGTCCGTGTGCTCGCCGATCAGGTTGACGCGCCCGGGGGCGCGCACCACCCGGACGTCGTCCGGCCGGTCGGCGGCATCCGGGGAGACCTCGCGCAGGCGCCCGGCCAGGGCGGCCGGGTCGCGTGCAAGGCGGACGGCGTCGGGGTCTTGGGCTGGGGCGGACATGGCCCAAGCCTACCCCGGCTCACCCCCGCTCGTAAGCCGGACGTCGCCCGAGAGGTACCGCCCGATCGTGGGGCCGACGGCCGCCGCCAGCTCGTCCGCGGTCATCGACGCGATCGGCTCCAGGCCGATCAGGTAGCGCGCCATCGCGAGGCCCATCAGCTGCGTCCCCGCGAGGCTGGCCCGAACCTCGGCGTCGGGAAGGTCCACGGCGCGCGCGAGGGCGAGGAACGGGCCCTCGGCAAGGAGGCGGCGCGCCATCTCCGCGGCCACCGGGTCCGTCGCGGCCGACCGGATGATCCCGGTCAGGAGCGGGCGGGTCGCCGGCAGGTCCCAGAGTCCCACGATGCTCGCGACGACCCGCTCGCCCATCGTCTCGCGCGGCCCCGCAAGCATGCGCGGGACCAGCTCTGCCGGGTCAACCGGGAACTCGCTCGCCGCCAGGAACAGCCGCTGCTTGGCCCCGAAGTAGTGGTGGACCAGGGCGGGGTCCACGCCGGCACGCGCGGCGATGTCCCGGATGGAGGCGCCCTCGTACCCACGTTCCGCGAACGCCTCCCGGGCGGCCGCCATGATCCGGCCCCGGGTGTCCTTCGACCCGGGGCGCCGACCGGTGCGCCCGCCCCGCCCCGGGACCGGCGCCGGGCTCACACGACGTCCCGGCGGATCGTGAACGACGCGACGACCGCGAACAGCACGGCGATCGCGGCCAGCAGGAGCACGTCGAGTTGCAGCGGCCGGACCGCAAGGTCGGCGCCCCGGATGAAGACCTGGCGCAGGGCATCCACGGCGTAGCCCAGCGGCATGAGCTTCACGAGCGGCTGGAGGATCGCCGGCAGGCTGTCGACGGGGAACAGGACGCCCGAGAGCAGGAACTGGGGAACCAGCACGATCGGGATGAACTGGATGACCTGGAGCTCCGTCCGCGCGAACGTCGAGAGGAAGATGCCCAGGCTGACCGCGCCGAGCCCCAGGAGCACGACGACCAGGAACGCGATCAGCGGGCTCCCCGCCACCGGGATCCCGAGGCCGACGCTGAACGCTGGGATCGGGCCGATGGACGGGACGTTGAGGGTGCCGAGCGCCCATGTGAGCAGGATCGCGACCTGGATCGTGGCGAACAGGCCGAAGCCCGCGAGGTACCCGCCGACGATCTCGCCGCGCGTGACGGGGGTCGCCATCAGGCGCTCCAGGGTCCCACCGGTGCGCTCGCGCAGGAAGCTGACGCCCGTGAGCAGGTAGACGAAGAAGTACAGGAAGAAGGCGACGATGGCGGGCGCGAACGGGACCATCGGGTCCGTGCTGCCGGTGCCGTAGATCGTGACCCGCGTGACCTCCGGGACGCGCGAGCCGGTCGCTTTCGCGATGGCCGTGGTCACGGCCGTCCGCACGGCGTTGAGCTGAGCGCCCTCCGCGCCCGCGTCGAGGCCGAGGGTGACGAACGTGAGCGGGCCGCCCGTGGCAAGGTCCGCCGGGATGACGATGGCCACGGTGGCCGAGCCGTCCTCGACGGCCGCCCGGGCGGCGGCCTCGTCCTGTGTGGCGCTCACCGTGTAGCCAGCGTCCTTCAGGGCGCCGGTGAGCGCGCCGCCGATGAGCGCCGCCGGGCCTGCCGCCTCGTTGACGACGACCGCGCGGACATCGGGCGTCTCGCCCTCGCGGAGGATGTACGTGAGCAGCCCCGTGATGACGATCGGGGCGATGAACAGGAGAGCGAGGCTGGGCCGGTCCCGACGGATCTCCGCCGTGACGCGCCGCACCAGGGCGCGCAGCCGTCGCGGGCTCATGCCGCGGCCTCGCCGTCGGAGAAGTGCAGGAACGCCGTCTCGAGGTCGTCCGTGCCGGCCTCCGCACGCAGGTCCGCACCCGAGCCACGGGCGATCACCTTGCCGGCCCGCACGAAGAGCAGCTCGTCGCAGCGATCCGCCTCGTCCATGACGTGGCTGGAGACGAGGATCGTGGCTCCCCCGTCCGCGAGCGATCGAAAATGGCCCCAGAACTGGACCCGCAGCAGCGGGTCCACGCCCACAGTGGGCTCGTCGAGGAACAGGACCGAGGGGTGGTGAACCAGCGCGCAGGCGAGCGAGAGGCGCCGGCGCTGGCCACCCGAGAGCGTCGCGGCCACGGTCTTCTCCCGGTCGGCGAGGCCCACCAGCTCCAGGGCGGCGGCCACAGACGGCCCCGTGTCCGCGCCGTACGCCTCCGCGAAGAACCGCGCGTTCTCGCCGGCGGTCAACGCCGGGTAGATGCCGTCGCCCTGGGTCATGTACCCGATCCGCGCGAGCGTGGTCCGGGACGGCATCCGCGCGCCGAGGACCTCGGCGTAGCCGGCCGTCGGGTGGGTCATGCCCACCAGCAGCCGGATCAGCGTGGTCTTGCCGGAGCCGTTGGGGCCCAGGAGGCCGTAGATGCGGCCGGGCGCGAGGTCGAACGTCATCCCGTCGACCGCGGTCACCGCCCCGAACCGCTTGACGACCCCCACCGCACGGATCGCGGCGGCCGGTCCCTCCGAACCCATCGGGAACACCTCGCATGATGGCCTGGCGCTTAATTCATCGCGCGATGAATTCTACGCCGGGGCGCAAGGGGTATGGCGGTGCGTGGGGTCGTGGCCCGGCTGGCGATGCCCGCCCGGAATTGGCCCACCGGGGTGGGCCAACGGCCCGCTATCATCCCGCGATGCAGCGCGGCACGTCCTGGGTCTGGCTCGTGTTCCTGACCCTCGGCTTCCTCTGGGGCTCCTCGTACCTCTGGATCAAGATCGGCCTGGAGGGCGGCCTCCCGCCGCTCACGCTCATCGCCGGGCGCCTGTCGCTGGGGGCCCTGTTCCTGGTCACGGTCGTCGCCCTCGCCCGCCAGGAGCTGCCGCGCAGCCGGCGGATGTACGGCCACCTGCTCGTGATGGCGATCGTCAACATCGTGCTGCCGTTCATCCTGATCACGGTCGGCGAGCAGTCGATCGACTCCGCCCTTGCCTCCATCCTCAACGCCACGGTGCCGCTCACCGTCATCGTCCTGGCGCCGATGTTCCTGCCCGACGAGCGCATCACGCTGCCCAGGATCGCCGGGCTCGCGGTCGGGTTCGCGGGCGTCATCCTGCTCGTCGCGCCCGACCTCGTGAACCTCTCGGACTCGGACCTGACGGGCGAGCTGATGATGCTCGGGTCGTCGATCGCCTACGGCGTGGGCAATGTCTACGCCCGGCGGAACGTGCACGGGCTGCGGCCGATGATCCCGGCCCTGTTCCAGGTCTCGTTCGCAGCGGCCATCGTGGTGCCGCTGGCGCTGGTCGTGGACCACCCGTTCAGCGACGTGCACCCGACGCCAGGGGCGTTCCTCGCCGTTGCCTGGCTCGGGATCCTCGGGTCCGGCTTCGCCTACCTCTGCTACTTCACGCTCCTGCAGCGCTGGGGCGCGACCCGCACGTCGATGGTCGCGTACCTCCTGCCGGTGGTGGGCATCGTGCTCGGAGCGCTCGTGCTCGGCGAGCCGATCACGCTCAACCGGATTGGCGGCACGCTGCTCGTCATCGCCGGCATCGCGCTCGTGAACAGCGGCCCGGCGATGCGGCGGATCCGCGGGCAGAGCGGCGAGCGCGAGCAGGTGCCGGCGGCAGCCTCCGACTCCGGGGCCCAGGCCGAGCGCGGGGCCTGAGGCTAGGCCCCGCGCCATCCGTGATCCTGCAGGGATTCCCCGGCGCTCGGGAGCGCATCACGATCCCCTCGGGGATCAGTCCCCGCTCTGGTCCGGCGAGGGAATCCATGTGCGGATCGAGACGGCCCAACCGGCCGCGAGCCGGCTGCGGGCCGGCGGGGGCCGGCCGCCGAACCCGGCGAGGACCAACGTGCGAAACCAGGAAGCGAGTCAGCCCGGGTGCGCCTCCAGGAACGCCTCGAGCGCCTCGACCACCAGCGCGTGGTCCTGCACCTGGGGCAACCCCGAGACCAGCGCGACCCCCACCATCCCGGTCCCGCGGACCATCAACGGGACACCGCCGCCGTGGGGCGCGTACTCCGGGAAGCGAAGCGACGTCGCCGCCTCGAACGTCGTGTCCGCCGCGAGGTGCCGCACGCGCTCGTACAGGCTCGCGTGCCGGAAGTGCCGGACGACGCGGAGCTTGCCGGCGAGGTAGAGGTCGTTGTGGGCATCGGTCCCGGGGCGGGCGGCGCGGAAGACGAGCCGGTCGCCGTGCCAGACCTCGATCGTCACGGCGAGGGCCTGCTCGACCGCACGATCCAGCAGCCACCGCCCGATCCAGAGCGCGTCGTCCACCGAGCAGGACGCCAGCGCCAGGCGCTCCTCCTGCTCCAGGAGGGCCTCCGGGAGCGGGAACCCGTCGGGGACGCCCATCACCCGAACCGCGCGCGCAACCGCGGCAGGATGACCTCGGCGTAACGGGTGATCGCCGCCTCCTGGTCCTCGCCCGGGAAGTGGAAGACGAGGTGGTTGAACCCGTATGCAAGATACGGCGCGATCTGCTCGATGTGCTCGTCCGCGTCCGAGGAGACGAGCCAGCGCCGGTGGGCGTACGGCTCGGCCAGCTTCGCGGCCTCCTCCATCTCGACCGCGTCGTGGATGCCCACCTTCTGCTCGGGGGTGAGCGCCAGGGCGGCCCAGACCTTGGTGTCCTCCATCGCCCGGTCGAGATCGATGTCGAAGGAGACCTTCATCTCGATCATCCTGTCCAACGACCCGGCGTCGCGCCCGGCCTTCTCGGCGCCTTCCTCGAGCGCGGGGAGGAGGGTCTCGGTGTAGAGCTCCGCGCCCTTGCCGCTGGTGCAGATGAACCCGTCGCCGATGCGCCCGGCGAGGCGCGCGGCCGCGGGACCCGACGCCGCGATGTAGACCGGCACGGGCTCGTCCGGGCGGTCGTAGATGGTGGCGTCGTGGACGCGGTAGTACTCGCCCTCGATGGTGAGCCGCTCGCCGCGCCAGAGCTGCCCGATCAGCTCGACGGCCTCGCGCAGGCGCGCGAACCGCTCCTTCTGCTCCGGCCAGTCCACGCCGACGGGCACCTCGTTGAGGCTCTCGCCCGTGCCGACGCCCAGGATCATGCGGCCGGGCGCCAGGCAGGACAGGGTGGCGAACGCCTGGGCGACCACCGCCGGGTTGTAGCGGAACGACGGCGTCAAGACGCTGGTGCCGAGGGTCACTCGCCTCGTGGCCTGGGTGGCGGCGCCCAGCCAGACGAGCGCGTTGGGAGCGTGGCCGTCCGTGTGGCGCCAGGGCTGGAAGTGGTCGCTGGTCCAGACGGAATCGAAGCCGGCCGTCTCGGCGGCGACGGCGAGGTCCAGCAGGCGTTGCGGGTGGAACTGCTCGGCCGAGGCCTTGTAGCCGAGGGTGAGCGCGGGCATCGGTTCCCCAGTCGGTTCGCGGACGGGTACGCCGTCCATGGTGCACCGGTTAGCGCCCGACCGCCAGCACGACCGCCCCGGCCAGCACCAGCAGCGACCCGGCGATGCGGAGCGACACCTCTCGCCGGCCCGCCGCCTCGCCCAGGCGCAGGACGCCCCAAGTGGCCGTGAGGAGCACGGCCGACTCGCGCAGCGGCGCCACGATCGCGAGCGGGGCCCGTGCCAGCGCGGCGAGCACGAAGCCGTATGCCGTGAACGTGAGGAGACCGCCTGCAACGGCCCGCGGCAGGTCGAGGGGCGCGTCCGGTGCCGCATAGCGGCCACCTCGGATCCGTTGGCGCGCCAATGCGACGGCGACGAGACCCAGGCCGCAGACCGGCCACAGGACCGCCGCATACAGCCAGGCCGGGGCCGCCTGCACGCCCACGCGGTCCAGCGACGAGTACGTCGCGATCATCGCCCCGGTGAGGAGGGCGAACCCGGCGCCCGCCCGGTTTGCCCCGCCCGCGCCCAGGAGCTTCCACGGACGCTGGACCACGAGCAGCCCCGCGACCAGCAGCCCGACGCCGAGCCATCCCGCCGGCGGGAGGCGCTCGCCCAGCACCAGGACGCCCACGGCTACCGCGAGCACGGGTGCGCTGCCGCGGGCGATCGGGTACACGACGGACAGGTCGCCGCGGCGGTACGCGGCCGCGAGGAACACGAAGTAGGCCGTCTCCACGCCCCCGGACACGATCCCCAGGGCCCAGGCCGCCGGCGTCAGGTCCGGCCGGCCGGTCGCCAGCCACGCGAC
>Ga0302299_10001533_pt1 | contig 13884 bp, 12 predicted proteins | sample III_Fen_N3_4_FD_198795 | JGI IMG/M metagenome (GOLD analysis project Ga0302299, IMG submission 198795) | Peat permafrost microbial communities from Stordalen Mire near Abisko, Sweden - III_Fen_N3_4 | ecosystem: Environmental > Terrestrial > Soil > Wetlands > Permafrost | place: Sweden: Abisko... | reverse complement strand
CAGGGGCACGAAGACGTTGTTGTAGTAGTCGGCCGTCGTCCTGACGTTGTCGGCCCGCATGATCGGCCGGAAATCGTCCACCATCTTCGCGCCGTCGCTTGCCCGGCTGAACATCGAGAACGCAAACGGCGCCGCGACCAACGCCACGCCGACCACGAACAGCACGACCAGCGCTGCCCGCCTCACCGTCGCGCCTCATCACGGGATCGAAGTTCCTCAGCGACCGAGATCCTCACCTGATGTCCCTCGCTTTCGTCGGAGGCCAACTGCTGCCCAGTTGGCGCGAATGTCTTCGAATTGGCAGGAAGTTGCACATCCCTCACTGAAGCGTGGGCTTGTGGCCGGACCCGAATTGGCCGGGCGGGCAGTGGCCCGGGGATGAGACGGCGCATCTCGTTGACGACTGGGAGCAGCCGGCGTCCGTGCCGTGTGAGCTCGTACTCGGCATATGGCTTCGCGTCGTTCATCGCGATGCGGCCGACGACGTCGATCTCCTCGAGCTCGCGAAGTCGCGAGCTGAGGCTGCGGGAGCTGATCGTCGCGAGCTCCCGCTGCAGCTCGGAGAAGCGGAGCGGGCCCTCGGCGAGCGCATCGACGATCAGCATCGTCCACCGTCGGCACAGGACCTCGTCGGCGTAAAGAAGGCCCGAGTCGCCACGGTGGTGGACTCGTCGTCCGATCCCGAGCTGGCTCCTCATCGGTGATCGCCACCTCCCCGCGCGGGCGCGCCCACGTGGGCGCGCCTGTCGGTCCCGAACGTTTGGACAGCCGCTGAGTGGCGGACAAGGGCGAATGTGTTCATGACGAATTCAAATGTACTACATAGCACCTGCTAATTACTAGTAAGTCAGTAGAAAAAGCAGGAAACACCGGCAAGGAGACCACGTGACCCGCCGAGATCGTGTGATTTTCACTGCTCTCGTCACCCCTCGCAGCCGCCGTGCTGGCCGCTACCGCGGCCGCACGCACGACAGGCAGGAACCTCAACCTCTTCGCCTACTCCACCCCCAAGGCGGCCCGCTCGAAGCTGATCCACCCCGTCCAGGCGACCCCGACGGGAGCCGGCGTCACCTTCACCCAGTCCTGCGGCGCCTCGGGCGACCGAGCACGTGCCGTGACCGCCGGCCCGAAGACCGACATCGTCAAGCTGTCGCTCGCACGAGAGTCGACACTCTCGTTCAGCGGGCCTTGTCGACCCGAACTGGGACGAGCGGGCCTACAAGCGATCGTGTCGACCCGCAGGACGGCATCACAGCCGGCAATCCTCGACCTGAAGGCTTGACCGATGCCCTCGACTCGGGTGCTCGCGGGTCTGAAACCCGCATGAACAGTTAAGCCGACGCGCGGACTCGAACCGCGGACCCCTTCATTACGAGTGAAGTGCTCTACCAGCTGAGCTACGTCGGCGCGGCGTGGATACTAGCGCCTCGGCGGGTCCAGCGTCCCGGCCGCGGCACTCCCGGCGGGCTCGGTGCGGAGCGCGTCGACGAGCACCTGGATCGCCTCGCTCGCCTCGCAGAGCGCGCCCAACTGCTCGTCGGAGAGGCCGCCCAATCGCTCGTGCAGGACGGCGAGGTACCGCTGACGCAGCCCGGCCAGCTCCGCGACGCCACGGGGCGTGAGGCCGACGAGGACGACCCGCCCGTCGTCGGCACTCCGCTCTCGATGCACGAGGCCCTCCGTCTCGAGGCGTGCCACCATCCGGGTCAGCGTGGGCTGCGCGACTCCCTCGTGCTCGGCGAGCCGGCTGATCGGCTGCGGCCCGTCGCCGAGCGTGGCGAGGACGCTCGCCATCCCCCGGTGCAGCGGCCCGCGGGCGTGCCGCCACAGGAGCCGGCCGAGCTGGCCGTTCCGCTGGGGCAACAGCCGCGCGATCTCCGCGATCGCGTCGTCGCGCGGCCGACCTCCTGGTTCCATGCCTTTACTATATTTAATCGGGATGTCCTGGAGCCCCCGCGCGCGCCCCCGCCTGATCCTCGGCGCCCTCTCCGTCGCGGGATTCTCGTACGCGATCTCGCAGACGATGCTGATCCCGGCGCTACCCGCGGTCGAGGGTGCCTTCTCGGCCACCCCGAGCGAGGCGACGATGCTGATGACGGCGTTCTGGGTCTCGGGGGCGGTCACGGCCGGGATCTTCGGCCGGCTCGGGGACATGTTCGGCAAGCGGCTGATCATCCTGCTGCTCGTGGGCCTGTTCAGCCTCGGCGCCCTCGTCTGCGCCGTCGCCCCCACGTTGCTCGTGATGATCGGCGGCCGCGTGCTGATGGGGTGCGGGGTCGGCCTGTTCCCGCTCGCCTATGCGCTGATCCGCGACGCGTTCCCGCCGCAGCGCGTGACAAGCTCGATCGCGCTCCTCGCGGGCCTTGTCGCCGGGGGTGCGGCGGTGGGCCAGTCGATCGGGGGCCTCGTCGCCGACCACCTCGGCTTCCGCTCGATCTTCTGGGTCGCCCTCGCCTTCGGGCTGATCTCGCTCGTGGCGCTCGTCGCCTTCGTGCCCGAGTCGCCGATCCGCACCGGCGGCAGGGTCGACGCCTCCGGCGCGGCGCTGCTCGCGGTCGGGATCGCAACGCCGCTGATCGCGGTCGCGGAGGCGCCGACGTGGGGCTGGGGCACCCCTCGGACGATCGCCCTGCTCCTGATCGGCGGCCTCGTCCTCGCGCTCTTCGTCCGGCTCGAGCTGCGAACGCGTGAGCCGCTGATCGACATCCCGACCCTGCTGCTCCCCCGGGTCCGCCTCACGAACGCAGCCACGCTGTTCGTCGGCTTCGGCTTCTTCGGGTTCTCCGCGATCCTGAGCCAGTTCTTCCAGGAGCCGACGAGCACCGGCTACGGGCCTGGTGCCAACGCGACGCAGGCCGGGCTCTATCTCGTGCCGGGGCTCCTCGTCTTCGCAGTCGCCTCGCCGCTCGCCGGCGTCCTCAGCAACCGGGTCGGCGCCGTGATCACGTTCCGGCTCGGCATCGTCGTCTGCACCGCCGGCGTCGCCGCCATGACGATCAGCCACTCCCACCCGTTCGAGCTCTATCTCTGGCCGGCCGTCATGTACCTGGGAACCGGCGCCACGTTCGGCGCCATGCCCACGATCGTCCTCCAGTCGGTACCGGCGGACAAGAGCGGGCAGTCGTCGGGCATCAACATGATCATCCGCACGACCGGCTCCGCGGTCGGCGTCCAGCTCGCCGCGATGCTGATCACGATGTCCGTGGGGCGGAGCGGCATGCCGACCGAGGCCGGCTACACGGCCGCCTTCGCGCTCGCGACCGGAGCGGGTGTGGCCGCGCTCGCGCTCGCGCTCGCGATCCCGCGGCAGCTGACTCCAGCAGCCGAGCCGGCGCCCGTCCGCCTCGCGCCGTCGGCGGGCACTGCCCCGCCGCGCTGACCCTCAGGCGGCAGGGCGGCGGCAGGAGCAAGGGCGGCGGCAAGCGGCTCGAGGACAGGGCCGCCCACGACTCGTCCGGCGCACACGCGACGAGCCGCACAGCCTGGATCAGAGGCGGGCCGTCGGGTCGAGCCTCTTGCGCGGGTCTCCGTCCCGATTGCGACTCTTGCCATCGCGGGAGGAGTCCACGAGATGCCCCGGAAGAACGCGGTCTGTCTCTTGGTGAAAGGAGCGACGTGTCGATCTGGCTCACATTCGCGCTCGTCCTGGGAGCGGCGTACCTTCTGCTGATCTGCTGGATTGCGTTCGAGTTCATTACCGCGCCACTCGTGGACGAGGAACTCAGGGTGATCTCCGACCCGCACCGTCGAATGTCTCCGCGCCGGAGACGGAAGATACGCGGCGGACACTCCGAGGCACCACCAAGTCCAGCCGAGACGGTCTGAGCCGTCGGGCCACCGAGCGCTCGCGGCTTAGCCGCCGTCCACCGGCAGCAGACCCATGCCGCCGGAGACGGCGCCGAGCGGCAGCGTCACCCGCACCGTCAGCCCTCTGCCGCCGTCGCGGCCCTCGTTGACGACGGTGGCCGAGCCGCCGTGCGACTCCGCGATCGCCGCCGCGATCGCGAGGCCGAGGCCGGCGCCGCCCTGGTCGCGGGAGCGTGAGGTGTCGCCTCGGTAGAAGCGCTCGAAGACATGGGCGAGTTGCTCGTCGGACATCCCCGGGCCCGTGTCCGCCACCTCGACCACCGCGGTGTCGCCGCCGTTCGAGACCCGCACGGCCGCTGCCGACCCGGGCGGGGTGTGCGAGCGGACGTTCGCGAGCAGGTTGTCGAGCACCTGGCGCAGGCGCTCCCGGTCGCCCTCCACCTCGACGTGGCCCGCCGAGTCGAGGGCGATCTCGCGACCCGGGTCGAGCGTCCGCGCCGCCTCGACCGCCTCGCGCGCAACCTGGTCGAGCTCCACCGGCCTGCGCTCGAGCGGCCGGCCCTGGTCGAGGCGCGCGAGCAGAAGGAGGTCGTCCACGAGCAGCCCCATCCGCCGCGACTCCCGCTGGATCCCCGTCATCGCACGCTCGAGGTCGTCGGGCCGCTCGCGGGCGCCGCGGTCGAACAGCTCCGCATAGGCGCGCACGGCGGCAAGCGGCGTGCGCAGCTCGTGAGAGGCGTCGGCGACGAAGCGCCGCAACCGGTTCTCCGATGCCGTGCGCTCGTCGAAGGCCTCCTCGATCTGGCCCAGCATCGCGTTCAGCGCGCCGCCGAGGCGTCCCACCTCCGTGCGCGGATCGTCGTTCTCGACGCGCCGCGAGAGGTCGCCGCCGGCGATCGCCGCCGCCGTGTGCTCGATCCGCCCGAGTGGCCGCAGCCCGACGCGGACGAGATAGAGGCCGAGCACGAAGATCGCACCGAGCACCGACAGTGCGACGATCACCTCGACGAGGAGGAGCTGGTGGAGGGTGTCGGCGACGTCCCTCAGCGGTGCCGCGACGACGAGCGTCTGCCCGCCGCGCAGCGGCTCGAGCTTGACGCGGAACCGTGTACCGCCTGTCACCGCCCGGACGGTGAACGGGGCCTCTCCGGCGGTCGCTCCGGTCGCGCGCGAAGCCGGTAGATCGGGCTGCGGAGGCGGCGTCTCACCGGCGCGCACGCCGAGCGGTGCCCACTGGAGCGGGCTGCCGGCCGCGGCGAGGCCGATGTAGACGCCAGGGTTCGAGGCCCCGAGGGCGTCGATGTCGCCGGGATCGAGATGACCGCGTACCTCGAGTGACCTCGCCAGCGCCGTGGCGTTCCCGCTCACGGTGCGGTCGACGCGCTCGACGAGGAACGAGCGCAGCGATGCATACGTCGCGATCCCGGCGACTGCGAGCCCGACCGCCGTGAGCGAGACGACGACGGTCAGCAGGCGCGCCCTCAGGGACACGGGTGCCTACGACTCGCGCAGCGCATACCCGACGAGCCGTACCGTCTGGATCAGCGGCGGGCCGTACGGATCGAGCTTCTTGCGCAGGTAGCTGATGTACGTCTCGACGACATTGGCGTCACCGCCGAAGTCGTAGTGCCACACGTTGTCCAGAATCTGGCGCTTCGTCAGGACGCGCCGCGGGTTCAGCATCAGGAAGCGGAGCAGCTCGAACTCGGTCCGCGTCAGCTCGACCGGGTTGTCGCTGCGGCGAACCTCGCGGGTTTCCTCGTCGAGCGTCAGGTCGGCGAAGCGCATCGGGCCGTCGCTGTCGCCCCGCGTGCGCCGCAGCACGGTCTGCACGCGCGCCACGATCTCGGCGAGGCTGAACGGCTTCGTGACGTAGTCGTCGGCGAGCGCGAGGCCCGCCACCTTGTCCTCGGTCGCGTCCTTCGCGGTGAGGAAGATCACCGGCACGCGCTGGTTCCCGTCTCGCAGCCGCCGCGCGATCGCGAAGCCGTCGAGGTCGGGAAGCATCACGTCGAGGACGATCAGGTCGGGCCGGAACTCGTCGATCGCCTGCTCGGCCGCACGGCCCGCACCCACCTCCATCGTCTCGAACCCCTCGTAGCGCAGGGCGGTGGCGACGGCGTCGGTGATCGACGGCTCGTCGTCGACGACGAGCACGCGCGCGGCGGTCGTGGGGAGTGCTGCGAGCTCTGCCATCGACCCAAGAGTGCCATGCGTTCCTGGGAACTGCCTGTGGATCGTCTGTGGAACCGTCGTGACCACGTCAGCCGTTCCTGAGCCCGATGGGGTCGCAAGGCCTTGCCACGACCGCGGCTCATTAGCAATTGTTTACCTATACGTTACGCTCTGCAAACACGCAGATTCCTATATGTGTACGTTGCACATATTGTCACGAGGGAGGGCTCACCGAGATGATCGCGTGCGTCGTCCGCCGCCTGCTCTGGGCCTGCGTCCTCTTCATTGCGGTGACGGTGGTTATGTACTTTTTTGTGGTGGTGCCGGGCTCCCGCCGGCCCCCACGGCCATGTGGAGGTCGAGGGGGCATTTCTCGCCGTCGGCGTGACACGCCTCGAGGTCGCAGAGCCGGCAACGGTGCCGAACGACGCCCCAGTCGCCCGCCCCCGCGGCGACGAGCTTCTCGAGCAGGCCGAGCAACGACACGCGCTCACCCTGGTCGAGCGCGGCGAGGAACTCCCCGACCGCCCCCGACCGCGCCTCCGCGACGCGCGACGCGCGACGCGCGCCCTTCGCAGTGAGGTCGAGCGCCACCGCCCGCGCGTCGCGGCCCGGGCCGCGCCTGACGAGCCCGTCCTGCTCGAGCCGGTCGACGAGCCGCACCGTGCCCGAGTGGCTCAGGCCGAGCACCCCCGCAAGGTGGTCGACGGTGCAGCCGCGGTGGTGCCGCAGGGCCGTCAGCGCGGCCGGACCCGCTGCCGTGTGCCCCGCAGCGTCCTCGACCGCGGTCTCGATCGCGTCGCCTATAGCTACCGCCGCCGAGCCGAGGATGTTCTCCAGACGAGGATCGTGCCCATCCATGAGTGCATCATGCATGTCTTCGAACCGGCAGGTGGCCGTGGTCAGGCAAACGCGCGGCGCAGCCGCACGAAGAGCGCGTCCAGCCAGAGACCCGTGTTCACGTTGAACTCCTCGGCGGAGCGCCATGCCTCCCGTACGAGTGCGGCAGCCTCCTCGGGGCCGTGTCGAAGCCCACGGGCGGCGTCGGCACGGAGGTCGGCCAGGCGGTCGGCGTGGATCACGGTGCTCTCGGCGCCGCTCGCGACGACGACGAGATCCCGGTACCAGGCCGCGAGCTCCTCCAGCTGGGCGAGCAGCTCCTCCTTCTCGGCCCCGCGCTGCACGCGCCTCGTGCGCTGCTCCGCGTCGCGCGGGGTCAGGTCGAGCCCCGCCACGATCTCCTCGTCCGCCTCCTTTGCGATCGAACCGCGCAAGGCGATGGCGTCGAGCAGCGCACGGGAGGCGTCCGTGGGCTCGAAGTCGTCATCGAGATACGGGGCGCGCGCGGCCGCGATGATCGCCTCCCGCCGCTCGCGCACGCTCGGGTCGATCAGCCGGCGGGCGCGGTCGAGTCGGCCGCCGGCCACGCGCGCAGTCGCGACGGCCTCTTCCTCCCCGAGCTCGGGCGCGTGCACGGTGAGCCAGGCGCGGACGGCGCGCTCCGACAGCCGCCGGAACGGGACGAGCTGGCAGCGCGAGCGAATCGTCTCGGGAATGGGCCCGAGCTGGTCTGCGACGAGCACGATCGTCGCGTAGAGCGGCGGCTCCTCCAGGTCCTTCAAGAGCGCGTCTGCCGCGTCGTCGTTGAGCAGGTGGGCGGAGAGCAGCAGGTAGACGCGGTGCTCGGCCTCGAACGGCCGCAGGTGCAGGTCGTGGTGCAGGGAGCGGACGACGTCGATCCGGATCATGTCTCCGAGCGGCTCCACCACCCGCAGGTCGGGGTGTGTCCGCTCCGCGACGCGGCGAGGGTCTCCGAGCTGTGCAGCAGCGAACGCGAAAGCCGCCTCGGTCTTGCCCACCCCCGCCGGCCCATGGAAGAGGAAGGCGTGCGCGTCGCCGTCGGCGAGGGCCGCGGTCAACAGCCGCTTCGCCTCGTGCTGCTCAGGAACGGCTGCGAACGGCTCCAAGGATCTCCTCGGCGATGGTCTCCGGGTCGGCGGTCCCGTCGACCGTGACGTACCGGCCGGGATCCCACTCCGCGAGCTCGCGGTAGGCGGCGGCGACACGCGCACGGAAGCCCTCGTCCTCGCGCTCGATGCGGTCGAGCTCCGCACCCATCCGAGCGGCCGCGTCGGCGACACCGATCTCGAGCAGGATCGTGACGTCGGGCATCAGCCCCTCGACCGCGGCGAGGTTCAACGCCAGCACCCGCTCGAGCCCGAGCCCGCGGGCGATCCCCTGGTAGGCGACCGACGAATCGACGTACCGGTCGCAGATCACCGTTGCTCCCCGCTCGAGCGCGGGGCGGATCAGCTGCTCGACGTGCTGCGCACGCGAGGCCGCGTAGAGAGCGGCCTCCGCCCACGGCGCCACGTGGCCGCCGTGCAGCAGGAGCTCGCGGATCTCCTCCCCGAGCGAGGTGCCGCCGGGCTCGCGGGTGAGGACGACCTCCGCCCCCTCGGCCTCGAGCCGCTCGCCGAGGAGCCGCGCCTGCGTGGTCTTTCCGGAGCCGTCGAGTCCTTCGAGTGAGATGAACATCTCCGGGATAGACTACGACGATGCGGGCCTTGGTCACCGGTGGTGCCGGATTCATCGGGTCACACGTGGTCGAGGCGCTCGTCGCACGCGGCGACGAGGTGCACGTCGTCGACGACCTCTCGAACGGCAAGCGGGAGCACGTTCCCGCTACGGCCACACTCCACGTGCACGACGTCCGCGAGCCGCTGGACGCGATCGTCCACGCCACGGGAGCCGAGGCGATCGTGCACCTCGCCGCTCAGGCGGACGTGCGCGTCTCCGTCGCGAAGCCGGCGTTCGACGCCGCGGTGAATGTGGTCGGCACGGTGAACGTGCTGGAGGCGGCCCGGCAGTCCGGCGCGCGCGTCGTATTCGCATCGACGGGCGGCGCGATCTACGGCGAATGCGACGCTCCCGCGAGCGAAGAGGATCCCTGCCTGCCGCTCTCGCCGTACGGCGCCGCCAAGCTCGCGGGCGAAGGCTACCTGGGCGCGTTCGCGCGGCTGTACGGGACTCCCCACGTCGCGCTCCGCTTCGGCAACGTCTACGGCCCTCGCCAGGATCCGCACGGGGAGGCGGGTGTCGTCGCCATCTTCCTCGGGCGCCTCCTCGAGGGCCGGGAGTGCAGGATCTTCGGTGACGGCACCCAGGGCAGGGACTACGTCTACGTCGGCGACGTCGCACGGGCGACGCTGTCGGCGCTCGACGGCGACAGGGCGGGCGTCTTCAACGTCGGCACGGGTGTCGCCACGACGGTGCTCGACCTGTACACGGTCTGCAGGTCAGTGGCCGGGTCGGACGCCGACCCGGTGCACGAGGCCGCCCGGCCGGGCGAGCTCGGCCGCAGCGTCCTCAGCGGCGCGCACGCGGAACAGGCGCTCGGCTTCCGCGCGCAGACGTTGCTGGAGGAAGGCATCGCCGCGACCTGGGCCTCGCTGCACCCTGCACCCGCATAGGAGGAGCCGAAGGCCGGCGCGCGAACGTCCTATCCGTGGACGTCTCGCTCCATCACGACGAGGGCACGATCCGGCCGTGGCGCATCACGGCGATGATCGCAGTCGCCGTTGCCGCCGTGGAGTTGCTCCTGCTCGTCGTGGTCGGCGGAGCACTCATCGCGAAGCCGTCGAGCGGCACGGCCTCCCGTCCCCACCCGAGGGCCGCTGCGGCGAGGAGCGCCACGGCGAAGGCTGCGCCGGCGAAGATCCATCGCGCTGCAGTGCCGGCAGCGCACCTTGCACGCGGAAAGGTGACGGTGCTCGTGCTCAACGGCAACGGCCGGCAGGGCGCCGCCGCAGTCGCCGCCTCGCGCGTCTCGGGCCACGGCTATCGCATCGGTGCGGTCGCGAATGCTCCCCGGTCCGACTTCACGCGCAGCCTGGTCATGTACCGCAAGGGCTTCGAGGGCGAGGGCCGCCGGCTCGCGCGCGATCTCGGCATCCGCATCGTAGGCCCGCTCGACGGGCTCAACGCGTCACAGCTGCACGGGGCGCACGCGGTTCTCGTGGTCGGCGCGTAAGGCGACCGGCTTCGCCGGTCGCCCGGGTGGTCCTACCGCCCGCAGGCCGGGTGCTTCGGGTCGTTGACCGCGTCGCGCGCCGTGTCGAGCGCGCCGCCCGGCGCGAACAGGCTACTGCTCGGATCGAGCGTGTAGGCCGCGTTGAGAGCGTCGTACGCACTGCACTGGTTGCCGAGCGCGATCTGGCGGAAGACCCCGAGCTGGTACCAGGTGTCCGGGTTCTGCGGCTGTAGCTGCGTCGCCTGCTCGTAGAAGCGCTCGGCGGCGGCGTTGTCGCCGGCGAGTGAGGCGATCTCGGCGCGCGCGTAGAGCGGCTCGGGCGAGAGCGGGTTCAGGCTCTGGGCCCGCCGGGCCGAGGAGGCCGCGGCTGCGAGGTGCCCGGCGTCTGCCTGCCGGTACGCCCTGTCGACCGCGCGCCCCGAGAGGGCCGGCGCCGCCAGCACCCAGACGGCGGCAAGTCCCGCAACGACCGCGCCCGCCGAGACGAGCGCGCCGCTGCGCACGATCCAGGCCGGACGTGCAGCCCCGAGCAACGCTGCCGAGACGAGCGCCGCGGGAGCGGCGACCGCGAGGAAGTCGAGGTCGTAGTCGAGCAGCGAGTGCAGGCCGAAGGCGAGCGGTAGCGCCACGAGGCCGGCGGCCGCCGCTCGCTCCCCCGGCTCCAGCCGGTGGAGCGAGGCACGGAGCCCGAGCGCGAGCGCGACGACGAACGTCAGGCCGAGCACTAACGCCGGCGCGCCGCCGTCCGACAGCAGCTGCAGCGGGACACTGTGCGGCTCGGTCACGTTCTGGGCGCTGTCGCGATACCGCTTGCGCGCGATCTCGAACGTGCGGGCGCCGGTGCCTCCGGCGGGATGCGCGCGGAAGACCTGCCACGCCTCGCGCCACCACACCTTGCGGTTGTTCGTCTCGAGGCTGCCGAGCCGGCCGGGGTCGTTCGCCACCTCGCCGGAGCCACCGATCTGCCGTCCGGCCCAGCTGAGCGGGTTGCCGACGCTGGCCACGAGGCTGACCAGCCCGACCACGACGACAAGCGCGGCCGTCCCGACGAGGGCGCGCACGACCTCCCGCCTCCGGGTCGATGCGAGCCTGGCCACCGGGACCCGGGCGACCAGCACCAGCACGAGCGCAGCTCCCGCAAGCGCGAGCACACCGAGGACGGCCCCGTCGGCGACGCGGTCAGCCCGCGCTCCCCCGTCCTCTACGAGGGCAGGGCGGGAGAAGACCCAGCCTGCCACGACGACGGCAGGCCCGCCGGCGAGGAGCGTGAGCAGGGCTGCCTCGACCCTGCTCTCCGAGAGCCAGAGCGAGAGCCCGATCACGACGACTCCCCCGAACAGCCCGGCCCGCGACTGGGTCAAGAGAAGCGCGATCGCGGCGACGTAGAGCAGCAGTGCGCCGGCCGGACGGCCGAGCCGCTCCCGCACGGAGGCGAGGAGCCACAGGGCGAGGCCCAGGGCGGCGTCCGCCAGCAGGGCGAGCGCGTTCCAGTAGCCGATGGAGCCCTTCAGCCGGGCCACGCGGCCCGCGTCGTCCGGCCCCAGGGCCGGAACAGCCTTGCCGAGGAGCGCCCAGACGAGCACTGCCGCCAGCAGGGCTGAGAGGAGGAGCGCGAGCGTGCGCAGTGGACGCCCGGGCAGAGCCGCAGCCGCGAGCCCGACGACGCCGAAGGCGAGAACGACGATGCCCTTGGCCAGGGCATCCCAGGAGCGGTCGCCCGCTATCGACCACCAGATGCCCAGTCCGGTCCACGCGACGAGCCCGGCAGCGGCTACGCCGGCGACCACACCCGCGCGATCGAGCAGCGGCAGGTCGAGCCGGCCGAACGCCCACGCGGCGACGGCGGCGGCGGCCGTCACGACGGCGGCGGCTCCGAGCGAGGCGGTCGCGTCAGTGCCCGAATCACCGCCCGCGAAGAAGGCCCAACCGACGAGGAGCGCCGCTGCCGCGGTGACCGCTACGGCCACGCCTGATCGAGCCGGGCGTGAGGCCGCATCCATGGCGCGGCACGGTACCACGGAGAGCCGTCGGCTCTCCGTGCGCCCATGCTTTACACTTCGTTTACCCTGAACACACGACCGGCTCAATGACAGCCGGGAGACTTGCCACACTCCTCGGCATCGCGGTTCCGCCCGTCAGCTTCGTGCTCCGAACTCTCACCTCTCATCGCGCGTGGCGCCTCGGCCTCCTGCTCATGGCCGTGGTGGTGGTTTCAGGCGCCTCGAGTCGGCACGCGGCGGCGAAGACTCCGTCGTGCGCCGACCAGGTGATCGCCGACTGGTACGACGACGGCCGGGTCGGCAAGATCTACCCCCTCCACTGCTACAGAGACGCAATCGCGAAGCTTCCGCCGGACATCCTCGACTACTCGAACGCGAAGGAGGAGATCGGGCGCGCGCTCGCGTTCGCGAAGCAGGGCAAGCCGGACCCAGGCGGCACCGACCCGACGCCGCCGGCCACGACGTCGACAGAGACGCGCCCGACGAAGACGTCCACGACCAAGACGACCAAGACGTCGACTACCAAGACCACGAAGACGTCCACCACGAAGACGACGACCCGCACGGGAACCACCGCCACGACGACGAGCACCACCGACACGTCGGGGCCGTCCTCGGTCCCGGTGCCCCTCCTCGTGCTCGGCGGGCTCGCAGTACTGCTCCTCGCGGCCGGCTCCGCCGGGTACCTGCGGCGCCGGATGAGCGGCGGCGACGACGCCGACGGCACGCCGCCGCCTGCGACGTAGCGTGCCGAACCGGTAGACTGCCCTGGCGGAACCACCCCTCATTTTCCTGCAAATTGCAGGAATTTGAGCGAGCGGAGCCGCTGAAACAGCCGGTCGTGGGCGCCGTCCGACCCACCTCCTAGCATCCCGAATCCCTCCCAGCGCCACGACCGCGGGACGGAGGATCTTTCTTTCTCGAACCACGGACGGCCGGGAGGCAGGCATGGCGACCACGAAGGCAACACCCGAGTCAGCGGCAACGGCGACGCTCGAGGCCGGCACGGCGGAGTACGTGAACACGGTGGCGGACGGGAGCGCGAGCGTCACCCCCCAGCGGTTCTTCACGATCCCCGGCCGCGACCCGTTCGACGAGATCGAGTGGGAGTTGCGCCATGCGCTGATCCCCGGCAAGGACGGCCCGGCCTTCGACCAGAAGGATGTCGAGTTCCCGCGCTTCTGGTCGCAGACGGCGACGAACATCGTGGCGCAGAAGTACTTCCGCGGCCGCATGAGCTCGCCCGACCGCGAGCGCTCCGTGAAGCAGATGATCGCGCGCGTCGTCGACACGATCGGCGGCTGGGGCCGCCAGGGCGGCTACTTCGCGAGCGACGAGGAGGCCGAGACGTTCGAGGCCGAATTGAAGGCGATCCTCGTCAACCAGATCGCCTCCTTCAATTCGCCCGTCTGGTTCAACGTCGGCTTCGAAGAGAAGCCGCAGTGCTCGGCGTGCTTCATCCTCTCGATCGAGGACTCGATGGACTCGATCCTCGACTGGATCCGCCGCGAGGGCGTCATCTTCCGCGGCGGCTCGGGCTCGGGCATCAATCTCTCCCGCCTGCGCTCCTCCCAGGAGCAGCTCTCGAAGGGCGGCTACGCGTCCGGCCCGGTCTCGTTCATGCGCGGTGCCGACGCGTCCGCGGGCACGATCAAGTCCGGCGGCAAGACGCGCCGTGCGGCGAAGATGGTCGTGCTCGACATCGACCACCCCGACGTCGACGAGTTCATCTGGTGCAAGGCCAAGGAGGAGCGCAAGGCGCGCGTGCTCGAGCAGGCGGGCTACGACATGTCGCTCGACTCGCCCGACTGGGGCTCGATCCAGTACCAGAACGCGAACAACTCGATCCGCGTCACGGACGCCTTCATG
>Ga0302299_10001532_pt1 | contig 13903 bp, 11 predicted proteins | sample III_Fen_N3_4_FD_198795 | JGI IMG/M metagenome (GOLD analysis project Ga0302299, IMG submission 198795) | Peat permafrost microbial communities from Stordalen Mire near Abisko, Sweden - III_Fen_N3_4 | ecosystem: Environmental > Terrestrial > Soil > Wetlands > Permafrost | place: Sweden: Abisko... | reverse complement strand
TCACCCGGCCGCGGCCTTGCGGGGCAGCGGCGGCGGCCCGACCCGAAGCTCGGCGCCCGGGACCAGCCGCCCCCAGCCCGGCGCGAGCTCGGCGTCGCCGAGCCGGTCGGCGATCGTGCGCGCGACCCCCGGCACGAACGGCGATAGCTCCGCCGCAGCGAGCCGCGCGGCCTCGAGCGGGGCGTACAGCGCGGCCGCCGCGCTCGACGGATCCGTCCGCGCGAGCTGCCACGGCGCGGTGCGCTCGAGGCTGCGGTTCGCGGCGTCGACGAGCTCGAGGATCGCGCCGGTCGCGTCGTCGGGCAGGAAGTCGTCGAGCGCGGCGTCGACCCGCCCGGGCAGCGCCTCGCCCAGCGCGCGGAGCTCGCCGTCCCCGACCGGATCGTGGGGCGGCACGCGGCCCGCGGTCAGCCTGGTCGCGAGCGCGCTCGTGCGCTGCACCAGGTTGCCGAGCCGATCGGCGAGATCGTGATCGTACGCGCGGGTGATCGCGGCGACCGAGACGTCGGAGTCGTTCCGGGTCCGGCAGCGCCGCAGGTAGAACCAGCGCAGCGCGTCGACCCCGGTCCGCGCGACCACCGGATCGACCGCGGCGCCGCGCCCCGACTTGCTGATCTTCTCGCCGTCGACGGTCAGGTAGCCGTGGACACAGATCCGCTCTGGCAGCGGCAGCCCCGCGGCGAGCAGGAACGCGGCCCAGTACACCGCGTGGAACCGCGTGATGCCCTTGCCGATCACGTGGACGCGTTCGCCGGGCGGTCGCCACCAGCGCTCGAGCAGCGCGCCCTCGGCGCCGTCGCCGCCGCCCAGGCCGAGCGACGACAGGTAGTACGCCAGCGCGTCGAACCACACGTAGACCACCTGGCTCGGGTCGCCAGGCACCGGGATCCCCCAGCCGCCCGACCGCGTCGCCAGCCGCGACACGCTCAGATCGCGTACGTCGCCGGCGAGGAACGCCAGGGTCTCGGCGCGCGCCGCCTCCGGGACGATCGTGAGCCGGCCCGACTCGATCGCGTCGCGCACCGGCTCGCGCCAGCGCGACAGCCGGAAGAACCAGTTGTCCTCCGCGATCAGCTCGGGCGCCACGTGGTGCTCGGGGCACACCGCGACGTCGTCGTCGACGAACGCCTCGCAGCCCACGCAGTACCGGCCCTGCCACGCGCGGCGGTACAGGTTGTCGCTCGCGGCGCACGCGCGCCACAGCCAGTCGACTGCGACGCGGTGGCGCGGGTCGCTCGACGTTGACACGAAGTCGTCGGGCTCGACACCGCACAGCGGCCCCAGCGCGCGAAACGCCGCGGAGTTGCGCTCGACGAGCGCGCGCGTCGCGATGCCCTCGGTCGCAGCGGCGATGACGTTCTTGCGGCTGTGGTCGTCGCTACCGGTGATGAACCGGACGGCCCGGCCGCGGCGCCGCCGGTGCCGCGCGAGCGCGTCGGCGAGCACGAGCTCGTAGGCGAACCCCAGGTGAGGAAGCGCGTTGACGAATGGAATGGCAGTGGTGACGAAGGACGTGTTCATTGCGATGCTCCAGCAAGGCCGGAGACCGCCCTCGGACGAAGCCGTGCAGCCGCCACGAGGGCAGCCGCTCGGCACGTTTCAGGTCAGGTGCGCGCGCAGGGATGCCCGCAGTTCCAGGTGGAACCCATGGGCAGCTGCATTCGAGACGCACGACTCACAGCGAGACGATAGCACGCACGTCCGCCACGACCCAGCGTTTCTCAGCGTCACGGCGGCGCGTCGCCGACCGTGAGTCGCGCAGCGAGGTGCGCCTGCCCTGACCATTCATCACAGGTCCGGATCTCGGGTTGACGTCGACGTCTGACCATTCATCACAAGGTCCGCATCGCCTCGCGTGGTGGACGTGAGCGAGGAGTGGTCGTGGTCGTGGTCACGAGCGTAGACGGCGACGGCGACGGCACACCTGGGCGTTGCCCCCACGGGAGCACATCACATCGCTTCGGGGTTCACGGCGTCGGTGGCGTCGTCGCGTCCACGGCACCGTCGCCGTCGCCGTCGCCGTCCACGCCGAGGCCACGCTCACGGCCAAGCCACTCGCCCACGATCACCACCGCCTCGTCTACCGGTTTCGGCGTCGAGGACTTGTGACAATGCTCAGACGTCGACCTCTCATGATTCATCACAATTCCTCGACGGGAGCGCCGACCGTGACCGGACTTCGATGTGGCCGCCCTACACGCGCAAGCTGCCCAGGCCGGCGAGCAGGATCGCCAGGCGGCGCGCCGCGACCCTTGGTTCGGTCCTCGGCTTGCCGAACGCGGGCGCCTTGGCGTCGTGCATGACCAGGCTCATCACCAGGCCCTGGTACAGCTCGTAGGCGTCCGCGCGCGTCACGCCCGCGTGAGGCACCAGCTCGCCAGACCGGATCGCGCGATCGATGCGCTGGCGGATCCGGGCCTCGACGGCGCCGTACGCGGTCATGTCGAGCGGCGGGCGGCCCTCGTCGGCGCCGTACAGCAGGCTGAACAGGAAGCGCACCGCCTCGGGGTGGTCGACCCCGAACTGCAGGTGCGCGAGCAAGTTGGCGGCGAGGACCTGCGCGAGGCTGCCGTCGGGCGGACACGCCGCAGCGATGGCCCCGACCAGGCCATCCATCACCATCGCGCCCACCCGCTCGTAGAGCGCCTGCTTGGTCTTGAAGTAGTAGTTGACCATCGGCGCGGTCAGCCGGGCGTCGGCCGCGATCGCGCGGAGGCCCGTCGCCGCGTAGCCACGGGTCGCGAAGCTGTGGAGCGCCTGCGCGAGGATGCGCTGCTCGTTCGCCGAGCCTGCGTCCGCCGGCCCCGCCGGACCCGCGCCACCGCCGCGAGCCCCACCACCGCCGCGAGCCGCCCGGCCGCCGCGAGCCGCTGCGTGCACCTTGCCGAGCTGCGTGGTCATGACGAGCTTGCCGTTAAACGACTGTACAGTATGTTTAACACTCGTACGAGCCTTCCGCAAGGAGCCGCGATGTCCGCCGACCCCGCCCCGCCCGCACTCATCGACCCGAGCGAACCGCCTGCGCCCGACGACCGCGCCCACCGTCGCACCGCGGGCTTGCGCCGCGAGCGCACGCTGGCCTCGCGCCAGTTCGCCGACGGCGTGTTCCGCAACACGGCGGTCACACCGGCCACGATCCAGGGCGGCGCCATCCCGATGTTCCGCGAGCTGTTGTTCGGCGGGCAAGAGCGCCGGCCGCCCGGCCCGCTACCGCTCGAGCGCCCGCACACGGCGTGGGCAAAGCGCCCCGATACCGGCTTTCGCGCGACCTGGCTCGGCCACAGCACCGTGCTGCTCGAGCTCGACGGCCGGCGCGTGCTGACCGATCCCGTGTTCGGCCAGCGGGTGTCCCCGATCGGCTTCATCGGCCCTCGCCGGTTCCACCCCGTGCCGGCCGAGCTCGCCGAGCTGCCCCCGCTCGACCTCATCCTCCTGTCGCACGATCACTTCGATCACCTGTGCAAGCCCACGATGACCGCGCTCGCGCGCACCGGCGTCCCCGTGGTCACCGCGCTCGGCGTCGGCGCCCACCTCGAGCGCTACGGCTTCGCGCCCGAGCAGATCACCGAGCTCGACTGGAACGAGTCGATCGAGCTCGCCGGCCTGCGCCTGACCGCCACGCCCGCCCAGCACTTCTCCGGGCGCCGGCTCGGCGGCCGCAACTCGACGCTGTGGGCGTCGTGGGTGATCCAGTCCGAGCGCCGCAAGGTGTTCTTCTCCGGCGACACCGGCCTCACCCGCGAGCTCGAGGACATCGGCCGCGCGCACGGCCCGTTCGATCTCGTCATGCTCGAGATCGGCGCGTACCACCCCAGCTGGGGCACCATCCACCTCGGTCCGGACAACGCGCTCGAGGCGTTCCGCATGCTCGGCGGCGGCACCCTCCTGCCCGTACACTGGGGCACCTTCAGCCTCGGGTTCCACGCGTGGAACGACCCCGCCGAGACCCTCGTCGCCCTCGCCGCCGAGCGCGGCGCCCGGATCCTCACCCCCCGCCTCGGGGCGGCGTTCGAGCCCGAACACCTCGACGGCCCGACCCCGTGGTGGCGCGAGGTCCAGTCGCGCCGCGCTCGCCCTCAGCTCGCACCCGCGCTCTGACGCTCCTACCTTTGAACCTCGCGCGCGCACGACCTCGGTTCGCGGTCCCGTGCGGCTCGAGCGTATATTCCGCGGCCTCGATGATGCCCACGCTGGAAGTCACGACGCCCTCCGATCGCGAGCTCCGCTGGTCGCGCGCGTTCGACGCGCCGTGCGCGCGCCTGTTCGAGGCGCTCACCACGCCCGCGCTCGTGCGCCGCTGGCTGCTCGGACCGCCAGGCTGGGCGATGGAGTTCTGCGCCATCGATCTCCGGCCGGGTGGCGCGTACCGCTACGTCTGGCGCCGCGAGCGCGACGGCAAGGAGATGGCGATGGGAGGCGTGTTCGAACAGGTCGCGGCACCCGAGCGCTTCGTCGCCACCGAGACGTTCGAGGAGGCCTGGTACCGTGGGCACGCCCTCGTGACGATGCAGCTCGACGACCACGCCCGGCGGACCACGCTGACCCAGACGATGGCCTACGACTCGGCCGACACGCGCGACGGCGTGCTGCGCTCGGGCTGGGAGGATGGCGTCCGCGCGAGCTACGATCGGCTCGACGCGATCCTCGCCGAGGCGTCGCACGGGACCGACGCGCGTTGACCGCGGAGCCGAGGGTCGACCATCGGTGGCGCACGAAGCCGGCGACGAGCCGCTGCGCTCCGGGTTGGCTGTGACCGAGGCCTCGTCCGAGGGCCGGCCAGCGGACGCGGATCTCGCGGTGCTCGCGTCGAAACCTCACAACGGTGGCAGCGTCCCCGCTACGATGGCGCGTGGTCTATCGCATCCTGACGTGGTTCCTCCGCGCGGTCGCGCGGGTGTTCTTCCGTCAGGTCGAGGTCGTGGGGCTCGAGCACGTGCCCGCTGCCGGACCGGTGCTGTTCGTCGGCAACCACCCCAACTCGCTGATCGATCCGATCCTCATCATCACGACGTGCGGTCGCAAGGTCCACTTCGCGGCGAAGGACACGCTGTTCAAGGGCCGGCTGATGCGCGGGTTGCTGCGCGGCCTGGGCGCGGTGCCGCTCGCGCGCAAGGTCGAGCACGACGGTAAGCCTGCCGACGCCGCGACCGCCGCGGTGCGCGACCCGAGCGAGATGGCGCGGCTCAACGACGCCGCGTTCGACAGCATGTTCACCGTCCTCGCGGGCGGCGGGACGATCGGCATCTTCCCCGAGGGGCTGTCGCACGACGCGTCTCAGCTCGCGCGGTTCAAGACCGGCGCGGCGCGCCTGGCGCTCGGCGGCTCCACCCGGACCAGCGCTCCGCTCGCGGTCGTGCCGTGCGGCCTCACGTTCATCCATCCCAAGCGGTTTCGCAGCCGCGTGCTCGTCCAGTACGGCCCGCCGCTGCTGGTCGAGGGCTCGACCGAGCCGGACCAGGTCAAGCGCGTCACCGGCGAGATCGAGCAGGCCCTGCGCCGGCTCACGATCAACGCGCCCGACTGGGACACCGTGCGCGCGCTCGACACCGTGCGCCGGCTGTACCAGCCGCACGGCATCGCGATCGAGGACCGCGTCGAGCTGGCGCGCCGGTTCAACACCCACTACACCGCCGTCGCCGACGACCCGCGCGTCGTCGCGGTCATGGCGCGCGTCCGCGACTACCAGCAGCGGCTCGACGAGCTCGGCCTCGCCGATCGCGAGCTCGCGCGCGATCTCACCAAGCGCGAGATCGCCGCGCGCATGCTGCGCCACGTGGTCCTCCTCGTGTGGTGGCTGCCCCTCACCGTGCCGGCCGCGCCGCTCCACGTCCCGCCGCTGATCTTCGCGCGGCTCGCCGGGCCTCGCCTGACCCCGCGCAAGGACGTCGTCGCCACCACCAAGATGCTCGTCGGCATGCTGCTCGTGCTGCTGTCGTACGCGCTCGCGGTCGCATATGCCTGGTGGCGGCTCGGCCCGTGGTGGGGTGCGTTCGCGATGCTGCTCGTGCCGATCTCCGGCTGGGCCACGCTGCGCGTGCTCGATCGCTTCCGCCTGGTGCGCCGCGCGTTCGGCGTGCTCGGCCGGCGCCTACGGTTTCGCCGCGAGGTCCGCGCGCTGCGCGCCGAGCGCGCCGGGCTGGCGCAGGATGTGATCCGCGTCGTCGGCCAGCTCCTGCCGCGCGACCTCGAGCCGCTGTTCCCGGCGAGCCACCCGCAGCGGCTCGACGACGAAGCCGCGACGCGCGACCCCGCGAGCCCATGACGCCGAAACCGCCGGGCTCGACGATGCATCGCTGCGCGCGTGGCCCGGTGACCGCACACCCGCAGCACCGCGACGCCATAGCCCACGCGGCCCCCGGCGCCACCGCACCCCCAACGCGTCGGCGCCGCATCGACTCGAGGCTCCCATGGTGAACGGCGAGCGCAAGCCCCTCGTCGTGCTGCTGCATGGCCTCGCCCGCGGCCAGGGCTCGATGGCGCGCCTCGGCCGCATGCTGCGCGCCCAGGGCTTCGAGACCGACAGCCGCACGTACCCGTCGCGCCGCCACTCGATCGGCTACCTCGCCCGCGAGGTCGCGGCGTGGATCGTCGAGCGCGCCGGCGACCGCCCGGTCAGCGCCGTGACCCACTCGATGGGCGGCGTGGTCGTGCGCCACCTGCACGATCCGCGGATCCGCTGGCACCGCATCGTCATGCTCGCCCCGCCCAACCAGGGCAGCCAGCTAGCCGCCGCCGTCACCGGCAACCCGGTGTTCCGCTGGTACTACGGCCCCGCCGGCACCGAGCTCGCCGAGGACGCCGCGCGCTGGCCCGTCCCCCCCGCGCCGTTCGCCGTCATCGCCGGCACGCGCGGCCTCGCGCTCACCAACCCCACGAGCTGGACGCTCGGCCGCCGCTTCCCCTCCGGCGTCAGGCACGACGGCACCGTCGCCGTCGACGAGACCCGCCTGCCCGGCATGGCCGCGTTCGCCGAGGTCGACGCCACCCACACCTGGATCATGAACGACCCGCGCGCTCAGCAGCTCGTCGCCTCGTACCTGGCCGACGGCCGCTTCCACTGAGCCCACGCATTCCCGCTGCCCAGGACGGATCTCGTGAGCGTCCCACGCCGCTAATCGAGGGGTTAGCGCCGGAGGTCCAGAAGAAAGAGCCTCCGCAGCTCGCGCTGCGCGACCAGTTTCGGCAGCCGGGGCGGTCTTTGCTTCTGGAGGCCCAACCATGAAGCTCTACGATTTTCCGTTCTCCCCCAACTCTCGCAAGGTCCGCGCCGTCGCCTACGAGCTCGGCATCGCGCTCGACCATGTCCGCGTCGACCTGCTCGAGGGCGGTTCGCGAACCCCCGCGTTCCTCGCGCTCAACCCCAACGGGCGCGTGCCGGTGCTCGAAGACGGCGACCTGGTACTCTGGGAGTCGACCGCGATCATCCGCTACCTCGCGGCGGGTACAGCGCTGGCGCCGACCGAGCGGCGCGCTGCGGCCGAGGTCGACCGCTGGATCGCCTGGCAGCTCGCGCACCTGCATCCCGCGATGCGCAAGGTGGCGTTCGAGCGCATCGTCAAGCCGCTGACCAGGCAAGGCCCACCGGATCAGGCCCAGATCGCCGCCGGCACCGCCGAGTTCGACACCCTGACCGCGATCCTCGACCGCGAGCTCGCCGGCAAGGCCTACGTCGCAGGGGCCCTCACCGTCGCCGACTTCGCGCTCGCCGCGCACTACAGCCTCGCCGAGCCCTGCGGGCTCGACGTCGCGCGCCACCGCGAGGTCGACGCCTGGCTCGCGCGCGTGTGCTCCCGCGATAGCATGAAGCGCGCGCTGACAGACGCCCGGGCGCGGTGACCGAGCCATGAGCCACACCACCGACACCACGTTCTCCGCCTCGATCGAGCCGCTGCGCGGCGCGCTGCGGCTCCACTGCTACCGGATGCTCGGCTCGTCGCACGACAGCGACGATCTCGTCCAGGAGACGCTGCTGCGCGCCTGGCGCGCACGCGACACGCTCGTCGATCCGGCGCGCCTGAAGCCATGGCTGTATCGCATCGCCACCAACGCCTGTCTCGACGAGCTGGCGCGCCGACCGCGCCGCGCGCTCGCCTCCGAGCTCGGCGCGCCCGCCGACCCGACCGCCGCGTACCCCGAGCCGCTCGACGCCGCGCAGTGGCTCGAGCCGATGCCCGACAGCTGGCTCGCGAGCGCGCCCTCGCTCGATCCCGCCGCGCGCTACACCCTGCGCGAGAGCGTCGCGCTCGCCTTCGTCGCCGCGCTCCAGGTCCTGTCGCCGCTGCAGCGCGCGACCCTGCTGCTGCGCGACGTCCTCGGCTTCAGCGCCGAGGAGGTCGCCACCAGCCTCGCGCTGTCGGTCGCCGCGACCCACAGCGCGCTGCATCGCGCCCGCGATGCGATCGAGGCCAGGGTGGCGGACCGCGAGCCCGCGTCGTTCGCGGCCGGCGCCGCCGAGACCGACGGAGCCGTGCTCGCCCGCTACATGCGCGCGATCGCCGAGTCCGATCTCGACGTGATGCTCGCGCTGATCCACGAGGACCTGCACACCACCATGCCGCCGCTACCGACCTGGATCGCCGGTCGCGCCGCCAACGAGGTGTTCTACCGCCGCATGTTCGCCGGCTGGCGGCCCGGCAGCGCCGAGGTCCGGCCGCTCGGCGTCAACGGCCGCCCGGGCTTCGCGTTCCACCGCGACGGCGAGCTCCGCGCGATCGAGGCCGTCGAGGTCCGCGACGGCCAGCTCGTGCGCATGCACCACTTCATGCTGCCCGCGATCTTCCCGCTGTTCAGCGCGCCGGCCACTCCGGCCATCAGCGGCTCGCCGGCGGCGTGACCGGCCCGCACGGCTCGAACCGCTCCTTGGCGAGGTAGTCGGCAACCAGCTGTTCGGCCACGGCCGGTTCGAGCAGGCCGCCGCCGGGGGCGCGGATCCGCGACCGCAAGCAGGACCGCACACCGTTGACGACTGCGGACGAGCGCGGCGAGGGGAGCTTCCACCGCGCGATCTCCCCTTGGATGCTCCAGGTCACAAGGTCTGCCGCCTCGAAGTGGAGGCCGCCGATGATTCCCCTGTGCGCACGTAAACCCCAGATCACAGCCCCCGAGGCTACGTCCCAGAATCGCAGCATGCCGTCGGCGTCGGCGCCGACCACGATCGTGCCGTCGGGGGACAGCGAGGCATCCACCAGGATCTGTGCCCCGAGGTACGCGCGTTGCGGCAGCCCGGCCAGCCCATCCCACAGCCGTACCGAGCCGTCGAAGCCCGTCGTGAGGATCTGCTCGCCGCCGCTGACGAACCGCGCGGACGACACCTGCCCTCGGTGGCCCGAAAGCTCCCGCACGAGGCGATCGTGCTCGACGTCCCACAACAACAGCGAGTTGGGCGTTCCGTTCATTGCGAGGATGGCGATCCGGCTTCCGCCCGGGGAGAGACGAAACGACCGCGCACGGCCCGGCAAGCTGTGCTCGACGAGCAACCTCGCAGACCCTGCCTCGAAGGTTCGAAGCCACCCACCTTCGCCCGCCGCAGCGGGCCCCGCGACGATCACGCGACCGTCCGGCAAGAACCCCGCGACGTCGACGCCGCCCGGTGAGGCTGCCAGCGCCAGTGGTTCGCTGTCGCCGCGCAGGACCACCACCGCGCCGTCGACGCTTGCGCTCACCAGATCGTGCCCAGTCGACGCATACGCCACGGTCTTGACCGTGCCGGAGTGCCCGAGTGTCCGCACCAGCCGGAGGCTCTTGAGGTCATATATCGCCACGGTGTTGCCGACCGCGACGGCCGCGCGATCACCGTCTGCGGAGACCGCGACCGACACACTCGCGCTGTTCACCATGCCGGCCAGCGTGGCATCCGGCAAGCGTCCGAGGAGCCGACCCTGTGCGGTGTCCCAGAGGTCGATGCCATGACCGTCGCAGGCGACCGCGACGAACCGGCGATCTTGATCGTGGCGACTATCGGCGCTGCAGTGGTAGCCGTTAGGCGGCGAGGCCCATCGGCGGTACATCGGCGTCACGTCCCACACTCGCGCGGTCCCGTCCCACGACGCGCTCACCACCCGGCGAGAGCTCGGGTCGAAGTGAGCAGCCACGACGATGGACCGCGGGGCCTCGAAGGCCGACACCTCCATTCGCGTCAAGATGTCGGAGACCACGACCCGGCCATCGGCGCCGGCCGTGACCACGAGCCGCGAAGACGGATCGAACTCGACCCACGTGATCGGGCCGCGATGATTCTTGAGCTCGATCTGCAGCTGGTGAGTCGCGGTGTTCCATACGCGTGCCACGCCGTCGGTGCTGCTGGTGGCCAGGAGCGCGCCATCCGGCGAGAACGCCATGTAATAACTCGCATCGCCGTCCGATTGCAGGTGTGCGACGCGCTCGCCGCTGACCGGGTCCCAGATCGCCACGTCGCCGCCGCTCGTGGTGACCGCGAGCCTGCGGCCAGTCGGATCGAACCGGAAGCCTCTGACCGCCGGGCCCACGAGCGTCCGGACCAGCCTCCAGCTACGAGTGTCAAACACCCGAACGTTGTCGCCACCGGAGACTGCGAGCGAAGCGCCGTCGGTGCTCTGCGCGAGGCCGAAGCGACTGCCGACGCTCCTGTCCGCTGGCGCCGAGAGCTCGGCGATGACCGCGCCGGTGTTGCCATCCCACACATCGGTGCGGTCGCCGGGCGACGCGATTGCGGCCACCCACCGACTGTCCGGAGCGATCTCAAGCGCCCAGTACTTCGCTTGCGGGCGGTTTGAGCGTGGCCGGGCCAGCGCGTGGACCAGAGCGCCCGTCCTGGTGTCCCAGACCTTCACCACGCCGTCGGTTCCAGCACTGGCAAGCCGCGCGCCATCAGCAGTGAACACTGCCTGGCGCACGGTACCCTCGTGGGGCATCGCGAATAGCAGCTGACCAGTCTGGGCGTCCCACAGCCGCGCGCCCGCGTCACCGGCCGTGACGACCCGGCGGCCGTCGGGGGAGAACGCCGCCCACCACATCAGGCCCTTCGTATCGAGGAGGCGCAGCTGCTCGCGCTGTAGCGGCTGCGTGGCGCGGGCGAGCATGAAGGCGACGCCCGGCGTGTCGTCGCCCCGCGCCACCGCGTGCGCGAGGTAGATCGCGGACTCCATCAGCTTGCCGTCGAGGAGCGCCGTGCGCCCGCGCTCGACGTACGACTGGGTCAATCGCGCCTCCGCGAGCTGCTCCGCCGTACGAAGCCCGGCATGCTCGACGACGAGCGCCTTCCTCGCATCATCCACGCGATCGCGCTCGGCGGCGACATCGTGGACGTACAGGGCGCCTCCGATTGCCGCGAGCGCCACGACCGTCGTCACCGACAGCGCCAGCGCGCGATGCCGGCGGATCCAGTGCGACAGCAGCGCCGGCAGCGAGTAGCTCCGCGCCGCGATCCGCGCGCCCGACTTGAAGGCCTTGAGATCGGCCGCCAGCGCCCCCGCGTGCGGATAGCGCCGCGCCGGGTCCGGCTCGAGCGCCTTGTCGAGGATCGTCACCAGATCGCGATCGATCCCCGCGCCGCGCAGCATGCGGTGGCGCAGCGCCGGCTCGCTCGGCGGCACCTTCTGCAATGCGCACAGCTCCCACAGCATCGCGCCGATCGCGAACACGTCGGCGCGCTGGTCGACTGGCTCGCCTCGCTCCTGCTCCGGCGCCATATACGCTGGCGTGCCCAGCACGCTGCCCGCCGCCGTCAGGTCGTCGTCGCGGTGACTGCGAAACGGCCCGCCGCCCACGATCGCGTCGTCGGCGACGGTGAGGTCCTTCGCGAGGCCCCAGTCGATCACGATGGTCTCGCCGAACTCGCCGACGATCACGTTCGCCGGCTTCAGGTCGCGATGGATCACATTGCGGTCGTGCGCATACGCGATCGCGTCGGCCACCGCGATCACGTGGTGCAAGAGCCCCAGCCGCTCGTCGACCGTTGGGCGCTCGGCGATCAGCTCGCGCAGCGGCCGCCCCGACACCAGCTTCATCGCGTAGAACGGCGTCCCATCGGGCCACCGCCCGGCCTCGTGCACCGGCACGATGCCAGGGTGCTCGAGCCGCGCCGTGATCAGCGCCTCCCGCAGGAACCGGACCTCGCTGACGTCGCCGCGCGACAGCAGCTCCTTGATCGCGATGTCCCGCCCGAGCTCACGGTCGTGGACGCGAAACACCCGGCCCAGGCCGCCGCGGCCGTGCTCGCCGATGATCTGGTAGCGCTCCCGATCATGCCGATGCGACGCAGGCGCAGGCTCGTCGGCTTGTGGCGCCCGCCGGGTATCCACCGCGGCCTCAGGCTGGCTCGTGCGCGTCGGGTCCAGCGGCGACAGCCCCACGGCGGCAGGCCCGGTAGCGTTCGCCCGCTCCGGCTCGCCCGTACGCGTCGGTTCCAGCGGTGACAGCCCCGCCGCGGCTGGCCCGGTAGCGTTCGCCCGCTCCGGCTCGCCCGTACGCGTCGGTTCCAGCGTGGACGACCCCGCCGCGGCTGGCCCCGCAGCGGCCACGGGCTCGGGGTCGCGCGCCCGCGTCAGATCCAGCGGCGAGTCCACGACCGGCCCGGCGCTGACCGACCCCATCGATGGCCCCGCGGCCCTGGCTACTTGCTTCACCGCGGCCCCGTGCGCAGGCTCGGCAGCGACCGGTCCGCTCGAGCGCGCCGACTCCAGCGGCGACCCTGCCGCCGACGCGGCCCCGGGGGCCTCCAGCGGCGGCCCCGCCACGAGCGCGGCTCGGTCGTCGTTCTCCTCGTGGGCCACCGGCGACGGGAGCGTAGTCGACGGCACGCGTCCGGGCTACCGCCAACGCCAACGCCAACGCCGGTCACCGTCCGTGCCACGTGCCGAGTCGCGCCGTCCGCTCCCGAACCAGACGCGTCTGACCTCCGTAGCTTCCGCAACATGGACTGGCCTCGAGCAAACGCCGGGCCCGCTTGTGCCCTCGCCAACTGGCTGATACGAGGTCGCCGCCTGTCGCACCGCCGAGCTCGGCCTGTTCCGTCCCGTGTTCCGCCATGTTCCAACCGCGCGCAGCCTGGCGAGATCGCGCTGGTGCGTCGGACCACGCGCCGAGGTTCCAGGCTGTTCCGAGCGACCGACGCTCGGACGATCACGGCGTCGCGTCGCCCGGCGTGGCGCGCCTCACAGGTAGTCGTCGATGACGACCGGCTCGATCGCCGGCCCGAACTCGACGAGCAGGCCGCGCCGGCCGACGAAGCTCGCCGCGATCGCGCGGAACCGGGAGTAGCGTGACTCTTCCTCCACCGCGCCAGCATCGCCGAACCTTTCAGCGCTGAGGCTATCCGCGCTTGGCTTCCCTACCTGCCCCCAGGCGGGACGACCGCGGCACAGGGCTCGAACCGCCCCTTCGCGAGGTAGTCGACGATCTCTTGCTGCGCGCGTGCGGGGTCAACCGGGCCGCCGCTCGGCGCATCGAGCCGCAGTGGCAGACACGACAGAATGCCGTTGACCACCGACGACGAGCGCGGCGCGGGTAGTTCCCATCGAGCGAAATCCCCGAGAAGGCTCCAGGTTACCAGGTCACGTCCTTCGAAGCGGGCCCCGATGATACCAGCCTTGTGCGCGTGCAGGGTCCAGATGAGCGCACCTGAGGCAACGTCCCAGAAGCGCAGCGTGCCATCAGCGCCAGCGCCGACCATGATCGCGCCGTCAGGAGACAACGCGGCATCGTATAAGGTCTGGGAGGACTCGAGATACGTCCGCTGGAGCAGCCCCGACTCCCCATCCCATAGCCGCGCGCCATCAACGCTCGCAGTGAGAATCTGAGCACCGTCGCTCACGAACCGCGCCGACGATACCAACCCATGGTGGCCCTCGAGTTGCCGGATGATGCGATCGCGCTCGACATCCCACAGCACCGCGATAGCTCCAACTCGCGGGCGGATGAGCATGCG
>Ga0302299_10001531_pt1 | contig 13904 bp, 13 predicted proteins | sample III_Fen_N3_4_FD_198795 | JGI IMG/M metagenome (GOLD analysis project Ga0302299, IMG submission 198795) | Peat permafrost microbial communities from Stordalen Mire near Abisko, Sweden - III_Fen_N3_4 | ecosystem: Environmental > Terrestrial > Soil > Wetlands > Permafrost | place: Sweden: Abisko... | reverse complement strand
TCCCGGTGCTGCTGGACTACTTCTCCTCCAGCCCGGACCCGGACGGCGGCCTGCTCGCCTACCGCCAGGTGTCCGAGGCGCTGGCCGACACGCCGTGGTACCTGCGGTTGCTGCGTGACGAGGCATCGGTCGCCCAGCGCTTGGCCGCGCTGCTCGGCGGGTCGCGGCTGATCGGCAGCCTGCTGACCAGGGCGCCGGAGGTGCTCCGACTGCTCACCGACGACGACGCCCTGCTGGCCCCGCAGCCGGAGACCGTGGCCGCGGCCTTGCTGGCCCGCTCCCGCCGGGCGACGTCCGCGCTGGAGGCGGCCGATGCGGCCCGGTCGGCACGACGCCAGGAGATGCTCCGGTTGGCCTGCGCCGACATGCTGGGTCTGATCACGGTGACCAACATCGCCGCCGGCCTGACCAGCGTGGCCGAAAGCACCATCAAGGCGGCCTACGAAGCGGCCGTCCAACAGGTCACCGCCGACCGCGGCGGATTCCGGGCCAGGTTGACGGTGATCGGCATGGGCCGGCTCGGCGGCGCCGAACTGGGCTATTCCTCCGACGCGGATGTGATGTACGTCGCGGAGCCGCTGCCCGGCCAGGACGAGCAGGAGGCCCGAACCGACGCCGCCGCGGCCGCCGACCTGATGGCCCGGCTGCTCGGGCGGCCCAGTCCCGATCCGCCGCTGGAGGTCGATGCCAACCTCCGGCCGGAGGGGCGCAGCGGTCCGCTGGTGCGGAGCCTGGATTCCTACCAGGCCTACTGGACGAGATTCGCCGCGGCCTGGGAACGGCAGGCGATGATCCGCGCCAGACCGGTGGCCGGTGACGAGGCGCTGGGCGTCGAGTTCCTCGCGACGGCGGCTGACTTCCGGTATCCGATGGGCGGCCTGTCCGCCCGCGACGTGGTCGAGATCCGGCGCATCAAGGCCCGGGTGGACGCCGAGCGGATGCCCCGCGGCGCCGACCCGACCACGCACACCAAGCTCGGTCGCGGCGGTCTTGGCGATGTGGAATGGACGATCCAGCTGCTGCAGTTGCAGCACGCCGGCGCGGTGCCCGGCCTGCGGACGCCGAGGACACTGCCGGCGATCGCCGCCGCGGCCGAGGCCGGGCTGTTGTCCGCCGCCGACGCCGGCGCATTGCGCGACGGTTGGCTGATGGCCTCCAGGGTGCGGAACGTGATCATGCTGGTTCGCGGCAAGCCGGACGACCAGATCCCCCGGCAGGGAAGGGAACTCGCGGCCGTCGCGCGCGTCCTGGGTTATCCGGCCGGCGGCGACCCCGGCGAGTTCGTCGACGACTACCGGCGCACCGCCCGCCGGGCGCGCAAGGTGGTCGACCGGATTTTCGACGGCGGCTGATCTGTCAGGATTGGCCCGTGCCGATCTGGATCTGGATACTCATCGTCCTTGTCGCCGTCCTGGTGGTCGCCTTGGCCGTCGGGCTGGCGCTCTCGCGCCGCCGGCGGATATCGCTGAAGGCTGCCGCCGCGGCTCCGCCGAAGCCGGTGACCGAGGGGCCGCCCGCCAAGGAGGGGCCGCCCGCCAAGGGTGGATACCGGGCCGGCGGGTCCATCTCGTTCTCCTCCGGGGGTGGCGGGTCGGGCACCGCGACCGCGCCGCCGCCGGCCACGCCGCCCATCACGCGGCCGCCGCTCACCAAGCCGTTCCCGGTGGTGTCCGCCGAGCCCGTTGGCGACACCGCGCCCGTGCACCCGGTCGCCGATCGCACCGAGGTGGACGGTCAGCCCGGCGTCGGTGACGATGCCGCTGTCCCGCGGGATTCGGTGATGCGGCCGATCGTCGACGTCGCGCTGCCGGCCGAACCGATCGAGGCCGAGCCCGAACAGACCGCCGCCCCGGAGCCCGAGCCCGAGCCCGAACCGGAACCGGAACCGGAACCGGAACCGGAACCGGAGCCCGAGCCCGAACGGGAGATAGCGGAGATCGCGCCGACCGCGGGCCGGCTCAACCGGCTGCGCGGCCGGCTCTCGCGGTCCCAGAACGTCTTCGGGCAGTCGCTGCTCGGCCTGCTGGGCGCCGGCACCCTGGACGAGGACTCCTGGACCGACATCGAGGACACCCTGTTGATGGCCGATCTCGGTGCGGGCGCGTCCGCCGAGATCACGCAGCAACTTCGCGCCGAGGTTGCCGCGCACGGCGTGGCCAACGCCGCGGACGCCCGGGCACTGCTGCGCAGGGTGCTCATCGAGGCGGTCGGGACGACCGCGGACCGCTCGGTTCGAGCACTGCCGCACGACGGACGGCCGTCCGTCCTGCTTGTCGTCGGGGTCAACGGCACCGGCAAGACGACGACGACCGGCAAGCTGGCCCGGGTGCTGGTGGCCGATGGGCGCCACGTGGTGCTCGGCGCGGCCGACACCTTCCGCGCCGCGGCCGCCGATCAGCTGGCCACCTGGGCGGAACGAGCCGGAGCGGTGGTGGTCCGCGCCGAATCGGGTGCCGATCCCGCCTCGGTGGCCTTCGACGCGGTCAAACGGGGGATCGCCGACGGCGCCGACGCCGTGCTGGTCGACACCGCCGGCCGACTGCACACCAAGACCGGCCTGATGGATGAACTCGGCAAGGTGAAACGGGTCATCGAAAAGCAGGCGAAGGTGGACGAAATCCTGTTGGTGCTGGACGCCACGACAGGGCAGAACGGGCTGGTGCAGGCGACGGTGTTCGCCGAGGTGGTGGACGTCACCGGCATCGTGCTGACCAAGCTGGACGGAACCGCCAAGGGCGGCATCGTCATCGCCGTGCAGCGGGCACTGGACGTTCCGGTCAAGCTCGTCGGACTCGGCGAGGGTCCGGACGACCTGGCGCCGTTCGAGCCCGAGGCATTCGTGGACGCCCTGCTCGGCGACTGACCCCGGCCGGGCCAAGCGGGCCGAAAAGTTAGGCCAAAGGTGCAGGTCCGGATCACCCGTGCGGGGGCAACAAATGATCACGGTGGCTCTGAGTAATTGCATGTCACGTGTTGTCGACAAATAGGAAACCCGCCGGAAACACATTTGCGCCCGAGTTCACACCTGCGAAACAGGTCGGAGTGCCGGCCGAAACACTGGCAGGCGAACCTCGCAGTGTCACCGGGCCACGCCTGCGCCGAGGTTTACGGCTGGGCCTGATCACTTTTCCGACGAGCCTGGAGGCTTGATGGACATCAATGCAGGCGATACCGCGTGGATGCTGGCCAGCAGTGCGCTCGTGCTGCTCATGACCCCCGGACTCGCGTTCTTCTACGGTGGTCTGACCCGGGCCAAGAGCACGCTCAACATGATGATGATGTCGTTCGTCACGATCTGCATCATCAGCATCCTCTGGACCCTGTACGGGTTCAACGAGGCCTTCGGTGACGCGGGCTCCAATGGCCTGTGGGGCCACCTGAACTGGAACGGGATGACGGCGGCCGCGATGGCGACGTTCGGTACCGGTACCGACAAGATTCCGATGGTGGTCTTCGCGGCCTTCCAGTTGATGTTCGCGATCATCACCCCCGCGCTGATTTCAGGCTCGATCGCCGACCGGACGAAGTTCATGTCCTGGTCGATCTTCATCACGATCTGGGCCACGCTGGTGTACTTCCCGGTCGCGCACTGGGTGTTCGACTTCGGCACCGGCGCCCCCGACTTCGAAGGAGCCGGTTGGCTGGCCAAGTGGGGCGTCGAGGACTTCGCCGGTGGTACCGCCGTCCACATCAACGCGGGCGCGGCGGCGCTGGCCCTGTGTCTCGTCCTGGGCAAACGGATCGGATTCCGTAAGGACCCGATGCGGCCGCACAACGTGCCGTTCGTGCTGCTCGGCGCCGGACTGCTGTGGTTCGGGTGGTTCGGGTTCAACGCCGGTTCCGCGTTGACCGCCGGCAACCTGGCCGGCATCGCATTCATGAACACCCAGGTGGCCACGGCGGCCGCCATGGGCGCCTGGCTGGTGGTGGAGAAGCTCCGCGACGGCCGGCCCACCAGCGTCGGTGCGGCCTCGGGTGCGGTGGCCGGTCTCGTCGCGATCACCCCGGCCTGTGCGTTCCTCACCCCGCTCACCTCGATCCTGCTGGGCCTGATCGCCGGCGCGGTCTGTGCACTGGCGGTCGGGCTGAAGTACAAGCTCGGCTACGACGACTCGCTCGACGTGGTCGGCGTGCACCTGGTCGGCGGCATCATCGGCTGCCTCTACCTCGGCTTCTTCTCCACCGCGGAGATCAACTCTGGTGCGACCAACGGGTTGTTCTTCGGCGGCGGCGCCAGCCTGCTGGGCAAGCAGACCGTCGCGGCGTTGAGCGTGTTCACGTATTCCTTCGTCATCGCGTTCATCCTGGGCTGGGTGATCAACAAGACGATCGGGTTCCGGATCAGCGCAGAGGCGGAGGTCGACGGCATCGACCTGGCCGAACATTCCGAAACCGCCTACGAGTTCGACACCCAGTCGAGCGGCGGCGCCATTCCGTCCGGTCACCTGACCGGAGTACATGCGCGAGCTGAGGAGACCCAGTCATGAAGCTTGTCACCGCCGTTATCAAGCCGTTCAAGCTGGACGAGGTGCGGGCAGCGTTGCTGGCCTTCGGGGTGCAGGGCATGACGGTCTCGGAGTCCTCGGGTTACGGTCGCCAGCGCGGCCACACCGAGGTCTACCGCGGCGCGGAGTACACGGTGGAACTGCTGCCCAAGGTCCGTGTGGAGATCCTGGTGGACGACGAGGACGGCGACGACGTCGTCGACGTGATCGTCCGGTCCGCGCGCACCGGCAAGATCGGTGACGGCAAGGTCTGGTCAACGCCGGTCGAGACCGTGGTGCGGGTGCGCACCGGCGAGCGCGGTCAGGAAGCCCTGTAGGGGCCATGCCAACGACGCCTGGGGGGACGGCGGGCGGTTTCCCTGAACTACGCGCGCAGCTGCTGAGCCGGACCGGCCTGCACGGTCCGGCTCGGCGGCGCGCACTGTCCAGGCTGACCGACGGCTGGCTCGGCGAACTCGCGCAGGAAGCCGGGGTGAACGTCGGGGGTGTGGCGCTGGTGGCCGTCGGGGGGTACGGCCGAGGCGAACTTTCCCCGTTCTCGGACCTGGATCTGGTGCTGCTGCACTCGACCGAGACCCCGGCTTCCTATGCGGGAATGCTCGCCGAGCGGCTGTGGTACCCGATCTGGGACTCCAAGATCCGGCTGGATCACTCGGTCCGATCGGTCGGCGGTGCCCGGCAGATCGCCCGCACCGACCTGCCGGTCATGCTCGGCATGCTGGATCTGCGGCATATCGCCGGGGATCCGGAGCTGGCCCTGACCCTGCACCGGCGGGTGCTGGCCGACTGGCGTGCCGACGCCAAGAACAGGCTGCTCGCGCTGCGGGACAGCTGCCGCGAGCGGGCCGAGCGATCGGGGGAGTTGGCCTTTGCCACCACCCCCGACCTCAAGGAATCCCGCGGTGGGATGCGGGACCTCGTCGTGATGCGCGCGGTCGCCGCGTCCTGGGTGGCCGACTGCCCGCACCAGGGTCTGGAGGAGGCCCGCTCGGCCCTGCTGGACGTCCGTGACGCGGTGCAGACCCTCGCCGGCCGGGCGACCGACCGCTTGCAGGTGCAGGAGCAGGACGCGGTGGCCGAGATGCTCGGCCTGGACGACCGGGACCTGCTGCTGCGACACGTCTCGGCCATCGCCAGAACGGTGGACCACGCCAGCGACCTGACCTGGCACCGGGTGGATCGGGCGTTGAGCACCTCGCAGGGCACGATCACCGACATCGGCGGCCGGCTGGCCCGGCGGGCCGAACGCACTTCGCTGGCCGACGGGATCGTCGAACAGCAGGGCGAAGCGGTGCTGGCCAGGGGGGTGAACCCGGCCACCGATGGAACCCTGGTGTTGCGGGCGGCGGCGGCGGCGGCCCAGGCCGGCCTGCCGGTCTCCCCGGCCACGGTGCTGCGGCTGGCCAGGAACTGCCCGGCGATGCCGGAGCCCTGGCCACCGGCCGCGCTGAACGCCTTCCTCGCGCTGCTCGGCGCGGGCGAGCCGATGATCACCGCATGGGAGGACCTGGACCAGGCCGGCCTGGTTGCCACCCTGCTGCCGGGATGGGAGCGGCTGCGGTCGATGCCGCAGCGCGATCCGATCCATCTGTTCTCGGTGGACCGGCACCTGATGCAGACCGCGGTCAACGCCTCCGCCCTGGTGCGCAGGGTCTCCCGGCCCGACCTGCTGCTGCTCGCGGCGATCTTCCACGACATCGGCAAGGGTCTGGACGGGGATCACGCGAAGCTGGGTGCCGACCTGGTCGAGCCGTGGTTGCGGCGGATGGGCGTCCTGGGGCCCGACATCGTGACCATCTCGACGTTGATCCGGCATCATCTGCTGCTCGGCGACACCGCCTCCCGGCGCGATCCGGACGACCCGGCAACGGTGGCCTCGGTGGCGGAGGCGATCCCGGACATCGCCACCCTGGAGTTGTTGCACGCACTGAGCGAAGCCGACGCCCGGGCCGCCAGTCCGGCGGCCTGGTCCACCTGGAAGGCCGGGCAGATCGGCCATCTGGTGGCCAGGGTGCGCCGGGCGCTGACCGGCGAGCAGCCGCCGGGGGCGTCGGCGATCACCCAGGTCGAGCGGGAGCTGATCGACTCCGGCGGAGTGGGCATCGTCATCGAACAGATTCCCGGGGCGCTGCGGGTCACCATCGCGGCTCCCGATCGCCCCGGACTGCTCGCCGTGTCGGCGGCGGTCCTCACGCTGCATCGGCTGACGGTGCGCAGCGCGGCGGCCCGGACGATCGAGCTCACCGGTCTGCAGGTCTGGACGGTTGCCCCGCAGTTCGGCGATCCGCCCGCCGCCGACACCCTGCGGGCCGATCTGGTGCGGGCGCTGGACGGCGGGCTCGATGTCGCGGCCCGGCTGGCCAAGCGGGCGGCGCCCGCGAAGCGCGGGCCGAAGGTGCCGCCGAGCGTGTCGGTGATCGACGGCGCATCGCAACGCTCGACGGTCATCGAGGTCAGGGCGCACGACATGCCCGGGCTGCTCTACGCGGTGGCCTCGGCGTTGACCGCCCTGGGGGTGAGCGTCACCTCGGCGCGGGTCGACACGCTCGGCGCGGAGGCGGTCGACGTGTTCTACGTCAGCGCCGCCGACGGTTCTGCGTTGTCGCCGGCGCGCGGCCGGGAGATCGCCGCGGCGATCCGCGAAGCACTGGCCTGAGCGCAGGTCCGATAGCCTCGAAGCCGACGTCACCCCCCGACCTGTGAGGCGCACCAAGTGTTCGAAACCCTGAGCGACCGCCTGGCCACGGTCTTTTCCAACCTCCGCGGCAAGGGCCGGCTCTCCCCGCAGGACATCGACGCCACCTGCCGGGAGATCCGCATCGCCCTGCTGGAGGCCGATGTCGCCCTGCCGGTGGTGCGCACCTTCATTGCGCGGATCAAGGAACGGGCCACCGGCGCCGACGTCTCGGCCGCGCTGAACCCGGCGCAGCAGGTCATCAAGATCGTCGATGAGGAACTCGTCGCCATCCTCGGCGGCGAGACCCGGCGGCTCACGTTTGCCAAGACACCGCCGACGGTCATCCTGCTGGCCGGTCTGCAGGGTTCGGGTAAGACCACGCTGGCCGGCAAGCTGGCGCTCTGGCTCAAGGGTCAGGGGCACACTCCGTTGCTCGTCGCCTGCGACCTGCAGCGCCCGAACGCCGTCACCCAGCTGCAGGTGGTCGGCGGCCAGGCGGGCGTGCAGGTCTTCGCGCCGGAACCGGGCAACGGCGTCGGCGATCCGGTGGCGGTCGCCGGCGCCGGCCTGCAGCACGCCCAGGCGCGGCTGCACGACATCGTCATCGTCGACACCGCCGGTCGGCTGGGTGTTGACACCGAGATGATGCAGCAGGCCGCCGACATCCGGGACGCGGTCCATCCCGACGAGACCCTGTTCGTGGTCGATGCGATGATCGGCCAGGACGCGGTTGCCACCGCGGAGGCCTTCCGCGACGGCGTGGGTTTCAGCGGGGTGGTGCTGACCAAGCTGGACGGTGACGCCCGTGGCGGCGCCGCGCTGTCGGTCCGTCAGGTCACCGGCGTGCCGATCATGTTCGCCTCCACCGGCGAGAAACTGGCCGACTTCGACACCTTCCACCCGGATCGGATGGCGTCGCGGATCCTGGGCATGGGCGACATGCTCACCCTGATCGAGCAGGCCGAGAACGTCTTCGAGGCCGACCAGGCCGAGGAGATGGCGGCCAAACTCGCCGGCGACGACTTCACCCTCGACGACTTCCTGCAGCAGATGATGATGATCCGCAAGATGGGTCCGATCGGCGGGATCCTCGGCATGCTGCCCGGCGCGGGTCAGATGAAGGAGGCGCTGGCGAACGTCGACGATCGCGACATCGATCGCACCGCGGCGATCATCCAGTCGATGACGCCGGCCGAACGGCAGGACCCGAAGATCATCAACTCCTCCCGCCGGCAGCGCATCGCGCAGGGCTCCGGCTCGACGGTCGCGTCGGTCAACGCGCTGGTCGACCGGTTCTTCGAGGCCCGCAAGATGATGTCGTCGATGGCCGGACGGTTCGGCCTGCCCGGTGCGCGACCGGCCAACCGCAAGGCCGCCAAGGGTCGGACGGGCAAGGGCCGCAAGAAGGTCGTCGGACGCGGGCCCACCCCGCCGAAGGTCAAGGGCATGCCGGGCGGATTCCCGGCAATGGGGGGCATGCCGGGTCCGGCCACGAAGGGTGGCCAGCTGCCCGGTAACTTCGGCCTCGACCAGCTGCCTCCCGGCTTCGACCCGTCACAGCTCAAGTTCCCCAAGAAGTAGCGGTGACCGGCCTGCACGTCACCGGAACCGACGCCGGGACGATGGAACCGGTGGACCTGTGGGCGGTCGACGGCCGCTTCGTTCCGGGGCCGATCGGGGGGGCCGTCGAACTGGACGGTTGGGTGCTCCCGGGATTCGTGGACGCGCACTGCCACGTCGGGTACTCGCCCCACGGCGTCGCGACGCTCGACGAGGCCGAAGCGCAGGCCGTCACCGCGCTGCACACCGGTGCGCTGGCCCTGCGGGACTGCGGGTCGCCGTTGGACACCCGGGGGCTTGTCGACCGGGACGACCTGCCGGTGCTGATCCGCGCGGGCCGGCACATCGCCCGCACCGGCCGCTACGTCCGTGATCTGGGGATCGACCTGGACGACCCGGATGACCTGCCGGCCGAAGTCGCCCGGCAGCTCAGCTACGGCAGCGGCGGTTGGATCAAGATCGTCGGCGACTGGATCGACCGGTCGATCGGCGACCTGGCGCCGCTGTGGCCCGACGATGTGCTGGTCGAGGCGATCGGGGTTGCACACGCCGCCGGCGCCCGGGTCACCGCGCACGTCTTCGGCGAGGATGCCCTGCCCGGACTGCTGGCCGCGGGGATCGACTGCATCGAGCACGGCACCGGGCTGACCGACGAGACGATCCGGACGATGGCCGACGGCGGGGTGCATCTGGTCCCGACGTTGATCAACGTCGCCAACTTCCCGGCGTTCGCCGACGCCGCCCACCGGTTTCCCGCGTACGCCGCCCACATGCGTGACCTGCACGCTCGCAGTGAAGAGACCTACCGGCGGGCCTCCGCGGCCGGGGTCGCGATCCATGCGGGTACCGACTCTGGCGGCTTCATCGAGCACGGCCGGGTGGTCGACGAGGTCATCGCGCTCGGCGGCATCGTGGCCGGACGGCAGGCACTGGTGGCCGCGGGCCAGGAGGCCAGGCGCTGGCTCGGGCTGCCGGTGTACGAACTCGGGTCGAGCGCCGACCTGCTGGTCTACCCCGGCGATCCGACATCCGATTGGGGGCTGCTGCGCCATCCGACCGCGGTGGTCCGGCACGGCCGGCTGGTGCGCGGGACGGACGCGGTCCGGCTGTTGTTCGTCTGAGGTTCCGGTTCAGGTTCGATCAAGGTTCGTGGGAGGGTGCCGCGTCTGGCAGAATGAACCGGTCACGGCCATCACCCGGCCCCTCTCTCCGGGTGCGGCCGCCATTGGCGCGTCGCGAGTTCGGTGCCCCACCCGAACGTTGCGAGCGCACACCCAGAACCGCAAGGAGAAGTCCACCACCGTGGCTGTCAAGATCAAGCTCGCCCGCTTCGGGAAGATCCGCGAGCCGTTCTACCGCGTCGTGATCGCCGACGCCCGCACCCGCCGTAGCGGCCGGGCGATCGAGAACATCGGCAAGTACCACCCGAAGGCCGACCCGAGCGTCATCGAGATCAACTCCGAGCGGGTCCAGTACTGGCTCGGCGTCGGGGCACAGCCGACCGAGACCGTGCTGTCGCTGCTCAAGGTGACCGGCGACTGGCAGAAGTTCAAGGGCCTGCCCGGCGCCGAGGGCACGCTGCGTGGCCAGCCGGAGAGGGCCGACAGGCGGGCGCTGTACGAGGCCGCGCTGGCCTCGGTCGGTGGCGACGACGGCCCGTCGGCGACCACGCCAAGGAAGCGGGCCGGCGCGCCGGCGACCGTCCCGGCGCCGGTCGCTACGGTCGCGCCCGACGAGGCGCCGGTCGCTACGGTCGCGCCCGACGAGGCGCCGGCCGCAGACTCGGCTCCCGCCTCGTGAGTGTGCTCGAGGACGCCCTGGAACATCTGGTCCGGGGCATCGTCGATCACGATGACGAGGTCAGTGTCGAGATGACGACCGGCCGGCGCGGGCGCACTCTCCAGATCAGGGTGCATCCGGACGACCTGGGCAAGGTCATCGGCCGGGGCGGCCGCACCGCGACCGCGCTGCGCACGGTGATGGGCGCCGTCGGCGGCCGGGGCATCCGCGTCGACGTCGTCGACACCGACCGCTGAGGCCCGACATCAGCGGGGCGCAGGTGACCCTCGGCCGGATCGGCCGGCCACACGGGGTGCGCGGCGAGGTGACCATCCAGCCGACCACCGATGAACCCGACGCCCGCTTCGTTCTCGGATCGCAGATCACCACCGACCCGGTCGGCCGTGGTCCGTTGACGATCGCTGGGGTGCGCTGGTCCGGGCGCCTGCTGGTGCTGGCCTTCGAGGGCTTCGCCGACCGGGACGCCGCGGAAACATTGCGCGGCATCGCGCTGACCGTGGACGCCGCGTCGTTGCCGACGCCGTCCGATCCGGACGAGTTCTACGATCACCAGCTGATCGGGCTGGCGGTGCACGACGCTGCGGGCGCGGTCCTTGGCGAGGTGGTCGAGGTGCTGCACCCGCCGGCGTCACCGGTGCTGACCGTCAAGCGACCGGACGGTTCGCAGGAGCTGGTGCCGTTCGTCTCCGCGATCGTCCCGGTCGTCGACCTGGACGCCGGGCACCTCGTGGTCGACCCGCCTGATGGGATGTTCGGCTGATGCTGATCAGCGTCATCAGCGTCTTCCCCGGGTACCTCGATCCGCTGCGGGATTCGCTGCTGGGCCGGGCGATCGCCGACGGCGTCGTCCGGCTCGCCGTGCACGATCTGCGCGAGTGGACGACCGACCGGCACCGGACGGTGGACGACGCGCCCTACGGCGGCGGCCCGGGGATGGTGATGAAACCGGACGTGTGGGGTCGCGCGCTGGACGCGGTGTGCGGGCCGGATCGTCCCGATGGCGACGAGGCCCCGACGCTGATCGTGCCCACCCCGGCCGGCCGCCGGTTTGACCAGGCGACGGCCGAGCAGCTGGCCGATCGTGGCCGGCTGGTCTTCGCCTGCGGCCGGTACGAGGGCATCGACCAACGGGTGATCACCGACGCGGCCACCCGGATGCCGGTGCGGGAACTGTCCATCGGCGACTACGTGCTGGCCGGTGGCGAGGTCGCGGCGATGGTGATGATCGAGGCGATCACCCGGCTGATTCCCGGCGTGCTCGGCAATCCGGCATCGGCCGGGGCGGATTCGTTCTCCGGTGCGCTGACCGGACTGCTCGAGGCCCCGTCGTACACCAGGCCGCCGGTGTACCGCGGGATCGGTGTACCGGAGGTGCTCACCAGCGGTGATCACGCTGCCGTCGCCCGCTACCGCCACGCGGAGTCGCTGCGCAGGACCGCGGCGAACCGGCCCGACCTGCTGGACGTCAAGCCGTCCGGTTGACCAGGCGCGCGACTGCGAAGCCGGCGGCAGCCGACAGCACCAGAAGCACCAGCAGCGACAATTGATTGACCGCATCCGATGGCGACCAGTCCACCCGCAGCAACAGCGCCACCGCAGCCGCGAGACCCAGCACATACAACCTCCGGCGCATCGGCACCTCCCGCACGGTTTTCCGATCTTGCGGGGCATCTGGCAGACTGGACCGGTTGCCGTCACGGCGGCCGTTCGGGCGCGCGCAGGCGCCCCCCTGAACATACTGATGAGGATGACGAAAATGAACACCCTGGACGCCCTGGACGCCGCCTCGCTGCGGACCGACATCCCGGACTTCCGGCCCGGCGACACGGTCAAGGTGCACGTCAAGGTCATCGAGGGCTCGCGCGCGCGGATCCAGGTCTTCGCCGGGCACGTCATCCGCCGCCAGGGTGGCGGCATCCGCGAGACCTTCACCGTCCGCAAGATCAGCTTCGGGGTCGGCGTCGAGCGCACCTTCCCGGTGCATTCCCCGAACCTGGACCGCATCGAGCTGGTCACCCGTGGTGACGTTCGCCGGGCCAAGCTCTACTACCTGCGCGATCTGCGCGGCAAGGCCGCCAAGATCAAGGAAAAGCGCACCGGTCGCTGATGGGTTCGATGACCCGGCTGAGTGTGTCGGCTCACGGGTCCTTGACCGCCGAGCCGTAGCCTGACCGTGATGAGCGAGAACGACCCGGACCCGGCCGAGCCTGCGCGGCCCCGTCGCTTGGTGGATGGTGACGACCTCGAGGCCGACCTCGACGACGATCCGCCGCGTCAGCAGCCCGTTCCGGGTGCTGCGGCGGTGGCCGGACCGGCGGAGCCTGTCGCCGCTGCCGCGCCGCCCATCGCGGTCAAGAAACGCCGGCCCTTCTGGGTCGAGCTGCCCATCCTGATCCTGATCGCGTTCGGCCTGACGTTCCTCATCCAGACCTTCATCGCGAAGGTCTACTACGTGCCGTCCGGCTCGATGGAGCAAACCCTGCACGGCGCGACGTCGGGCGGCGACCGCATCCTGGCCAACAAGATCGTCTACGACTTCCGCGACCCGGCGCCCGGCGACGTGGTGGTGTTCGCCGGGCCGTCGACCTGGGTGCCGGAGACCCGGATCGTCGCGCCCAGCACCTGGTTCGGATCGGCGCTGCAGGCGATCGGGTCGGTGGTCGGCATCGCACCACCGGACGAGAAGGACTACGTCAAACGGGTGATCGCGGTCGGCGGGCAGACCGTCGCCTGTTGTGACGCCAAGGGCGCGGTGACCGTCGACGGACGGTCCCTGGTCGAGCCCTATATCTATGAACCGATCGAGTTCGTCCCCGGCGAGTTGGACTGCAAGAGCACCCCGATGTCGCGGCGCTGCTTCGGGCCGGTGACCATTCCCGACGGCCAGTTGTGGGTGATGGGTGATCATCGATCCGACTCCGCCGACTCGTCCTACCAATGCCAGGGTTTCGCCGCGGGCAGCGGCGCCCAGTGTCAGGGCCCGATTCCGGTCGACAACGTCATCGGCAAGGCGGTCGCCATCGTGATGCCACCGTCGAGGTGGGGAACGATCGGCAACCCGGTGATCGATCCCGGCAACCAGGCGCTGTCCGCGACCGCCACGACGGACGGCCCGTCCAAGGGGCCGCGGTGAGAACCGCCGGCCGGGTGCTCAAGGTCGCGGTTCCATCGCCGGCCGGGCACCGCCCCCACCTGCGGGTGGAGAAGGAGTTGCTGCGGACCGGGACCGGCCGGCTGGCGGCGATGGACGAGGTGGGCCGCGGCGCCCTCGCCGGCCCGGTGACGGTCGGCGTGGTCGTCGTCACGGCCATCATCGGGCGCGTCCCGCCGGGCCTGCGGGACTCCAAACTGCTGGCCCCGGC
>Ga0302299_10001530_pt1 | contig 13906 bp, 10 predicted proteins | sample III_Fen_N3_4_FD_198795 | JGI IMG/M metagenome (GOLD analysis project Ga0302299, IMG submission 198795) | Peat permafrost microbial communities from Stordalen Mire near Abisko, Sweden - III_Fen_N3_4 | ecosystem: Environmental > Terrestrial > Soil > Wetlands > Permafrost | place: Sweden: Abisko... | reverse complement strand
CCGAGACGGACGCCTCGACGGACGCGGTGGGGGCCTCGGAGGCCGGGACGGACCCGGCGACGGAGGGGGGTGGGTTGGTCGCCGCGGTGGACGGGGCCGGGGTGGCGGACGAGCCGCACCCGGCGACGACGAGGACGGCAGCGGCCGCCAGGGACAGGGTCGATCGCCAGCGGTTCACCGCAACTCCTCCTCCAGCGACATCGGCCGCGTCCGGCCGGGCCTGTGCAGACTCTGTATATAGAGTATCGGGGGCAGCCAAGGATGCGCGCGGGTCGTTCGCGCGTCAAGGCGGCGCGTCACCGGGTGAGCGTCACCTTGGACAGGTTGCGCGGGGCCTCCGGGTCCAGGCCGCGGGCCCGGGCGAGGTGCCAGGCGTAGAGCTGGGCCGGGATGATCGCGGTCAGCGGCGCCAGCCACTCCGGGACGCCCGCCGGGAGCGGGACGCCCTCCCCGATCGCCAGCGCAGTAGGGTCGTCGGAGAGGACCAGCAGGCGGGCCCGGCCTTCGCGCAGGCGCCCCAGCAGCTCGATCATCCCCGGCAGCGCCGGCCCGCTGGTGGCGACCGCGAGGACGGGGAACCCGGGCTGGACCAGCGCGATGGGCCCGTGCTGGAAGTCCGCGCCGGAGTACGGGTCCGCCAGGACGTAGGCGAGCTCCTTGATCTTCAGGGCCCACTCGCGCGCCGTGGCGTACTGGAAGCCGCGCGCGAGCACGATGCATCGGTCGTCACCCGAGCGCGTCGCGGCGATCGCCTCCACCTGCGCCTCGACGTCGAGCGCCGCGCGGAGGGCGTCCGGGAGGGCCCGCAGCTCGGCCTCGGAGTCCGCGTCGCCCCTGAGCGCGCCCGACAGCATCGCGATGAGCATGACCGAGGCGAGGTACGTCTTCGTCGCGGCCACGCCCCGCTCGGCGCCGGCGTGGAGCGGCACGACGTGCTCCACCGCCTGCGCGAGGCTCGAGGCCGGGTCGTTGGTGATGCCCACGGTCAGCGCGCCCTGGCGGCGGGCGTCGGCGAGCACCGCGACGACGTCCGGCGAGCGGCCGGACTGCGAGATCCCCAGGACCAGCGCGTTGCCCAGGCGCGGGGTCTGGCCGTAGAGCGAGGCGAGCGACGGGGCGGCGAGCGCCACCGGCAGGCCGTTGCGGGCGCCGAGGACGTACTGCGCATAGATGGCGGCGTGGTCCGAGGTGCCGCGGGCGGCGATGACGACGAGGTCGATGCCGCGCTGGCGGACGGCCCGCGCGACGGCGGCGATGGGGCCGGCGGCGCTGTCGAGCAGACGCTCGGCGATCTGCGGCCCCTCGCCGAGCTCGGTTCGGGTGCTCATGGGCGGTCCTCCAGGGGGACGTTCGTGGCGGGGGTGGCCGGCGTGGCGGGCGGCAGGGCGGCGACCGCGATCCGGGTGCCCTCGAAGCGGTCCCAGAGGGCGTCCCAGGCCGGGGTGGCGGCGGGGTCCGGCGAGACGCCCTCCGCCAGCGACGGGAGTGGCGGCCGCACGGCGCCAGTGGCCTCGAAGGCGAGCGCGGCGGCGCCCCACGCGGACGCGGGATGGTCGGGGTCGGCGGCCCATCGGACGCGGCGGCCCGTGGCGTCGGCGAGGGCACGCGTGACCAGGAGCGTTCGAACGGACGGGCCGCTCATGACGATGTCGCCGCGCCCGCCGCCCAGCGCCTCCAGCACCGCCGCGCACCTGCGGCTCTCGAGCGTGATCCCGTCCAGGAGCGCGCGGGCGACGTGCGGTCCCCCGTGGGCGAGCGTCGCACCGGAGAGCGTCCCCCGCAGGTCCGGGTTCCACAGCGCGCCCTGCTCGCCCGGCCCCACGTACGGCAGGAACAGCATCCCGTCGGCCCCGACGGGCACGTCCTCGGCCAGCCGCCACACCCCGGCCTCGTCGCCCGGCGGCACGTTCAGCAGGTCGGCCAGCCAGCGGACCGCGCTGCCCGTCGCAACCAGGTCCATCTCCAGGCCGTACGCCCCTTCGCGGTCGAGCGGCGTGACAAGGTACCGGTGGGCCGCGTCGGTGATGGGCGAGGAGGCAACGCCCAGGATCACGGTGCTCGTCCCGGCGACATAGGCCACGCGGCCCGGCTCGGTCACGCCGAGGCCGCGTGCCGCCAGGACGGAGTCGGCCGCGCCGAGGACCACGGGGATCCTCGCCGGCAGCCCGAGCGACGCGGCGGCGTGCGCCGCCAGCACGGCCGCGTGCGACGACGGCAGGATCGCCGGCAGCCGCGGCGTCCGCGCCGGCACCTTTCCGCCGCCTCGGCCGAACGCGGCGCCCACGATCCCCTCGTCCCAGGCGTGCGTGTCCAGGTCGTAGCAGCCGAAGCCGGTCGCGGTGCTCGGGTCCGTCGCCGTCGTGCCGGTGAGCCACCCGAACAGCCAGTCCTTCGCGCCCGCCAGCATCGCACCGGCCGCCCGCGGGTCGCCGGCCTCGCGGAGCCACATCGCCATCGGCAGCAGGTAGCGCCCGTCCACCCACTGGCCGGTCCGCGCGTACAGTCCGTCCGCCCCCACGGCGTCGCGTAGCCGGGTGCCCTGCGCCTCGGCCCGGTTGTCCTCCCAGGTGATGGCCGCGCCCACGGGCTCGCCGGCGTCGTCCGTCACGACGAGCGTGGGGAGCATCGCGGAGAGCCCGATCCCGGCCCAGCCGGAGGGATCCACCGCCGCCGCCAGCGATTCCATGACGGAGCGCAGGGCCGCCAGCCAGTCCGCGGGGTCCTGCTCGGCCCGCCCGGGGAGCGGCCGCGCCGTGGGATAGGCCGCGCCGGTGCGGGCGACGATCGTCCCGTCCGGCCGGATCGCGACGCCCTTGAGGCTCGACGTCCCGAGGTCCAGGCCGACGGCTACCGGGCCCAGCGACACGCCGGCCTGCGAAGTCTGGGACGGAGTATCATGCACCCATCATACTCCTTATACAGAGTCTGCAAACACAAGCGAGGCGAGGCCATGACTGCTCCGGAGGGTGCGGCGCCCACGAATCCGAACTCGGCGCGGCTGTTCGAGCGCGCCTCGCGCGCCCTCCCGGGCGGCGTCGGCAGCAGCGCCCGCAGCGTCCGCGCCGGCTGGGTCCCGTACCCGCCGTTCATCGAGTCCGGCCTCGGGTCGCGCATCCGCGACGTGGACGGCCATGAGTACATCGACTACCTCCTCGGCCTCGGGCCCATGCTCCTCGGCCATCGCAACCCGGAGGTCACCGCGGCGGTCGTCAAGGCGATCACCGAGCGCGGGACCGTCTTCGGGCTCCCGTACGACATGGAGGCGATCGCCGCCGAGAAGGTGATCGACGCGGTCCCGTCCGTGGAGATGATCCGCTTCGCGAACAGCGGCTCGGAGGCCGTGGGCACCGCGGTGCGCCTCGCCCGCGCCGCCACCGGGCGGCCGCTGATCCTGCGCTTCGAGGGCATGTACCACGGCTGGTTCGACACGGTGTACTGGTCGAACCACCCCAAGCTGGAGCTGGCCGGCCCGGACGACGCCCCGGTCGCGGTGCCCGCCGGAGCCGGCATGGCGCCCGGCGTCGGGGACTCGCTGGTCATCCTGCAGTGGAACGACGCGGCGGCCCTCGAGAAGGTCATGACCGAGCGCGGCCACGAGATCGCGGGGATCCTCACGGAGCCGATGATGCTCAACACCGGGTGCATCATGCCGGTGCCCGGCTACCTCGAGAAGATGCGCGAGCTGGCGACGAAGCACGGCACGGTCCTCATCTTCGACGAGGTCATCACGGGCTTCCGGCTCGCCCGCGGCGGCGGCCAGGAGCGCTTCGGCGTCACGCCGGACCTCACCACCATGGCCAAGGGCATCGCGGGCGGCTTCCCGGTCGCGGCCATCGGCGGCAGGCGCGAGCTGATGCAGCTGATCGCCGACGGCCGCTATTCGCACTCCGGCACCTACAACGCGAACGTGATGGCGATGGCCGCCGTCTCCGCGACGATGGACATTCTCGCCCGCCCGGGCACGTACGAGGGGCTCAACGCCCGTGGCGCCCGGCTGCTGGACGGCTTCCGCGAGGTGGCGGAGCGCCACGGCGTGGAGCACGAGGTCCAGGGCATCGGGCCCGTGGGCCAGATCTGGTTCACGGACGCGCCGATCCGCACCTACCGCGACGCGGCCCGCCACGCCAGGCCGGACGTGTTCACGGCCTGGTGGCGCGAGATGATGGCGCGCGGCGTCCTCTTCCACCCGTCCCAGGACGAGAACCTGTTCGTGTCCACGGCCCACACGGACGACGACATCGCCCGCACGCTCGAGGCCGCCGACGGCGCGATGGGCGCGCTGGTCGCCGCCGGGGTGAAGTAGGCTCCGCGACACCATGGCAAGGATCGCTCACGGCGACGCGTCCGGGCCCGCGGCCACCACCGGCCCGGCGCCCGTGTCCGTGGTCGCGCGCGGTCCGGGCCGGCCGCAGCTGCGCTACGAGCGCACGATCGAGATGGTCGATGCGCTGATCACGGAGCGCGGCCTGCGGCCCGGGGACCTGCTGCCACCCGGCCACGAGATCGCCCGTCTCGCCGGCGTGAGCCTCATCTCCGTGCGGCGCGCCCTCGACGAGCTGGAGCGGGCCGGGCGCGTCGTGCGCCACCAGGGCGTGGGAACGTTCGTCGGCGAGCCACGAATCGTGGCCGAGCCCAGCCGCGTGGGCGACCTGCTGGCGACGCTCGGTGGCGGCCGCGACGGCGAGGATGTCGCGACGACGCTGCTGAGCCTGGATCGCGGCCTGCCGGACCCGGCGATCCGGCGGGCGCTGGACCTCGCGGACGGCGACGTGGTATGGCACATCGTCCGGCTGCGGCGGATCGGCGGGCGCGCGCGGGTGCTGGAGCGCTCGGCGATGCCCGTGCGCGTGGTGCCGGAAGTGGATGAGGCGATGCTCCGGGCCGGCGGCTCGCTGTACGCCTTCCTGCGCGACCGGTACGGCCTCGCGGCCTCGCACGAGGAGCAGTACCTCCACGTCGGGACGCCCACCACGGACGAGCGGCGGCTCCTGGAGCTCCACGGCCACCAGCCCGTCGTCCGTCTCCGCGGCGCCAGCGTCACCGCGGACGGCACGCCGTTCGACTGCTTCGAGCAGGTGTACCCAGCCTCGGACTTCGTGTTCTACATCTCCGGCCGGTCCGCGGGCGAGCTCCTGGCCGCCAGCGAGCTCATGTCGTGGGGCGTGTCCGCCATCCCCGGGGGGCGCCCAACGGCATAGGCTCCCGCGGGTCGTCGCGCGGCCGGCGCGGACGTCCGGTCAGGCCGAACCGGGCCGCCGGCCCTCGTCCGGGAAGGCGACCGGCAGGACCACGCGGATCGAGGTCCCCCGGCCCGGCTCGGAGTCCACATCGACCAGGCCGCGGGCGCGGCTCACGATCATCCGGACGCTCGGCAGGCCAAGGCCCGATCCGGAGATGGACTCGCCGCCCTGCACCTTGGTCGTGAAGAAGGGCTCGAACATGCGCTCCTTCGTGGCCGCATCCATCCCGCCGCCCGTGTCCCGGACCTCCAGGATCACCATGTCGGTGCTTCGCCGGGCGCGGCCGGAAGGATCGGCCGGGGTCGCGCGGATCCTGATGATCCCGCCGGCGGTCATCGCATCCCGCGCGTTCGCGACCAGGTTCATCAGCACCTGGGTGAGCGCGGCCGGCGCGAGGGCCACCGCGGGGAGCGCCGGGGCGACGTCGATCTCGATCCGGCAGCGCGGATACGCGACCTTCTCGAGCAGCGGCAGCGACTCGCCGAGATGCGCGCCAAGGTCGGTGGCGGCGGCGTGGTCGATGCCCGGCCGGGCGAAGGCCAGCATCGAGGAGATGGCCGCATCCGCGTGGTCGACGGTCGACAGGATCCCCCGCAGCTCCTCGTCCTCGGCGGCGGCGCCCGCGCCGTCCGTCGCCAGCAGCCGCGCGAAGCCGCCGATCGCTGTCAGGTAGTTCCGGAAGTCGTGGGCCATGATGCCCGTGACCTCGCCGAGCATCCCCAGCTTCTGGGCCTGGAGGAGGTGTGATTCGAGCTCCCGCTGCGCGTCGAGGTCCTGGATGTGCAGCACTGCGCCCGGGCCGTCGGGCAGCTCCACGGAGGCCCAGCGGACGTCGGCCCGGAAGGTCGTTCCGTCCGCGCGGACGCCGTCGACGGACGCCTGCCCGCCGAGGTCCGCGGTGCGCCGGCGACGGGGCCGGGGCTCGGCGACCGCCCAGGGCAACTTCGGGATCAGCGAGGCCGATGGCGCTCCGGCGAGCTCCTGCGGAGGTCGGCCGAACATCCCTGCGGCGGCGACGTTCGCGTGCCGGATGCGGCCGTCCGGATCGACCACCAGCGTCGCGAAGGGCGCGCTGTCGGCAAGGCGATCCACGAACGCCGTCGAGCGGTCGAGCCGGTCTCGCAACGCGCAGAGACGCAGCGCGATGCAGAGCCGGTCGCCGATCTCGCGCGCCACGAGCAGCGCCTCGGCGTCGAAGGCGCCCGGCGCCCGCGCGTCCATGGTGACCGCGCCGATCGGCCCGATGGCGTCCACGAGCGGAATGACGCACCAGGATCGGACTCCACGGCGGGCGAGCCGGCCCGGTCGGGGAGCGAGGGCCTCGAGGCGCGCCAGGTCGGGAACGTGGATCAGATCCGGGAGGGCGAGGGCCTCGAGCACGTCGGCCGAGGCGTCGAGCGCCACGTCGGATGGGCGGCCCGTTTGGCGAGCGCCCCTCGACGACACCCTGCGCCCGCGGCCGAGGGAGAGGTCACCGATCCAGACAGCGATGTGATCCGCCGGCAGCAGCCCGTGGATGCCCACGACCGCCAGGTCCGCGAGCTCCTCGGGCGTCGACGTGACGAGCGTCGCCCGATCCAGTGCGCGCAGGGCGTCGAGCCGCCGCTCCGCGGTCACGCGCCCGGCGCCCGGCTGCGAGACGGAGCCCGCCAACCTGGACCCAGCCCTGCCCGCGCGACCGGCACCCGCGCCCGCCCGACGTCCCCGCCGGATCCCGTCGGCAAGTCCAGCTGCCACGTGGCTCATGCCACCCCGCGTGCTCCCAGGAGTCCCTTGCGTCGGTGACGTCGGTCGACGGCCCCAGCCCGGGATGGGCGCCAGAGTACACAATTAGTTGACCGATCGCAACGACGACGCCGGGCGCGGGGTGTCTCGCGAGGACGGTCGCTGCTTCCGATGCCGCACCTGGCCGCATGCGTGGGCGGGGTGCGGCACGTGGAGCCGCGGGCCGACGCGATTCGGGTGCCAGGTGGCGCCTCGAGTGTCGTGCTGCGGCGTGCCAGGCAGCAGCACGACCGCTGGACGCGGAATGTCGTGCGTGTGGCGCCGCAGCCGGCAGTCGCGCGGGCCTACGCGATTGCGATCACGCGACCCTCAAGGTCGCTCGCGCGCGCCGCGTCCAGGACCTCGATCGTCCGGATCGCTTCCTCGGCGGGGACAGGGAAGGGCGCCTCGCCGCGGAGCGCCGCCGCGAACTGCGCGTAGTAGTCCTGGTAGCCGCCGCGCTCCGACGGGATCCGCCGGCGACCCGTGGCGACGCTGATCTCGCCCCAGGCGGACTCGGGCTCGTAGCCCCACGCGGCGCCCTCGACCAGCGGCCGGCGTCCGGCGAAGATCGCGGCCGTCTGGGCGTCGGTGGCATGCGAGATGTACGAGCCGTCGGCCCCGTAGGCGCGCAGCTCCTTCTCGACGCTGCGGCTGAGCTTCGTGGCGCTCACGATCGAGCGGACGCCCGACGCGTGCTCGAGCGCGATCGCGTAGCCGATGTCGACGCGGCCGCCGGGCAGCTCCACCCAGTCGAGCTTCGCGAAGACCGACCGGACGGGGCCGAGCAGCCATAGGAGCTGGTCCACCTGGTGGGCGCCGAGGTCGCGCAGCAGGCCGCCGTGGGGACCGAGGAGGAGGCCGCCCGGCTCGTCGAGGTCGAAGCGGCTCTCCACCCGCCGGAGCCCGCCCAGCTCGCCACTCGCCACCACCTTCGCCAGCGTGCGGATGTCGGGATCCCAGCGCCGGTTCTGGTAGGCGTTGAGCGCGACCCCCTTCGCCCGGGCGGCGTCGGCGAGCTCGCGGGCATCGGCGGCCGTGGACGCGAACGGCTTGTCCGCGATCACGTGAACGCCAGCGGCGACCGCGGTCAGGACCAGCTCGCGGCGCGTCGCCGGCGGCGTGGTGATCGTGACGGCGTCGACGCCGGCGGCGATCAGGTCCTCGATCGAATCGAACGCCGGGACGCCCGGGTAGTCCACGGCGGCCTGGGCTCGCCGGCCCGGGTCCCGGACCACGATGCCGGCCAGCTCCACGCCTTCCGCCGCCACGATGTATGGGGCGTGGAAGTGGCGTCCCCCGTTCCCGTAGCCCACGAGTCCCAGTCGCACGCGTGTCTCCCTTTCGGCGCACCAAGCTCCTCAGCGCGACTCCACCCGCCGTGGCCGAGTCGCCTTGCCCGGGCCGCTCCGGCCCCCGGGCGGTACCGATGCCCTGAGAGTGCCCGCCCGATCGCCCCTGGGTCAAGCGAGTCGCGTGCACGTCCGGCTGGTCGGCTGAGCGACGCTGCGGTTCACCGCGCCTGGCGTTCCGCCTGCGCGTTGAGGTCCACTGAGCTTGCCGGGCCGTCCCGGATCGAAGGCAGGCGGCGCCCCGCCGGTCGAGCGGGTCAGGCCGCGGGCTTCGCCGCGGTGCCCGCCGCGACCTCGGCCTCCACCTCGCCCATCCGGGCCGCCACCACGCTCCGCTGGACCTTGCGCGTGTGGGTGCGCGGGAAGTCGGGCTCCGGGAACGCGGCCTGCCGGACGACGCGCTGGTGCGGCGCCAGCTTCCGGTTCGCGGCCTTGACCGCCGCCGTCACCGCGGCGCCCTCGTCCGGCAACGGGTCCGGGAATGCCGCGCCGGCCCGGTAGGCCATCGCGATCCTGCCCTCGCCGGCGTCGTAGACCACCGGCTCCACGAACCCCTCGGCGACGAGCGCCGCCTCGACGTCCTCGGGATGGACGTTCATCCCGTTGGGCAGCGGGATCAGCGACCGGGTGCGCCCCACCAGGCGCAGGTTGCCCGCCGCGTCGACCTCGCCGTAGTCACCGGTCCGGTACCAGCCGTCCGCGGTGAACGCGGCGGCGGTGGACACGGGATCCTGCCAGTAGCCGGTGAACACCGACGGCCCGCTGACCACGACCTCGCCATCCGGCTCCACCCGCAGCTGCATCGGCGGCGTGCACCAGCCCACGCGGTCCACCGGCGCCCGGCCGAGGAAGTTCGCGGAGACGAGGCCCGCCTCCGTGGACCCGTAGCCCTGCACCACCGCCACACCGAGCGCCTCCCAGCTGCGCTGCAGTGCCGGTGACAGGTGCGCCGCGGAGCACAGGACCAGGCGCAGCTCCCCGCCCAGCGCGGCGTGGACCTTGCGGAACAGGCGCCGGCGCGCGGCCACGGGCAGGTACGGCGCGATGCGCAGCGCCCGGCGGAAGGTCTTCCCGCTGCCGCTGCGGTCGGCCTCGCGCCGGATCGCGCCGAGCAGCAGCTCCAGCACCTGCGGCACCACGACCAGCGCCGTCGCGCGATGGCCGCGGATGGACGCGGCGATCACGTCCGGGCGGAGCGTGGTGATGTACTCCGTCTCGGCGCGCGCGGCGACCGCGTAGATCAGCCCGGCGACCTGCTCCATGATGTGCGACAGGGGCAGGATCGAGACGAACCGGTTGCCGCCCGCGGGGATCGACGCGAGGCAGCGGATCGTCGACGCCAGCAGCATCGTCTGGGTGACCGTCACCCCCTTGGGGTTCCCGGTGGAGCCCGAGGTGCACAGGATCTCGATCGGCTGGCCGGGGTCCGAGGGCGCACGGGCGGAGAGGGCCGCCAGAGCCTCGGGCGGCGGCGCATCCACGAGGTCGTCGAGGTCGATGACGGGCAGCGGCGCGAGCCGCGGGATGGTCACCGGCTCCAGCGTGCTGCCGCTGCCGAGAAGGATCGCGGACGGCTCCGTGAGCGCGGAGATGCGGTCGATCGTATCCGCGGTCATCCGGGTGTCGAGCGGGACCAGCACGACATCGGCGCGCCCCGCGGCGAACAGCGCGGCCGCGAAGCCGGGGCCGGGCGCGCCCTGGACCAGGACACGGGCGCGGGGCTCGATGGCCGCCGCGAGCCGGGCGGATGCGTTGGCGACGGCCTTGCCGAACTCCGCCATCGTCATCGAGACCTCGCGTGCGCTCGACGTGCGAACCCCCAGGAACGGCGCCGGACCGGAGGTCGCGACGGCCTCGTCCAGCAGCTCGGTCAGGGTGCGCGGCAGCGTGACGGCTGCGGGCAGGGCGGGCACGGCGCGGGCCTTTCGGACGTGGCCCGCCGGGTGTGCCGGGCGGGCGCGGGTCCCGGGCGCGTTGTCTGCCCGGGGCGGCGAGCATACCCCGGCACGCGGCGGGCGACCACGGAGTTGCGGTCCTTCAGCCGCCCCCGCTTCCCGTCGGGTGGCACTTCGCGCAGGTGGTCAACGAGTAGCCCGACACCTGGCTGTGCCTGTCGGCCATGGAGGCCGCGGAGTGGCAGCTGGTGCAGGAGTAGCTCAGCCACGATGACGGGTGGCACTTCGCACACAGACCGCCGGCGCCGCCGTGGCTCATGGGGAACGGATGGGGCCCGTTGAAGGAGGCTGGCTGCCACGCCTTGGTCGTGTGGCAGGCGGAACAGCTGCCGGAGAACGCGCTGCCGTGCGACGCGGGCTTCTGGTGGCAGGCGGCACAAATGGTCGGGGCGTTCTGGAACACCGGGCTCGTGTGGCACTTCCGGCAGGTCACGCCCAGGTGGGCGCCGGTCAGCTTGAACCGTGTCTGGCTGTGGTTGAAGGTGACGTCGGCCCAGGTCGTCGCCCGGTGGCATGAGGCGCAGTTCGTCCCGTACGCCCCCTTGTGCTTGTCCTTGTTGGCATGGCACGCGTAGCACGTGGACGGCGTGCCCTTGAACAGGCCGCCCGGGTGGCAGGCCGAGCAGGCGGGCGTGGCGTGGGCACCGGTCAGCTTGAACGCCGTCGTGTTGTGGTCGAACGTGGCGCCCGTCCAGCTCGCGGTCGTGTGGCACGCCGCGCAGTTCGTCCCGAACGACCCGTTGTGCCTGTCATTTGCGGCGTGGCACGCGATGCAGGTGGTCGGGGTGCCCTTGTATTGGCCGCCCTTGTGGCAGGCGGTGCAGGCGACGGTGACGTGGGCGCCGGTCAGCTTGAACGCCGCGGTGCTGTGGTCGAAGGTCCAGTCCGACCAGGCAGTGGTCCGGTGGCACGCCGCGCAGTTCGTCCCGTAGGCCCCGTTGTGCTTGTCCTTGGCGGCGTGGCACCCGATGCATGTCGCGGGCGTGCCCTTGTACTTGCCGCCCGTGTGGCAAGCCGCGCATGCGGTCGTGGTGTGGCTGCCGGTCAGCGCGAACGCCGTGGTGCCGTGGTCGAAGGTGACGTCCTTCCAGCCGGTCGCCACGTGGCACTGGGCGCAGTCGCCGGAGAACTGGCCCTGATGCGGATCGGCGGCCGCATGACACGCGCGACAGCTCGTCGCGATCCCCGTCCACTGGTGCCCGACGTGGCACTGCAGGCAGACCACGGATACGTGGGCGCCGACCAGCACGAAGCGCGTCAGGTTGTGGTCGATCCTGGCGTCAGTCCAGGCGGCCGGGGTGTGGCAGTCGCCGCAGGACGTCCCCAGCCGTCCCTCATGGACGTCCTTGCCGGCGTGACACGCGATGCCTGCGCGTGGCCGCCCACGAGCGGGTACGTGTGGTGGTCGAACGCCTTCCCGTACGTGTCGACCCCGTCGTGACAGGTGAGACAGGTCGGGCCGAAGGCCTCCAGGTGCGGCGTCATGCGGACGGGGTCGCGAGCCTGGTGGCACGAGAGGCACGTCTGCGCCGAGAACGTCACCAGCGACGCGGTGTGGCAGTCCCGACAGCCGAACGTGCCGCCGCCGTCGCGGAGCTTGTGGGCGGCCAGGGCGAACCCGGTGCGCTCGTGCGCGAAGCCGCTCGGGTTGGCGAGCGTCAGCGACGCCTCCGCCCCTCGGTGGTCGGTGTGGCAGGCGCGGCAGCCGTCCGTCATGGCCAGGCGCCCGTGGAGGCCGCCGCCCGACGCGATCTCCACTCCGACCGACGTGTGGCAGGCGAGGCACAGGTCGGCCATGCGGGCACCCGACCACGCCGCCGGGTGGCAGGCGGCGCACCGCGTCTCGAGCTCGGCGTGGGAGGCGACACCGCCGAGGGGACCGTGGGCGGCCACGGCGTTGAGCCGTCCGGGGCTGAAGATCCCGTTGCCGGTGGCTGCGGCAGCCGCAAGGACCAGGAGCGTCACCACGAAGGCGGTGATCAGCGCCGTTCCGGTCAGGCAGCCCAGGGGTCGTCGATGCATCGCCGTCTCGTCGCCCTAGCGAAGCAGCGTGGCGTAGTAGATGGCGGCGCCGATGTGCACGAAGGCCATGACGAACAGCGCCATCCCGATCGGGATGTGAATCGTGTGCCACACCGCCAGCAGCCGGCGTGCCCAGCGGAGCGCCGCCATCTGGCGCTCGAGCTCGCGCAGCCGGCGGGCCGTGTCACGCTCCCGGCGGTGGGCCGCCACGGGTGCGGGTTCCGTGCCCTGCGTCGCGGGCCGCGTCGCTTCCCCGCGAACCGCGTCCAGCATCAGCTGCAGCTCCCCCGCCTCGATCACCATGCCGTCCGCCGTCCGCGGCACGGCCGTGTAGATGTACCTGCCGATGAACCCGCTGGCGACCACCACGGCCGTCATCAGGGTCAGCGCGCCCGCCAGCCCGTTGAAGCTCCACGCGGAGTGGAGGAACACGAGGTAGGGCCCGACGATGCCGGTGAAGATGTGGAGTTGCAGCCACGCGCGCATCGTCCCCCGCGGCCGGCGCATCGCCCGCTTGCGCAGCGAATAGGCCACCTCCGTCATCAGCATCAGCAGGAACCCGATGATCCCGAGCGCGTGGCCGACGAGCCCGCTCGAGGCCGGCACGCCGACGGCCTGCGTGTAGCCCCCGTACAGCAGCGTGATGGCGACGACCGCGACGAGCGCCAGCACGAGCTCCCTATAGCGTGCCAAGGGAGACCATCCTCTCCGCCAGGGCGGCGACGACCTGGTGGGCCTCGGCGGCCTGGTCGACGAGCAGGTCACGCACCAGGCTGATGTCCACCTGTTCGCGGATCAGGTGCTGGAGGCCGCGGGAAAGCGCCTGGTCGCCCATCACGACCGCGCCGACGATGAGGTTGGCGCCCAGCATGAGGCGCAGGTGGTTGACGCCCGTGTCCGCGGCGACGGCGAACGAATCGAGACGCTCCCGCCACGCGCCGCTGTCGCCGCGGGCCAGGGTCACGAGGTCCCCGTCCCGGCCACCGCTCCCGACCGCGCCGATGATCGTCGTGGTCACGCCGCCGAGCTTGGTGACGTTGAACGGCGCCGGCCGGCGGTAGGGCCGGTGGAGGCCGGTCATGTTCTCGCCCGCGGTGCGCCCCTGCTCGATGGCGATCGACCACAGGCTGTCCACCCCGCGCCTGCCGGTGGCCGGGTCCAGCACCTCGGCCACGTCGCCGGCGGCGAAGACGTACGGATCGGCGGTCTGGAGCGTCTCGTCCGTCCAGATCCCGCGGCCCGTCGGCAGCCCGATCTGCTGCGCGAGCTCCAGGCGAGGCTGCACGCCGACCGCCACGCCGAGCAGGTCGCACGACAGCCGGTCGCCGGCGCGGGTCTCGACGGCCGTCACCCTGCCCTTGTTACCGATCACGGCGGCCAGCTCGACGCCGTGGTGAAGCCGGATCCCGTCCTCGACCAGGCGCGCCTCCACCAGGGTCGATTCGTGCGGATCGAGGACGCCCGACCAGTAGCGGTCGCCCCGCATCAGGTACCGGGTCTCGACGCCTTGCGCCGCCAGGCCCTCGGCGAGCTCCAGGGCGGTGATGCCGCCACCGACCACGCACGCGCGCTT
>Ga0302299_10001529_pt1 | contig 13908 bp, 12 predicted proteins | sample III_Fen_N3_4_FD_198795 | JGI IMG/M metagenome (GOLD analysis project Ga0302299, IMG submission 198795) | Peat permafrost microbial communities from Stordalen Mire near Abisko, Sweden - III_Fen_N3_4 | ecosystem: Environmental > Terrestrial > Soil > Wetlands > Permafrost | place: Sweden: Abisko... | reverse complement strand
AATGAGCTGGGCTGGTTCGATGACGGCGCGGCGAAGTATTGGAAATCGGGCGGCGCTTCGCGCACCGCGGTGCTGACGCATGCGCCCCTGCCGCCGGCCGGCGTGTGGGCCAGCCCGGCGGATGCGCAGGCCTGGCCGTTTCGCTGGCGCTTCATCGAGGCCGAGATTGCACTGCGCCTCGGCCGCGCGGTCGATGCGGACCTGGCTGCCACTCTGGATGTGGAGAGCGCCACGGCGCTGGTCGATGCGATGACGGTGTCGATCGAGGTGGTCGATTCACGCTGGCAGCAGAGCTTCAAGGCACCTGCGCTGCTGCGCCTGGCCGACCTGCAGTCGCATGGCGCGCTGGTGCTGGGCGAGTGGGTTCCGTTCGTCGCACGAGACTGGCTGGCCCAGCCCTGCCGAGTGCAGATCGGCGATCGCATCACCGAGTACCGCGGCACGCATTCGTGCGGCGACCCGGCCTTCGTGCTGCCCGCCTGGCTGCGCCACGCGACGCGCGATGGCGACACGCTGCCGGCCGGCAGCGTGGTGACGACCGGCACCTGGTGCGGTGCGCTCGAGGCGCACGCCGGCGAGCGCGTCAGCGTGGTGTTCGACGGCGTCGGGCGCGCCGAGCTGCAGCTGTGACCGGGGTCAGCTGAGCAACTTGATCAGCGCGGTCGGGTGCAGGCCCCAGCCGAGCAGGCCGGCCAGCCCCATCAACACGCCGGACGCGGCCGGCACCATGCTCAGGAAGTAGAGCCAGCGCAGCTGCGTGAGCGAGGTGATGGCGAGCAGCGAGATCGCGATGGCGATCAACGCATCGGACAGGTCGAACTGGTCGTCGTGGAAGTTGAGCGCGTCGTAGGTCTCCTGGTCTTTTGCGGCCTGGTTGCGCAGCTCTTCTTTCTTGTCGGCCTGCTCCTTGGCCAGCTGCTCGTAGCGCGTGATGGCTTCCTGCCACGCCGCCTGCTTGTCGGCGGGGCGGTCGGCCGCCTGCAAACGAAGCTGCACCACCGTCGCCTTGGCCACCTCTTCGCGCAGGTTGCGCGCCTGATAGAAGGCCCAGTGGTCGATCTTGTCGGCCTGGGCTTGCTGCATGCCCTGCACGATGTTGTCGTCTTTCACCTTGCAGATGCCCATGAAGGTGGCCAGCAGCGCCACGGCCACGCCCACCGCCGGGTTCAACCACCGGTGCCGCGCCTCACGTTCGGGTTCGTCGGCAGGTTTGGCAATCTCGAGAGGGTCGATGTCCATCGGTTCAAAGGCGCTGCGTGTGGTGGGGCGCATTCTGAACGCTCTGTGCAAAGCCGCCAGCCGAGGCCAGCGCACGAGCGAAGCGACGTGCCCATCAAGCAACGCCCGCGGAACCGGCTTTGCCGGGCCGCCAGGCGGCGCCCCTTGGGGGCAGGAGCAAAGCGACTGGGGGGCCTGGTCTACCCGAAGAAGTGCTTGAACAGCTCGGGCTCGTCCATCTCGCGCGTCACCAGGCCGCTGATCGCTTCATGAAACGGCGCGGACCGTCGGATGGTGTCGAGGTGGGCCGGCATGGTGACGCCCCAGGCCGAGTTGAAGTCCGTCGCCTCGCTGCGATGCACCGGCACCGCAGCGGCAGGCCGCAAGTCCATCGGCTGCATGCGCGGTGCCAGCGAAGGCAGCTCTTCCCATTCGATGGCGTCGTTGCGGGCCACGGCGGGGTAGCGCGAGGCCAGCGGATTGGCGGCTTGGGTGTGGGTGCGGTTCATGGTGTCTGGCCTTGCATTCAACGTGTTGCCAAGACTATCGGCCGCCGCGCCGAGACATGTATGGAAAAGCAAGCGAAGTGCGCGCTTATTCGCTGGTGAGTGCAGACAAGCGTGACTTAGTGCGCCGATTGTTTGCGTGGGCTGCCTTGACGCCACAATCGCTTCCATGCCGCGACTTCACTCACTGCCCGCGCCGGAAGCAAGCGCTGCTGCGGCGCCCGCGCGCGGCAACCCGCACAAGTTTGCGCTCGACGTGCGGGCCAGCGCGATCGACGGGCAGGGTGCGTTCGCGGCCGAGACCATCCCGGCGCGGCGCAAGATCGGCGAGGTCCGCGGCGAAGCCATCAGCGCACAGGAGGCGAGTGCGCGTGCCAAGGGCCGCTCGCGCATCATGATCGTCGCGGTGTCCGAGCGGCGTGCGATCGACGCGTCGGACTCGGCCGACCCGCTGCGCTTCACCAACCACTCGTGCCGGCCGAATGCGTCGCTGCGGGTTCGCCAGGGGCGCGTCGAGTTCTATGCGATGCGCGAGCTGGCGGCGGGCGAAGAGATCACGGTGAACTACGGCGAGACGCATCACCGCGGCCGCCTGGCCTGCCGCTGCGGCGCGCCGGGGTGCGTGGGCCGGCTGTAGAGTCGCTGCCCATGAGCAAGATTGCCCCCGGACTTTTCGCCGGCGCCGACGGCGCCCACCGCTGCTTCTGGTGCGAGGCCTCGCCGGCCTACCAGCACTACCACGACAACGAATGGGGCTTCCCCGTCACCGACGAGCGGCGGCTGTTCGAGAAGCTCTGTCTCGAAGGGTTTCAGGCGGGCCTGAGCTGGCTCACCATCCTCAACAAGCGCGAGAACTTTCGCCAAGGCTTTGCCAACTTCGAGGCCGAGCAGGTGGCCCGCTTCAAGCAGAGCGACATCGATCGCCTGCTCGCCGACGCCGGCATCGTGCGCCACCGCGGCAAGGTCGAATCGACCATCAACAACGCCAAGCGGGTGATCGAGCTGCGCGCCGAGTTCGGCTCGCTCGCAGCGTACGCGTGGGGCTTCGAGCCGCCGGCCAAGTCGCGCCCCAAGCGCCTCACGCTCGCGGCGCTGAAGGCGCAGACCACGTCGCCCGAATCGATCGCGATGTCGAAGGACTTGAAGAAGCGCGGCTGGAGCTTCGTCGGCCCGACCACGGTCTATGCGTTCATGCAGGCGATGGGCCTGGTCAACGACCACCTCGAAGGCTGCAGTGTGCGCGAGGCGGCGCGGGCCGCGCGGGCCGACCTGCGCCTGCCGACCTGACGCAGTGGATTCGCTGCCGCTGACCCTGCTCGACGCCGCCATGCGCGGCACGGTGCTGGGCTTGCTGCTGCTGCTCGCCGCGGTGCTGCTGCGCGAACGCCCGCGTCTGCCGTTGGCCCAGGTGGCCGTTGCGCTGGCGCTCGGCCTGTGCGTGCAGGTCGTCAGCTCGACGCCGCTCTTCGAGGCGCAGGTGCCGGGCGCGTGGCGGGCGCCGCTGGTCGCCGTCTCGGTCGGCAACGCCGTGGTGTTCTGGGTCTTCGCCCAGGCGCTGTTCGACGACGAATTCCGCTGGCGGCCGCTGCATGCGCTGGCCTGGTCGGCGGTTGCTGCGGTGAGCGCACTGAACTGTGCCGTGATGGCGCAGACCTCGTCGGTCTTTGCGCCGCTGAACTTCGGCCTGCAACGCGCTGCGCCCTTGCTGTTTGCGGCGCTCGCCGCGCTGGCCGCCGCGTCGCAGTGGCGGGCCGACCTGATCGAGGGTCGGCGCCGGCTGCGCGCGTTCATTCTCGTCACCGGCGTGGTCTACACGCTGGCGATGCTCGCCGCGCGCCTGGGTTCGCCGCGCGGCCAGCTCTCGGCGGCGATGGCCATGGCCGATGCTGCCGTGCTGCTGATCATCGTGGCGGTGGTCGCCTGGCGCTTGCTGGGCCTGGGCGGCTCGCCGTTCGGCGCGCAGTTGTTTGCGCCGGCCCCCGCGGCCTGGGTGGCGGGCCGGGCCGAGAAGGTGTGCGAAGCCGCGCCCGACCGCGTCTCCGCGCAGACACCTGCAACCGCGCCGCCCGACCCGGCCGAAGACCGGCTCGCCGACACGCTGCGGCGCGCGATGGTCGATGAGCGTGTGTACCGCAGCGAAGAGCTGAGCGTGGCCAGCCTGGCCGCGCGGCTGGCGGTGCCCGAGTACCGCCTGCGGCGGCTGATCAATCAGCGCTTGGGGCATCGCAACTTCACCGCCTTCGTCAACGGCTACCGGCTGGCCGATGCGCGTGAGGCGCTGGCCGACCCGGCTCGCCGCGAGTTGCCGGTGCTGACGATCGCGCTGGACGCCGGCTTCCAGTCGATCGGCCCCTTCAACCGCGCCTTCAAGGCGGCGACCGGCCTCACCCCGACCGAGTTCCGCCGCGAAAAGCTGGTCGACTCCTGAGCTCAGCGCGGTTGTGTTTCCGGCCGCGGGGCGCTTGCGCTGGCATCGAGCCAGTGCAGCAGGCAGTCGTGGAGCCGGCTCGGCGCCACCGGCTTGGTGATGTGGTCGTTCATGCCGGCGGCCAGGCATTCGGTGCGGTCTTCGGCATAGGCATTGGCCGTCATCGCGAGCACAGGCAGGGTCTGCCGGTCGGGTAGGCGGCGGATGGCGCGGGTCGCCTGCAGGCCGTCCATCACCGGCATCTGCACGTCCATCAGCACGACGGCGTAGTCGTGCTCGCGCACGTGCTCGACGGCCTGCGCGCCATCGCTGACCACGTCGACCGCGAGTTGCAGCCGGCGAAGCAGCGCGAGCGTGACCTCTTGATTCACCGGGTCGTCGTCGACCAGCAGCACGCGCGCACCCGCATGCCGGGTGGCGATGTCGTTCTCGGGTGAGCGCGGCGGGGCCAGGGTGTTGGGCGTGGCGCTGTCCCGGGTGGCCAGGCGCGCCGTCATCCAGAAGCTGCTGCCCGCGCCCGGCGTGCTGTGCACGCCCACGTCACCACCCATCAGCGCGGCCAGCCGCTTGGCGATGACCAGGCCGAGGCCGGTACCGCCGTATTTGCGCGAGGTGGAGTCGTCGGCCTGCGAGAACGACTGGAACAGGCGTGCCTGCTGTTCGCTGCTGATGCCGATGCCCTGGTCATTCACTTCCACCTCGAGCATCACGGCCCCGCCGCCGAGCGCTGCGGCCCGGGCGCGCAGGCGGATGCTGCCCTGCTCCGAGAACTTGATGGCGTTGCTGAGAAAGTTCAGCAGGATCTGCTGCAGGCGCAACGCGTCGCCGTGCAGGCCGGCCGGCACGCTGGCGTCGATCTCGCTGACGAGGAGCAGGCCCTTGGCGACGGCCCGCTCGCGCAGCATGCCCAGCGCGTTTTCCACCACCTGCGGCAGCGAGAACTCGCGCTCCTCGAGCACCAGGCGCTCGGCCTCGATCTTCGACAGGTCGAGGATGTCGGTGATGATGCCCAGCAGGTGGTGCGCCGCCGCGCTCACCTTGGCGAGCCGCTCCTGCGCGCGGGGCTCGGCGGTGTCTTGTTGCAGCAGGTGGGTGAGGCCGATGATGGCGTTCATCGGCGTGCGGATCTCGTGGCTCATGTTGGCCAGGAACGCGCTCTTGGCGCGGCTCGCCGCCTCGGCCGCATTGCGCGCCGTCACCAGGTCGGCGGTGCGCTCGGCCACCAGCATCTCGAGGTGGTTGCGGTGGGCCTCGAGCTCGAAGCGCGCCAGGCGGCTCTCGGTGATGTCGATCAAGGCGCCCTGCACGCGGGAGATCAAACCCTGCCGGTTGCGCACGGCCTCGGCCAGCACGCGCACCCACACGCGCCGCCCGCTGGCGGTGATGATCTGCAGCTCGAGTTCGTAGGGGATGCCATCGACGGCGCACTGGTTGAAGGCCTGGCGCACCGTCTCGCGGTATTCGGGGGCGTAGCGGTCGCGGGCCTCGTCGAGCGTGAGCGAGGTGCCGGGTGGCAGCTCGTGGATCGCGGCGGCTTCGTCCGACCACACCAGCTTGAGGTCGCGCAGCGTCACGACCCACGCGCCCATGCGCACCAGCTTGCTGGCGATCTTCAGCAGGCTTTCGCTCTGACGGACTTTCTCTTGCGAATCGTGCAGGTCGGTGATGTCCTGGATCACGCCGAGCACCCGCTCGGGCCTGCCGTCGCGCATCACCACGCGCCCGCGCGATCGCACCCACAGCTCGCGCCCGCGTGCCGTCACCATCGGCAGTTCGATGTCCCACGGCGTGCCATCGGTGAGAGCGGCCTGCACGACGGCTTCGACCGGTTCGCGCGCGCTCGGCCGGCAAAACACCCACCCTTCCTCCATCGTGAAGGATGAGCCGCTGGGCACCTCCAGCAGGTGGCACATCTCGTCGGAGGTCAAGGTTGTCATGCTGCTCACGTCGAGTTCCCAGCCCGCCGCGCGAGCGAGTTCGCCGGTTCGGTGCAGGCGCTCTTCGCGGGCCTGCAATTCCTGCTGCACGCGGTAGGCCTCGGTCACGTCGCTGAACACCAGCACCACGCCGACGATGCGGCCCGTGGTGTCGCGGATCGGTGCGGCGCTGTCGGCGATCTGGTACTCGCGGCCGTCGTGCGACAGCAGCGCGGTGTGGTGGGTCAGCCCCACCACCTCGCCGCAGGCCAGCACGCGTTCGATCGGGTCCGGGGCCGGCTCGCGCGTCTGTGTGTTGACGATGCGAAACACCACCGCCAGCGGCTGGCCGATGGCCTGGCCCGCGGCCCAGCCCGTCAGGCGCTCGGCCGCCGCGTTGATGCGGGTGACGCGGCCCGCGGCGTCGGTGGCGATGACCGCGTCGCCGATCGAGTGCAGCGTGGTGGCCAGGTTCTCTTCGCTGTCGCGCAGGGCCTGTTCGGCGGCGGCGCGGGCCGTGAGCATGCTGCAGAAGTCGTCGGCCAGCGCCAGCACTTCGCGCGGCGCGCCGGCGAGTTCGAGGCTGTCGAGCGTGTCGTGCGCCGACGCGCCCGTGGCTCGCCTCGCCGCTGCCGCCATGGCCTCGACCGGCCCGGCCGTGCGGCGCGCAATCACATAGGCCAGTGCCGCCGCCAGCAGCACGGCCAGGGCCGACAAGGCGGCGCTGAGCAGGATGCGTTCGCGCACCGGGCCGTAGACCACGTCGACCGGGATGCCCACCGCGGCATACCAGGCTGTGCCGCGGACCGGCACCACGCCGAAGATGCGCTGCACCCCCGCGTGGTCGGGCGATTCGCCGGTGCGCATCTGGCCCGGCACCATCTGCTTGAACCAGGGGAGGTGGGCCAGGCTCTGGCCTATCCATTGGTCGGGTGCGAGGCTGCTGCCGATGACCGAGCCGCGGGCGTCGACGATGCGCGCCAGGGCTTGCGGTGGCAGCTCGCCGGGGCCGGGCGCCAGGCGCAGCGTGGCCAGGTCGATCGCCAGCGCCACCACGCCGGGGCTCTCGCCGCCGCCGGCTGCCGGCAGCGGGTGGGCGACGATGAGGATCCAGCGCCCGCTGAACACGCCACGCGTGACCTGGCCCACCGAGAAGCCGCCGGTTTTCAGGGTGTCGTCCAGGTACAGCGTCGGGTCGACCCGGGCTGGCGTGCCGGGTGGCGGCATGACTGCGCTGCATGCACGCTCGCCGTTGCGGCGCACCGTGATCAGGTTGGTGTAGCTGGGGAACAGGCCGCGAAAGCTCGCGAAGATCGGGTCGCAGCGCGTCGGGTCGAGGCTGTTCACGCCGGGCCGCTGCGCCAGCTGGTCGAGCAGCTGCCTCGCGTCTTGCAGCATGTTCTCGGTCTCGACCGCCGCGGCGCGTGCGGCACGCAGGGCTTCGGCGGCGGCGCGTTCGGAATCCTGTCGGGCCTGGGTGATGCCGTTGTAGGCGAGCAGCGCGATCAACGGCAAGGCCGTGGCCAGGACCAGCAGGGTCAGACGCGTGCGGATCGGCAGGGCGTTGCGCATCGGCGGAGAGGGCTCCGTTCTTGCATCGCAGGCGGGACGGGCCACAGCGTGGGCCGTGAGCCCGTACGATGCGGCCAATGGCGATTGGCGGCAAGGCATTTCTGCATGTAACGGCGCCTCCCGGGGTTGGTAGCTTCCCCAGGGCCGAGCCGCATTGTGGGTGTTTCGCGGCTCAGGTAGCCTCGGCCCCCAGCAACCCACGGCACACCCACACCAGGCAATGGCATCAGCGCGACAGCAGGGCTTTCTGAAGGGCTTGGTCACCATGGCGGCTGGGCTGTTCTCTCGGCGCAAGCCGGCGCCCGAGGCAGTGATACCCGGCGGCGTGGCGCTCATCAGCGGCATGGGCTGGCACCAGTTCGAGCTGATGGCGGCCGACGGCTTTCGCCAGCGCGGCTATGTGGTCAGCGAAACCGGCGGTGGCGGCGGGCGCGCGGTCGACATGGTGCTCACGCGCGGCCATGAGCGCTATCTGGTCGACTGCAAGCCCTGGCGCGTCAACGCCGTGGGCGTGGCGCCGCTGCGCGAGTTGCATGGCCTGATGGCGGCACGGGGGGCCGACGGCGGCTTCGTGCTGACCTCGGGGGTCTTCACGCCCGAGGCGCTGCGCTTCAGCGAAGGCCGCAACATCCAGCTCATCGACGGCACCCAGCTGCGCGACCTGCTGCATGCGCGTGAAGAGAAGACGCTGCCCGTGATCATTCGCCGCGAGGGGCCGTTTCTCGACACCACGCTGCCGCCCGCGGCCTGGCGTGTGCGCAGCCAGGCCTGCCCGGTGTGCGGTGGCGCGATGGTCGAGCGCGTCATGTCGCAGGCCGGGCAGGCGGACCGGCGCGTGCTGGGCTGCGTTCATGCCCCGTTGTGCGCCGGCACGCGGGAGCTGCCGGGCTGACCCTCGGCTGCCTCGGTGCCTACGCGAACGCGCCGGCTAGCAGCTCGTAGCTGCGCAGGCGCTTGGCGTGGTCGGGCAGGTTGCTGACGACCATCACTTCCGAGGCTTGGCAGGCGCCCGCCTTGGCCTCGATCTGCTCGCGCACGAAGGCCGGTGTGCCGACGATGGCGAGCGCGCGGAAGTCGCGGACCACGCGGCGCTCGGCTTCGCTGTACGGATAGGCCAGCGCCTCTTCGGGGCTGGGCAGCGGCGCGAACTCGCCGCGGCGGATGCGCACCCAGGCCAGGTCCATGCTGCTGGCGAGGTAGTCGGCTTCTTCGGCGGTGGGCGCGCAGATGACCGACGCCCCGAGGATGGCGTGCGGCTCGGCGAACTGCGCCGACGGCACGAAAGCGCGGCGGTAGGCATCGAACGCGGGTGTGGCCGGTGTCGGGCTGAAGTGGCTGGCGAACGAATAGCCCATGCCCGCCTGGCCGGCCATGCGCGCGCTGGCGCCGCTGGAGCCGAGGATCCAGATCGGCGGCAGCGGCGCGTCGTCGGGCATTGCCCGCAGCGCATGCATCGGGTGGTCGGCCGGCAGCTCGTTCTGGCCCGACCAGGTGAGCAGCTCCGACAGCAACTGCGGGAACTGCTCGCCGTCGAACGCACGCAGCGCGCGCGTGGCCTGCACATCGGAGCCGGGCGCGCGGCCCAGGCCGAGGTCGATGCGGTCGGGGTGCAGCGCGGCCAGCGTGCGGAAGGCCTCGGCCACGCGCAGCGGTGCGTGGTTGGGCAGCATCACGCCGCCCGAGCCGACGCGCAGCCGCGTGGTGGCCGAGGCCACGTGGCCGATCAGGATCTCCGGCGCCGCGCTGGCCACCGCCGGCATGCCGTGGTGCTCGGCGAACCAGTAGCGCACGAAGCCGAGCCGCTCAGCGAGGCGGGCGAGGTCGACGGTGCGGCGCACGGCTTCGGCCGCGCTGCTGCCCGCGGCCACGGGAACCAGGTCGAGCACGGAAAGAGGGATCGTCATGCGGCCATGCTAGGCCGCTGCGCCGTTTGCGACGGGCGAAGGGGCTTGGGCCTCAGGCCTTGCTGCGCAGGCGCTGTGACCAGCGCGAGCGGCACAAGGCCATGAACTCGACCACGCCCCACAGCACGGCGCCGCCGATGGCGAGCGCGGACGGGGCGATGAGCTTGCGTTGCATGGCGGACCCTTGGCGGATGGACGAGTGCCCACCCTAGCCGGCGAATGTGACCGCATGGTGTCATCGCTCGCCAAGCTGTCACATGCGCTGCGTAAGCTGGCAGGGTGTTTGTGCCCGTCGTCGCGTGAGCTTCCCCACCCTGCCCCCATTGGCCGAGCTGCAAAGCCTTGTCGAACTGGGCGGGGCGCACCTGCAGCAACGCGTGGTGTGCGAGGTGGACGCGGGAGCGCAGCGCTTCCCGGTGCATGCCATCACGCTCGGCAACCCCAGCCTCGACGTGCCGGCGATTGGCTTTTTCGGCGGAGTGCATGGGCTGGAGCGCATCGGCGCCGAGGTGGTGCTGGCGTTTTTACGCAGCCTGGTGATGCGCCTGTCGTGGGACGGCGTGCTGCACCGCCAGCTCGAGTCGCTGCGCCTGGTGTTCATGCCGCTGGTCAACCCGGCCGGCATCGCGCGCGGCACGCGGGCGAATGCGCAAGGGGTCGACCTGATGCGCAATGCGCCGGTCGAGGCCCAGCAGCGCGTGCCCTTCCTGATCGGCGGGCAACGCATCAGCGCCGGCCTGCCGTGGTACCGCGGCGTGGCGGGTGCGCCGATGGAGGCCGAGAGCCGGGCGCTGTGCCAGGTGGTCGAGGAAGAGCTGCTCAGCCGCCACTTCAGCCTGGCGGTGGACTGCCATTCGGGCTTCGGCGTGCGCGACCGCATCTGGTTTCCGCACGCGCACACGGCCGAGCCTATCGCGCATTTGCCGGAGTTGATGGCGCTGAAAGCCATCCTCGACCAGGCGCACACCCACCACCGCTACGTGCTGGAGCCGCAGAGCCGGCAGTACCTGGCGCATGGCGACTTGTGGGACCACCTCTACCTGCGTGCCGCCGCGGTGGACCCCGCACGAATCTTTCTGCCGCTGACGCTGGAGATGGGCTCGTGGCTGTGGGTGAAGAAGAACCCGCGCCAGTTGTTCTCGCGCCACGGCATCTTCAACCCGCTGATCGCGCACCGCCAGCAGCGCGTGCTGCGCACCCATGTCGGCTGGCTCGACTTCATGGCGCGGGCGGCCTGCAGCTACCGGCGCTGGGTGCCGCTGGACGATGCGGCGCGCGAACGCTTGCGCGAAGAGGCGCTGCGGCATTGGTATGCAACGGCGTCGACATCGCCCTGACGCTGGGCCTGCCACCGTCGCTGATCGCCTGCCGCTGTAGCTTTCACCATGGCGTTTGTGCGATGTCTGAAAGGGCTCGGGGGCCATACCATCCCGGCGTGGACCACACACTCAGCGCCATGTCCCCGCTCGCTGACCACCGGCGGGTGCCGCGCGTGTGCATGGCGGTCGCCTGATGCCGCGCCTGGACGTGTGGATGAACGGCGAGCTTGTCGCCACCTGGTCGACCGACCGCGGCCATGTGCTCACCTACGACAAGCACTGGGTGCAGTCGCTACGAGCCCGTGCGCTCTCACTCTCGCTGCCGATCACGGCCCTGTGCGAGGTGCGCGGCGACGCGGTGGCGAACTACTTCGACAACCTGCTGCCCGACAACGACGCCATCCGCCGGCGCATTCGCACCCGATACGCCACGCGCTCGACCGATGCCTTCGACCTGCTGACGGCCATCGGACGCGACTGCGTGGGCGCCGTGCAGTTGCTGCCGCAAGGCACGCAACCTACCGGCTTCGACCGCCTGGAGTACGCGCACCTCAGCGACACCGAGGTCGAGGCGCTGCTGCGCGAGCTGACGGCCAGCCCGGCGCTCGGCGTGCGCAGCGAGAGCCCGGACATCCGCGTCTCGATCGCCGGTGCGCAGGAGAAGACGGCGCTGCTGCGCGTCGAAGGCCGCTGGGCGCGGCCGGTCGGCGCCACGCCGACCACGCACATCCTCAAGTTGCCGCTGGGCACCGTGACGCGCTACGACGCGGACTTCTCCGACTCGGTCGAGAACGAGTGGCTGTGCGCGCAGATCGTGCATGAGCTCGGCCTGCCGGTGGCCACGACGAAGATGGCGACCTTCGGCCGGCAACGTGCCCTGGTCGTCGAGCGTTTCGACCGCCAATGGATGGACAACGGCACCTGGATCGCCCGCCTGCCGCAGGAAGACCTGTGCCAGGCGACCGCCACGCCGCGCACCGGCAAATACGAGACCGACGGCGGCCCCGGCATGGCGCGTTGCCTCGATGTGCTCGGCGGCAGCGAATCGGCGCGCGAAGACCGCCAGCAATTTCTTCTGTCGCAGCTCGCGTTCTGGCTGCTGGCGGCGACCGATGGGCACGCGAAGAAGTTCTCCCTCTTCCTGCAGCCGGGCAGCCGTTATGCAGCAACCCCGTTGTACGACGTGCTCTCGGCGTGGCCGGTGATCGGGCGCGGTGCCAACAAGCTGCCCTATCAGGAGGCCAAGCTCGCGATGGCGGTGCGCTCGAAGAGCACCCATGACCGGCTGGACAGCATCCGTGCGCGCCATTGGCGAGAGCTGGCCCTGAGAACCGGCGGCCCACCCATTTGGCAGGCCATGCTGGCGATGGTTCAGCGGGTGCCGCAGGCGCTGAAGCGGGCACACCGCCAGCTTCCGAGCGACTTCCCCGCCAAGGTGTGGGAGCCGATCGAAGCGGGCGTGCAGCGGCACGCCTCGCTCTTCATGCGCGAGGCCGAGGTCTAGTACTTTTCCTCAGGCGAGGGCTTCTTCAATCTGCGCTTCGGCCGAAGCCAGCGCCTTCTTCTCGGCGTCCGGGCCCATGGCCAGGCCTTCGGCGTAGACGAACTGGACGTCGCTCATGCCCAGGAAGCCAAGCACCATCTTCAGGTACGGCACCTGGGTGTCGGCCGGGGTGTCGCGGTACAGGCCGCCGCGGGCCAGCGCGATGTAGACCTTCTTGCCTTGCAGCAGGCCGACCGGGCCCTTGTCGGTGTACTTGAAGGTCACGCCGGTGCGGGCGATGGCGTCGATCCAGTTCTTCAGCGCCGCGGGCACACCGAAGTTGTACATCGGCACACCGAGCACCAGCACGTCGGCGGCTTGCACTTCGGCGATCAGCGCGTCGTCTTGTGCCACGCGCTCGGCGTGTTCGATGCTGCGCTGGGCGGCCGGGGTGAACAGCGCGTGCAGCGTGGCTTCGTCGAGCGCCGGGTGCGGCGTGCGGCCCAGGTCGCGCAAGGTCAGCGTGGTGCCGGGGTTCGAGGCTTGCAGGCGCGAGACGATGTCGCTCGCCATGCGGCTGGAATGCGAGCCGACGGTGCGTGCGCTGGAGTTGATTTGCAGGATGTTCATGGTGGCGTCCTTGGTGAATTCGTTGTCGATGGAGCCAATGTAGTTATCCCGAAATCAAACCGGAAGCCATCAAAATGGATAACATTGTTCCACTCAAGGAACGGTGGCCTGCCATGAACCAGATCGAACCCAACGACCTTTTGCTCTTCGCCCGGGTGGTGGACGACGGGAGTTTCAGCCGCGCTGGCGATCGCCTGGGCATCCCGAAGTCGACGGTGTCGCGCCGCCTGGCCGCGCTGGAGACCCAGCTGGGTGAGCGCCTGCTTCTTCGTACCACCCGCAAACTCACAGTGACCGATTTCGGCCACAGCGTGCTGGAGCATGCCCGCCACGTGATGGACGAGGTGGAAGCCGCGTCGTCGCTCGCGCAGCACCGGCAGGTCGAGCCGAGCGGCCGGCTGCGGGTGTCGATGCCGGCGGACTTTGCCCTCAACGTGCTGGCGCCGCTGATGTCCGAGTTCATGCTGCGCTACCCGGCGATCTCGTTGGAGGTGGATTTGTCGCCACGCCGCGTCGACCTGATCGGCGAGAACTTCGACCTCGCGATCCGCATGGGTGACCTGCCCGACGACGCGTCGCTGGCGGCACGGCCGCTGGCCAACTTTTCGCTCGGCCTGTATGCCTCGCCGGCCTACCTGAAGAAGCGTGGCGTGCCGCCCGAGCCCGAGGCGCTGATGGAGCACGACGGCCTGCACCTGCTCACGCGCAGCGGCGACATCACGCCCTGGTCGCTCAAGCGTGGCGATTCGGTTTGGGAAGGCGTGCCACCCACGCGCGCCCGGGCCAACTCGCCCGAGTTGCTGGTGCGCCTGGCGCGCGCCGGCGCCGGCATCGCGATCGTCGGCGACCACTTTGCCGCGCCTTACATCCACAGCGGCGAGCTGATGCCGCTGCTGGTCGACTGGTACCTGCCGAGCGCGCAGGCCTGGGCC
>Ga0302299_10001528_pt1 | contig 13913 bp, 10 predicted proteins | sample III_Fen_N3_4_FD_198795 | JGI IMG/M metagenome (GOLD analysis project Ga0302299, IMG submission 198795) | Peat permafrost microbial communities from Stordalen Mire near Abisko, Sweden - III_Fen_N3_4 | ecosystem: Environmental > Terrestrial > Soil > Wetlands > Permafrost | place: Sweden: Abisko... | reverse complement strand
GACGTCCATGCAGATGCCGCACGTGATGCAGCCGCGCTGTTCGATGTCGATGCGATAGCCCATTCGCCGCCTCCTTGACGCATGGATGAGCATCGGGGCGCGAGGCGGACGGGACCACGCCCGATCGGGTGGGCGGCGTGCCTATCCGTTCGGGTGGGAGTGCGGGGCCGAACAGCCCGGGCCGGTTGGCCTGCGAACGGGCCCAGCCCTCGCGATCAGGCGTCCGGGAGGAGCCCCTCGCGGACGGCAGTGGCGACCATCTCCGCGCGGCTCTGGGCGTGGAGCTTGTCGAGGATGTTGCGCAGGTGGAACTTCACGGTGTTCTCGGAGATCCCGAGCTCAACGGCCATCTCCTTGTTCCGGCGCCCGGCAACCACGAGGCTGAGCACGTCGAGCTCGCGCTCGGTGAGCCGGTCCGGGTCCCTCGGCCCGGACGCTGCCGCCTGCACCGCGGGGACCGCCGGACGCGCCAGCTCGGTCAGCATCCGGGCGGCGATCGCCGGCGTGATCGCAGCCTCGCCCCGGGCGACCGCCTCCAGCATGCCGCGCAGCTCGGCCGCCTCCAGGTTCTTCAACAGGTACCCGCGGGCACCAGCCTTGATTGCCGCGAACAGGTCGTCGATGTCCTCGCTGGCCGTGAGCATCACGATCGCCACGTCCGGCATCGCCGCCGAGATCTCGCGGGTCGCGCCGAGTCCCCCGCCGCCCGGCATGGCCACGTCCATCAGCACGATGTCCGGCCGGAGCCGCGTCGCGAGCTCCACCGCCGCGGTGCCGTCGGCCGCCTGCCCGACCACGTCGTGGCCCCACGCGGCGAGCAGGGACGCGAGGCCGTCCCTGAACAGGGCGTGGTCGTCGGCGAGGAGGATCCGCACCGCTAACGGGCCCCAACGGTGGCACCCGCAGGACGCACGTGCCCGGCCAGCGGCATGTGCAGGGCGACGAGCACCCCGCCGCGCCATCCCGGCCGGACGTCGAGCGTCGCGCCGATGGCGGCGGCCCGCTCGTGCATCGACCGGAGGCCATACCGGGCGACGTCGCCGGTAGCCGCATGCGGTCCGAACCCGCGACCGTCATCGTCGATCTGCACGTCCAGCTGGTCGCCGGCCACCGCCATCGACATCCGGACCCGCCGGGCCGAGGCGTGCTTGCGCACGTTGGTCAGTGCCTCCTGCACGATGCGGTAGACCTGTGCCTCCGCCTCCGCGTCGAGGCGGAGGTCGCGGGTCTCATCGGTGATGTCGAGGTCCAGCGCAAACGGGGCGTCCGCGGCCACCCGTTGTGCGTAAGCCTGGGCGGCGGCACCGAGGCCCTGCCCGGGCTCGATCGGGCTCCGCAACCCCAGGATCGCCTCGCGCACGTCCACGTACACGGCGCGTGCCGCCGCCCCCAGCTCCGCGACCTGGGCGCGCGCCTCGTCCACGTTCCCTCGCGCGAGGTGCCCGTCGATCGCCTGTGACTTCGTGTTCACATAGCCGAGGACCTGGGCGATCCCATCGTGGAGCTCGCGGGCGATCCGCTCACGCTCCTCCACGACCGCGAGCTCGCGGAGCCGTCCCTCGAGGCGGGCGTGCTCGAGGGCGATGGTCGCCTGGTTGGCCAGCGACGCGAGCGTCTCCACCTGGTCCGCGTCGAACCCGCGTGCCAGCGCCCCGCCGACGGCGAGCAACCCGATCGTCTGGTCGCCACGCTGGAGGGGCGCCGAGAGCCGGACGACGGCCTGTGAGGGATCGACGAAGGACAGGATCGCGTCGGCGGGGTTCGGGACGTCGGCACCCGGGCTGGCGTCCGTTCGGCCGGTCACCGGCGTCACGGAGCCAGGCCCGGCAAGGACTGCCGGGGCCAGAAACGCCCCCGGGCGGCCGGCCGCGGCACGCACGTCGAGCCGGCCGTCCGGACCCTCGAGGAGCAGGACCGCGACGTCGACCGCCAGCAGCTCCCGCGCATGGGTCACGACCCCGTCCAGGACATCGTCGACATCGGAGAGCGATGCGATCGCCATGCTCACCCGGTTCAGCGCCCGTGCCGACGCGCTGCGCGCCTCCAGCTCCTCGTTGCGGGCCCGGAGCGCCAGCGACAGCGCGTCGATCCGTCCGAATGTCGCCGCGGCGACGACGATCCCCACGATCAGCACCGCCAGGGAGACGGTCACCGCCGACCACGGGACCGGGAGCAGCTCGTCGAGCACCGTGTCGCTGGAGAGCGCGATCGCGGCGACGACGAGGGGCGGCACGAGCACCACCGCCCACCGCACGCGGATGGACGGGGCGGCCGGAGCGGCGAGGCGGAGGCGGGCGAGACGAGTCAGGGATGGCTCCAGGGTTGCCAGGGTTGGCGGCCCCGGAGATGGGTGCCGCGACCGGATCGCGGGGAGCATAGCCCGCCGGCGGGCCCGGGACCACGAGTCGCGAACACGCCGTTCACCTGATCGGACGCATGTGTGGCGGCCGCGAGTTCATCCGGTCGGCCGCGGCCGCCGCCCTCAACGCGTACCCGCGATATCCGTGCATGAACCCGGCCGCCAGCAGCGCATCCCGGTGCGGCGACCCCCCCACCGGCTCCCCGTCCACCTTGCCGATGACCAGCTCCCGGACGCGCCCGTCCGCCACGAGGTCGCCGAGAGACCGCAGGGCGAGCGCCAGGGAGCCCATGTCCTCGGCGGCGGGGAGCACCTGGATCGACGTCCCGCCGCGGTCCAGGTACAGCACCGCCGCCCCGTCCACCAGCGCCACGTACGCCCCCGCCGCCCGCTGGAACGCACGCCGGTCGTCGTCGCCGCGGCGGGGCCAGGGCAACGCGGCCCCGTACGGGTTCGCCGGGTCCGCCGCGGCGAGGAGGTGAACCACGCGACCGTGGTCGCCCGCCGCCTCGCCGGGCTGGTCCCGGAGCGCCCGCAGGCGGTCCACGGCCCCGGGCAGCGCGAACTGCGCGGCACCCAGCCCGTCCACGAAGTAGCCCCGCCGGATCCGCCCCGCCTCCTCCAACGCACGCAGCACGGGGTAGACGGCGCTGAAGCCGCCGTCAACGGCCTCGCCCGCGACGGCCTCGCGGGTCAGGACCCCGTGCCGATCCAGCAGGACGAGCGCCTGGGCATGGACGCGCTCCGTCCGCGTGGTGGTGAGCGGCGGGGCACTCCCGTCACCGCCGTCCCGCGGATCACCCCCGCCGCCCTCCACGAGCGACCATCGCCCCGCCGCCTCGGGCGGTCCCAGGGCCGTCAGCCCGCCGGCCCGCGGGCGGTGGTCCTTGGCCGGCCGCTTCCAGCGGAGCGCGCGCAGGGGCGCGACCGTGTCGTTGGTGACCTCGCCCGCCCACACCAGGTCCCACAGCGCGTCGAGCACCTCGCGGTCCGAGCGCCCGCCGGCCGCCGTGAACAGCTCCCGGTAGAAGCAGGCGCCGCGCCGGCGGAGGTGAGCCCGGAGCCGCTCCTGGATCCCGCCCGATGGCCGCTCCACGCCGTCCGGCAGGCCGAACGGCCGCAGCAGCTCCCGCCCGGGCCTGTAGAGGACCACCCGGCCGTCGTCCCGGCCGAGGCTCCCCCGCCCCACCCAGGCGACCTCGCCCATCGCGCCGAGCTCGTCGAGGAGCCGGGGCTGGTATCCGGGGATCCGCGCGGGGAGCACGTCCCGCTCCAGCACGGATGCCGGGATCGGCAGCCCGGCGAGCTGGTCCACGACCTCGGCGAGGCGTTCCAGGGCCGCGGAGCCGCGGAGCGGAGAACCGAACGGGGAGCCGTCGCTCCCCGAGGCCGAGGGCGACGGGGCGACGCCGTGCCACGCGGGCAGGAACCGCGCCAGCGTCACGGGATCGACCGGCTCCACCTCGCGGCGCAGCCTGGCCAGGGACCGGCGCCGCAGGAGCCGGAGCACCTCGGGGTCGCAGTATTCGCGCTCGGCGCCGCCCGGCCGGAACTCGCCGGACAGGAGCGTTCCGGCAGCCACCAGCCGGCGGAGCGCATCCTCCACCACGCCGCCCGGCAGGCCCCAGCGCCGGGCCGGCTCGGAGCCCAGGAACGGCCCGTGCGTCCGCGCGAACCGCGCCAGCAGCCCGTCCAGCGCCGCCGCCACCGGCGCGAGGAACGCCCCGGGCACGCCCGGTGGCGCGGACACACCCACGCCGTCCCGGTACCGCGCGACGTCCTCCATCGCGATCCACCGCTCTTCCCCCGCGATCCGCGCCCGCACCGCCCGCCGGCTTCCCGCAAGCTCGGCCAGGTGGATCGACGCCTCCACGCGTCCACCGGCGGTCCGCGCGCCCACCTCGTCCGCGGAGAGGTCCCCGAGGCGTCGCAGCAGGTCGTGGACCTGGTCCGGGTCCCTGGCGTGCCGCTCCTCGACAAGCGCCTGGAGGCTGAGCTCAAGGTCGGCCAGGGCGTCCGCGTCCAGCAGCTCCCGCAGCTCCTCCTGGCCGAGGAGCTCCCGCAGCAGGTCCCGGTCCAGCGTGAGCGCCTGCGCGCGACGCTCGGCCAGGGGGGCGTCGCCGTCGTACATGTAGGCGGCCACGTAGTCGAACAGGAGCGAGCTGGCGAATGCCGATGCCCGCGCGGTCTCGACGCTGTGGACCGCCAGCTCCCGCCGCTGGACCCCGCCGAGCATGTCGCGGAGGGCGGGCAGGTCGAACACGTCCGCCAGGCATTCGCGGTACGTCTCCACGAGGATCGGGAAGCTGCCATACCGGCTCGCCACGGCCAGGAGGTCCGCCGAGCGCTGGCGCTGCTGCCAGAGCGGGGTCCGCGTCCCGGGACGGCGCCGCGGCAGGAGCAGCGCGCGGGCCGCGTTCTCCCGGAACCGGCTGGCGAACAGGCTCGACTGCCCTACCCGCCCGACGACGAGGTCCTCGACCTCCTCGGGGTCCGGGAACAGGAGCTGCTCCACGCCGTCGAGCGATCCGTCGCCCTCGGGCAGGCGGATCGCGATCCCGTCGTCCGACCAGATGGTCTGGATCTCGAGGCCGAGACGCTCCCGGATCCGGGCCTCCAGGGCCATGCACCAGGGGGCATGGACCCGGCCACCGAACGGGGTCAGGATGACCAGCCGCCAGTCGCCGACCTCGTCCCGGAACCGCTCGACGACGATGCGGCGGTCCGTGGGGAGGGCGCCCGTGGCATCCCGCTCGTCCTCGATGTAGGCGAGGAGGTTCTCGGCCGCCCGGTCGTCCAGGTCGTGCTCCCGCCGGAGGCGTTCCGCCGCCTTCGCCCGGCCCTTCGCTCCCTTCGCCAGGTCGGCTTCGACCCCGCGCACGAAGGCGCCGATCTGCCGGCCGAGCTCCACCGGGCGCCCGACGGCGTCGCCATGCCAGAACGGGAGCTTGCCGGGGATGCCCGGCGCGGGCGTGACCGTGACGCGGTTGGGCGAGATGTCCGCGACCCGCCAGCTGCTGGCGCCGAGGACGACCACGTCGCCGTGCATGCCCGCGCGCAGCTCGTACACCATCTCCTCGTCCAGCTCGCCGACCCTCCTTCCCGGGGTCCCGGCCTCGCCTTCCAGGAAGACTGGGTAGAGGCCGCGGTCCGGGATCGTGCCGCCGCTCGTGATCGCGACGACGCGTGCGTCGCGCCTCGCCTCGACGGCGTCGGCCAGCCGGTCCCAGGTGATCCTCGGCTTGAGCTCGGCAAACTCGTCGGACGGGTAGGCGCCGGCGAGCATGCCGAGGACGCCCTCGAGGGCCTCCCGGGTGAGGGTCTCGAACGGTGCCGCACGGCGGACGACGGCGAGGAGCTCGTCCACCGTGAAGCGCTCGCCGAGGGTCATGGCCACCAGCTGCTGGGCCAGGACGTCCAGCGGGTTCCGCGGCAAGATCGTCGATTCGATCGCGCCGTCGTGCATGCCCTTGACGACCACGGCGGTCTCGAGGAGGTCCCCGCGGTACTTGGGGAAGATGACACCCTTGCTGGGCTCGCCCACCTGGTGGCCGGCGCGGCCGATGCGCTGGAGGCCGCGTGCCACCGAGGTCGGGCTCTCCACCTGGATGACGAGATCCACGGCGCCCATGTCGATGCCGAGCTCGAGGCTGCTGGTGGCGACGAGGGCGGGCAGGCGGCCTGCCTTCAGCTCCTCCTCGATCTGGAGGCGCTGCTCTCTCGCGATCGACCCGTGGTGCGCGCGGACCAGCTCCTCGCCCGCCAGCTCGTTGAGGCGCTGGGCGAGCCGCTCCGCCAGGCGGCGGCTGTTGACGAACACGATCGTGCTGCGGTGCTCGCGGATCAGCGCCAGGATCCGGGGGTGGATGGCGGGCCAGATGCTGGACCGGGACTCGCCCCCGATGACCGGGCCGCCGGCCTCGTCGACCTGGGGAAGGACCTCGCCGAGCCGCGCCATGTCGTCCACGGGCACCACGACCTGCAGCTCCAGGGGCTTGCGTGTCCCGGCATCCACGATGGCGACGTCACGCCCCTCGCCGGTGCCGCCGAGGAACCGGGCGATAGTCTCGAGTGGGCGCTGGGTGGCGGAGAGGCCGATGCGCTGGAGGGGCGGAGCCTGTCCGGCGCCGGAGGCGGACGCGGCGCCCGGGGCGGAGGCCGTCCTGAGGCGCTCCAGCCGCTCGAGGCTCAGGGCGAGGTGTGCGCCCCGCTTGGTCCCGGCGATCGCGTGCACCTCGTCCACGATCACGTGCTCGACTCCCCGCAGGACCTCGCGCGCCTGGCTGGTGAGCAGGAGGTAGAGGCTCTCGGGCGTGGTGACGAGGATGTCGGGCGGGTGCTTGACGAGGTTCCGGCGCTCGTCGGCCGGGGTATCGCCGGTCCGCGACGCGATGGTGATGCGCGGTCTCTCATCGCCCAGTCGCTGGGCGGCCAAGGCGATCCCGGCGAGAGGCGCCCGCAGGTTGCGCTCCACGTCGTAGGTGAGTGCCTTGAGCGGGCTGATGTACAGCACCCGGACGGAACCGTGGTCACCCCTGGCCGGCGTCGGGCTCGGGTGTCCGACGAGGCGGTCGAGGCACCAGAGGAAGGCGGCGAGGGTCTTGCCGCTGCCCGTCGGCGCGTGGATCAGCGTGTTGCGACCGGCGCTGATCGCCGCCCAGCCCTCCGCCTGGGCCTGGGTGGGCGCCTCGAACGTCGCCTCGAACCAGGCCCGCACGGCGGGCCCGAAGGGCGCGAGCGGATCGGCAACGGGCGCGGCCACGGGAAGCCGAGTATAGGCCTGGAGTCGTCTTTGGTACAGATGTTCGTTTCGGGAGTCCCGGCCGGCCTGGTGGTCCGGGGCCCGTAAGGCCGAACCGGCGGACCCAGGGTGGGGCCCGCCGGTTCGAGTACCTCAGGCAGTCGGACGGTGGAGGGGGAGGAGATCCGCCCGGCTGCGGTGACGTCTTGCTGGTCGAGGGGCGGGTCCGGGATCCGGGTCCGTCCGCTGACGAGTCGGAGTGTCGTTCCTCGGGGGCCGTGGGGCGCGTGCCGCACAGCCCGAGCTTCGAGGACGTCGCGGGACCAATGGCAGGTGGCGGGCCCACGTGGTCCCGGACCGAGCGGCCCACCGGGTCGGGCACCACGACGGGCGGGCGGCCTCAGCGCGGTGCCAGCCGGGCGGCGATCGCGAACCGGTCGTCCCGGGAGATGTCCGGCGATGGTGCCCGGACCGCGAAGCCTGCCCCTTCGAGCAGCCGTCGTGCGACGGCGATCCGCGTCTCCACGGGTGCGGGCTCGACCACGTCCCGCTCGGCCGTGCCCACCGCCACCTCCATGGCCACCCCTGCCGGCCGGCTCTCCACGAGCGCCCGGAGAAGCGCCCGGGCCAGTCCGGCTCGGCGCCAGTCGGGAGCGACGCCCACGGCCAGCAGCGACTCCACGGTCCCGTCACCGCTCCCCGTGACCGGCGAGACGACCGCGACCCCGACGACCACGTCGTCGGCGACGGCGGCCACGACACGTGCCCCGCCGGTCAGCGCGACCGCCAGGAGGGAGCGCGCGTCGTCCGGATCGAACGGCGACACGGTCCTCGGGGCGACACGAAGGCGGTCGAGGTCCCCGGCCGCGAGCCTCCGAACCGTCGGTGTGCGGCCGGACGCTGGCACCACGCTCACCGCGCCTGGTGCCACGCTGGGAACCGGCCCCGGGCGCCACCAGCCCCGGTCCTCCGTCTCGCGAACCAGGCGCGGCAGCACCGTCGCCCGCGCCCGGGCCAGCATCGCCATGGACCGCTCGCCGGCCGCTTGCTGGCCGCCGCCCACCGGCATCCCGGCGTTCGGCGCGTCGAGAAACGCCGGCGGCATCCCCGGCGTCCCGAATGCAACGGCCGCCGTCTCCCACCGCGAACGCCATGCCGCCGGCGTCTCGTCGGGAATGTCGCGGTGCGCACCCGCCAGCCACGTCAGCGCCCACGCGCGCGGCACAACGCGGTAGGCGTCGTATCCGCCCCCGCCAGTCGCGAGCCAGCGGCCGCCCGCCCACCGGTGCGTGACCGCGTCGACGAGCCGCGCGGCCTCCCCCATCGCCGTCGTCGTGACCCGCAGGTGCGCGAGCGGATCCCATGGGTGGGAGTCGGCGCCGTGCTGGCTCACCACCACGTCGGGCCCGAACACCGCGGCGAGCGCGGGCACCAGCGACCGGACCGCCGCCAGCCAGGCTCCATCGCCGGTGGACGGCTCCAGCGGCAGGTTGACCGACGTGCCCGCCGCGCTCCCCTCGCCCAGCTCATCGACGAAGCCCGTCTGCGGGAACAGGTAGCGGCCGCTCTCGTGGATCGAGACGGTCAGGACCCCGGGGTCGCGGAGGAACGCGGCCTGCACGCCGTCCCCGTGGTGCACGTCGAGGTCCACGTACAGGACCCGCAGGCCGTCCGCGCGCGCCCGGGCGACTGCCAGCGCGACATCGTTGTAGACGCAGAATCCCCACGCCTTCGATGCCATCGCGTGGTGGAGGCCGCCACCCGGGTGGAACGCGTGGTCGGTCTCATCGCGGAGGATCGCCTTCATCGCCTCCAGCGAGCCGCCGGCAACGGTCGCCGCCGCCACGTGCATCCCGGGAAAGGCGGGGTTGTCGGAGAGGCCGATGCCCATCGCGACGGGGCGAGAGGGATCCGCGGAGAACGCCTTCACGGCCTCGACGTACGCGGGCAGGTGGACGCGCAGCAGGGCTTCGTCCGCGGCCGGAGTCGGAGCCAGGCCCGGGCTCGCGCCGACGGCCCGCAGCAGGTCGATGCCGGGGCCGAAGCGGAGCGGGGTGAGGGGATGCTGCGGCCCGAAGTCATAGGCGAGCGACCGGGGTCCGAACACGAGGAGCGGGCCCGGGGTGGAGCTGCTGGACACATCGGGCACGATACCGCGATGGAACGCGTCTATTCGACCCCACGGCTGGACAAGCTCGGCGTCAGGCCCGGGGCGCGCGTGGCGCTCGTGGACCTCCGGGACGAGCAGTTCGAGGCCGAGCTCGGCGACCGGACCGGCGACATCACGAGAGGCGACCCGGCTGCCGACACTGACATCGTCTTCCTCGCCGCCGACGACCACCTGGCCCTGGAGCGGCTGGCGACGCTCCGCGTGCGGATCCGCCCGGCCGGATCGATCTGGGTTGTCTCGAGGAAGGGAAAGGCGGCGACGCTCCGGGACGTCGAGGTGATCGCCGCGGCCCGGGCCGCGGGCCTCGTGGACAACAAGGTTGCGAGCTTCGACGCGGACCGGACGGCCCTGCGCCTGGTCATCCCCGTCGCCATGCGCCCGCGCCCCTGACGACGTGCCGGCCCGCAAGCCGCTGGCCCGCACGTCGCGCTGCTACCATGCCGCGCATGGACCTGGTCGTCGTCCTCATCATTGTCCTGATCGTCGTCGTCATCTGGCGCGGCCCCAAGACGCTGCCACTCCTAGGCCGAGCCTTCGGGCAGGGCGTCAAGGAGGCGCGCAAGGAGATCGACGACATCAAGTCAGACGCCGCCTCCCCGGGCGACGAGGGCGACAAGACCTCCTAAGCCGCTAATGCTTCTCCCGTTGAGTCAGCACACCACAACATGTGGGCGTGCGACCCGAGGGACCCCGGCCGCCAGGCGAGCCGTTCTCAAGCCGCGCGGGCGACGACCGAGCACGACACCCTGAAGGAGGCTGGGTCGGGGTTGGAGAAGGTGACGAGCACGTCAAGGGCTCCCGCGGTCGGCACGTCCACGTCTGTCCAGCATCGGCTGAGGAGGTCGAACGCCCGGCTCCCGTCCGGCGCGTAGGACGGCACGTCGTAGGAGCCGAGGACCGACACGACGAGGCGGTGCGGGCCTGGCGCAGCCGCGGGCTCGGCACCGAGGGGCCTCGAGTCGCCCGGTTCCCACCAAGGGTCGGCCGCCGACGGCCGCCACTCGTCGGGCACCGCGGTGCCGGCCTGGACCAGGCTGAGCGTCGCCGTGCACGCGTAGGGGAAGTTGTTCACGCAGCTGAGGCGGGGACCGTCGAACCGCACGTGCACGGGAATGGTGGCGGGTGGGCTCGCGGCCGAGGGCGGGGCCGTGGAGGGAGGAGGCGGAGGGGGCGTCGTACTCGGCGGAGGCATCGGCCCGCACCCGGCGAGGCCGACGACGGCGAGCGCCACGAGGAGCGCGGCCGGCAGGGTCATCAGACGCCCGATGTCGAGCCGCTGATGTCGCCTCATCGTTCTCCCTCTGTGTGTTCCACCGCCCGCGACGGCCCTACTCCAGAACCGGGTAGCTCGGCATGTCGCTCGCGGCCCGGACGACCGAGAGGGGTGCCGGCGCGCGACCCGTCCCTAGGCCAGGCAGGGTCTGGAAGGCCGCCTGCGGGTTCCCCCGGCGATTGTGCCGGAACACGAACTCGTCGAGGTAGGCATGGAGCTGCGGGCGGCTGACCCCGTGGAACGTGCCCAGGAGCCACTGCTTCATGTTGCCCATCGCGCGGTCGGCCAGCGGGACCACGTGCTCGGCCCCGTGCCGGATGTTCTCCTGCTTCTTGGGCTGGTGGATGTAGCCGGCGGCCGTCAGGCCGTCGAACCCGGACATCTTGTCGGTGATGACGGTCGTCCCGGGCTCGATGTTCCTCCGCGCGAAGCCGGTCATGGTCTTCTGTGTGAAGTCCGGGATGACCTCCATCCGGGCACGGCCGGTCGCGGTGCCCCGGCGCTCGACGGCGGCGATGACCAGCGCGGCCTAGCGGCCCTTGAGCTGGCGGCTCCCCTTGAGGCCGGTCTGGAGGCCTCCAACCCATGTCTCGTCCATGTCGACGACGCCGCGCAGCTTCTCGCGCTCGGGCGCGACCATCGCTCGGCGGAGCTTGTGGAGCAGCAGCCAGGCCGTCTTGTAGCTGACGCCGAGCTGCCGCTGGAGCAGCAGCGCCGAGACGCCGCGCTTGTCCGTCGTCATGAGGTAGGCGGCCCAGAACCAGGTCGTCAGCGGCGTCTTGGAGCGGTGGAGGACCGTCCCCGAGGTCAGCGAGGTCTGGTGGCGGCAGGGCGGCGCAGCGCACTGCCACCGGGCCACGGCGAGCGCGTAGGCGCGCTGGTGGCCGCACCTCGGGCAGCGGAAGCCGTCCGGCCATCGGCAGTCGGCGAGGTCGCGCGCACCCGCGCCGGATCGCGCGCACCCGCGCCGGATCGCGCGCACCCGCGCTCCTCGTCACGTCCCGACGTCACGTCCCGACCAGCAGCGCCTCCAGCGCCTCGGGCTCGTGCACCGGCTGGCGGCACGAGAAATCCCGGCAGACGAAGGCGGTCGGCCGGCCGTGCAGCGCAAACCTGAGGCGAACGAGCGAGACGACCGACGTCGACGGCATCGCGGTGACCGCCAGGACGCGGAACGGGACGTACCCGCGGCTCGCAGTGCGGACCAGCTGCAGCGTGCGCGGGTCGTCCGCGTCGCCGATGATCGCGACCTCCGTGATCCCGGCATGGGCGAGCTCCAGGGCCGAGAGCCATTGTGCGAACGCCATGGGATGCTGCCCGAGGAGCGGCCCGACCGTGCCGATCGCCCGCTCCGCCGCAGCGCGGTACCGCGGCTCTGCGGTCAGCGCCGTCAGGCGGAGCAGGACCGTGGCCGCCACGGCATTCCCGGACGGAACGGCGTTGTCCTGCAGGTCCCTGGGCCGGAGCACGAGCAGTTCACCGTCGTCCGCCGTGTCGAAGAAGCCGCCGGACGGGTCCGCGAAGTGGTCGAGCATGACCTCCGCCAGGGTGACGGCCTCGGTGAACCACCGCTCGTCGCCCGTCGCCTCGTACAGGGCGAGGAGCCCCTCCGCCATGTCGGCATGGTCCTCCAGCACGCCGTCCGCCGTCGCACGCCCGTCCTTCCACGAGCGCCGGAGCCGACCGTCCGGCGTGCGGAGGCCGACGAGCACGGCCTCGGCCGCGACCGTCGCGGCATCGCGGTATCGCGCCGCGTCGCCGGCCAGGGCTGGGTCACCCGCGGCGTCCATCGCCCGGGCCGCATCCGAGAGCGCGCCGATCGCGAGGCCGTTCCAGGCCGCGAGCACCTTGTCGTCCCTGGCGGGCTGTGGGCGCCGTGACCGCCGCCCCAGGAGCGCGGACCGAGACGCCGCGAGTCGTCCCGCCACCGCATGTTCCGGCAGCCCGAAGCGCTCCGCGAGCTCGCGATCGTCGCGGACCCTCGAGAGGATCGTCCGGCCCTCCCAGTTGCCCGCGTCCGACACCCCGTAGGCGGCCGAGAACAGCGCGGCCTCGGGGCCGAGCACCTCGCGTATCTCGGTCGCGCTCCAGGTGAACGTACCGCCCTCCGCGCCATCGGTGTCGGCGTCCTGGCTGGCGGCGAACCCACCCTCCGTCGTCCGCAGCTCCCGCAGCAGGTAGTCGAGCGTGCCCATTGCTGTCGCGAGGTAGCCGGCGTCCCCGGTCAGCGCCCATGCGTGCACGTAGGCGCGCGCGAGCTGCGCGTTGTCGTAGAGCATCTGCTCGAAGTGCGGGACGAGCCACGCGGCGTCCGTCGAGTAGCGGTGGAACCCGCCGCCGAGCTGGTCCCGGACGCCGCCAGCCGCCATCGCGTCCAGGCTCCGCCGCGCGAGAGACAGGGGGCGAGGGTCGCCGGTCGCCGCGTGCCGGCGCAGGAGCGCCTCGATCGCCATCGCCTGCGGGAATTTCGGCGCCCGCCCCCAGCCGCCGTTGACCGGGTCGAATGCGGCGTCGATGCCGGCTGCGGCCCGCACCAGGACCTCGCTGCCCGGCAAGCCGTCCATCGTGGTTCCGGCCCGCTGGCCGTCCGCCAGCGCGTCGACCAGCAGGGCACCCGTCCGCTCGATCTCGTCTCGCTGCTCCGTCCAGGCCAGGCGGACCGCTCCCAGGACCTGGCGGAACGACGGCATGCCATGGCGTGGGGTATCCGGGTAGTACGTGCCGCCGTGGAAGGGGCGGCCGTCCGGGGCCAGGAACACGCTCATCGGCCAGCCGCCCTGGCCCGTTAGCGCCTGGACGGCGCCCATGTAGAGCTGGTCCAGGTCGGGACGCTCCTCGCGGTCCACCTTGATCGGGACGAAGCTGGCATTGAGGAGCGCCGCCGTCGCCTCGTCCTCGAACGATTCGCGCTCCATCACGTGACACCAGTGACAGGCCGCGTAGCCGATGGACAGGAAGATCGGCCGGTCCAGCAGGCGCGCCCGCGCCAGCGCCTCCTCGCCCCACGGATACCAGTCCACCGGGTTCCCGGCATGCTGGAGCAGGTACGGGCTGGTCTCGCCCGCGAGGTGGTTGCGGAACCCCGCGTCCGGCTTGGCGTCGGCCATGGCGTGATGGTAGACGCCCGGGGTGCCGAGTATCACTTGCAGTGGCGGATGAGGGGCGTAGCCTATGCTGGCTCGACCGCCTGCCAACCCCGTTGCCAGGAGCAAGATCGCTGAACCGGATCCTTCGCGCGGCGGCCGTCGCGCTGCTCGCTTCGGTCCTGGGAGTCGCAGGGGCCATCGCCCCGGTGGCCGCTGCGACGCGCGTCCCGAAGGTCGTCCTCATCGTCGGGCCCTCGGGCGAGGTGACCGCGTCCTACCGGAGG
>Ga0302299_10001527_pt1 | contig 13924 bp, 17 predicted proteins | sample III_Fen_N3_4_FD_198795 | JGI IMG/M metagenome (GOLD analysis project Ga0302299, IMG submission 198795) | Peat permafrost microbial communities from Stordalen Mire near Abisko, Sweden - III_Fen_N3_4 | ecosystem: Environmental > Terrestrial > Soil > Wetlands > Permafrost | place: Sweden: Abisko... | reverse complement strand
GCTTCAGCGCGCCGTCCCCCGACACGAGGGACTTCATCGAGACGCCCTCGCGACGCATGATCCCGACGGCCATCGAGGCCACGCCGACGATGCCCGCGATGACCATGAGCGCCATGACGGCGATGCCGGTCCAGTGGATCAGGTTGTCGGGGATGAACTCGAACAGCGCGAGGGTCTGGCCGTCCTGCGGGCCGTGCGCCCGGTACATGAAGGCCGCGAAGAAGGCGGCGACGCCGACGGCGATCGCGGTCCCGGCGACGGGCTTGGTGTAGAGGATCCGGGCGAGGCCGGTCGGGTCGTAGCTGGCGATGGCGTAGCGACGCGCCGTGGCCATGAACTCGCCCGGGTCGGCCTCCGTCGGGCAGCTGTCGGAGCAGAGGCCGCAGTGGTAGCAGGTCCACAGCTCCTTGCTCGACAGGAGCTCGTCCTTCATGCCGACCTGGGCGTAGCGGATGATCCGGCGCGGGAAGGTGCTGTCGTTGTCGGCCAGCGGGCAGATGGCCGTGCAGTTGCCGCAGCTGAAGCACGCCGAGACATCCACCGCACCGAACTTCTTCATGTCGCCCAGCAGGTCGACATCGACGATGGTGCTCATGCGGGCACCCCCTTGTCGAAGGCCTCGTAGAGGAAGTAGCCGTCGTCGTCCGCCTCGGGCAGCTCGACGACGTGGCCGAAGCGGCGCATCCCCATGACCCAGAACAGGACCTCCCGGCTCGGGTGACCGATCTTCTCGGCGATGGCCGGGACCGTCAGGGGTCCGTCGGCCAGCGCCTCGAGGATCGGCCGCTGCATCAGCGGCTCCTCCCGGACGATCTCGCGCGTCTCTCGCAGCGTCGCCGTCATGAGACCGGCACCTCCATCAGACCGTCGATCATGGCTCGCATCGAGACGTCGGTGTAGCCGAGCAGGTCGAGCGCGTCCTCGGAGCAGAGCGGGACGCACCCGCCGCACCCCTTGCAGACGGCGGCGCTGACCAGCGCGACGTCACGGCCGTCCGCCTGGGACATCGCGATCGCGTCGTAGGGGCAGGCGGCGAGGCACTCGCGGCACCCCGTGCAGGCCGCCTCGTCGACGAGGGCGACGAGCGGATCGAGCTCGGCGACGCCCTTCTTCAGGATCGCCAGGCTCTGGGTCACGGCGGAGAGCCCGGACGCGACGCTCTCCGTCGCCGTCTTGGGTCCCTGGCACGTGCCGGCGATCATCACGCCGTCCACCACGGTCTCCACCGGGCGCAGCTTCGGGTGGATCTCGTTGTAGAAGCCGTCGTCGCCGACCGGGAGCTTGAGCAGACCCGTCAGTCCCTCGTTCGCCCGCGGAACCATCCCCGTCACGAGCACCAGCAGGTCCGTCGGGAGGGTGAGCTCCTCGCCGCCCGTCAGCGCGTCGACGACAGTGACCTTGAGCCGGCCGTCGGCAGCCGAGTCCACGACCGGCGGCGTGTCGTCCGGGAACCTGATGAAGACCGAGCCGCGCTCACGCGACTCCGTGTACATCAGCTCGTACTTGCCGTAGGTCCGGATGTCGCGGTTGAGGTGGTACTGGTGGATCGACGGGTCGAGGTTCGCGACCTGCAGCGAGGCGTGCACCGTCGCGGCGCAGCAGAACTTCGAGCAGTACTCGTTGCCGCCGGGCTGGCGGCTGCCGACGCAGTAGACGTAGGCGACGGTGCGGACCGGCTTGCCGTTGTAGGTCAGCGCGCCCTCGCTGCCGTCGACCAGCGTCTTGAACTCCGGCAGGGTGAGGACGCCGGGCACGCCGTATCCGAACTCGCCGGCCTCGGGCTGGTAGCTGTCGAACCCGGTCGCGATGACGATGGACCCGACGGTCGCGGTGATCGACTCGGGCGGGTCGCTGTTGACCCGGACCTCGGCCTCGTAGTTGCCGAAGCTCCCGGACTTGCCGACCAGCTCGGCGTTGGTGAAGACCGTGATCGCCGGACGACGCGCGACCTCGGCCTTGAGGAGGTCGATCTGCTCACGGCCGCTGCGGTCGTTCGGGAACATCGCAGCGAAGGTCGCGGTCCAGCCGCCGACCTCAGGCTCGCGCTCGACGAGGTAGACGTGCATCCCGCCGTCGGCGAGACCGATCGCCGCACGGAGTCCGGCGATGCCGGCACCGACGACCATCGTCGCCGGGGTCGTCTCGACGACGAGCGGCACGAGCGGGTCGGAGTTGCGGGTCTTGGCGATGCCGGCCCGGACCAGGCTGATCGCCTTGGCCGTCGCGCCCTCGGGATCGTCGCCGTGGGCCCAGGAGTCCTGCTCGCGGATGTTGACCTGGCTGTAGGCGTACGGGTTGAGGTCCGCGCGCTTGGAGACGCCGCGGAAGGTGATCTGGTGCAGCTTGGGCGAGCAGGAGGCCACGACGAGGCCGTCGAGCCCCTGCTCCTTGATGTCGTTGATCATGTCGTGCTGCGTGCCGTCGGAGCAGGCGAACATCGTGGTCTCGGAGATCACGACGCCGGGCTCGTCCTTCAGCGCGTCGCGCACGGCGGCGACGTCGACGTAGTCGGAGATGTTGCCGCCGCAGTGGCAAATGTAGACGCCGATGCGCCGCTCCTCGGTCATACCGGCACCACCTCCGAGATCTCCGCGTGGGTCAGATGGGCCGCGACCTGCGCGACGGCAGCACCGGCGTGGAGGATCGAGTCGACGATGTCCTTGGCTCCGGCCGAGGTGCCGGCGACGAAGACACCAGGGATGTCCGTCTGCCCCGGCTCGAGCTCCTCGTTGGGCTCGGCGACGTAGTAGTACTCGTCGAGGCCGAGCTTCTCGCCGCTGAAGAGTCCTTCCACCTCGCGGTTCGGCTGGATCCCGACGGCGAGCACGACGAGGTCGTACTCCGCCTCGATGATCTGGCCGCCGTTCTCGATGTCCTCGTAGCGCAGGACGAGGTCGCCGTTCTCGGTCTCGGTGACCTTGGAGACGCGGCCCTTGATGTAGGTCGCGCCCATGTCCTTGGCCTGCTCGTAGAACTCGTCGTAGCGCTTGCCCGCTGCGCGCATGTCCATGTAGTGCATGGTCACGTCGGCCAGCGGGAGCGAGCCCATGATGAGCTGGTTCTGCTTGATCGAGTACATGCAGCAGAGCTTCGAGCAGAGCGGGTTGCCCACCTGCTTGTCACGCGAGCCCGTGCAGGAGATGTAGGCGATACGGTCCGGGACCTTGCCGTCGCCGGGACGCAGGATCGTGTTGAACGGCCTGGTCGGCGCGAGCAGCCGGTCCATCTGCATGCCGGTGATGACGTTGGCGTAGGTGCCGTAGCCGTACTCCGGCTTCAGGTCTGCGGCGAAGAGCTTGTAGCCGGTGGAGACCACGACGGCCGCGACCTCGACCTCGACCTCCGTGTCCTTCATGTCGAGACGGATCGCGTCGGCGGGGCAGGCCTTCACGCACTCCTGGCACTCCGAGCAGATGCCGCAGTCGAGGCAGGCGCCGGACCCGGCGAGCGCCTCGGCCTCGGTCATCGCGGGCTCGAGCTCGGCGAAGTCCGTCGGCGCGCTGGAGTGGACCGTGCTGGCGCGGACGGGCTCGTGGCGGGTGTAGCCGTTCTGCCGCGCGAGGACCTCCTCGTGCTGGACGACACCGAGCGGGTCGTCGAAGAGCGGGAACCCGGTGAGCGGGCGCTGGTGCAGCCAGTTGTCGATCATGTACGCCGCGCGCCGGCCGTGGCCGATCGCGTGGGTGATGTCGGTCGCGCCGGCCTCGACGTCGCCCGCGGCGAACAGGAACGGGTGGTCGCTCTGCAGGGTGATCGGGTCCACCTTGATCCGGTGACCCTTCGCGTCGCCGGTGACGTGCTCATAGGGCTCGTCGTCGGGCTCCATGCCGACGGCCGAGACGACGACCTCGCACGGCAGGAGGAACTCGCTCCCGGTGATGGGCTCGGGACGCCGGCGCCCGGAGGCGTCGGCCTGGCCCAGCTGCATCCGCTGGCACCGCAGCCCGGCGACTGCGCCCTGCTCATCCTTCACGACCTCGATGGGGGCGACGAGGAAGTCGAAGACGACGCCCTCCATCTCGGCCTCGTCGACCTCGACGACGTGCGCGGGCATCTCCTCGCGCCCACGGCGATAGGCCACCCGCGTTTGCACGGAGCCGAGGCGCCGGGCCGTGCGGGCCGCGTCCATCGCGACGTTGCCGCCGCCGACCACGACGACCGTCTTGCCCGTCATGTCCGGCAGCTCGTCCTCGCTCACGCGACGCAGGAACGTGAGTCCGGTGTGGACGCCGTCGGCGTCCTCGCCAGGTACCCCCATCTCCATCGGCCGCGGAGTGCCGGTCGCGACCAGGACGGCGTCGTACCCCTCGGCCTTGAGGGCCTCGAGGTCGCGCACCGGGTGGCTGGTCACGATCTCGACGCCGATCGCGGTGACGTTCGCGATGTCGTTCTCGACCACGTCGTGCGGGAGCCGATAGGCCGGGATGGCGTGACGCAGGAACCCGCCGGGCTTGTCGGCCGCCTCGAAGATGGTCACCTGGTAGCCCGCACGGGCCAGCTGCCAGGCGGCCGTGAGCCCGGCGGGTCCGGACCCGACGATCGCGATCCTCATGCCGTTGGGCTCCGCGACCGTGACCCCGGGTCCGTCCTTCTCCGCGTAGTGCGTGTCCGCGGCGAACCGCTTGAGCCGTCGGATCGGGATGGTCCCCTCCAGCGACACGCGTGTGCACTCCGACTCGCACGGGGCGTAGCACGCGCGGCCGAGCGTGCCGACGAGCGGCGTCGCCTCGAGAACGAGCTGGAACGCCTCCTCGTACTTGCCGCTCCGCACGAGCGACACGTAGCCGTGCGCCTTGATGCCCGCCGGGCAGCTGTCGATGCACGGCGACGTGCCGGCACGCTCGATGACGGCCTTCTTCGGCACGGCCTGGGGGAACGCGATGTACGCCGCGTGCCTCGGGACGAGGTCCGCGTTGAACTGGTCGGGCACCGCGACCGTGCACGCCATCTGGCAGTCGGAGCAGCCGGTGCAGGCAGCCCAGTCGACGAACGGCGCCTTCTCCTTGATGGTGGCGTTGAACGTGCCGTCCTTCTCCCGGCGGATCCCCTGGACCTCGCTGTAGGTCATCGTCGTGATGTTCGGGTGGTTGATCGTCGAGGACATCTTCGGCCCGGAGATGCAGCTCGCGCAGTCGAGCGTCGGGAAGACCTTGCTCAGCAGGATCATCCGGCCGCCGACCGAGGCCTCCTTCTCGACGAGCAGGACCTTGTAGCCCATGTCACCGAGCTTGATCGAGGACTCCATGCCCGCGATCCCGCTGCCCACCACCATGACGTCGTACTTCATGTCGCGCTCCGGTCCCGAGTTCGTGTCGAGCGAGGATGTCGTGCCGGCCGGAGCCGTCAGACGAAGAGGTTGACGTTGGCCTCGTCGGCCTCGCCGAGGTAGCTCGCGACGCCGACGTACTCGACGCCGTCGATGAGCTCCTCGGGCTTGATCCCCATGACGTCCATCGACATGGTGCAGGCGACGAACTTGATCCCCTGCTCCTGCGCGGACTCGATGAGCTCTTCGAGCGACATGACGTTCTGGGCCTTCATCGCGGACTTGAACATCACCGGGCCCGCGCCGGCGAAGTTCATGTGCGACAGGCGCAGCTTGCCCGGGCCCCGGGGCATCATCGCGGCGAACATCTTCTGCAGGCCGGTCTTTCCGGACACCTTCTGCTTCGTCGGCTTGCGCAGCGCGTTGAGCCCCCAGAAGGTGAAGAACATGGTGACGTCGTCGCCCATGGCCGCAGCGCCGTTCGCGATGATGAACGCGGCGAACACACGGTCGAAGTCACCGCTGAAGACGATGAGGGTCTTCTTGCTGGTATCCACGTGACTCAGCACTTCTCTCCGGGCCGCTAGGCCCTCGGCCGACGCGCGTCCTCGGACGCGCGAACCGGCCGTGTTGTCAGACGGTGATCGGGCCGAGCTCGACGAGCTGCGCCGAGAACTCCCGCATGTACTTCACGAACGGTTCGGCGCACACGGAGCAGATCGCCGCCATGCGCAGACGCTGCGGGTCGATCCCCTTCTCCCGCATGATGTCCTGCGCCTGGGACGCGATCTTCGCCGTTCTCGAGGCACAGTCCGGGAGATAGGCGCACTCCTCGCCGTCCGAGGCGATGAACACGCCGTCGATGCCGACCTCCAGCGCATGGACGATCCAGCTCGGCTTCAGCCCGCTGCTGCACGGCACGGCGATCGTCGTCGCCGTAGCCGGGTAGTGCAGGTGTCGGCTGCCGGCGAGGTCGATGCCCGGATCGGAGATGTTGTGGGTCGAGAACACCAGGATCCGGGGCTTGAAGCCGACCTCCGCGACGGTGGCGGTGGCCATGGCTCCTACTTCATCTTCCGCAGGAACAGGCAGAGGTAGCCGGCGTCGTCGTAGGAGCCGAGGTAGTCGTGGCCCATCTTCTTCGACCACGCGGGGATGTCCTTGAGCGTGCCGGAGTCGGTGGCCTGGACCTCCATGATCCCGCCGACCGCGAGGCCGCCGATGGCCTTCTTGGCTGCGAGGATCGGGCCGGGACAGGAGGTGCCGCGAGCGTCCACCACCATGTCGGCGCTCAGTGCCTTCAGCTCTTCGATGGCCGCGGTCATGGTCGCTCCCTTTCGTCACGCGAACCCCGTTCGGGTCGCTCGTGCATGCTTCGAAACTACGCCCGGACATGAGGTGAATCGTGAGTGAGCGTGGAGGAATCCCACCCGGATCGTGCCTGTTGGATCACACCGGTTAGCCTGTCCATACCCCTACCCGTAGGGGTATGGCCACTTGAGAATTGCCTAGTTTCCAACGGTTTTCGACGGTTGGTGTCCCCCCGCTACGGGGACGACCGCCGCGGTCCGGTGCTCGGAGGTGCAAGCATCTCCGTCGTCGGCCCGACGTGCCCGTGAGGTGCGAGGGATGCTGACATCACCCGCGAGGATCGGAGCGTCATGGACATCAACGACGACGAGCGCCTCGACATCGTCAACCGGGTCAAGCGGGCGCGTGGCCAGCTCGACGGCGTGCTGTCGATGCTCGAGCACGACCGCTCCAGCGCCGACGTCGTGCAGCAGATGGGTGCGGCCTCGACGGCGATCGACCGCGCTGCGCGCAGGCTCGTCGCCGTCAGCCTGATGCAGTGCTGCGTCGACACCGAGGCCCCTGGCGCGATCACCGGCCTCGAGCTCGAGGACCTGCTGCTCTCGCTCTCCTGAGCCTGCCGCTGGGTCGGCTGGAGGTCGACGGGACACGCCGTGCTGGTGGAGGCATACCCCTAGGGGTATGCTGGCCCTCTCGGTCCTGAGGGAGTGGCATGGAGCTCCACGGCAAGGAGCACGACGAGGTCGTCAACCGCCTCAAGCGTGCGCGCGGCCAGATCGACGGTGTCCTGTCGATGCTCGAGAGCGGCCGCGACTGCAACGATGTCGTCATGCAGCTCGCCGCCGCATCGTCCGCGATCGACCGTGCCGCCTTCAAGGTGCTCACGATCGGTCTCGGCCAGTGCTACGTCGAAGGCCAGGAGCCCGACACGGTCGCGGTCAAGAACCTGGCGCGACTGATGCTCTCGCTCGCCTGACTGGACGCGGAGCGGCTCGACGACAGTGTTCCCACGCGTCGACGACGATCGCGCACCACCACCGACGGAACGCCCGGAGGACTCCTCAGCCGACGGGGCCCGGTGCCGCTGAGGCGAGCGGCAGCAGCACGGTGAACGTGGTGCCGTGCTCGCCGTCGGAGTCCGCCCGCACGCTGCCGCCGTGCGCCACCACGAGCTCCCGCACGACGGCGAGCCCGATTCCGGAGCCGGCGACCTCACGGTCGGCGCGACCGCGCCAGAGCCGGTCGAACACGAACGGCAGGTCTCCCGCCGCGATGCCCGGCCCCGTGTCCGACACCACGAGCGCCGCGTCGGTCCCGGTGCGACCGACCGACACCGTGACGGTGTCACCCGCGCGGCAGTGTCGCGCGGTGTTGACCAGGAGGTTGCCGACGACCTGGTGCAGCCGGTCGGAGTCGCCGTCGACCACCGCCCCGTCTCCGAGCCGTGCCTCCACGCTCAGTCCGGCAGCATCGGTCGCCGGTCGCGCAGCGACCAGGGCGTCCGACGCGACCTGCGCGAGGTCCACCGGCGTACGCCGCAGGGACAGCGACGCCGTCTCCGCGGCGCTCAGCTCGGCGAGGTCCCCGACGACCCGCCCGACCCGCAGCGACTGGCGGTGCAGCGCGGCAAGGCGCTCCGCCTCGGGCTCGACCAGGCCGTCGCGGAGCTCCTCGAGCCCGGCCTGGAGAGCGGCCAGCGGGGTGCGCAGCTCGTGGGCGAGGTCGGCGGCCATCCGACGACGCGCGAGCTCCGAGCGCTCGACCTGCTCGGCCGTGTGGTCGAACGCACGAGCCAGCTCGCCGAGCTCGCCCGGCGCCGCGGCGTCCGCCGGTTCCGAGCGGGCCGTCCTGTCGCCGCCGGCGAACGCACGGGCGGTGCTGGTCAGCCGTGCCAGCGGCCGTGCGATGCGCCCCGTCACGAACCACGCCATGGCCAGTGCGGCCAGCAGCGCAGCGACGGCCGCTACGGCGATCCAGGCCCAGGCGATCTGCTGGGCGGCGCCCGAGGTCGGCGTGCCGAAGCCCAGCCGCACCGTCCCGACGGTCGCGCCGTCGACCACGACGGGCGCGACGACGTAGCCGCGGCCGGAGCTCATGGCGCCCATGCCCATCCCGGACCCCGTGCCGGATCCGTAGGGCGACTTCACGACGGTCCCGCTGGCGTCGAGCACGATCAGCCGTGCGCCGGCGTCGGCTGCGACGGCGTCGGCCGCCGACAGGTCCGCGCCGGCCCAGCCGCCTGCTCCGGCGTAGGCGACGGCGGCCGCGCTCGCGGCCGCGGTCGACGCAGCCGCGCGATCGGCGTCCTCGGTCGCGGCGAGCCCGCGAGCCGTGCCGACGAGCGCAGCGACCGTCAGCACCAGCACGGAGGACAGGGCGACGAGCACGAACGCGACGAGGAGCCGGTGGCCCAGTGGTCCCATGCCGCGACGGGAGTCAGCGGTCACGGTCGACCCCGAGCCGGTAGCCGACGCCCAGCACGGTCGCGAGGATCAGCGCCCCGTCGTCGCCGAGCTTGTGCCGCAGGTTCTTCACGTGCGAGTCGATCGTGCGCTCGTAGCCCGCGAACTCGTAGCCACGGACGCGGTTCACCAGCTCGGAACGCGAGAAGACGCGCCCTGGCGCGGACGCGAGGGCGGTCAGGATGCCCCACTCCGTGGGCGTCAGGTCCAGAGCCGTGCCGTCGAGCGAGGCCACGTGCCGCTGCTGGTCGACGACGAGACGTCCGGCGGCATAGCGACGGATGCCGTCGTCGGCAGGCGCGGCGTGGCGACCGAGGACGGCGCTCACGCGCAGGACGACCTCCTGCGGGCTGAACGGCTTGGTGACGTAGTCGTCCGCGCCCTTCTCCAGCCCGCGGATGCGATCCTCGACGGAGCTGCGCGCGGTCAGCGCGATGACGCTGACACCGAGCGACGTGGCGAAGCGAAGCACGTCGAAACCGTCGATGTCGGGCAGTCCGAGGTCGAGGAGGACGAGATCGGCCGAGCCGTCCTCGAGCAGGCGCAGGGCATCCGCGCCCGTGCCCGAGGTCAGCACCGAGTGCCCCGCGCGCTCGAGGTATCGGCGCAGCAGGTCGCGGATGTCGCGTTCGTCCTCGACGACCAGGATCGTGGCCACGTCGCCATCCTGTCCGATCCGTGGCACGCAGTCGCGATCCAGCGGTGCCCGGGCGGATATCTCCACGGGATCTCCACATCGAGCACACCGCTGCTGCAGACCCCGGGACGAGAGTCACCCGTGACAGCACACCGACCGCTCCCGGCAGATGACCCGGGACAGCCCGAGGAGAACACCATGCGCCGCAACATCGCCATCGCCACCGGCATCGCAGCCGGCGTCACCGCCCTTGCACTCGTCGCCACCCCGGCCCTCGCCCAGTCCGGTCCCTGGTCCGCGACGTCGTCCACCACCGACACGACCTGCCCCATGCTCGACGGCACAGGTGCCACGAAGGCGGCGGGCTACGGGATGGGCAACGGCAACGGCAACATCGGGGCCATGGGCCGCGGCAACGGGATGCAGGGCGGCGCGGGCATGGTGGGCTCGGCGACCGCAGGCTCCGGAACGCTGACGTCCAGCGAGAAGACAGCGCTCGCGGGCATGGCCGACGAGGAGAAGCTCGCCCTCGATCTCTACACGGTCCTCGCCGCGCGCTACCCGAACGACGTGCAGTTCTCGCGCATCGCGCGCGCCGAGTCGATGCACCTGACGGCCGTGCGCACCCTGATGACGCGCTACGCCGTGACCGACCCGACCGCCGGACTGCCCGCTGGATCCTTCGCCAACGCAGCCACGACGTCGCTCTACACCAGCCTGCTGGTGAGCGCGACCAGCGACGCGACGGCCCTCGCGGCCGGCGTGGCCGTGGAGAAGGCCGACATCGCCGCTCTCGACGCGGCGAAGGCCGGCGTCACGGCTCCCGACGTCGTGGCGGTCTACACGAACCTGCTCACGGCGTCGCAGCGCCACCTGGCCGCCTTCGGCGGCTGAGCCTGTGCCGCAGACCTGCACCACCTGATCGTCGCCGGCAGCTGCGCCCCTTCCCGCGGCTGCCGGCGTTCGAACGCGACTCCCGGAGGTACCCCCTGGGGTATTCTCCGGGAGTCGACCGAAGGGAGGGCTCGTCGTGATCGGAACCTGGCCGGGCCGCCGGTGGGCGGTCGCCATCGGCGCCGCGATCCTGACCGTCCTCGTCGTCGGAGTCCCCACCGTGCTGATCCCCAACCCGTGGTTCGGGCGGACCGTGCCCCCGACGTGGTGGGCCCTGCCCGCACTTCTGGTCACCGCTGCGCTGTCCGGTCTCGTGACGGCGACGTACGTCGGCTCCCCGGCCACCACGGCCGCCCCAAGCCCCACGCGATCCGAGCTCGTCGGCGGTTTCCTGACCTACCTCGCCGTCGGCTGCCCCGTGTGCAACAAGGTCGCCCTCCTCGCGCTGGGGTCCGCCGGCGCCGTCCAGTGGTTCGCGCCGGTGCAGCCGGTCCTCGCCCTGGCGGGGATCGTCCTGCTCGGCTACGCCCTGCGTCGGCGCCTGGCCGGCGAGCGATCCTGCCCCCTGCCGAGCGTCCCCGCGACGCCGGAGACAGCCCGTCGATGAGTGGGGCAGGTCCGACGACGCTCCAGCTGCTCGTCGCGGATGCGGCGGCCGGCCTCGACGCCGCGGCACGCGGCGTCCCGGTCTGCATCGCCACGAAGGCGGGCAACCCCGCACCCGGCGTGAAGTACCACGAAGGGCGCTGGGCCGCCCTCACCGAGGTGGAGCGGCGCTGCCGTCGGACGTCCGACGATGTCACCACGGTCGCGAACGCGGTCCATCGCTCCTGGGTCGACGAGCTTCTCCGCCTCACCGCGAGGGCCGCCGGTGCCGACTGGATCGCCTACCGCGAGGGCGGCACCGACGCGCTGGCCGACCTCCTCGCTGGGCGCCTCGAGGACGTCTCGGCCATCACATCCGAGTGACGGGAACATACCCCCGGGGGTATGCTGTTACAGTCTCCACAGGACATCGTCTGAGAGGAAACACTGGCATGGCTACCGTGCAGCTCACCGGAGAGAACTTCGAGGAGAAGGCCATCGGCGACGGCATCACGCTCGTCGACTTCTGGGCCTCGTGGTGCGGTCCGTGCCGCGCGTTCGCCCCCGTGTTCGAGAAGGCGTCCGAGACCCACCCTGACATCACGTTCGGCAAGGTCGACACCGAGGCCGAGCAGGCGCTCGCGGCCGCCGCCCAGATCAGCGCGATCCCGACCCTCATGGTCTTCCGCGACGGGATCCTCGTCTTCCGCGAGGCCGGCGCGCTGCCCGCGAAGGCGCTCGAGGAGCTCATCACCTCGGTGCGCGCGCTCGACATGGACGAGATCAAGGCGAAGGTGGCCTCGGCATGACGCGCAGGGCCACGGTCGCAGAGACCTCGGAGGCGCGGTCACTGCGCCGCGGCACGGTGCTCGACGTCCGCACCGCCGACGAGTTCGCGCGCGGGCACATCGACGGAGCCGTCTTCATGCCGCTGCACATCGTGCCCGTGCGGGCTGCCGAGCTCGACCGGTCCGAGACGTTCTACGTCGTCTGCGAGTCCGGCGCCCGCTCGGCGCAGGCGTGCGCCTATCTCGGAGCGCAGGGCTACGACGTCCGCAGCGTCGAGGGCGGCATGTCCGCCTGGCGCGCGGGCGGCCTCCCGGTCGAGACCGGACTGCGCGAGCCGTCGTCGCGATGACCGTGCCGGTGTCGCCCGAGCTTCCCGACGTACCCGGCGTGGACGTCGTGGGCGCGCTGTCGCTGCTCGACGGCGACGCGGTCCTGCTCGACGTCCGCGAGCGCAACGAGTGGGACGCGGGTCACGCGCCGCACGCCGTGCACATCCCCCTGCGCGAGCTCTCCGAGGCGACCGCGTGGATGAGCCGGCAGCGCCGGGTCGTCGTCGTGTGCCGCTCGGGTCGTCGCTCGGCACACGCGACCGCCGCGCTGCGTGTCGCGGGTGTCGACGCCCTCAACCTCCTCGGCGGCATGCAGGCCTGGCGTGACGCCGGGGCCGACATCGTCGCCGACCACGGCGCAACGCCGACCGTCATCTAGAAGGAGAGTCGTGAAGAAGATCCTGATCCTCGTCGCCGCCGTCTTCGGCATCGCGCTGCTCACGGGCTGCGGCTCGAGCAGCGGTGGTGTCACGAACGTCGATCCCGCGGCGTTCCTCACGACCGCGAGCCAGACCGGCACGGTCGTCGTCGACGTCCGGACGCCGTCCGAGTATGCCGCCGGCCACATCCAGGGCGCGATCAACATCGATGTCGAGGCGCCCACGTTCGACGCCGAGATCGCGAAGCTCGACAAGAACGCGACGTACGCCGTCTACTGCCACAGCGGTCGACGCTCCGGTCTCGCGACGGACGCGATGGGCAAGGCGGGCTTCACGCACGTCTACAACCTCAGCGGCGGGATGACGGACCTGCAGTCGGCCGGCGGACAGGTCGTGACCTCGTGACGCGGCTCGAGGTCGTCTCCATCGAGACGCCGAACCTCGGCGACCGCAGCTACGTCGTCGGGCGCGGCAGCAGCGCGATCGTGATCGACCCGCAGCGTGACATCGACCGCGTCGAGGCCATCCTCGACCAGCGCGGCTGGAGCGTCTCGCACGTGCTTGAGACCCACTTCCACAACGACTACGTGAGCGGCGGCCTGGAGCTCTCGCGCGTCCTCGGCGCGGAGTACGTCGTACCGCACGGCATGGACATCGCGTTCCCGGCGCACCGGACCAGCGACAAGGCCGAGATCGACGCCGAGGTGGGTCTCGTGCGCGTTCTCCACACGCCGGGACACACCCCGAACCACATCTCGTTCGCCGTCAACGTCGACGGTCAGGACGTGGCGCTGTTCACCGGCGGCTCGCTGCTGTTCGGCAGCGTCGGGCGCCCGGACCTGCTGGGCCCTGCCCTGACCGAACCGTTGGCACGCGCGCAGTGGAACTCGATGCGCCGCCTCGCGGATGACGTCTCGCACACCGCTGACGTCTACCCGACGCACGGGTTCGGCTCGTTCTGCAGCGCGACGGCGACCGTCGGCACGGCGTCGACCCTCGCCGACCAGATCGCGTCCAATCCCGTGTTCCGAGTCGACGAGACGACGTTCGTCAGCGAGCTCATCGCCGGTCTCGACGCCTTCCCCGCGTACTACGCGCACATGGGACCGGCCAACCAGGCCGGCGCCGGCCCGATCGACCTGTCCCTGCCCCGCAGGGCCACCGCGGACGACATCGCGGCAGCGATCGGGCGCGGCGAGTGGGTCGTGGACCTGCGCCACCGCCGCATCTTCGCCGCCGAGCACGTGAAGGGCTCGTTGTCCTTCGACGTG
>Ga0302299_10001526_pt1 | contig 13926 bp, 12 predicted proteins | sample III_Fen_N3_4_FD_198795 | JGI IMG/M metagenome (GOLD analysis project Ga0302299, IMG submission 198795) | Peat permafrost microbial communities from Stordalen Mire near Abisko, Sweden - III_Fen_N3_4 | ecosystem: Environmental > Terrestrial > Soil > Wetlands > Permafrost | place: Sweden: Abisko... | reverse complement strand
CGTGCCTGCGCGCCTCGTGGCGCATCACCGCCTCCACCGCCAGGGCGTGGCGCTGCAGGCTGGCGCTGGGATTGTACTCCACCAGGAGCTTCCAGGCTTCTTCGCGGGTCGGGGTGCGGGTCATGGGGCTGCCTTTCCAATTTACTGATTATATGCCTATTTATGGGTCAGGACGGAAGCTCCAGGGTCAAGGAGGGCGCCAGGCAGGCCCGCACCCGGAAGACGGCATGGATCAGCTCCGGGGTGAGCACCTCCTCGGGCGCGCCGAACCCCACCAAGGCGCCCCGGTCGAGCACCAGCACCCGGTCGAAGCAGAGTGCCGTGCGCAGATCGTGCAGGCTCACGAGCAGGGTGGTGCCGGCGGTGGCCAGGCGCTTGGCCAGCTGCAGCACCTCCAGGGCATGGCGCACGTCCAGGCTGGCGGCGGGTTCGTCCCAGAGCTGCAGCGGCGCGCCGGTGGCCAGGGCCCGGGCCAGGAACACCCGGCGCCGCTCCCCGCCGCTCAGCTGGGTGATGGGCCGGTCGGCAAGATCGGTGATGTCCAGGGCGGCCATGGCCTCCTCCACCCCCTGGCCGTCGTCGCCCCAGGCGTGCCGGCCCTGGCCCACCACCTCGCGCACCGGGAAGGCGAACTCCGCGTGGCTTTCCTGGCCCACCCAGGCCAGGGTGCGCCCGCGCTCCAGGAAGGGGATCCGGCTCAGCTCCCGGCCGTTCCAGTGGATCCGCCCCTGCGCCTGGAGCAGGCCGGCCAGCACCTGCAGCAGGGTCGACTTGCCGGCCCCGTTCGGGCCCACCACGGCGACCATGAGCCCGGCTTCCAGGTGCAGCCCGAGATCGCGCAGCCGGGTCCCCAGGGTGAGCCCCTCCGCCGTCAGCACGGGTTCCTCCGCAGCATCCAGAGCAGGAAGGGGCCGCCCAGCAGGGCGGTCATCACCCCCAGGCGCATGCCGCCGGGCAGGAACCGGGTGGGCAGGTCGCAGAGCAGCACCAGCGCCGCCCCCGCCAGCATGGACAGCGGCAGCAGCCGGCGGTGGTCCGGGCCGAAGCCCAGGCGCAGCAGGTGCGGCACCACCAGCCCGACGAAGCCCACCACTCCGCCCACCGCCGTGGCCAGGGCGGTGAGGATGGTGGAGAGGCCGATCAGCTGCCAGCGCAGCCGGCGCACGTCCACCCCCAGGCTCTGGGCCGAAGGCTCGCCCAGGCTCAGCAGGTTCATGGCCCGGCCCAGCGGCAGCATCAGCGCGCAGCCCAGCAGGATCGGCGGCAGGCCGATCCAGACGTGCTCCCAGGTGCGGTTCTCGATGCCGCCCATGAGCCAGAAGAGGATCTGTCCGCTCACCTGGAACTGCCCGGCCGAAAGGGCCAGCAGGAAGCTGGTGCCGGCCCCGAAGATGGCGTTCAGCGCCACCCCGGAGAGCAGCAGGTGCTCGGGGCTGGCCCCCCTCCGGGCCAGCAGCACCACCGCCCCGGTGGCCAGGAAGGCCCCCAGGACCGAGGCTCCGGGCACGGTCCAGACGCTCGCCGCGGCCCCGCCCAGGGCCAGCGCGGTCACCGCCCCCAGCGCGCCGCCGGCGCTCACCCCCAGCAGCCCGGGGCTGGCCAGGGCGTTGCGGAAGAATGCCTGCATGGCGACGCCGGAGGCGGCCAGGCCGGCCCCCACCGCGAGGCCCACCAGGGTGCGCGGCAGGCGCAGGTCCCAGACCACCGTGCGGGCCAGCTCGTCGCCGCGCCCGGCCAGGGCCTGGAGCACCTGCATGGGCCGCAGGTTGGCGTCGCCCAGGGCCAGGGAGGCGAGGATCGCCCCCAGCAGGAGCAGGGCGAGCCCGGCGGTGGCGCCCAGGGTCCTCATCGGAAGGCCTCCGGGTGCAGGGCCCGGGCCAGCGCCTCGTAGGCGTCCAGCCGGGCCTGGCTGGTGCTGGCCAGGAGCGCGCCGGGCAGCGCCACCACCCGGCCCTTGCGGAACGCCTCCATGAACCGGTACGGCGGCAGCTCGCGCAGGCGGGCGGTCAGGTCCATGCCCTCCTCCCAGGGCGCCACCAGCACGTCCACGGACCAGCCGAGCATGCGTTCGCTGGGGGTGGGGGCATGGCCTTTCAGGCCCATCTCCGCCGCCACGTTGAGGGCCCCGGCATGGTCGCAGATGTCCTGGAAGGTGGTGCCGGACCCGGCGGTGAACGGATAGAAGCCCACCGCCAGCACCCGCACCGGCGGGCGCCCCTTGAGCCTTTCGGCCAGGGCGGCCACCCGGGCCCGCCACTGGCCGATCAGCTGCTCCGCCCGCTCCCGGCGGCCCAGCGCCGCGCCGATCCGGCGGGCGTTGGCGAACAGCTCCTCCAGGGAATCGAAGCGGTCCAGCACCAGCACCTCGACCCGGGCCCGGCGCAGCAGGGCCACGGTCTCGGCCTGGGTGTAGGAGGCCACCAGCACCAGGTCCGGGCGGAAGCGCAGGATGTCCTCGGCCTCGCCGTTGCGCAGGCACGGCAGGGCCTCCGCCTGCTTGGCCGATGGGCTGTAGCGGGCGTCCCGGGCCAGGTGGCTCAGGGCGGCGATCTGCCCCGGGCCGGCGATGGCCAGGAGCAGGTCGTCGGTGCCCACCGTCTGGCTCACCACCCGCCGCGGACTGCCCGCCCCGAGCGGGGCGGCGAGCAGCAGGAGGATGACGAGCAGGGCGCGCATATCAGAAACGGTAGCGCAGCTCGGCGCTCACCGTCGGCGGCTGGGCCGGGTAGCCGAAGATTTGCGCGGCGTCGTTCTGGAAGTCGCGGGTCCGGGCCAGCCACTGGGCCCGGTCGGTCGCGGGCTGCATGAGGTGCTCGCCGCGCAGGGTGAGGGAGAGGTCCTCGCGCATGGCCCAGGCCGCCGACAGGCTCAGGTCGTTGAAATGCTGCCTGAACGCGCCGGTGCCGCCCTGGGGGCCGACCGTCGCCTCGTAGCGCGGCCCGGTCCAGGACCAGAGGCCGTCCAGGCGGAACGCCCCCAGGACACGGAAGGTGTTCAGGCCCAGGGTCTGGAAGGGCCGGCGGACCACCGCGGGGCTGCTCAGCTGGGCTTCCGGGGCGGCCTGGAGATCCCGGGCCTCCTGGTTGCGGTAGAAGCCGCCCAGGCCCCAGACCTCGGTTTCATAGCCGGCCTTGAGTTCGGCCGACTGGATCCGGATCCGGGCGCCGTTCCGGTAGATCCCGGACAGGAAGTTGTTCCAGGCGGGAATCTCCTTGCCGCCGTTGGGGTCGTAGAAGACCAGGCTGGAATACAGGGTCCGCGAGAGTTCCAGTCCGGCCTTCCAGGGGCCGGAAGCGTAGGTCAGCCCGGCCTGGGCCGTGCGGCTCTTCTCGTTGTCCAGGCGGTCGCCGCCGGGGTTGGTGCTGTAGTTGGCATTGAAGATGGTGTTGTAGAGGAGCGGGTTGCTGAAGCCGGTGCCGGCGTTGGCGTAGACCCGGAAGCCGCGGGGCAGGATCCAGTTCAGCCCCAGCTTTCCGGTAGTGGTGGTGCGGGCGTCCTCGAAGGCGCCGCCCCCGGCGACCGGCGCGATCTGCCGGTCGCGCTCGGTGCGCAGGGAGCCGGTCACCCGGAATCCGGACGCCAGTTCCCGCTGGCCTTCCAGCAGGACGGCCAGATGCCGGCTGGTGGCGCTGAGTTGGTTGGTGCCCTCCAGGTTGGGGGCATGGGCGCTCTCCTCGGAGCCGTCCAGCCCCAGGGTGAGGGCGCCCGCCGGGGAGGGCTGCCAGGTGAGGTGGCCGACCGCCTGGTTGCGCCGGCTCAGGAAGGGGACCGTGGGCAGGTTGGTGTTGACGTCGGGCTCCAGGCGGTTCTGCAGCACCTGGCCGACGCTCAGCTCGCCGGACAGCGCCGGGCTGAACTGGGTGCGCACCGTGCCGCCGAGGATCTGGGTGCGGTTGAAGTCCTGCCGGTTGGGATCGTACTGGAAGGGCTGCCGGGGCCCGCTGCCGTTGTCGGTGAAGACGATGGGAATGGGCACTCCGGCGAAAGTATTGAAGTAGTTCAGGGTGGCCAGGGTGCTTTCGCCCAGCTGCCGGCCCAGGCCCAGGAAGGTGCCGGTGCTGCGGTACGGATGGTCCGGATCCAGCACCTGGTCCTCCCGCTGGGCCGTGACGGCCATGCGCACCCAGCCCTGGTCCCAGCCGTGCGCGGCCGCCAGGGTGGCGCGGCGGATGCCGCGGTTGCCCGCCCCCGCCCGGACCTCGCCGGAGAACCCGGCGCCCGGGCTGCCGGCCGAGTAGAGCGCCACGGCGCCGCCCAGGGCGTCGGAACCGAACCGGGTCGAGCAGGGGCCCTGCTGGATCTCGACCCGGTCGATGCCGGCCAGGCCGATCAGGTTGGCGTCCACCCCGCCCAGCCCGGAGACATCGTTGAGGCGGAGCCCGTCCAACGCGAACACCGTGTCCTGGGGCCGGGTGCCGCCCAGGTAGATGGTCGTCACCGTGCCCACCCCGCCGCTGCTGAGCACCTGGCCCGGCATGGCGTCCTGCAGCAGTTCGCCCAGGCTCACCGGCGCGCGCCGCTCGATGGCCGCCTTGTCCAGGACGACGACCGCGTTGGGCGTCTGCACCAGCTCCACCGGGAGCGCTTCGGCGGTGACCGTGACGGTGGCCGCGGCCTCGGCCTGGGGATGGGGCGCGTCCAGCTCGAGGGCGCTGCCCCACAGACCGGCCCCGAGGGCCAGAAGAAAGGTGATCCGGGCTGAACCCATGACATGCTCCGCGCATGAGGCCGGGAAGGCTGGGGGGATTGCCCGGGAAGGCATGCCCGCCCTGCCCCCACGGCAGGCTTGGGAAATGCAGGACCGGTCTCCGGGCTCACACGCGACAGGCACCTTTCGATGCCCCTGGCACCTTCCCGGGGCGGCGCCCCAGTGGGACCAGATGAGTCTCCCGGCTCGCGGGCCGAGGTGCATACCGTTGCGGGGCAGCGCAGGAATCTCACCTGCTTCCCGAACATCCAACACGATGTAGAGTCAAAGGATCCCAGAAGCGGGCCGGGAGGGCAAGGGACGGTTGTGGTAGCAGAGCACGCCTCGCTGGCTTTGGTAGACTTCCAACTTGCTCAGGCCGAAGGGCCCCCAGGCAAGGTCCAGGGCGCGGTCCAGGGGCAGGCCCAGGAAGTGGGCCAGGATCGCCCGCAGCGGACCGCCATGAGCAATTACTAAGGTGCTGGCATCCCCGTCCCAGGTTCCCTGGATCGCCGCCCGGGCCCGGTCGGCGCAGCGGAAGAAGGATTCCCCGCCACCGGGCGGGACCCCGCGCACCGGATCCTTGAAGAAGGCCTCCGCCCCCTGGATCTCGGCCCAGGGCACCCCGTCCCAGGCGCCGAAATGCTGTTCCGCCAGGTCCGGCAGCACCCGGCAGGGCACGCCCAGGTCCCGGGCGTGGTCCCGGGCCCGGGCCAGCTGGGAGGTGAGCACCCGCTGGATGCCCAGCCCCAGCAGTTCCTCCTTCACCTGGGGCCAGAGCGCCTGGCCGGCGGCGTTGACCGGCAGGTCCAGCCGGCCCAGGGGGGCGCCGTTGCGGGCGGCGTCGGTGGGACCGTGGCGCAGCAGGTAGAGGGTGGTCACCGGATCAGGACCAGGAGCACGGCGCTTTCCACCAGTTGGTTGCAGGCCCCCAGCAGGTCCCCGGTCTGGCCGCCCAGGCGCCGCTCCAGGTAGTAGCCCCAGGCCAGCAGGGTGGCCGCGGCGGCGGCGACCGGCTGCCACAGCACGGGCAGGCCCAGGGCCCGCGCCGCCAGGGTGAGCAGCCCGGCCAGGACCGTGGCCAGCAGCAGCGGCATCCGCCCGAGCCCCTGGCCCACCTGGCTGGACAGGCCCTTGGACACCGGGGGCAGGACGGTGAGCAGGACCGCCAGCGACCACCGGCCCCAGGCCATGGCCAGGGGCAGGGCCAGCAGGGCCCGGCCGTCCAGCGCCACCAGCGCCGCCCAGCGGAAGCTGAGCAGGACCCAGAGGGCCATGGCGCCGTAGGCGCCGATCCGGCTGTCGCGCATGATCTCCACCACCCGCTCCGGGGTCTGCCCGCCGCCCAGGCCGTCGGCGGCGTCGCTGGCCCCGTCCTCGTGCAGGCCGCCGGTGAGCATCAGCCCGCACGCCACCGCCAGCACCGCCGCCACCGGCGCCGGCCACAGGCTCCGGGCGAGGGTGAACACGCCCGCCGTGGCCAGGCCCACCAGGGCCCCCACCAGCGGGAACCAGGCCACGGCCCGGCCCAGCTCCTCCGCCCGGGTCGGCGCGCCCGGAAGGGGGATCCGGGTGAGGAAGCGCAGGGCCGTGACCAGGGAGCGCATCAGGACTGTCCGGACTGGCTGACGCCGGCGCCGCTGAAGGTGGCCATCTCCCGGGAGATGGCGCAGGCGCAGCGCAGGATGGGCACCGAGAGGGCGGCCCCGGTGCCTTCGCCCAGGCGCAGGCTGAGATCCAGGACCGGTTCCAGGTCGAGCGCCTCCAGCAGCCTGCGGGCTCCCGGCTCGGCCGAGCGGTGCGACCACACCAGGTAGTCCCGGACCCGGGGCTCCAGGGCCAGGGCCACCAGGGCCGCGGCGCCGGCGATGTAGCCGTCCACGATCACCGCCCAGCCCCGGGCGGCGCCGGCCAGCATGGCCCCGGCCATGGCCCCGAACTCGCAGCCGCCCACCGCGGCCAGCACCCCCAGGGGGTCGCCGGGGTCCGGCCGGTGGTGGTCCAGGACCCTCCGGATCACCGCCAGCTTGTGCTCCAGGGCCTGGCCCTGGACGCCGGTGCCGGGGCCCACGGCGTGGGCCGGGTCGATGCCCTTGAAGGCGCTCACCAGCATGGCGGCGATGGCGGAATTGGCGATGCCCATCTCGCCCAGCCCCAGCAGCGCGAAGGGCAGGTCGGGCAGCCCGGCCACCTCGTCCATGCCCGCCTGCAGGCTGGCCTCGGCCTGGGCCCGGGTCATGGCCGGGCCGGCGGCGGGATCGCCGGTGCCGCGCATGACGTTGCGCTGGCCCACCCCGGGGAAGGGGCAGGGCACGGCCACCCCCACGTCGATCACCCGGTGCCCGATCCGCAGGGCCCGGCAGAGCACGGCGATGGCCGCGCCGCCGGCGGCGATGTTGGCCACCATCTGCGGCGTCACCTCGGGCGGGAAGGCCGACACCCCGTGGCGGGCGATGCCGTGGTCGCCGGCGAAGGTCAGGATGAAGGCCTCGGGGTCTGCCGGGCGCTCCTGCCCGCTGATCCAGGCCATCTGCAGGGCCAGGGATTCCAGCCGGCCCAGGCTGCCCTGGGGCTTGGTGAGGTCGTCGAGATGGGCCTGGAGGGCCGGCTTGCGCGCCGGATCCAGGAAGGGCAGACTGGGCAGCTTCATGTTGGGCTCCTTCTCGCTCCCACGGCGAGGGAATGGCCCAGGGCTGGTCTCCGGACTCGCACGCGACGGGCGCCCTCGGGCACCCCCCTCACCTTCCCGAGGCAGCGCCTCAGTGGATCGGGCCGGGTCTCCCTCCGGCCGGGGCCGGCGGGGTGCTTACCGTTGCGGGGCAGTGCGGGCTTTCAACCCGCTTCCCGGCTTCCGGGCATATGTGAAGCCTCAGAGTTCCAGCATGTCGGCCGGACCGCAAGCTGAAGTGCTCCCCCGGGGCGAATCTCAGCGACAATGGGGCATGGCCCAACGACCCCTTCCCCAGATCTCCGCCAAGCTGCAGGCCCTGCGCCAGGACTTCCAGCAGATCGCCGCCATGGCCGGGTTCCTCAACAGCGCCGTGGACCTGCCCCAGCTGCGGCTGTTCTTCACGCTCTACGGGCGCGTCCTGGTGCCCACCGAGGCGGACGGCCTGGATGCCACGCCCCGCCTCCAGGCCTGGGCTGAGCGGGTCGCCACGGGCCTCCGGGAGAACAGCTCCTCCGCCATCATGCAGCCCCAGATCGCCATCGCCAACCCCCAGCCCCTGCCCAGCGGCGAGGGCTACTTCCTGGTGGCCACCCTCACCTTCAACACCAAGGTCACCGAGAACAGCTACCAGCGCGTGCGCAGCGCCGTGCTGGCGGCCTACCAGGCCGCCGTGGCCCTGCGCGACAAGGGCGTCTACGGGGACTGACGCCGGGCCTAGTGCCGATGCCCGGTCCCGCGCCGGAGGAGCGGGCGCTCGGGTTTCGGGATGACGGTCCAGGTCTGTTCCCGGGCGCCGCCGTGCTCATCCGCCGCCCGCAGGGTGAACCGTTGCGGCCGCCCGGCCTGGCCGGGTTCCGGGGTCCAGGTCAGGATGCCCCCCTCCAGGGCGGCCCCTTCCGGCGCCCGCAGGAGGGTGAGGTGCACCTCGTCGCCGTCCGGATCCATGGCGGCCACGCCGTAGCGGTAGGGTCTCCCTTCCCGGGCCATGCGCGGCGCCAGGGAGAGGAACCGGGGCGGGCGGTTGATGCGCTCCTGGGGCTGGATCTCGCTGATGACCACCGCGGCGCAGTCCGGATCGGCCCCGCCCGCCCCGGCGCACCCCAGGGCCAGCGCCGCGAGCACTGCGGCGCCGTTCCTTCCGGCCAGACTGACGGGGCAACCCATGGAGCCTCCGCGGGGAGATGGGAATCTCCAGTTTTGAATTAAATGTTCATTAGTGTCAAGCCTGGCCAAACCCACCGGCAAGGTTGGATTCACCCACAAACCTATGCAACTACGGACCGGAGTCCAGACATGGCACGTGAATATTATTTACAAGAATTAACTATACTTAAATAATTTTTTAATATCGCTTCAACCCGGCCAGGAACGCCGCGCAGGCCCGGCTTCGGTGGCTCATCTGGTGCTTCACTTCCGCCGGCAGCTCGCCGAAACTGCAGTCGTGCCCCTCGGGAATGAAGACCGGGTCGTAGCCGAAGCCCTGGGAGCCGCGGGGCTCCATGGCCAGGGTTCCTTCCACCGTCCCGCTGAAGGTCCGGGGCGGGCCCGCGGCAGGCGCCCAGGCCAGCACACAGACGAACCGCGCCGTGCGCGGCCGGCCTTCCGGCACCATGGAGAGCAGGAGCCGGTTCTTGGGATCCTGGGCCAGGCCCGGGGCGAACCGGGCGCTCAGCACGCCGGGACCGCCCCACAGGGCATCCACGCACAGGCCGGAATCGTCGGCCAGCACGCCGTCCACCCGGGCCGTGCCGTGCGCGGCCCACCAGGCCTGGGCGAAGGTGGCCTTCTGCAGGGCGTTGTCCTGGAAGAAGGCGCCCTCCTCGGGGATCTCGGGCGCTCCGGGCGGCCATGGGAACAGCTGGATTCCCGGCAGGAGCTGCCGGAATTCGGCGAGTTTTCCCGGATTCCGGGAGGCGAGCAGGATCTTCATCTAGAGTTTGGCGTACGGATCCGGGTAGTACGGATCCTCGTAGTAGGGGTCCGCAACGACTTGCGCCGAATCGGGTTGCCAGGTCTCCGCAGGCGGGTTCCAGGGCGCAGGGTTGTCGTTGGTGAATGGCATTGCGCACCCCGTAGGCTCGAGCCCGGTTGAATGGATCGATCGAAGTTATCACATTTGAAGTTCTGTTTCCAAAATTCAGCCACCCGAAACAAGATCCGGTCGCGAAGCCGTTCCGCCAGGGCTATTTTATAAAATTTTTATTTCAGCAGCTGACCGCAGGCCCCCTGCACGTCCCGGCCCCGGCTCTTGCGCACGGTGACGAAACAGCCCCTGGCCTTGAGCCGGTCGAGGAAGGCCTGCAGGCGCGCGTCGGACGGCTCCCGGAAGGTCGACCCGTCATGCTCGTTCATCCGGATCAGGTTGATGTTGTGGCCCTGGCGCAGGTCCCCGAGCCAGTCGGCGAGCCGGTCGGCGTCCTCCGGGGTGTCGTTCTCCCCGGCCATGAGCACGTACTCCACCAGCAGCTTCTCTCCGGGCGCCAGGGTCCAGCGGCCCAGGGCTTCGCGCAGGCGCGCCAGGTTCCAGACCCGGTTCACCGGCATGACCCGGGAGCGGGCCTCGTCGGTGGTGGCGTTGAGGCTCAGGGCCAGCCAGGGCCGGGGCCGCATTCCCGCCAGGCGTTCGATGGCCGGCGCCAGCCCGGAGGTGGAGACGGTGATGCGCCGGGTGGAGATGTTGAGGCCGGCCGGGTGGTTGAGGATCCGGATGGCGCGGTGCACGTTGTCCAGGTTGTGCAGGGGCTCGCCCATGCCCATGAACACCAGGGTGACGGAGTGGGCCTGGGCCGGCCCCAGGGCCCGGAGCAGGGCGAGCACCTGGCCGACGATCTCGCCGGCGGAGAGGTTGCGGCGGATGCCCATGGCCCCGGTGGCGCAGAAGGTGCAGCCCATGGCGCAGCCCACCTGGCTGCTGATGCAGAGGGTCACCCGCGGGCTCCGCACTTCCCGGGGCATGTGCACCGCCTCGATGCGCTCGCCGTCGGCCAGGCGCAGCACCACCTTGGTGGCGCCGTCATCCGAGGGATGCGCCTCGACGAGTTCCGGCAGCGACCCGTCGCCGGCCCCGGCCAGCCAGGCCCGGGCCGCCTTGCCCAGGGGCGGCCCATCCGGCCCCCAGGTCCAGGGCCGCTGGAGCCGGCTGAAGAACAGTTCGGCCCGGCCCGGCGCCCCGAGCCGCTCCAGGTCCTCGGGCAGCCAGCCGAAGGCCGAAGCCCGCCCGGCCCCCTCCGGGGCCGAGGCGTCCCAGGGGTTGGCAACCGGGTTCGACATGGACTCAACTATATCCGATACGCCTACCCAGGCAGGTGCATGCCCACGAAGCGGGCCGGGTTGACGATCTTCTGCCCGCGCATCCAGGCCTCCGCGGCCTCCACCTGCTCCGCCCCGGACGGCCCCTCCATCCGGCCCCGGCGGTGCCGGGCGACGGTGGCGTGCAGGGTCATGTCGCAGGCCTGGAACGCCAGCTCGGCCTGGAACAGCAGCGCCCCGGCCTCGTCCGGGCGGCCCTGGGCCAGGGCCTCCAGGGCCTGCAGGCGGAGCGCCAGGGCGTCGCCGTAGCCGACCCCCTCCCGCTCGATCCGGCGCCGGTCCCGGTAGGCCGAACGCAGCAGCGCCGTCCGGCCGGACGGCTCCAGCGGCCCCTGCAGGACCAGGGCCAGGGCGGTGCGGGCCCTCAGCTCCAGGCAGGCGACCCGGACGCTCTGCACGTGCAGCAGCATGGACCGGCGCAGGAGCTGCCAGCTGCCCGCGAGCACGGCATGGGCCCGGCGCGGGTCGCGGTCGTAGAGCAGCACCTCCGCCCTGGAGACCAGCGCGTTGCAGTGCTGCAGGTGGAAGCCGGCGCTGGACCATTCGCCGATGGTCTGCTGGAGCTCGCGCAGGGCCCGGGCCGGCTCGTCGTGGGCCAGGTGCACCAGGGGCATGATGCCGGTCCTCAGGTTGGTGAGGGCCAGCAGGTCGCCCTTGTCCTGGGCCGCCTGGATCCGGGCCGAAAGCCGGATCTCCATGTCCCGCAGGCTGCCCAGCTGCTGGCGCCCCAGCAGGGCGTGGAACTGGGCCTGGTGCAGTTCGAAGTCCAGCCCGGTGCAGTTGTCCTTCAGCAGCGTTTCGGCCCGCTCCAGCAGGTCCACCGCGGCCTTCCAGCGCCCCTGCATGAGGGCGGAGGTGCCCGCCGCGACCAGGGCCCGGCCCACCGGGTTCGGGTGGCCGATGCGTTCCGCCAGGGCCCGGGTGAGCTCCTGGATCCTGCGGGTGGCCTTCACGCTCCGGTTGCCCCGGTGCGAGACGTAGATGGTCTGCAGGGCCAGGGCGCGCACGATGCGGAACGGCTCGCCGGCGCGCAGGGCCAGGATCAGGTGCCGGGCCTGGAACTCGCCGCCGCGGATGTGGTCCACCGGCCCGAGGCCCATGGCCGCGGCCCAGCAGATGTCGATCCGGTCCAGGTCGCCCGGGGGCACCTGGGCCTCGCCCCGCTCGATGAACCCGTAGCCCCGGAGCCGCAGGCGCAGCCGGCAGAACAGCTCGGCCAGCCGGGAGCGCCAGGGCGGGTGGTCCAGCTTCATCCCGATCCGGCCCATGACGGCCTCCAGGGCCGCCTCGCCCTGGTCGAACCGGCCGCTCCGGAAGAATTCCTCGGAGGCGCGCCGCTGCAGGCGCAGGCCGTCCCGGGCCGGGGCGATGGGCAGGGCCTCCAGGTAGACCTGGGCGGCCTCGCCGCCCAGCCCGCCGCTGGCCAGGGCATCGCCCAGCTCCAGCAGGATCTCCAGGTATTCGGCCCCCTTGGGCTGCTTGAGCTGCAGCGCCCGGCGATAGAATTCCGCGGCCCGGACGAAGGCCAGGGCCTTCACCGCCTGCTCCGCCGCCAGCAGGGCGTACTCCCCGGCCCGGGCCTGGGCCCCCGCGGCCTGGAAGTGCAGGCAGAGGGCCTGGGCGTCGGGGCTGGGTTCCGCCTCCATCGCCTCGGCCAGGGCCAGGTGCAGGGCCCGGGCCTTGGCCTCGGAAAAGCCCGCCAGCACGGACTGGCGGATGCGGTCGTGGTAGGGCTCCAGCAGGAGGACCTCGACGCCGCGGGTGCGGATGAGGTGCCCGGCCCTGAGCGGGACCAGATCCTCGGGACCGGCCTCCGCGAGCCCGCAGGCGCGCCGGAGCACGTCCCACCCCACCGGGTGGCCGGCCAGGACGAGGGTCTCCAGGAGGACGCGCGACGTCTCCGGCAGGGACCCCACCCGGAACTGGATGTAGGCGTCCAGGGTGTGCTCCCCGGGCCCGTGCAGCACCCGGATCCCCGACCTGAGGTGGCGGCTCAGCTCGCCGATGAAGAACGGATTGCCGCCGGCCTCCTTGGCGATCCAGGCCACCTCCGCCTCGGCGTCGGGGCGGTAGCTGCCCAGCAGCGCCCGGGCCAGGGCCCCGGACTCCGCGTGGCCGATCCGCTCGACCGGCACCTCCACCACCTCCGTGCCCTCCTCCGCCAGCCGGCGCTGCAGGCCGCGGAACGCCGGCGCCCCCTCCCCGTCCCCGGTGCGGTAGGTGAGCACCACCAGCATGGACGGCGGATCCGGGTCGCGCAGCAGGTTGGAGAGCAGGGCCGCGCTGTCCAGGTCGCCCCACTGGAGATCCTCGATGACCAGCACCAGCGGGTGCCGGGTGCCCATGCGCATGAGCAGCTCGCGCAGCGCCCCGAACGCGCGCCGGCGCAGTTCCTGGGGGTCGGGCGAAGGCGGCAGCGCGCGCCCCGCCCCGACGATCGCCTCCACCCGCTGCAGCACCGGGAACAGCCGGGCCAGGCAGAGGATGTTCCGGGGCAGCAGGATCTCCGCCTTGCCGGCGGGCAGGCGCTCCAGGTACCCGGCCAGGTCCTCCATCAGGCTGTCCAGGGCCTTGTACGGGGCCGAGCCCTCCTCCGTGCAGCGTCCCGCCAGCACCACCGTCCCGGGCTCCTCCCGCTTGAGCCGGTGCACGAACCGCCGCAGCAGGTAGCTCTTGCCCATGCCCGAATGGCCATGGACGAAGGCCACCGTGGTGGTGCCCTTCAGGGAGGTCTCGAAGGCGCGGCCCAGGGCGGCCAGTTCGGTCTTGCGCCCGATGAGCAGGGGGCTGGTGCGCAGGCGCCGGGTCGGGGCCTGGGGCGGCGCGGCGCTCACCGCGATCCCCAGCCGGTCCAGGATCTCCCGCCCGCCGGGGCGGTCCTCGGCGTTCCGGGCCAGCAGCTGCATGCAGAGCGCGCCCAGGTCCGCCGGCGTCCCGGGCGCTAGCAGCCCGGGGGCCGGCGGGCTGCCGCGCAGCTTGTCGATGACGGTGGACAGGGTGCCCCCGGGGAACGGCAGGGTCCCGGTCAGCACTTCGTAGAGCATCGCGCCGACGCTGTACCAGTCCGCCGCCTCGGTGGGCACGTGGCCGCCGATGCGCTCCGGGGCCATGTAGGCCTGGGTCTCGGGGCCCCGGGCGGCGCCCGGGGCGAGCCGGCCGGGGCTGAACCCGAAATCCAGGAAGACCACCCGGCCGCCCGGATCGACCCGGACGTGGCTGGGCTTGAGGTCCTGGTGCAGCCGGCCAGTCTGGTGCAGCG
>Ga0302299_10001525_pt1 | contig 13930 bp, 11 predicted proteins | sample III_Fen_N3_4_FD_198795 | JGI IMG/M metagenome (GOLD analysis project Ga0302299, IMG submission 198795) | Peat permafrost microbial communities from Stordalen Mire near Abisko, Sweden - III_Fen_N3_4 | ecosystem: Environmental > Terrestrial > Soil > Wetlands > Permafrost | place: Sweden: Abisko... | reverse complement strand
GCGGGCCCGCTGGCGTGCACCGTCGCAGAGGCCGCGGACGCCGCGTACTGCAGCAGGCTGGTCTTGCCGATGCCGGCCTCGCCGGTCAGCACCAGGACGCCGCCGCGTCCGAGCCGGGCACCGGCGACGAGGGCGTCCAGGACCTGCCGTTCGGACTCGCGACCCACGAGCAGGGGGCCGGGCCCGACGTCCGGAGCCGTCGTGGACCTGCTGGACCTCGTGGACTCCATGGCCTCCCTCCCCTGGGGTTGCCGGTACCGAGACGCTAGGGGGGCTCCCTGATGCGCCCGGCGGGCCGCGACCGCGACGGTGGTCACCAGCAGTGATCCGACCAGACGAGGAGAAGAACGAGCATGACCACCACGGATACTCCCGGACCGTCGACCGACGAGCGTAGCCTCGACGCCGACAAGCTGATGGCCTTCGTCCTGCGCGCCGTGGAGGACGCAGGAGCGACGCTGAACACCGCCCTGGTCGTGATGGGCGACCGGCTGGGGTACTACCGGCTGATGGCCGACGGCGCCCCGACCACCCCGGCCCGGCTCGCCGAGCGCTCGGCGACCGGGGAGCCCTACGTGCGGGAGTGGCTGAACGCCCAGGCGGCCGGGGGGTACGTCACCTACGACCCGCGGGCGGGCACGTACACCCTGCCCCCCGAGCAGGCCGCCGCGTTCACCGTCGAGGACAGCCCGGCGTACCTGCCGGGCCTGTTCCAGCTCGCCCACGGCGCGCTGCTCGACGCCCCCCGCGTCGTGGAGGCGGCGCGTGCCGGTGACGGACTGGGCTGGCACGAGCACAACGACGACGTCCACACCGGCTGCGAACGCTTCTTCCGGCCCGGGTACCACGCCCACCTGGTCGAGTCCTGGCTGCCGTCGCTCGACGGCGTCACGCGCAAGCTCGCCGCCGGCGCCCGGGTGGCCGACGTCGGGTGCGGTCACGGCGCCTCGACCGTGCTGCTGGCGACGGCGTTCCCCGCGTCGCGCTTCCACGGGTCGGACTACCACACCGGTTCGATCGAGGTGGCCCGGCGCCGGGCGGCCGAGGCCGGGGTGCAGGACCGGGCGATCTTCGAGGTCGCTCCCGCCACCGGCTTCACCGGGGGGCCGTTCGACCTGGTGACCACCTTCGACGCGCTGCACGACATGGGCGACCCGATCGGGGCGGCCCGCCACGTCCTGGAGCACCTCGCCGACGAGGGCACCTGGATGATCGTCGAACCCACCGCCGGTGACCGCGTCGAAGACAACCTGCACCCGGTCGGTCGCCTCAGCTACGGGTTCTCCACCCTGCTGTGCACCCCGAACTCGCTCGCCCAGGACGTCGGGCTCGCCCTGGGCGCGCAGGCGGGTCCCGCGCGGATGCGGGACGTCGTCACCAGCGCCGGATTCACCAGGTTCCGGGTCGCCGCGCAGACGCCGTTCAACACGGTGCTGGAGGTGCGCAAGTAGTGACCCGCATCCGACGGCCGGACGTCGAGGGCCTGGTCGAGCGCGACGGCGTCACGATCGCCTGGGCCCAGTACGGCACGAGCGGCCCCCACGTCGTCCTGCTGCCGACCTGGTCGGTCGTGGACTCGCGGGTCTGGAAGGCGCAGGTCCCCTACCTGGCCCAGCACTACCGGGTGACGACCTTCGACGGGCGCGGCAACGGTCGCTCGGACCGGCCGCGGGGTGCGGCCGCATACGGCGACGACCAGTACGTCGCCGACACCGTCGCCGTGCTCGACGCGGCCGGTGTCGACGCCGCCGTGCTCGTCGGGGTGTCGATGGGGGGCCGGTGGGGGGTCCGGGTGGCGGCCCAGCATCCCGAGCGGGTGCGCGGGCTGTTCGCGATCGCGCCGTCGTGCGCCTTCGCGACGGACCCGGAACCCGCCGACCCTCTCCCCGGCGCCCAGCCGGAGCCCGAACCTGATCCCTGGGCCGACCCCCTCGCCACCACGACGGGGTGGGCCAAGCACAACAAGCACTACTGGCTCGAGGGCGGCCCCGAGGCGTACGACGACTTCCTGCGGTTCTTCTTCGGGCAGGTGTTCAGCGAGCCCCACTCCAGCAAGCAGATCGAGGACAGCATCGGGTGGGCGCACGACACCCAGCCCGCCGTGCTGGTCGACACAGTTGCCGGTCGGATGGGCATCGAGGGCGCGGTCCGCCCCGCGGTGGAACCGTTCTGCGCCGCCGTCCGCTGCCCCGTGGTGGTCCTGCACGGCACGCACGACCGGCTCGAGCCGGCGTCCACCGGCGTCCGGCTCGCCGAGCTCACCGGCGGCCGGCTGCTGCTGGTGGAGGGGGCCGGCCACGGGCTCCAGGGCCGCGAGCCTGTGCTCGTCAACCGCGAGATCCGCGCGTTCGTCGACGGGCTCGCGCCGAGCGGCCGGCCGTGCAGTCCCGGCGCGGGCGCGATCGCGCCGGGCGGCGGCGGAGCGAGCGCGGACGGCGCACCGCCGGGGCGCCGGTCCTGGACCCGCGCCCTGCGCCGCCCCCCTCGGGCGCTGTACCTGTCGTCCCCGATCGGTCTGGGGCACGCGCGCCGTGACCTGGCGATCGCGCGGGAGCTGCGCACGCTACGCCCCGACCTGCGGGTCGACTGGCTCGCGCAGGATCCCGTCACCCAGTTCCTCACCCGCCACGGTGAGCAGATCCACCCCGCCTCCGCCCGGCTGGCCTCCGAGAGCGCCCACGTCGACAGCGAGTGCGGCGAGCACGACCTGCACGCCTTCCAGACCGTGCGGCGGATGGACGAGATCCTCGTCCACAACATGATGCTGTTCCTCGATCTGCTCGACGCCGAGCACTACGACCTCGTCGTCGCCGACGAGGCGTGGGAGGTCGACCACTTCCTGCACGAGAACCCCGAGCTCAAACGGACGGCGTACGCCTGGATGACCGACTTCGTCGGCTGGCTGCCGATGCCGCAGGGCGGCCCGGCCGAGGCCGCCCTGACGGCCGACTACAACGCGGAGATGATCGAGCAGCGGGCCCGGTTCCGCCGGCTGCGCGACCGGTCGGTGTTCGTCGGGGACGCCGAGGACGTCGTGGACCTGCCCTTCGGGGAGGGTCTGCCCAACATCCGGGACTGGACGAGGGACAACTTCGACTTCGCCGGTTACGTCACCGGTTTCACCCCGCTGCCGCCGGAGGAACGGGCGGACCTGCGCGCACGGCTGGGATACCGACCCGACGAGCGGGTCTGCATCGTCAGTGCGGGCGGTTCCGGCGTCGGGGTGCCGCTCCTGCGCCGGGTCGTCGACGCCGTCCCGATCCTGCGACGGCAGGTCCCGGACCTGCGCGTCGTCCTGGTCGCGGGACCGCGCATCGACCCGGCGGGCCTGCCTGCCACACCGGGCCTGGAGATCCGTGGCTTCCTGCCCGACCTGCATCAGCACCTGGCGGTCTGCGACGTCGCCGTCGTGCACGGCGGGCTCACGACCTGCATGGAGCTGACCGCCCACCAGCGGCCGTTCGTCTACGTCCCGCTGCAACGGCACTTCGAGCAGAACCTGCACGTACGGCACCGCCTCGAGCGCTACCGGGCCGGCACCTGCCTGGAGTACGACACCGCCCGGGACCCGGACGCGCTGGCCGCCGCCGTCGCGGCCGAACTGGCCAGGGGGCCGGCCGACTACCTGCCCGTCGCCGCCGACGGCGCGGCCCGCGCCGCACGGCTGATCGCCGACGTCCTGTGACGGACGTGACGACGGGGTCGCGGGGCCCCATCTGCTGGCACGACGGAGCGAAAGTGTCCTTCCGGGGGATTCCCGTTCGTCCTCAGGGTGCCGGACGCTTGCGCCGGCGGCGCCCACGCAGCGGTGCCTCACCTCCGGCCCATGGAGATCTTCAGTGACCGACAGCATCTGGTCGACCGTCCACGCCGAGCGGGCAGCGCTGGCCGCCGACCTGGCCCACCTCACCGACGAGCAGTGGGCCACCCCGTCACTGTGCACGGAGTGGACAGTGCACCAGGTGCTGGCCCACCTGCTGTCCTCCGCGAAGATGACGCCCGCCCGGTTCTTCACCCGCTTCGCCGCTGCCGGCTTCCGGTTCGAGCGGTTCGCCGCCGGGCAGGTCGCGCTCGAGGGCGCGGACGGTCCGGCGGCGACCCTGACCGGGTTCCGGGCGGCCCAGCCGCGACGCACGGCACCCCCCGGCCCCAAGGACACCTGGCTCGGCGAGGCCCTCGTCCACGGCGCGGACATCCGGCGCCCGCTCGGGATCCCCCACCAGTACCCGCTGGACCAGGTCGCCCGGGCGATCGCCTTCTACGCGCGCAGCAATGCGATCATCGGCGGCAGGGACCGCGTCGCCGGCCTCACCCTGAAGGCCACCGACGTCGACCTCACCGTCGGCGACGGACCGCTCGTCGAGGGTCCCGCCGTCTCCCTGCTCCTGGCCGCCACCGGGCGGACGGCCGCCCTCGACGAACTGACCGGCCCCGGGCTGGCGACGCTGCGCGCGCGCCCCTGACCACCAGCGCCCGCAGCGGCGCGGCCCCGATCAGTGCGTGACCCCGGTCCCGGCGCGGCAGAATGGGGACGTGAGCGAGCTGAGCGCCCTACGTTCCCTGGGGCGCGGTGGCCTGGCCGCGCTGCTGCGGCTGCGACCGGACCTGATGGAGCCCCGCCCGCCGGCCTCCCTGCGGGAGCTGCACGCCCGGCTGCGGCATCCCGTCGTAACCGTGACGGCGTTGCGCCGCCTGGACCTGGCCACGCTCCAGGTGCTCCAGGTGCTGTGCGCCCTGGCCACGATGGACGGCCCGGACCGGGGTCGGGCACCGCTGCGGACCCGGGCACTGCGGCTGCTCGGCGTCGAGCCCGGGTCCCCGGCCGCGGCGGCCGTGGACCGGGCCGTCGACGACCTGCGCGCTCGCGGCCTGCTGATGGACGCACCGGCCAGCGACGGTCGCGCCGGCGACGGCGAGGACGGCGACCGGCCGACCGCCGTCGTCCGGCAGGTGTGGCCGTCCCCGCTGGGTCTGGCGCCCGGCGTCCGGACCCTGGCGGACGAGTCGACGGTCGAGGGGCTGCGCCAGGCCCTGACCCGTCTGGGCCGACCCGCAGCGGGCCGCAAGGCCGAACTGGTGGGCCGCCTCGCCGAGACCTTGGCGGACGGCGACTTCGTGCGCGAGGTGGTGGTGGCGGAGACGCGGCCGGACTTCACCGCCGAGCTCGTGGACGTCGCCTCCGGTCGCAAGGCGCTCGACCGGTTCGCCTGGGGCTCCACGGCGTGGCGCAGCAGCTGGAACCGGCCCGACCCGCTGACCGGCGATGACCCGGTGCGCCGGCCCCTGGACTGGGCGATGGCGCGCTTCCTGCTGGTGGGCAGCCCCGACGGCTACGGGGTGCGGATGCCCGCCGAGGTGGCGCTGGCGCTGCGCGGTGCGGGCTGGACGGCGGCGTTCTCGCCGGCCCCGCCGGCCCTGGCCTGGACGCCCCGGCCGGTCGCGGCGACCAGGAGCGCGGCGCTGGCGGCTGCGTCCACCGCGGTGCGCGCGCTGGACGCCGTCCTGAGCACCGCGGGCCGCCGGCCACCGACCCCGCTGCGGGCGGGCGGGGTCGGGGTCCGGGAGCTGCGCCGGCTGGCCTCCGACACCGGCCTGGCCTCCGGGGAGGCGCGGCTCTGTCTCGACCTGGCCCATCACCTGGGCCTGCTGGCGGTCGACGAACCCGGCTACGTCCCGACCTCGGCGTTCGACGGGTGGCGGCGCCGCCCGGCCGCCCGCCGGTACGCGGACGCGCTGCGCGCCTGGTCGCAGCTGTCGCGCTGCGCCGCGCTGGAGCCGACCGCTGCGTGGGACCCCAGGAGTTCCGACGACGGCTCCCGCGCCGCCCGGGCAGCGGTGCTCGCCGTCCTGGCCGAGCATCCCGGCCACGCCTCTGCCTCCGCCCCCGGCCTCGAGGACCGGTTGCTCTGGCAGCTGCCGCTCCTGACCAGCACGACGCTCACCGGTGCCTCCGGCACCGCCGGGAGGGCCACCGAGGAGCACCGGCAGCTCGTCCGCTCGGTGCTCACCGAGGCGGCCTGGTTGGGGGTCACCGCCGCCGACGCCCTCTCCCCCGCCGGGGTCGCGCTGGCGGCCGGCGAGGACGTCGCGGCGGTGATCGGCGACGGGCTGGGCGGCACCCGCTCCTCGGCGCTGCTGCAGGCCGACCTGACGGCGACCGTGCTCGGCGAGCCCGACCCCGACCTGGCCGCGACGCTGGACCTGGTCGCCGACCGGGAGGGCCGCTCGACGGCGTCGGTATGGCGCTTCACGCCGGCCGCCGTGCGCCGCGCCCTGGACGCCGGGCACACCGCGGAGGATCTGCTGGCCCGGCTCGCGGACCTGTCCGACGGCGTCGTCCCGCAGCCGCTGGAGTACCTGCTGCGCGACGTCGGCCGCCGGCACGGCGCCACCCGCGGCCGGGCGGTGGCCTGCTACCTGCGCAGCGACGACCGGGCGCTTCTCGCCGAGATCGTCGCCGACCGCAGGCTGCGCACGCTAGGCCTGCGCGCCATCGCCCCGACGGCCGCGGTGGGCTCCCGGCCCTGGGCCCGGACCCTCGAGGCCCTGCGGGCGGCCGGCTACGCGCCGGTGGAGGAGGACGCCGACGGCGGCACCGTCGTGGCCGTCGTCCCCGAGCATCGCGCCACGGTCGACGACGACGGCAGCGGCCAGCACCCACGGCAGCCGCGGAGCACGAACCTGCCCGCGGCGAGGGACGAGTCCGGCGACACGGACGCAGGCACGGACGCAGGCACGGACCCCGGCACGGACGCCGGTGCCCGCGCCGACCGTCCGGACCTCGACGCGATCGCCGGCGCCCTGCTGTCCGCCCAGGACGCCCCCGCCGGTGCGCTGCTGGACATCGGCGCCACCGTGATCGAGATCCGGCACCGGGACGACCTGTTCTCCGCCACCCGCTGACGGACAGCTGTTGCGCCTGCCGGCGCGGCGGTCAGCGGCCGGGGCGGCTCAGACCGCGGTGACCGTGCAGGCCTTGCCCTCGAGGGTCGCCGAAAGCGGGGTGGCCGGGGCGGCGCCGCCGCCCACGAAGCCGATCCTCTCCGTGCCACCCGGCGGCAGCGGCTGCCACGGCCACGAGCTCAGCGAGACCGCGTTCCCGCTCTGCGACCAGTTCTGGCCGCCCCACAGCGAGACGACCGTCTGCGCGCCGGGGAACAGCCAACGCAGCTTCCAGATCGGCAGCACCGCCGAGGAGTCGTTGCGCACGATCACCGTCGCGACGTAGCCGGTGCTCCACTGGGTGTCGACGTGATGGGTCACGGTGCACTGCGCGGGAGGCGGCGGCGGGGACGTCGTCGTCGAGCAGTCCTGGGAGCCCGGGCCGACCGGCGACGGGGTGGTGGTCGGCGACCGGGAGCCCGCGCTGGAGCCGTCGGCGGAGGTGACCTTCAGGTCGTCCACGTAGACCGGCACACCGAAGTCCGACGGCGGCTCGCCGCACACGGGTAGGCGCGACAGCTCCAGCGCCGGGCCGATGAGGTAGTAGTCGGGGCCGCCGAAGCACGCCGCGTAGGAGACGCCCTGGTCCGGGCGGTAGGACGCGGTGACCGTCGCCCAGCCGTCCGCCCCGACCAGCGCCGTGCCGGCGACCGAGCGCGTGGTGTCGGTCGTGCGCGGCCGCAGGGCCACCACGACGGGCTGCCCGCTCGTGCCGTCGGTCCGCGGCGCCAGCCGCACCTTCACGGTCACCGTGAACCAGCCGTCGTGCGGGGCGGCGGCGTAGGTGAAGGACGCCGGCTGGGTCACGGTGAGGCCGTCGACGCGCAGGCTGTGCGACCCGCTCGCGGCGGCGGCGGTCGAGTTGGTCAGCGTGATCGCGGCCGGCGCCTTCCAGCCGGACGTCGTGCCGTCCTCGCCGTCCCAGGTCTGCACGGCCTGGCCCGGCACCCACACCGGCGTGCTGGACGGCGGCCGGGTGACCGTGAGGCACGACGTCGAACTCGACGTCGGCGGGGCCGTGCCCGGGAGGTTCGTGCCCGTGGGTACCGTGCCGGTGGGCGTGCTCGTGCCCGTCCGGCCGGTGGCCGTGACGGTGCCGACCGAGCCGGTGGTGGTCGCCGCCGCCCCGGCCGCGGACGGCGCCGCCTGGGCCGGCGCGGCGGCCGCCAGCGTGGCGGCCGCGGCCAGCGTGGCGCCCAGAAGACAGACCACTCCCGCGACGAGCGAGCGCCGACGAACGGTCACGTTCCGTGGCATCTTTGCCTCCTGGTTCGGTTCCACCCCGCAGGGCCCCGGCGGGCACGACGGCACCGGGGCAGCACGCCAACCTAAGATCAACGCGATGAACCGGTCAACCAGGACAAATAGTTCGAGCCTCCGCCTCGTTCCGTGCCTGCTGGCCCGGCCTCGGACAGCCGTCCGGACGATGAAAATCGTGCAGCCCGGACCGGCCGTGGTGCCGGCAACCCGGTCCAGCCGCCTCCCCAGGCGGTCGAGAACCGTCGGTCATGACGAGTTTCCCCGGAGCTGCCGGTCAGTACCGGTGAGCACCCGTTGACCGGAGAGGCGTCATGACCGACACGCAGAACCGCACGACCCGCACGGCCGACCCGACCCGCGCGGCCACGACCGCGGCCCAGCGCTGGACGCTGGCGCTGGCCGCCGCGGCGTCCTTCATGGTGGCCCTGGACCAGCTGGTGGTCGCCTCGGCGTTGAGCACCCTGCAGAGGGAGCTGCACGCCTCGCTGGAGATCCTCGAATGGACCGTCAACGCCTACAACGTCACGTTCGCCGTCCTGCTGATGACCGGAGCGGCCCTGGGTGACCGGTGGGGCCGCCGGCGCCTGTTCGGCTGGGGCCTGGCCCTGTTCACGGCGGCGTCGGCCGCCTGCGCCCTCTCCCCCGGGGTGGGCTGGTTGATCGCCGCCAGAGTGGTGCAGGGCGCCGGCGCCGCGCTGGTGATGCCACTGGCGATGGCGCTGCTCTCGGCGGCCTTCCCGCCCCGGTCCCGCGGCCGCGCACTGGGCCTGTTCGCGGCGCTGACCGGGCTGGCGGTCGCCGCCGGCCCGCTGGTCGGCGGCGCCGTCACCCAGGGCCTGGACTGGCGGTGGATCTTCTGGCTGAACGTGCCGGTCGGCCTGGTCCTGGTCCCGGCGGCCCGGGCCCGGCTGGTCGAGAGCGTCGGGCCTCCCGCCGGGATCGACGTCGTCGGGCTGCTGCTGGCCGCGGGTGGCACGCTGGGTCTGGTCTGGGGACTGGTCCGGGGCAATGCCGCCGCCGGATGGTCGAGCGCGGAGGTGATCGGGGCGATGGCGGCCGGGCTGGCGCTGGCGGCAGGCTTCGTCGTGCGGCAGGGGCGGGCCGCCCATCCGATGCTGCCGCTGCGGCTGTTCCGCTCGGCCGCCTTCGCGGCCGGCAACGCGTCGGCCTTCCTGCTGTACGGCGCGCTGTACAGCGCGGTCTTCTTCATCGCCCAGTACCTGCAGGTGGGGCTGGGCTACTCCCCGCTGGAGGCTGGGCTGCGCACCCTGCCCTGGACCACCACCATCTTCGTAGCGGCCCCGGTCGCGGGAGCGCTGGTCGAGCGGGTCGGCCCGCGGGTGCTGATCTCCTCGGGGCTGTTGCTGCAGGCCGTCGGGCTGGCCTGGATCGCTCTCGACGCGCACGCCGGGCGCGGCTATGCCGCCTCGGTCCCCGCCCTGGTGATCGCCGGGATCGGCGTCTCGATGGCGATGCCGTCGGGTCAACGGGCGGTGCTCAACTCCGTGCCGCCGCAGGCGATCGGCAAGGCCTCGGGCACCTACAACATGCTGCGCCAGCTGGGCGGGGTGTTCGGGATCGCGATCCTGGCGGCGACCTTCGCCGCGCACGGCAGCTACGACGGCCCGGCTGCCTTCACCGCCGGGGTGGCTCCCGCCATCGGGGTGGGCGCCGGCCTGTCCCTGCTGGGTGCCCTGATCGCCCTGGCCACGCCGGGACGCGACCGGGCGGCGGTCACCGGCGCCACGGCGTCGCCCGCACCCACGGCCGGCACCCCGGCGGTGCCGGGTGCGTAGCGCGCAGCTGCCCGACGAGCAGGTCGGCGCCGACTTCGCGGCGCAGGTGGCCCCCTATCGACGGGAGCTGCTCGCGCACTGCTACCGGATGCTCGGTTCCGTGCAGGACGCCGAGGACCTGCTGCAGGAGACGCTGTTGCGGGCCTGGCGCGGCTTCGGGGACTTCGAGGGCCGCTCGTCGCTGCGTACCTGGCTGTACCGGATTGCCACGCGGGCCTGCCTCAACGAACTGGCGCACGGTCACCGGCGGGTGATGCCGTCCGGTCTGGGTGCCCCGCAGACCGGGCCGGACGGCATGGGCGACGAGGCAGCGCCGGAGGTGGCGTGGCTGCAGCCGATCCCGGACGCCCTGATCGACCCGGCCCACGGCGACCCCGCCACCATCACCGAGCGCAGCAGCAGCACCCGGCTGGCTCTGATCGCGGCGATGCAGCTGCTGCCCGCCCGGCCCCGGGCGGTGCTGATCCTGCGGGACGTCCTCGGCTGGCGGGCCGCCGAGGTCGCCGAACTGCTGGAGACCACCGTCGACGCGGTGAACAGCTCCCTGCTGCGCTCCCGGGCGCACGTCACCCGGCTCGCGCCGGCCGAGGACCTGGTGGAGGAGGAGCCGGCGCCGGACGGGAGCCGGGTGCTGGATCGGTACGTCGCCGCCTTCCGGGAGGCGGACGTCGCGGCACTGGTGTCGTTGCTGCGCGACGACGTCCAGCTCGAGATGCCGCCCCGACCGGCCTGGTTCGCCGGCCGGGGCGCGGTCGAGGCGTTCCTCGGGTCCCACCTGGGGGCACCGGACACCTGGCGGATGCTGCCCGTGCGGGCCAACGGGCAACGGGCGGCCGCGGCCTACCGACGCGACGAGCAGGGCGTCCTGCGCGCGCACAGCATCCATCTGGTGTCCGTCCGGGACGGCGGGATCGCGAGGATCATGGTCTTCCTCGGCGGCGCCCAGTTCGCCGGTTTCGGCCTGCCCCCCACCCTGCCGGACGCGCCGCCGGACCAGGCCACGCCGGCATGACCATGGACGCCGAGCTGCTCCCACGGTCCGTCGACCACTTGCTCGACGCTCTGCGGACGGTCCGCCCGTGCGCCCTGGCCCGGCCCACGCCGTGCCCGCTGTGGACCCTGGAGCTGCTGCTGCAGCACCTCGCCGGGTCGTTGGAGACGTTCACCGGCGCCGTCTGTCGGGGCGTCGTGGATCCCCGGGGCCGGGCGCCGGACCCGGGCGTCCCGACGGTGGCGCGCGTGGCCTGGGCGGCGTTGCGGCTGCGCGCCGTCCACACCCGGACGGGCCTCGACGAGGGGCTGCTGGTGGTCGCCGACCATCACCCGCCGCTGCCGATGCCGCTGCTCGTGCTGACGGCCGCGCTGGAGGTGACGGCCCATGCGTGGGACATCGGCCGGGCCACCGGAGCGGCCCGACCGATCCCGGAGGACCTGGCCGCCGCGCTGCTGCCGGTGGCGGAACGGCTGGTCACCGCCGCCGAGCGGCCATCGCTGTTCGGGCTGGCGCTGCCGCATCCTCCCGGCGGCAGGTCCGGGGACCGGCTGCTGGCCGTGCTGGGACGGGGAGACCCTGCCATGATCGCCTGATGCTGAACCGTCAGTTCGCCCACCCGCGGGGGCTGCTCGGACGTCTGGTCGGTCGCCGGATGGCCCGCAAGAACGCGAGGCTCACGCGTCGGGTCGTCGCCGCCGCCGAGCTGACCGGCGCCGAGACGGTCCTCGAGATCGGCTGCGGGCCCGGGGTCGGGCTGGTCGCGTTGGCACGGGCGCTGCCGCGCGGGCGGGTGCTGGGCGCCGAGCCGTCCGGCGTGATGCGCGCGCAGGCCGCCGCCCGGGTGCACGGCTACGGCGAGCGGGTGCAGGTCGTCGACGCGACCGCCGACGCCCTGCCCTGGCCGCCCGGCACGGTCGACGTCGTGGTGGCGGTGAACAGCGTGCAGCTGTGGGATCCGCCCGCCGGGTCGTTGGCCCGGATCAGGCAGGTGCTCACGCCCGCAGGACGCCTCCTGATCGGTCTGAGCGAGCACGCGGTGCGTTCGGACGCCAGCACCGTCCCGGCGGACGTCGACAGCTGGCTGGTGGCCGAGCTGACCGCGGCAGGTTTCCTCGTCGAGCGCCAGGCCTGGGAGCCGGGAGGCAACGGGCGGGAACTGCTGGTCGTCGCTCGTCCAGGCTCCTGACGACACCTAATGCCTGACGACACCCAATGACGGGCGCAGCGTGCGTGGTCGGGACGTGCGGCGCCCTCACCCCTCCGAGGGGAGCTTGCCGTCCGGCGCCGCGGTCATAACGACCGCGCCCACCTTGAGGCCGCTGACCCGCCGCTCCAGGTTGACCACGGTCTGGGCGGTGGACCGGCGGCCGTCGTAGGTCAGGCGCGTGGTCAGGGTGACCTGCAGGTCCTGCACGGCCTGCGGCGCCCCGAGCACCTCCAGCCGCAGGTCCGTGCCGTACGTCAGCCCGTCCCGGTCGAGGAAGGCCCGGCCGCGGAAGGGGCGGTCCCGTACGCCCGCGGCGTCGATGACCAGCACGCCGGCGTCCGCCACGACGGAGGCGTCCAGCGCTGCGGCGTCGTGGGCGTCCACGGCCCGCGCCCACGCCAGCACCGCCGCGACCGCGGCACGCTGCGCGGAGGTGGGCGCGGGCGTCAGCCGCCGCTGGTCCTCGCGCGCGGAGTGCAGCTGCACCGCCAGGACCACGACCGCCGCCCAGCCGGCCACGATCGCGACGGCCAGGATCGCCGCCGTCAGCCGCCGGCGGCGAGCACGAGCGCCGACCGGCGCGCCCACGGAGCGCGGCCAGGCGTTGACCCGGGCAGTGCCCGGGCCCGGATCCTCCCCGATGATCTCCATGTGCTCGATCTCGGGCATGCCTCTACTTCCTCATGCCGACGCGATGATCACAAGCAGTACGCTGCGCGGTCGTGTCGCCGACGGCGTCGCCGTCCACCCCCGGCCGCGAGGCCCGGGGCGCCGGGTCGGTCACACTTGGCCCGGCGTGCACGTCAGGTGGGTGACGGCGGACGTGGAAGGGTGGGACCGATGGATCAGACCGACGAGTTCGAGGCCGAGCGGGCGCGGCTGGTGGGGATCGCGAGCCGGGTGCTCGGCGACCACGCCGAGGCGGAGGACGTCGTCCAGCAGGCGTGGTTGCGGCTGCACGCCACCGACGCCGAGATCGACTCGTTGCCGGCGTGGCTGACGACCGTGACCACCCGGCTGTGCCTGGACCGGCTGCGCGCCCGCACCCCCGTCCCGGTGGAAACGGTGGACGACGTCGAGCCCGACCCGAACGTCAACGACCCGGCGGACGACGTCGCGCTCGCCGACACCGTCGGGGTGGCGCTGCAGGCCGTGCTGGACCGGTTGTCCCCGCGCGAGCGGGTCGCGTTCGTCCTGCACGACAGCTTCGGGTTCGAGTTCCCGACCATCGCGGCGGTGCTGGACGCCACGCCCGCGGCCGCCCGCAAGCTGGCCTCCCGCGCGCGGGCCAAGGTCGCCCAGCCCCGTCCCGAGGACCGGTTGGCGGACTGGGAGGTGGTCGACGCGTTCATGGCCGCGGCCAGGAACGGCGACTTCGACCGGTTGCTGCGGCTGCTCGCGCCCGACGCGGTGGTGACCGCGGACGATGCCGCGATCCTGGTCGGCACGCCGCAGCGGATCGACGGGCGCGAGGCGGTGGCGACCTTCTTCAACGGCAGCGCCCGGTCCGCGCTGCCCGTCTTCGTCGGGGAGCGGCCCGCCAGCGCCTGGTTCCACCTGGGCGCGGCCAAGGTCGTCTTCGACTTCACCATCGCGGACGGCGTCGTGCACGCCGTCACCTTCCGTGCCGCCCCGGACGTGCTCTCACGGGTGGCGCGTCGCGAGCACGGCGCGCCACGCGACTGACACCGGTCACACCTGGCCCGTCCCCGACGTCAAGACCACGGAACA
>Ga0302299_10001524_pt1 | contig 13931 bp, 15 predicted proteins | sample III_Fen_N3_4_FD_198795 | JGI IMG/M metagenome (GOLD analysis project Ga0302299, IMG submission 198795) | Peat permafrost microbial communities from Stordalen Mire near Abisko, Sweden - III_Fen_N3_4 | ecosystem: Environmental > Terrestrial > Soil > Wetlands > Permafrost | place: Sweden: Abisko... | reverse complement strand
GGTCGGGCCGCGTGCCCCGCGCGTTCGCGGGCGGGCGGAGCTCCCGCAGCAGGCGGAGCTCCTCGAGCGCCGCCTCGAGCTCGCTCCCGCACGGCTGCCAGTCGACGTGCGCAAGGGCGCCGAGCGCCGCCTCCACCGCGGGCCGCTGCCGCTCGCCCGAGAAGTAGGAGCGGAGCCGGGCGCGCAGGTCGCGCGCGCGCCCGACGTAGAGCGCCTGCCCGCGCGCGTCGCGGAAGACGTACGTTCCGGCGCTCGTCGGAGCGGCCGCGAACAGGGAGCGCTTGCCGTGCAGCCGCCGGGCCCGCGGCGCGGCCAGCTCGACGAGGTCGGTCACCGTCTCCGCACCGCGCTCCTGCGCGAGGCCGATCAGGGTGACGAGGATCTCCGCGGTGGCGGAGGCGTCGGCGAGCGCACGGTGGCACGGCTGTGCCGAGGTGCCGAAGAAGTGGGACAGGTGTGCCAGCCCGAAGCGGCCGGTGCGCCCGTGCAGGAGGCGGCGGGCAAGCCAGACCGTGTCCACCACCGGGGCGGCCACGCGCCGGCCGGTGAGCCGCTCCACGGCCCGGTCGAGGAAGGCCATGTCAAAGCGGGCATTGTGCGCGACGAGGACGGCGTCGCCGGCGAAGGCGAGGAAGCGCCGGACGGCGAGGTCGGCGCTGGGCGCGCCCCGCACGTCGCCCTGCCCGATCCCGGTGAGGGCGGTGATCGCCGCGGGAACCGGAGTGCCGGGATTGACGAGCGTCTCGAACGTCTCCCCGAGCTCGAGCGCCTCGACCCGGTGGGCGCCGATCTCGACGATCCGCGAGCGGGCGGCCGAGAGCCCTGTCGTCTCGAGGTCGAAGACGACGAACGTGGCGTCCTCGAGCGCGATCACCGCGCCGGGCGGGTCCGAGAGCCCGACAGAGGCCCCGCGCCACTGCAGGCGCGCGTCGCCCGAGACGACCTCGTCGAGCAGCGATCGCGCGATCGCGGTGGGAGCCGAGGCGAGTGCGAAGAGCGAGCGCGCCGCCTCGGTGGCCGGCACCGGGCCCTGGCTCGCCTGCACGAGCTCCACGAGCCGGTCGGCCGCGTCGAACGAGAGCTGCATTCCTCGATCCTGACACGAACACGTGTTCGTGTCCAGCGGGAAGTCGAACGTCCCCCAACGAGAAGGGGCCCCGTGCGGGGCCCCTTCGTCGTTCTCTCGGAGGAGAGCGCCTAGTTGACGGCCTTCTTGAGCACCGACCCGGCGGAGAACTTCGGCACGTTCGCTGCCGCGATGCTGACCTTCTCGCTCGGGTTGCGCGGGTTGACGCCCATGCGGGCCGCCCGGTGGGTGACGTGGAACTTCCCGAAGCCCGTGAAGGCGACGGCCTCGCCGGCCTTGAGGGACTCCTCCACGGTCGCGAGGAACGCGTCCACGGCAGCGCCTGCGTCACGCTTGGACAGATCGGCCTTCTCGGCCACCTTGTCTACGAACTCCTGCTTCGTCACTCTGCTCCTCCTACTAGATGGTCATTTGAAAGGACCGTCCGAGACCCTAACACTCAACACCACTCAACACTCGGGCGGCTTTGGCTCAGCCATGCGGGTTTGCGACGTCACCTCGCACCTCGACTGCGCCTGGCGCTCCCGCGGGCTTGCGGCGGCGTCGGGGCCGCCGGCGAATGGTCCCGCCGGGGTGTCAGCCACCGGAGCGCCCGGCGAGGAGGTCGCCCGCACGGTAGAGCGGGTGCAACCGCACGCCCATGCGCGCGAGTGTGTCTGCCCCGCCCTCTTCGCGGTCCACGACGCACACGGCGTTGCGAACGACGAGGCCGGCCTCACGGAGTGCGGACACCGATTCGGCAAGAGCGCCGCCGGACGTGACGACGTCCTCCAGAAGGCACACGAGGTCCCCCCCGTCGAACGGGCCTTCGATCCGATTCGCTGTGCCGTACTCCTTGGTCTCACCGCGCACGATGATGAACGGCAGACCGGACGCCATGGACGCCGAAGCGGCCAGCGCAACGGCTCCCAGAGCCGGTCCGGCGAATCTGACGGTGTCTGGCTCGACACCACGGCCCACCTCTGCGAGACGCTCGCCGAGTGCGCGGAGCAGGTCCGGACGGGTCTCGAAGCGGTACTTGTCGAGGTAGAAGGTGGAGCGCTTCCCGGACCGGAGCAGGAAGTCGCCCTCGAGGAGCGCATGCTCCACGAGCAGCCGCCCGAGCTCGTCGGTCACCGTGCGCGCGCCTCGGCGGCGATCTGCAGCAGCCGGTCGAGCTCCGGCGAGCCCGCGTCGAGCGTGACTGCCGAGCCGTCGGCGTACCCGATCGTGGCCGTGTCGCCAGGCTCGTCCACGCGCCGGCCGAGGAACCACCAGGCGAGGCCGCCGATCACGGCGAGGAAGAGGAGCTTACGCATCGGGCTTACCCTTCTTCTTCGGCTTCGACGGTGCCGGTGCTTCATCGAGCCGTAGGAGCGCAGTGCGCAGGTCGTAGAGGACGAGGCCGGCGGTGGGCTCAGGGACGGTGGTCGCGACGGCGGTACGGCCTCCCTCGACGACGACGAAGACGCTGCCCTCGCCGCGCTGGACCTCGACGCGCGACACCTGGCCCGTGGGCCGGACGTCCGCCGCGGCGGCGAGGAGGTCTGCGGCGACGCGGGCGAGCTGCTCACCGCGCTCGGGCGCACCCGAGCTCGCGAGGACGAACCCCGACCCGCCCAGGATCGCGACGTCCTCGATCTGCGACGAGAGGGTCAGCAGCTCCGCGAGTGCTTCTTGCGGCTCCATCACCCTCGAACCTACCACCTTCCGGCAGTGGCGACGGCCTCAGCCAGGCGCCCGTGCGCCCAGCGCCGCCGCCAACGCGGCCGCCGCCCGCGCCCGGTGTGAGTGCGCCGCCTTCCAGTCGTTCCCCAGCTCGGCCACCGTCCGCTCCTCCCCGTCGGGCACGAAGATCGGGTCGTAGCCGAAGCCCGCGGCGCCGCTGCTACCGCTCGCGATCGCGCCTGCCAGCGTCCCCTCGGCGACGACCTCCTCGCCGCCGGGGCCGAGCGCCACGATCACGCACACGTACCGAGCCCTGCGCTCGGCCATCCCTTCCAGCTCACGCAGCATCCGTGCGACCCCGTCGCCGTCCCAGCGCGCCGAGGCGATACCGGGCCGGCCGCCCAGCGCGGCTGCCTCGATGCCCGAGTCCTCGCCGACGACCCACGCATCCGCGGGGGCGCCGGCCCGGCCGTGGATGGCCTTCCCGCGCGCGTTCTCCTCGTACGTGGCGCCGTGCTCGGGCGGGAAGTCGTCGTCTTCGACGAGATCGATCTCCCAGCCCGGCAGAGCACGACGCAGCTCGACGAGCTTGTGCGGGTTGCCGGACGCGAGCCGGGCCTTCACGGGCGAGGCGCGTCGGCGGCCGAGCGCTGCGCGGCGGCGAGCTCCCCGATGCCGACCGCGGCGAGCTCGAGCAGCTCGTCCAACTCGGTGCGCGTGAACGGCTCGCGCTCCGCCGTCGCCTGCACCTCGACGAGCCGGCCGTCCGCCGTCATCACGACGTTCATGTCGGTGTCCGCCTGCGAGTCCTCGGGGTAGTCGAGGTCGAGCACCGCGACGCCGTCCACGACGCCGACCGAGACGGCGGCGACCGACTGGGGCAGCGCCTTCGATAGGCCCAGCCTGTCAAGCGCACGGTAGGCGGCGACGTAGGCGCCCGTGATCGCGGCGCAGCGGGTGCCGCCGTCGGCCTGCAGCACGTCGCAGTCGAGCCAGAGGGTGCGCTCGCCGAGCGCCTCGAAGTCGCACACGGCCCGGAGCGCGCGCCCGATCAGGCGCTGGATCTCGACCGTCCGCCCGTCGGGACGGCCGCGCGTGACGCCGCGCTGCGAGCGCTCTCCCGTGGCGGCCGGCAGCATCGAGTACTCGGCCGTCATCCAGCCGCGCCCCTTGCCGCGCAGCCAGCGCGGGATCTCCTCCTCGACCATCGCCGTGCAGAGCACCCTCGTCTTGCCCTGGGACCACAGCACGGACCCGTGCGGCTGCTCCAGGAAGTCGGGCAGGACGTCGAGCGCGCGCAGCTCGTCGGGGCGGCGACCGTCGTGCCTCATGCCGCCACGCTCTCGAGCTCGGCGACGTCGACGTGCTCGACGTCGGCGATCGGGAGCTGCAGGAAGCGGCTGCCCATCTCCCTGAAGGCGACCGGGTCGCCGGTGGTCAGGAAGCGGTAGCTGCCCTCGCGCGCCGGGTCGTTCTCGATCTCCTTGCGGGCGAGCGTCTCCGAGACCTCGCGCGCCGTCTCGTCGGCGGAGAACACGAGGGTGACGTCGCGGCCGAACACGCGCTGCAGGATAGGGCGAATCAGCGGGTAGTGCGTGCAGCCGAGCACCACCGTGTCGACGCCGACCTCCTTCAGCGGCACGGCGGCCTCGCGCACGGCCTCGACCGTCTCCTCGCCGAAGGGGTCGTCGCCCTCGATCAGCGGCACGAGCCTCGGGCACGCCACCGGCACCACCGTGACCCCCGCGTCGAGCGTCCAGATCAGCGCCTCGTAGCGCCCGCTCGCCACGGTCGCCTCGGTCGCGAGCAGGCCGACCCGCCGGTTGCGGGTGCCACGAACGGCCGCGAGCGCCTCCGGCTGGATCACGCCGAGCACCGGCACCGTGAGCGCCCGCTGCAGGTCGGGCAGCGCCGCCGCCGTGGCCGAGTTGCACGCGGCGACGATGAGCTTCACGCCCTGCGCCTCGAGGTAGCGGGCGATCTCGCCGGCGAAGCGCCGGATCTCGTCGAGCGGCCGCGGGCCGTACGGCAGGCGGGCGCCGTCGCCGAGGTAGACGAAGTCCTCGTGCGGCAGCGTGACGAGGCACTCGTGCAGGACGGTGAGCCCGCCCGCACCGGAGTCGAACACGCCGATCGGGCGGGTATCCACGGGCGCCAGTGTAGTCGCAGGACGGTTTGTGCTGAATCGACACAAACCATCGCGAGCGGACGTGGCGCGCGGGCCTCGCACGTGGAGGCCGCCTCAGGATCTATGTTGCTGCCATGGCAGCCACTGTCCGTCTCGGCACGTGCAGCTGGGCCGACGAGGGCCTCCTGAAGGCGTGGTACCCGAGAGGCGTGTCGACGGCGGCAGCGCGCCTGCGCTACTACGCCGAGCGGTTCGACGTCGTCGAGGTGGACTCGCCGTTCTACGCCCTGCCCGACCCGGAGGTGACGCGGCGCTGGGCCGAACGCACGCCCGACCACTTCACGTTCCACGTCAAGGCCGGGGCGGCAATGACCTTCCACGAGGGCGAGCCGGACGGCAGGGCCTTCGAGCTGTTCCGGGCGTCGGTCGAGCCGCTCGAGCTCTCCGGGAAGCTCCGCGGGGTCCTGATGCAGTACCACCCGCGCTTCGTCAAGTCGCAGGCGGCGAAGGACGAGCTCGCCCTCGTGCGGGCGCGCCTGGAGCCGCTCGTGCCGCTCGTGGAGTTCCGCCACCGCTCGTGGATGGAGCCCGACGAGCGCTCCGACACGCTCGGGTTCCTGGAGGAGCACGGCCTCTCGTACGTCTCGGTCGACGCGCCGCTCACACGCGCGACGAACGTCGCGCCGCGGGTTGCGGCAGCGACGCACCCCGTCTGCCTGATCCGCTTCCACGGCCGCAACGCGCAGACGTGGAACATTCGCGGCGGCAGCGCCGCCGACCGCTTCGACTGGATGTACTCCGAGGAAGAGCTGCACGAGTGGGTCGGCCCTACCCGCCGCCTCGCCGAGCAGGCGGACGAGGTCTACGCGCTGTTCAACAACAATCGAGATGACTTCGCCCCGAGGAGCGCCGTGATCTTCCGCGGGTTGCTCGACGAGGCAGGCATTCCAGCGACGGGTGGGCTCGACCTGCCACCTGCCGAGATGATGCTGTTCTGAGTCGGTCACCTCGCGCTACGCTCGCGGGATGCGCGTGCTCTCCATCGTCCACGAGCCCACCACGACCGGCGGCGGCGGGCTGTTCGAGCACCTCGTCGAGGAGCGCGGCCACCGGCTCGACGTGGTCAGCATCGCCCACGACGCCTCGATGCTCGAGCACCCGGAGCGCTACGCCGCGGTGATGGTCTTCGGCGGCGCGATGCACCCGGATCAGGACGCCGAGCACCCGTGGCTCGCCGACGAGCTGGCCTTCATCCGCGAGACGATCGACCACCGGGTGCCGCTCTTCGGCGTCTGCCTCGGCGGGCAGTTGATCGCCCGGGCGATGGGCGCGCATGTCGGCCCTGCCGCCTCGGCGGAGGTCGGCTGGCACGAGGTCGGGCTCAACGAGGCCGGCCTCGCCGACCCCGTGCTCGGCGTGCTGCCCGGGCGGGTCGACGCTTTCCAGTGGCACTACTACGGCTTCGGGCTCCCCGAAGGAGCGGTGCTCCTGGCCGAGAACGACGCCGCCCTGCAGGCCTACCGGCTCGGCGAGCGCACCTGGGGCGTCCAGTTCCACCCCGAGGTGACGCGGCACATGCTCGATTTCTGGTTCGTGGAGGGCGAGGCCGAGCTACCCGATCCCGCCGCGGTGCGGCACGATACCGAAGCCTTTCTCGACACGTGGAACAGCCAGGGCCGCCTGCTCTGCGGCGCGTTCCTGGATTACGCCGCCGGGTAGTCGACGGAAGAGCGGGTGAGGCTGAAGCCTCACCCCCGCCGGGCGGGCTACGCCTCGATCGGCAGCTCCGGGCACGCGGACCACTCGTGCCAGGAGCCCTCGTAGTTCCGCGCCTCGTACCCCGCCTCGCGGAGCAGCTGCACGGCGACACCCGAGCGACCGCCCGAGTGGCAATAGGCGATCACCTCGGCCCCCACGGGGGCACCGACGAGCTCGCGGAGCTCCTCCACTCCGACCGACACGAGCACGTTCACGTCGACGTTGCACGCACCAGGCACGTGACCGTGCCGCGCGTCGCACGGGTACCCCGCCTCGCCGCGGTACTCGGACTCGGAGCGGACGTCGAGGACGACGAGCCCCTCCTCGCCGAGCCGGCGCTCGAGCTCCTCCCGGGTGACGTCGCTCATTGGCTCCGCACGATCTCGAGCTCGGCGGCGACCGACGGGCGCAGGGAGAGTTGCGCGAGCCACGCCTCCACGTAGGGGAAGGGCGCGAGCGAGACGCCGAGCAGCTCGTGCGCCCGGATCACCCATGGGACATAGGCGATGTCGGCGAGCCCGAACGACGTCCCCGTCAGGTACGGGCTCGCGGCGAGCGTCCGGTCGAGGTCGGCGAGGGCATGGGCGAAACGGGCCCCGGCGCCGTCCTCGCGGCGGCGGAGGGCGTAGTACGGGGCGGAGAAGTCGTCGTGGCGGAAGATCCGCAGCCGCGCCGCCGCCCGCTCCGCCGCATCCGCGGGCAGGAGCGCGGGCTCCGGGAACCGCTCCTCGAGATACTCGTTGATCACCGCCGACTCCGGCAGCACCCACCCGTCCTCCTCGAGCACCGGCACCCGGCCGGTCACGTTCAGCTCGTAGACCCAGGCCGGGCGATCCTGAAGGTCGATCACGACGGTCTCGTAGGCGACGCCCTTCTCGGCGAGCGCGATCCGCGTGCGCGCGCAATAGGGGCAGCGGGGTGCGTCGATCAGCTGCAGCATCAGCGGTCGATCCTGACCGCGACGTCGACGCCGTCGGGCAGGTCGGCCCACCCGTGCTCGGCGCCTGTGAGCCCGAGGGCACCGGCGAGGCCTGCGAGCAGGTTGCCGACGGGCGGCAGCTCGGCAGGGGCGGCACCGACCGGCGTGGCGGCGCGGATCGCGGCCTGGGAGCCGCCCGTGTACCGCTCCACGACGACCGGGTTCGCGCGCAGCGCGATCACCTCGCCCGGAGGGAGCTGACCGTGGTACTCGGGCACGGAGGCGTACTCGTCGACGATGCCTCCCCGGTCGAACAGGATCATCCGCACGACGGCCTCCTCCTCGATCCCGACCGTGATCACGACCTGCCCGGTGCGCGAGGAGACCTCCTTGGCGAGGCGGCGCAACATCGCGGGGTCGCGGTCGCAGACGTCGTCGTACACGGTCACGTAGCCCCCGCGCGGATTCGTCACCACCGAGCCCGCCGAGCGGCCGGGAAGCCGCGGCACGTACATCTCCACCGCCCTCGCGATCGCGTCGACGTCGTCCGTCTGGGCGTGGATGGAGCCGAAGGAGACGGTGTCGACCGTCTCTCCGAGGCGCTCCGCGAGCACGGTCACCGGGGCCGCGAGCACGACCACCTCGTCGCGGAAGCCCCAGTGCGCGTAGGTTGCGCGTGCGGCGTCGTTCGACGCCATCACCTCGAGGTCGACGACCTCCACGCCGTCGGCCGCGAATCGGTCGACGACCGCGCGCGTCAGCGCCTCGGCCACGCCCATCCGGCGCGCCTGCGGGGTCACGTAGAGGTCGGTGATGCGCCCGACCCGGGCGCCGCGGCGCCGCGCAAGGATCATGCCCACTGCGGCCCCGTCCCGCTCGGCCACCCAGCCAAGGCCGGCCTCCACGATCTCGCGGATCTCCGCCAGCTCACGGCTGTGGTCGATGTCCTCGTGCGGCGGCGGCGGCACCTCGGCCTCGAACGCACGCCAGAGCTCCTCGAGCGCCGAAAGGTCGTCCAGGGTCGCGCTGCGGACGGTCATCCGTGCAGCCTCGCACCCGCGAGCAGCATGTGACAGGCGATGTTACGCCACGGCCCGAATCGTTCCCCCACCTCGCGTACCTCCGTCTCGTCGAGATCTCTGCCACAACCGTAGAAGAAGGAGACGGCCTTGCGCACGCCGAGGTCGCCCGCGGGCCACCCGGAGGGCCGCGCGAGCGCCCGGGCCAGGAACCAGTCTGCGGTCCAGCGGCCGAGGCCGCGCTGCGCAGTAATCGCCTCGATCACCTCGTCGTCGGGCAGCAGCGCGAGGCCCTCGAGGTCGAGCGGGCCGCGCGCGATCCCGGTCACGTACTCGGCCTTGCGTGTCGAGAAGCCGACGGCCCGGATCTCGTCTTCTCCCGCCTGCGCAATCCGCTCCCTGGTCGGGAACGCCCACGCACGGTCGTGGCGAGCGCCGAAGCGCTCGATCAGCCGTGAGCGCACCGCAAAGGCGGAGTGGAGCGAGACCTGCTGGGCGGTGATCGAGGTGACGAGCATCTCCCAGGGATCGACGACGAGCGGCGGCCGGTAGCCGAGGAGCGGCTCCTGCAGTTCCGCGAGCACCGGCTCGCCGGCTGCCCAGGCCCAGAAGCCCTCGAGGTCGAGCGGCAGGCCGAGGGCCCAGGCCACGCGGTGGCCGATCTCCTCGTCGAGCGGCTCGACGCTCACCCCGCCCGGCGCCGCCTCGATCCGCACCTCGCGCCCAGCCAGGACGCGGTGGAGGCCGCCGTCGTGCCAGACGTTGGCGAGGTCGGCGCCGTACGCGCGGAAGCGCTCCGTCGAGGCGTGGAAGTCGTACGGCTGCGGGAGGGCGAGAAGGGGGATGCCGCGATGCTACGGAACCCTGGCGGCCGGCCGAAGCCGGGCACGCGACCTACGGTCGCGGCGTCGCGACGACGACGGGCGAGACCGCAGTGCTGCCGTTGCTGCCGCGCGCGACGGCGACGACCTCGATCCGCTCTCCCCGCCTGAACCGCTTCGGGTCGAGGAAGGCGCGGTAGGGCGCGCCGTCGTCGACGGCGACTCGCATCCACGCCTTGCCGACGCGACGGGTCGCGAACGACACGCTCGACGGATCGAGCGTCTTCAGCGTCGCGGTGACCCTGAAGTACTCGCTGAGCGTGTCGGGCCTGGCCTTGACGACCGGCGCCGGGACGGCGCGAACAGGCAGGTCGGCCTCGGCGCGGAAGAGCAGCGCCTGCAGCGGCGGGATCGTCAGCGTCAGTGTCCCGTCGCTGCCCGACGACACCGCAGCCGCCGTCCCGAGCAGCGGGCTCCACGTCGCCTCGGGGGTCGCCGTCTGCACCGTCACCTTCACAGCCTTCACGCTGCCGTTGAACGCCTCGACGTACTCACGATGCGCGGCGCCGTCGACGCGGCTGACGACGAGCGACGTCGAGTCGGCAAGCCGCACGATCGTGGAGCCGGTCGAGAGCGCGGGGTGCTCGTCGCGCAGTCGGCCGAGCACGCGCAGGTGCTCGCCGACCGGGTTTCCCTTCACGTCGAACGAGGAGCCCTTGCCGATCGCCGGCGAGCCGAGCCTCTTCTCCACCTGCCAGTCGGGGACCTGCGTCGGGAACATGTCCTGCCGGGCGGCCTTGTCGCCCCCGCTCCCCATCATCCCCACCTCGTCTCCGTACATGACGACGGGGGCGCCACGGAGGAGATAGAGCAGGCTGTGGCCGAGCAGGACGCGCTGCAGCAGTTGCGCATCCGAGGCACCGGGCGCCTGGTCGGCGATCATGCGGGCCGCGCGGCCCATGTCGTGGTTGCCGAGGAACGTCGCCGGCGCGGGCGCGACGCCCGACGGCAGCCTGAAGTAGTCGTCATCGGACAGGCGCCCTGCGACGCCCCGCGCGCCGGCCGAGCCGCCTGCGAAGCGGTCGAGCGAGTCCTGCAGCGGGAAGTCGAGCACGTTCGGGATGCCGTGGTTCCTGACGTAGCCGGCGAGGGTCGTCGTGTCGCGCTCGAACACCTCGCCGAACACCTGGAAGTCCTGCACACCCGCCGCGCGCGCCGCAGCCCGGATCTTCGGCAGCCACGCACCGAAGAACGCCCTGTCCACGTGCTTCGCCGTGTCGACCCGGAAGCCGTCGACGCCGTAGCGCTTGATCCAGTCGCCGTAGACCTGTGCGAGACCGCTCACGACGCGAGGCTGCTCCGTGAAGAGGTCGTCGAGGCCGTAGAAATCACCCTGCTCGAAGCACACGTCGCTGCACGACGAGAAGTCGATGTCACCGCGGTCGTGATAGGCGGTGACGTCGTTCAGCCAGCCCGGCTTCTTCGCCGTCCGGTCGGTGCCGATCAGCGTTGCCTGCTTCGGCATGTTCTGCGGCGACAGGCACGGGAACGTCGTGCCGCCCGCGTACGTCGAGGCCTTGAACGGCTTCCCCTTGCAGTCACGGTACGGCCGCTCGTCGGGGCCGATGAAGGCGCCGCCGACCAGGATCACGTCGGCCGTGTGGTTCACGACGACATCGAGGATGACCTTCATCCCGAGCGTGTGCGCGCACTCGGTGAACGCGCGGAAGTCGTCGGCGCCGCCGAGGTGGCTGTCGACGTCGGTGAAGTCGATGCCCCAGTAGCCGTGGTAGGCCGCGCTGTCGCCCTGCACGGCCTGCTGGCCGACGACCGGCGTCACCCAGATGGAGTTGAAGCCGAGGTCCTTGACCCGCTGGAGGCCGCGCACGGGGTCGGTGCAGCCGCCCGTCAGGCCCTTCAGGTCCCCGCCGTGGAACCAGCCGCTGCCGGTCGGGTCGAACCCCGTCCGGGAGCGGTCGCCCACCGCGGTGCCGCGGTCGTTCGAGGTGTCGCCGTTCGCGTACCGGTCCGGCATCACGAAGTAGATGCGCTCGGAGGCCAGCGCCGGGTACGTCGGCGGCTGCGAGAGTTGCACGAGGACGGCACCGGACGGTGGGGCGGCGTCGCGGGACCCTGCGGCGAGCGGCACCGCGGCGAGCGCAGCGACCCCGATTGCCGCGACGAGCGTGCGGGCGAGCAGCGTTCTAGCGGAGGGCGGCACCCGTCTCCTGATCGAAGAAATGGAGGTTGTCCGGGTCGATCGCGACCGGCACGGAGTCGCCGATCCGGAGGACGACGCGCGGCGGGAAGTGCGCGATCAGGTTCGGGCGCGCGGCCGCGATGCTTCCGCTTCCCTCGGTCGGCGCGTCCTCCTTCATCGCGTGCGCCTCGGTGCGCACGGCCTTGGCGTCGATCGTGAAGTACGCCATCACGCCCGAGCCGAGCGCCTCCACGAGGTCGATCCGGGCGGCGAAGGTGGGGAAGTCCGGCCGGAGCGAGGACGGGTAGAGGTCCTCGGCGCGCATGCCGAGCACGACCGTGCGCCCGTCGCAGCTGCGAACGCCGGGATAGCGCTCCAGCGCAGAAGGCCCCACCGGAATCGTGGTCGGGCCGATGGCCACTGTCACCACGTCCTGGTCGACGTGCACGACGCTCTCGACCAGGTTCATCGGAGGCGTCCCTATGAAGCTCGCCACGAACATGTTCGCGGGCTCGTCGTAGAGCGACTGAGGCGTGTCCACCTGCTGCAGCTTGCCCATGCTCATCACCGCGACCCGGTCGCCCATCGTCATGGCCTCGACCTGGTCGTGGGTGACGTAGATCGTGGTCACTCCGAGGTCGTGCTGGAGCTTCGCCACCTCGGCCCGCATCTGCACGCGCAGCTTCGCGTCGAGGTTCGAGAGCGGCTCGTCCATGAGGAAGACCTGCGGCTCGCGCACGATCGCGCGGCCCATGGCGACACGCTGCCGCTGCCCGCCGGAGAGCTCCTTCGGCTTGCGCGCGAGGTACGGCGTCAGGTCCAGGAGCTTCGCCGCCCAGGCGATGCGCTCGTTGATCACGTCCTTGGGCATCTTGCGCAGGCGGAGGCCGAAGGCGATGTTGTCCGCCACCGACAGGTGCGGGTAGAGCGCGTAGCTCTGGAACACCATCGCGATGTCGCGGTCCTTGGAGGAGACCTCGTTCACGACGCGCCCGCCGATCGAGACGACGCCGCCCGAGATCGTCTCGAGCCCGGCCACCATCCGCAGCGCGGTGGTCTTTCCGCACCCGGACGGCCCGACGAGCACGAGGAACTCGCCGTCGGCGATGTCGAGCGAGAGGCTCTGCACGGCGTGGACATCGCCCTCGTAGATCTTGTCGACGTCCTTCAGGACTACTTCAGCCACGACGGGCCTCCTTCGGTTCTCCGGGTCACGTGAGCCTCCAGGCATGGAACGCGGGGCCGTCGGAGGGGAGCACGGCGTCGCCGCCGCGCACCTCTGCGTCCCCGCCGACGAGTGTCTCCAGCGCCGTGCAGCCGAGCCGCGCCAGCGGGAGGTGGATCGGGTCGTGCCCGGCCCGGGCTGCCAGGCAGAGCAGGCGCTCGCCCGGGAGCTCGCGCAGGTAGGCGATCGCGTCGGCCGAGACGTGCGCGTAGCGCATCCCGCCGCGGGCGAGCGCGGGGCTCGCGCGCCGGAGCGCCACGAGCTCGCGGTAGCCGTCGAGCGTGGCACCGTCCCAGGTGTCGGGCCGGCCCCAGGGCATCGTCCGGCGCGCGTCCTCGCCCCAGTCTCCCTCGAGCCCGATCTCGTCGCCGGCGAAGACCATCGGCACGCCGGGCGTCGTCATCTGCATCCCGACGCCGACGAGCTGCGCCTCGCGCGAGCCCGAGACGGTGCGGAAGCGAGCCGTGTCGTGGCTGTCGAGCAGCGTCCACGAGTGCAGCACCCGATCCCAGGGGATGCCCCCGCGGAAGCTGCGCATTCCCGCGACGACGTCCTGGCCGCCGAGGCGCGGCAGTCCGACCGGGATGCTCCAGAAGAAGCTGAGCAGCTCTTCCGGCAGGCGCTCCCCGCGCAGCCACGTCCAGACCGGGCGCAGGAAGCCGGAGTAGTTCATGCTCCCCTGCCAGCCGTCGCCCTGGAGGTCGGCCCGGAAGTCGTGGCCGTGCTCGGCGAGGAGCAGCTTGTCGCCGACGCTGCGCCGGATCTCGCTCGCCACGCTCGCCGTCACGGCGAGGTCGCGGTAGCGCCCGACCATGTTCGCCACGTCGATGCGCCAGCCGTCGAGGTCGTACGGCGGCTCGAGCCAGTGCCGGGCAACCTCGGTCATTCGGCGCCGGAGCTCCGGCGAGCCCCAGTCGAGCTTGGGGAGCGAAAGGACGCCGACCCACGCCTCGTAGCCGCCCGGCAGGCCGTCGTCGAAGTAGAACATCTCCCGCTCGGGGGCGTTCGCGCTCTGCTGTGCGGCGACGAACCACTCGTGGGAGGAACCGCAGTGGTTGAGCGTGAGGTCGCCGATCAGGCGCAGGCCGCGCACGTGGGCGGCGCGGGAGAGCGAGGCCAGAGCCTCG
>Ga0302299_10001523_pt1 | contig 13932 bp, 10 predicted proteins | sample III_Fen_N3_4_FD_198795 | JGI IMG/M metagenome (GOLD analysis project Ga0302299, IMG submission 198795) | Peat permafrost microbial communities from Stordalen Mire near Abisko, Sweden - III_Fen_N3_4 | ecosystem: Environmental > Terrestrial > Soil > Wetlands > Permafrost | place: Sweden: Abisko... | reverse complement strand
GCCAGCCACCCAGTCAACCGCGTTCGGCTGCGCCCCGAACTGCAGAGGTTTGGGCTCCCAGCCGTTCCCCGTCGACACGGGCGCAAGCTCCCAGGCGGCAGAGCCGTTGTGAGGGACGGAACCCGAGCCCGAGATCCTCGGGCCCCCGTCCGGCCCGAGCCCGGCGTAGATCTGCGCCGCGCCGCTGAGCCCGACGCTGTACAGGCTGGCCCATCCCTCCTCGTCCAGAAGGAACCCATGCATCTGCTGAACCAACCCGGGAGGCGTACCGAGGGCGAACAGCCAGACGCTGCCGTCGGGGTGGATCGTGCTCACCACCTGCGTGTACCGGCCTGGAATAACCGACTTCGACCAGCCGGTCGTCGAGTCCGGCGAGCGCTCCAGGTAGACCAACGTCCCGTCTGGCTCCAGGTACGCCAACTCGTGCACGTTCTGCTTGAACGGGTTCGCGAACACCACGCTCTGACGAATACCCGACGGCAGGTCGACCGGACTGGACCACGTGGGTTCCTCGACCAAGAAGCTGCGCACCTCAACCTTTCGGGCCAGCAACGCCTTCTTGTCGCGGAAGTTGAGCGGGTAATCCGTCTCGACCGTATCGGCCATTGCTATTCCTCCGAAGTGGTGTGTCAACCAGATCGGCGGACCCTAACGACCGAATCGTCGCTACCACCACCAGGCGCGCCACATTTGAAAGCGCCCACGCTCGGAAAGGTGTATTCGATTCCTCATTTCGGACCAATATTGTTCAACCCGTTCAGCCCCTCAAACCCTCCCCCCCCCACGTTGATCTTGAGCAACACGGGGACGACATGCCGAATTTCACCCAGTTTTGCTCAAGATCAACACGGGGGCAACCCGGGCGGGGGCGGGGGCGGGGGCGCGGGCTAGGCGGGGGGCGGGACTACGCCGAACTGGCCGGCTTCGAAGCGGGCCACCTCGGCAGCCACGTCGACCTGCGACCAGCCGAGCACTGGCGCGATCCACTCCGCCGCAGCGCGCGCCACCGAGCGCGCCCCGTCGCGGGTCTCCAGCGCCAGCCGGGTCCGCCGCACCAGCACGTCCTCAAGGTGGCGTGCACCCTCGTGCGTGGCTGCGTGCACGATCTCGGCGACGAGGTACTCCGCGTCCGGGTGGATCGGCACCCCCAGCTCGGGCCGCTCGGCGACCATCGCGAGCACCTCGCGGGTCAGCACCCCGTGCCGCCGCAGCAGGTGCTCCACCGCCTCCAACGACAGCCCGGACGAAGCGGCCAGCGCCTCGCGCCCGTTCCACGCCTCGGCGAAGCCCAGCGCCCCGGCCAAAGGCACGTGCTCGGTGCGCGACGGTCCCACCGGCCCCGAAGGGCTGGCCAGCTCGTCCACCACCGCGTCGATCGCGTCGACGGCCATCACCCGGTACGTCGTGTACTTGCCCCCGGCGATCGTGACCAGCCCCGGCGCCGGCCGCGCGACCACGTGCTCGCGGGACAGCTTGGTCGTCTCGGCCGACTCCTCCTGGGTATCGCCGACGACCAGCGGTCGGAGCCCGGCATAGACCCCGACCACGTCAGCGCGCGTCAGCGGCCGCAGCAACCACTTGTTCGCCTCGCCCAGCAGGTAGTCGACGTCCGCCGCCGAAGCTTGCGGCTCGTCCCGGTCGACGTCGGACGGGGTGTCGGTCGTGCCGATCAGCCACTGCTTGCCCCAGGGCAGCACGAACAGCACCGACGCAGCGGTACGGGCGATCAGGGCGGCGTACAGCTCGACCGCCGAACCGTCGACCACCAGGTGCACGCCCAGCGACGGCTGAACGGGCGCCGGCGCGGGCCGGTCCAGCCACGAGGCGATCTGCTCGGACCACACTCCGGTTGCGGCCAGCACCGTCGAGGCCCGGACGGTCAGCTCGCGCCCCGTCTCACGGTCGACCGCGCGCACCCCGACCACGCGACCCTCACCTTCGCCCCCCTCAACCGGCTCGCGCAGCAGCCCCACGACCTCGACCTGCGACGCGACCAAAGCCCCGCGGCTCGCCGCCGTACGCACCAGAGCAAGCGTGTGCCGCGCGTCGTCGATCTGCGCGTCGTGGTACCCGATCGCACCGACGTACTTGTCCGGGTCGAGCCCGGGCGCGAGGCGGGCCACCGACTTGCGCGACAGGTGCTGGTGCCCGTTCAGTGCAGTCCCCTTGCGCGAGATCCGCGACAGCGTGTCGTACAACGCGACCCCGGCCCCGATGTACGGGCGCTCCCATCCACGCCGGGTCAGCGGCAGCAGGAAAGGCAGCGGCTTGACCAGGTGCGGCGCGATCGAGTCGAGCAGCCGACCTCGCTCGGCCAGCGCCTCGCGCACCAGCCCGAACTCCAGGTGCTCGAGATACCTCAGCCCACCGTGCGCCAACCGGGACGAGCGGCTGCTCGTACCCGCGGCCCAGTCACGTTTCTCGAGCAGCCCGACCGTGAGCCCACGCGTCGTCGCATCGAGCGCGGCTCCAGCACCCACCACGCCGCCGCCGATCACCAGGACGTCGAGCGGCTCGGCCTCCATCTGGAGCAACGATTCGACCCGGTCGCTCGGACCCATCCGGTAGGCGGTCACGGGGCTATCGGACTCCGACCGTGACCTCGACCCGCTGGAACTCCTTCAGCTCGGAGTACCCCGTGGTCGCCATCGCCCGGCGCAGCGCCCCGAACAGGTTCATCGTCCCGTCCGGCACCCGGGACGGCCCGAGCAGGATCTCTTCCAGCGTGCCCGCCGTGCCGACCTGCACGCGCTCGCCGCGCGGCAGCTGCGGGTGGTGAACCTCGGAACCCCAGTGCCAGCCGCCCCCGGGCGCCTCGGACGCGCGAGCCAGCGGCGAACCCATCATCACCGCGTCGGCCCCGCAGGCGATCGCCTTCGCGATGTCGCCGGACCGGCCCACGCCACCGTCGGCGATCACGTGGACGTACCTTCCGCCCGACTCGTCGAGGTAGTCGCGCCGCGCCGCCGCCACGTCGGCCACCGCCGACGCCATCGGCACCGAGACGCCCAGAACGGCCCGCGTCGTGTGGGCCGCGCCGCCGCCGAAGCCGACCAGTACCCCTGCCGCGCCGGTACGCATCAGGTGCAGCGCCGCCTGGTACGTCGCCACCCCACCGACGACCACCGGAACGTCGAGCTCGTAGATGAACTGCTTGAGATTGAGCGGCTCGGCCTGGCCCGACACGTGCTCGGCGCTGACCGTCGTGCCGCGGATGACGAACAGGTCGACCCCCGCGTCCACCACCGTCTTGGCGAACTGCGCGGTGCGGCCCGGCGACAGCGCCGCCGCCACGGTGACGCCCGAAGCCCGTACCTGCTGCACGACCGAGGCGATCAGCTCCGGGTCGATCGGCGCCGCGTACAGCTCCTGCATCCGCGCGGTCACGGCGTCACCCGCGAGCCCGGCGATCTCGGCCAGCAGCGGCTCGGGGTCGGCGTACCGGGTCCACAGCCCTTCGAGGTTGAGCACCCCAACGCCGCCGAGCCGCCCGATCTCGATCGCGGTGGCCGGCGAGACCACCGAGTCCATCGGCGCGGCCAGCAGCGGCAGCTCGAAGCGGTACGCGTCGATCTGCCAGGTGATCGAGACCTCTTGCGGGTCACGGGTGCGCCGGCTCGGCACGATCGCGATGTCGTCGAACGCGTATGCCGCGCGCCCGCGCTTGCCCCGGCCGATCTCGATCTCGCTCATGCGGTCATCCTCCCAGAAAGCCGCTGCGCCGAGCACGAACGGGAGCCGCCGGGCCCTCGTACCGAATCGGTGAACGCGTTCCACTCAGCCCGGGACCCGACACGCCGATGCGATGCGTTGAAAACCGTCGACATCCGGAGCTGACCATGACCGCTCGACCCCGCCACGAGGCTGGCGGAACCGCCGTGCGCCGCGACGTGCGCGCCATCGTGCTCGCGGTCGTTCTAGGACTCCTCGCGAGCGGGGCCATGGTCTGGCAGGGCACCTCAGCAATGTTCACGGCGAGCACGTCGAACGCGGCGAACTCCTGGACGCTCGGCACCGTGACCCTGGCCGACGACGACTCGGCGGGAGCGTTGTTCAGCGCGTCCGGTCTGCTTCCCGGCTCGACCGATTCGAACTGCATCACCGTGACCTACTCCGGCACCGTCGCGACCGCAGTCAAGCTGTACGCCAGCGCGGCGACCGACGCGAGCAGCGTTGCGCAGTACGTCGACGTGACCATCGAAGAGGGCACCGGCGGCGGGTTCGGCTCGTGCGGGGCGTTCGTCCCGTCGTCGACCATCTACACAGGCACGCTGAGCAACTTCACCTCGACGAGCACGGCCTACGGCAACGGGGTCGGCACCTGGGCGCCCAGCGCGCCCGGAAGCAGCGTCTACCGGATCAGCTACACGCTCAATGCGGCGACCCCGGGCAACAAGCAAGGCGCCGCCACGACCGCGACGTTCCAATGGGAAGCCCAGGCCTGACCATGAAGGGAAGGTTCTTCTTCCCCCTGCTGGTGGGTTGTCTGACCCTGGTCGGTGGATTGCTCTTCTGGGCCACCGCGCCGGTACTCATCGGGTGGCACCCCGAGCTCGTCACGTCGGGGTCGATGGGTCCCGCCCTCTCGGCAGGCGACATAGTTCTGACCGTACCGGTGCCCGAACCGAACGGCCTCCGGCCCGGCCAGATCATCTCGGTCACCGACCCGACGAAACCCGGCGGCGGGTACCTGCACCGGTTGGTGCGGCACGACCCTGACGGCCGGCTGGTCACGAAGGGCGATGCCAACAGCACTCCCGACTTCCCCCCTGTCGCGGGTCGCCGGGTCACCGGTCAGGCACGTTACGCCGTCAGGTACATCGGGCTTCCGGCGTTGTGGCTGCACCAGCACGACACGACTGCGGCAGCAGCGAGCGTGGGCATCGCGGGCGCGGGACTCGTGCTCGGCTGGTTCAGCCTGAAGCGACGCAGGGCAAAACACCGCACCCCGAGCGCCGCGCCTGCCTGGGCACCTGCCGTGGCCGGCCCCCTTGCCCTGCTGGTCATCCTGCCGCTGCTCGTCGGCGGTCGGGCCTCCGCGGTGTTCACCGGGCAGACGGCGTCGAACTCGAGCCTCACGACCGCTTCGCTCGACGGCTGGCTTCCCAGCGTGGTCACTGCGAGCCGCAGTTCCCCGACGACCTGCCTGGTCTCGTGGACCGAGAACGGATCAGCTCCGGCCGGTCTCACGTACGACGTCACCGACGGGCTCGGGACGACTCGCGACACCGCCGTCAGCGGCACCTCGACGACCATCACGGTGCCCGCCACCCCGGTGACTCCGACGGTCCTCGCCCGGTCTGGCACCTGGCTGTCAGCTTCTGTGGCGAGCGGTCAGGTGTGTCCCTGGCCGGCGCCCGACGCGCCTGTCGTCAGCCTCGCCGCGTCCGACGGCGCCCTGGTCGCCACCTGGCAGGCGCCGGCCGACAACGGCAGCGCGATCACCGGCTACACCGCCACGATCAACCCCGGCGCAGCGTCCTGCACTCTGGCGCCCGCAACGAGGACCTGCCCGTTCGGCGCCCTCACCAACGGCACGCAGTACACCGTGTCGGTGACCGCAACCAATTCCCTCGGCACCAGCGTGGCCGGTACGGCGGTCGGCTATCCGTACCCGTCCACGGTGCTGACGAACGGGGCCACCGCCTTGTGGCTGGACGGCGCCGACGCCTCGACCCTGGTGGCCTCCTCGGCTTGCACAGGCGGCGCGGCGACGACGTCCGTCGGCTGCTGGAAGGACAAGTCGGCGAACGCCAACGACGCCGTGCAGTCCACCGGGTCGACCCAGCCTGCGGTGTCGAGCCTGAACGGCCTGAGCACGCCCATCTTCGACGGCGTGGATGACAACCTCGTGCTGGACCCCGCCAAGCTCCCGACGGGGGCGACGCCGAGCACGGTCTTCGTCGTCGCCGCCCTCGACGAGGTGGATCCCACGGCGAGCGCCCAGCGGTCGATCGTCGCGTGGGGCGCTGCGGCGAACGGGCAGGCCCGTTCGGTAACTAAGGCCTCCCACTCGTTCTCGGCGTCGCTCGACACCTGGGGCAGCGCGGGCGCCCCCACCCTCCCGTTCGACACCTACAACGGCACTCTCGTCGACGGGGCGATCACGTCGACCGGAACCAGCGCGTCGGTGAACGGTTCCCCGTCGTATTCCGTGGTCGAGGCACACAACACCGGCTCGGCCGAGGCCTGGGTCGGAGCCGGGGTGGGCGGAGGGGCGCAATGGCAAGGCCGGGTCGCCGAAGTCATCGTCTTGTCGTCCACGGTCACTGCAGCGCAGAGCCGCCAGGTCGAGGAGTACCTCGCACTCAAGTGGGGCCTGGTCGTCGTTCCCCGCGCGCCGACCGGCTTGGCAGTCGTTCCCGGCGACACGACCGCGACCCTCTCGTGGACCTCGCCGTCGTGGGACGGCGGCTCACCCCTCACTGCGTACACCACGAAGGCCGTACCGTCGGCGGGCGGACTCCCCACGCGGCTCTGCAACGGTGCCACCCCGTGCAACTTCACCGGGCTCACCGACGGCGTTACCTACACATTCACTACAACTGCCTTCAACTCCGTTGGGGCGAGTGTCGCGTCCGGGTCCGTCACGACTGTCCCATACCCGGCCCTGCTCACCTCGGCCGGCTCACAGCTGTGGCTGGACGGGCGAGACATCGACGGCAACGGCATCGCAGCCGGCACCGGGGAGAACTGCGACACCGCCACAACCTGCGCCTCGCTCGCTAACGCGGTCCCGCGCTGGGTGGACCGGAGCGGACGTGGCCACGATGCCGTCCAGCCAACGGGCGCGATGCAGCCAACGTTCGCTGCGGTGGCCGGGACGGTCGGGTTCACGGGTAACGGATACCTCACTGCGCCGAACATCGGGGTCGGACCTGACGCGACCGTGTTCGTCGTCGGGCACTCGACCGTTACGCCTTTCGTCAACTCGGGGTGGATGTTCGGCAGCCGCGCAGCCAACGGGTACGTCCTGAACCCGAAGAACGGCTTGGTGGTCTCGACGTTCTTCGGAATCAGGAGCACCACGGTCGCGACCACCAGCACCGCGTCAGCGGGCGGAGGTGTGTTCGCCAACCCCAACGTGTGGGACGGCTGGATCTCCGGCTCCGGACCGACCACGCTCAACCAGGCGGTCGGCGGGGTGGTCGGCGCAACCGTTTCCGATGCCGCCAGCACCCGCGTGGCCGCTTCGATGCCGTTCTACGTCGGGGCCGACGGTGCAGCTGGGCAGCGAGGCTCGTTCGTCTACAACGAGGTGATCGCGTTCAACTCGGCGCTCAGCGTGGTCGACCGCCGCACGATCCAGGAGTACGTCGCACGCAAGTGGGGGGTTCCGATCACGCCGGGATTCTCGGTGAGCCCAAGTGCCGCCCCCGGGGTCTCGACCGCCACGGTGAGCTGGACCGCACCGGTCTGGAACGGCGGCCTCTCGGTCACGTCGTACACCGTCACGCCGTCCGGCGCCGGTACGTGCACGTGGACCAGTGGCACCACGGCGTCCTGCACCGGCCTCACCCACCTCGCGTCGTACACGTTCGACGTCAAGGCCAAGAACAGTGTCGGCTTCGGGCCCACCGTGACCACGGCCTCGGTCACGCCGTGACCCCCGTAGCGCCGACTGGCGGGTCGCGCGGTAGCCGGTAGCGTCGAACGTATGAAGTCGGTGCCCCGCTGGGGTCTGCTCTCGGCGGCCACGGCACCCGTCGTGCTGATCGGCGGCTGGACCGTCGCGGCGGCACGCCAGACCGGCGGCTTCGACTCGGTGACCGGCACGATCAGCGCGCTGGCGGCGCACGGGGCAACCGATCGCTGGCTGATGACGTCGGCCCTGGTGGTGCTGGGCTGCTGTCACGTCACGACTGCGGCGGCGCTGCGTCCGGCCGGGCGCACCGGGCGTGTCCTGCTCGCGTTGGGTGGCGTCGCAACGATCGGGGTGGCCGCCTTCCCGTTGCCCGAGGTCGGCAGTTCGACCGTGCACAAAGTGTTTGCTGGCCTCGCGTTCGGGGCCCTGGCCGTCTGGCCGCTAGGCGCCGCTGTGCGTGGGTGCGGCGTTCCGTGGGCGCTGCGCCCGCGGACCAGCGCCGTCGCCAGCGGGGGGCTCCTCGGCCTGGTGGGTTGGTTCGTGATCGCCCAGCAGCAGGGCGCCGCCGTGGGCCTGTCCGAACGGGCCGCAGCCGGCGCCCAAGCCCTCTGGCCCCTCGCCGTAGTCCTCGCCCTCACCCGCACCCCCACCCCCTAACCCCCCTTCCGCCACCTGGGTCCCTTCATGCCACTAGACCGAGGTTTGGCCACACTCATCGGGGCGTTCGACATCGGGGAGGCGGCGGGCGGTGCGACCAGCTGATCGCCGCCGCGGCTGCTGGGCACGGAGTCAGGAGCGAATGGCCCGGATCTGTTCCTCTGGGGCCGGACTGGCCGTCCGGCGGGCCAGTCCTCACCGCTAACGGCCAGACTGTCCCACCCGCTGCGTCAACCAGCCTCGATGAGTGTCGCCGAACCTCGGTCTAGTGGCATGAAGGGGCCCAGGTGGCGGGAAGGGAGGAGGGTTGGGGGTTAGCGGGAGGAGTAGTTGGGGGCTTCCATGGTGATTTGGACGTCGTGGGGGTGGCTCTCCTTGAGCCCAGCCGGCGTGATCCGGATCAGCTTGCCGGTGCGCTGGAGCTCGTCGATCGTCGCCGTACCCGCGAAGCCCATCGAGGCCTGCAGCCCGCCGACCAGCTGGTGCGCGACCGCAGCGAGCGGGCCCCGATAAGGCACCTGGCCCTCGATCCCCTGCGGCACGAGCTTGTCGTCGGAGAGCACGTCCTCCTGGGAGTACCGGTCCTTGCTGTACGACTTCACGCCGTCGCGCGACTGCATCGCGCCGAGCGAGCCCATCCCCCGGTACGCCTTGTACTGCTTGCCACTGATCAGGATCAGCTCGCCCGGCGACTCCGAGCAGCCGGCGAGCAGCGACCCGAGCATCACCGTGTCAGCCCCGGCTACGAGCGCCTTGGCGATGTCGCCGGAGTACTGCAGGCCACCGTCGCCGATCACCGGAACGCCGGCCGGCTTGCACGCCAGCGAAGCGTCGTAGATCGCGGTGACCTGCGGGACGCCGACGCCCGCCACCACCCGGGTCGTGCAGATGGAGCCCGGCCCGACCCCGACCTTGACGCCGTCAGCGCCGGCGTCGACCAGCGCCTGGGCGCCCTCGCGGGTCGCGATGTTGCCGCCGACGATGTCGACGATGGTGTCTTTCTTGAGGCGGGCCACCATTTCGAGGACCGAACGGGAGTGCCCGTGCGCGGTGTCGACCACGATCAGGTCGCACCCGGCATCGACCAACGTGCGCGCCCGCTTGTACGAGTCCTCGCCCACCCCGACGGCTGCGCCCACGACCAGCCGCCCGTCGGCGTCCTTGGTGGCGAGCGGGTACTGGTCGGACTTCACGAAGTCCTTCACCGTGATCAGCCCGGTCAGCCGACCACCGGCGTCGACGAGCGGGAGCTTCTCGATCTTGTGCCGGCCCAGCAGCGCGTACGCGTCGTCCGGTGAGATCCCGGCCGACGCGGTGACCAGCGGCATCGGGGTCATCACCTCGCGCACCGGGCGCGCGGCGTTGGTCTCGAACCGGATGTCGCGGTTGGTCACGATGCCGACCAGGACGCCGTCGGCCGTGACGACAGGCACGCCGGAGATGCGGTAGCGCCCGCACAACCGGTTGACGTCGGCGAGGGTATCGTCGGGCCCGCAGGTGATCGGGTTGGTCACCATGCCGGCCTCGGACCGCTTCACCAGGTCGACCTGAGCGGCCTGGTCCTCGATCGAGAGGTTGCGGTGCAGGATGCCGACGCCGCCCTGCCGGGCCATCGCGATCGCCATCCGCGCCTCGGTCACCGTGTCCATCGCGGACGAGACCAGCGGGATGCGCACGGTGATATTGCGGGTGAGTCGAGCCGAGGTGTCGACCTCGCTCGGGATCACATCGGACGCGGCTGGAAGCAGCAGCACGTCGTCGTAGGTCAGGCCAACACGGGCGAAGGGGTCCGGCACACCGTTGTCCATGCCTCATCCTACCCGGCGCTCGAGGGCGCCCCAGGGCGCCCGACGGCGCCCGACGGCGCCCGGCGGGTCAGCGCACGAGGCCGGACCGGAACCCGACAGCGACAGCCTGCGCGCGGTCAGCCGCACCGAGCTTGCGGAACAGCCGGCGGGCGTGCGTCTTCACCGTGTCCTCGGACAGGTACAGCTCGCGCCCGATCTCGGCGTTGCTGCACCCCCGCGACATCCCGGACAGCACCTGCAGCTCGCGCTCGGACAGCGTCGGCAGGTCGTCGCGACCATCGGTTCGGCGGCGGGGCGCCCCCGCGGAACGGGACCGGCCGCCGAGCAGCTGGATCAAGGTCGCCGAGAGCTCCTCGCGCGAAGCGTCCTTGCGCACGTACCCGCGTGCGCCGTGCGCGACCGCCCGCGCGACGCCGTCGGTGTCCTCGGCCATGGTCAGCATCAGCACGGCAGCATCCGGGTGGACGGCCAGCAGCCGGCGTACGGCCTCGACACCACCGATGCCGGGCATCCGCACGTCCGCGAGCACGACGTCGGGCCGCTCGACCGAGTAGCGCGACAGCATCTCCTCGCCGCTGGCGGCGGCACTTACCCGGTCGACGCCGGGAACCGTCGCCACGACGCGCCGGAGGGACTCCCGAGCCAGCGGGGAGTCGTCACATACACAGACCGTTGCCACACCAGAGTCTTCGGCACGTACTGCCCTGAAAGTGAGGCCGAGTTCAGCGGCTTTTTCAGCCTTCGAGCAGCGCGGCGATATCGGGACGTTCGAGCCACCCGGCGCGCAGTTCTTCGTCGAGGTCGTCGGCGATGGCCAGGACGGTCCCGCGGGCACCGGCGAGGTTGCGCGCGCTCTCCTGCGGCGCGTCCCCCTGCAGCAGAGCACCGAGGACCGCCCTCGACGGCCAGACCAGCGGAAGGCAGCCCAGCGACTCGGCCAGGGTCGCCGCGCGACGCAGCGTGCTGGGCGCCTCGGACGGGTCGCTCGACTGCACCTGCGCGACCCCGAGGAACAGCAGGCTCTTGGCGACGTGGCGGGGGGCGCCACTGCCCTCGGCGAGCATGACCGCCGTGTCGGCCGACTTCGCGGCGGCCGACGGGTCGTCGGTCAGCAGCGAGATCTCGGTGCGGACCCAAAGCAGCCGCACCCGTTGCCGCCACCAGTCCGATCGCCCCTCGATGTACGTGGTGGCGCTGGCCAGCTCGGCCCGCGCCGTCGTCTCGTCACTGAGCCCGACAGCGTCGGCGGCCAGGCCCAGCCTCGCGTCGAACAGGGCATCCGGCGCGTCGTCGGCGAACTCCACGGCCCGCTCGTCCAGGGTCCTGGCCCGCGTGTGCAGCCCGAGCTGGCGATGGACGCTCGCCTGGGTCGAGGCGGCAAGCGAGGCGAACAGACGCTGGGCGGGGCCTTTGAGATCGGGGTCGTCCGCGAGCGGACGCAGGACCCGGAGCGCACTGCCGTACCGTCCGGCGGCACCCAGCGAGACCCCGAGCAACCACGAGGCCGCGGTGGCTTCGTCCGGACGGTCGGACAGCCGAGCCAGGTCGACCGCCTCGGTCAGCGGCCCGATGCCCGCAGCGGGGCGACCGTGGAAGGCCGCGCGTTCACCGGCGGCGAGCAGCCCCGCGAGTTCGTCGGACACCTGACCCGGACCTCCTTCGGCGGGACGCTCGACGAGGGCGCAGCATGGCTTCGTCGATCCCGAAGGCGAGGCTATCGGTTCCGTTCCCCCGTCACGCGCCCGAGGCGCCGGTTCCTCACGCGCCCGAGGCGCTGACGATCCGGACCACCGCGTCGGTCAGGTCGTGCGCCTGCACCGCGCCCGGCGGCAGCACGCCGTGCCAGCCGGGACCGCCGGCTACCAGCAGCGACGCCGGGCGCTGGACGGGCAGGGCGTCGAGCTGGGCGGTGCTCCCGGTCGCCGGGAGCTGGGACCAGACGAAGACCGCGCAAGGACCGCTACGCCGGACCGCATCCGCCAACGCGGCGCTCGGCAACCGGGGACCGAGCATGCGGGTGGCCACCTGCCGCTCGGCGAGAGCCGCAGCGAGGGCGTGGAGGGGCAGCGAGTGGTCCTCCTCCTCCGCCGATGCCAGCAGGACCGGTCGAGGGTTGCGTCCGGGGCCGGCTGCGGCGAAGGACGACCGGAAGACTCCGGCGACACACTCGCTCAGCACGTGCTCCACCTCGACTCCTTCGCCGGTCAGCTCCCAGCGCTTGCCGACTCCGACGAGCACCGGGACCACCAGCTGCTCCCAGGTCCAGGTCACCCCACGTACCGCGAGCGTCTGGGTGATGATCTCGGTGGCCGCCGGTACGTCCAGGGCCATCGCCGCCCGCGCGAGGCCGCGGACGGCGGCACTCGCGGCCGGGGCAGCTGCCGCCGAGGTGATCCACTGGGGCTGGGCATGGGGGGACCCGTCGACCTCCGCGAGGGCCACCCGGGCCGCCTCCGCGGGGCCGACGCCCTGCCGGGTGAGCCGGCGCATGACCTCCAACCGGGCCAGGTCGGCCGGGCCGTACCGGCGGTGCGCGCCGGCTGCGTGCTCGCTCGGGCCTAACCCGTACCGCCGGTCCCAGGTACGCAGCGTCGCCGGGGCCACCCCGAGCCGCCGAGCCACTGCAGCCACCGACAAGGCCGCCGATTCAGTCAGAGGCGGGGACTCCACACCGACGGGGTCGGAGTCGGGGCTGGCGGACGGCATGTCACTAGTGTCGAGCCCACTCGCTGAGCCCGCCACCGGGGCGCGCCGCCCACCCTTTTCAGGCTCGGCGCCGAATGCCTGGGACCCACCGAGCCCTGGGGCAAAGCTTGTTCACTCTACCGAGTTGACCAACCTATGGCGCGGTTGTACGGTCAGGACACCGCAGTTACCCCTCCCTCCTCGGAGCCCCTGTCATGGCAGACATCTCCCGCCTCCCCGGTCCCAACGCCGACCTGTGGGACTGGCAGCTCCAGTCCGCGTGCCGGTCCGTCGACCCCAGCTTGTTCTTCCATCCCGAGGGTGAGCGCGGCCCGGCCCGCTCCGGACGCGAGGTATCGGCCAAGGCCGTCTGCGCGAGCTGCCCGGTGCTCGAGCAGTGCCGGGCCCACGCGCTCGCAGTCCGGGAGCCGTACGGCGTCTGGGGCGGGTTGTCCGAGGACGATCGCGAAGAGATCTATGCCGGACGCGAACCCCGGCGGTTCGCGTCCGTCGGCTGAGCGCAGCCGAGCATGCCGAAGGCCCGGCACCTCTCGAAAGGTGCCGGGCCTTCGTGGTCGAGCACGTGGTCGAGCTAGTGCGAGTGCCCACCCGGACCGTGGCTATGGCCGTGGCCGCTGCCCCCGGCGTCCGCCTCGTCGTTCTCCGGCTTCTCGACGACCAGGGTCTCGGTCGTGAGGAGCAGAGCGGCGATCGAGGCGGCGTTGACCAGCGCAGAACGCGTGACCTTAACCGGGTCGATGACGCCCTGGGCGATCAGGTCGCCGTACTCGTTGGTCGCGGCGTTGAGGCCGTGACCAGCAGGCAGCTCCTGGACGCGAGCAACAGCGACGTACCCCTCGAGGCCAGCGTTCTCGGCGATCCAACGCAGCGGCTCCACGGCCGCCTTGCGGACCAGCGAGACACCAGTGGCCTGGTCGCCCTTGAGGCCGAGGTCGCCGTCGAGGACCGAGAGCGCCTGGACGAGAGCGGAGCCGCCACCGGCGACGATGCCCTCTTCCACCGCGGCGCGGGTCGCCGAGATGGCGTCCTCGATGCGGTGCTTGCGCTCCTTGAGCTCGACCTCGGTGTGGGCGCCGACCTTGATGACGCAGACGCCGCCAGCGAGCTTGGCGAGCCGCTCCTGGAGCTTCTCCTTGTCCCAGTCGGAGTCGGTGCGCTCGATCTCGGCGCGGATCT
>Ga0302299_10001522_pt1 | contig 13934 bp, 7 predicted proteins | sample III_Fen_N3_4_FD_198795 | JGI IMG/M metagenome (GOLD analysis project Ga0302299, IMG submission 198795) | Peat permafrost microbial communities from Stordalen Mire near Abisko, Sweden - III_Fen_N3_4 | ecosystem: Environmental > Terrestrial > Soil > Wetlands > Permafrost | place: Sweden: Abisko... | reverse complement strand
GGCCGGTGAACATGCTCGTCGGGCAGTTGTCCGGTCAGGACTCGGTGAGCGGCCGGATCACCAAGCGGGCCATCGCCGACCGTGACTCGGAGGCCCCGGTCGGGCCGTCGGGCATCACCGCGGACACCACGGGCCCCGGAGACGCCCCCGCCGAGATCACCGTCGTCGGTTCGGGCAACCTCGGCGGGGTGTGGTTCAGCCAGCACCCCGAGCGGCTGACCATCGCCGACATCGAGCGGCTGCACCCGGGCCTGCTCGCCATGCTGGCCGCGCATCCGGGCATCGGCTTCGTGGTGGTGGCGAGCGACTCCGGGCCGGTGGCGCTGGGGGCCGACGGCACGCACGACCTGACGACCGGCGAGGTCGTCGGCGAGGACCCGCTCGCGCTCTTCGGCACCGACGCCGTGGGCGACTTCATCCACGTCTCGTCGTACCCCAACGCCCCCGACATCTACGTGAACTCGCTGTACGACCCGGTGCTCGACGAGGTGGCGGCCTTCGAGGAGCTCGTGGGCTGCCACGGTGGCCTGGGCGGGTGGCAGACCCGGCCGTTGCTGGTGCACCCGGCGGAGTGGTCGATCGACGAGGACCTGCTCGACGACCGCGGCCGGCTGCGCGGAGCCCCCATGGTGCACCACCAGCTGGTGCGCTGGCTCGAGCGGCTCGGGCACCGCACCGACCTCACGCCGGATGCCGTGACCTCGGTTCCCGATCCGGCGCCCGCTGCCGACCCGGTGCGGTGAGATCCCTCTCCTTTGGCACGTAGTCGAGACGTTGTGGGTGCGCGGGAGGAACACCGGGCGCACAGTGGACGGCAACCGGTCATCCGTGGCCGGCGCGAGCGACAGCCGCCGAGTCCTGCCCCCTGCCGCTCGACCCAGATCTGCAACCGGGGCAGAAACGGGGGACCCACCGTGGGCCGGTCCACCGACCGGCCTTGGGGTGAAGCCGCGCAGAGCGCGGCCGGGCGCCTTCCGCCCGAACCCGACAGCTGACCTCGCAGGCGGATGGAAGGGACTCCCTTGTGCACACCGTGATGCTCGGGCGGCGACGCGCTGCCCGCGCCCTGTCCGCGGCGGCCGCCGCCGTCCTCGCCCTGGTCCTGTTCACCCCCGCCCCCGAAGCCAGTGCTGCCACCCTCGGCCAGCAGGCCGTCACGATCTCCGCGGCCCAGAAGGGCAAGCCGTACCGATACGGAGCCGTCGGCCCCAACGCCTTCGACTGCTCGGGACTGGTCGTCTACGTCTACGACACCAGGCTGCACAAGCGCCTGCCGCGCACCGCGACGGCTCAGCGCAAGGCGACCGTGCGCGTCGCGAAGAGCTCGATCCGCCCCGGCGACCTGGTCTTCTTCGCTTCCAGCTCCACTGCGTCCGTCACGCACGTGGGCGTGTATGCCGGTGGCGGGAAGGTGTGGCACTCGCCGCACACCGGCGACCACGTCAGGCTCACGACCCTGTGGACCACGCACTGGACCGCCGGCCGGGTGCAGTGACGGCTCGTGCCGGCCGGGTCAGGCCGGCACGACTGACCCTGCCGCGGGCGTCCGCTCCGTCGTACTGACGGCGGCCTCGCACAGCCCGAGGAAGGCGCCCAGGTCGATCAGCTCGCCCGGGGTGCGCGGTGCGAAGTCGGTGAGCACGGTGGAGCGCACCACGTAGGCACAGTGCTGCCCGCGCGAGATGGCGACGTTGAGGCGGTGCCGGTCGAGCAGGAAGCCCATCCCGCGCGACACGTCGGAGTGCGACGACGCCGCCATGGACAAGATCGCGACCGCGGCCTCCTGACCCTGGAACTTGTCGACGGTGCCCACCCGCACGCCGGTGAGGCCGGCGTCGTCGAGGGTGCGGCGCAGCTGGCCCACCTGGCCGTTGTACGGCGTGATGACGATGACGTCGGCGGGTTGCAGCGGTCGGGGTCCGACCGCTGCGCCGTCGGGGTCGCGCTCGCCGGGGTCGTGCCAGGTGCGGCCCAGCAGGTCGAGGACCAGGTCGCGCACGACCGCGGCCTCCTCCGGTGACCACGTCGAGTTGTCGTGGTGGTCGACGAGCCGCACGTGCAGGCCGGGCTGCACGCCCTCGAGGGTGCGGGCGCCGGTGACCGACGCCTCGGCCCGCAGCTGCCCTGCGTACGACAGGCGGGACACCGGCTCGGTCAGCGCCGGGTGCATCCGCCACGTGGTCTCGAGGAAGTAGCCGAGCTTTCGGGGTAGGACGGGCTCGTCGCCGATGAGCCAGCCCAGGGCGGACGCGTCGACCGGGTCGGGGTGGGTGCCCTGGGAGACCTGCGGCAGCTGCTGCGGGTCACCCAGCAGCAGGAGCCGGTCGCCGGCCACCGAGCAGGCCAGCGTCTTGGCGAGCGAGAACTGGCCCGCCTCGTCGACGACGACGAGGTCGAGCTGACCGCGACCGACGCGCTTGGTATTGGTGAGGTCCCAGGCGGTGCCGCCGATGACGTAGCCCCGGCCCGCCCGGACGTGTCCGGAGGCGAAGGCGGCGAGGTCGTCGGCCTTGTCGAGGACGGTCCAGGTGGCACCGTCGGGGTCACGGGTGGCCTTGCCCACCTGCTCGGCCGGAACCCCCGCGGTGACGACAGCGCGCAGCAGGTTCTCGATGGCCTTGTGCCCCTGGGAGGTGACACCCACCGCCCAGCCGTGCTCGAGCACGAGCCGGGCGATGACCCGGGCGGCGACGTAGGTCTTGCCGGTGCCGGGCGGCCCCTGCACGGCCAGGTAGGAGTCGTCGGTGGCCAGCAGCGCGGCCTCGATGGCCCCGAGGTGGCGGGCGGGCCCGGTGCCGACGGCCGGCAGGGGCGAGTCACCACGCAGCCGGGGCAGCCGCCGGACGAGCAGGTCGATGCCCGCGGTGCGCGGCAGGTCGGCGCCGCCGTCGAGCACTGCTCGGGCGACCTCGGCGAGGGCGCCGTCGATCGGGGCGGTGCCTATTCGGTCGTTCGGGACGAGCGCGAGGGGGAGGTCGTCGTGCTCGCAGGCAGCCTTCGGCGACAGCTCCTCGACGATGAGGGTCTGGTGGAGCCGGCCGTTGGCCGCGAGCCGGTCCTCCACCTCGAGCACGCTGACCCCCGCCGAGGAGCAGGCGTTGGCATGGCCGGGCAGCGTGCCGATCCCGTCCGGAGGTGGGTCCGGGTAGACCGTGCTGACCCGGTTGCCGGGGGACAGCGGGATGCCGCGCATCGGCTCGCCCTCGAGTCGCAGGTGGCGGCGGGCGCTTCGGGCCCGGGGTGGCTTGTGCCAGTCCTGCACGACCTCGGCGTTCTCGACCAGGAACACCCCCTCCGCGGAGCGCCAGTCGCCGACCGGGAGCCGGAGCCGCTCGAAGTGCGCCTGCCACACCGGCTTGTCCTCGCGGGCGTGGAAGAGCACCGACGACGCCACGAGCGCCACCGCCTGCTGCTCCGGCGTGCGCTCGTGCGGCTTGACGCCGGCGAGGCGGTCGCGCAGCTGGGTCTCCAGGCGGATCAGCGCGAGCCGCTGCTCGGTCGGGGTCTGCGCCGCCGGGGCCTCCCCGACGACCCCCTGGGCGTCGACCGAGCCGTCGACGCCGGTGGCCGCGCCCTGCTCGAGGAGCCAGTTGCGCAGTTTCCACGTCGACACGCAGTCGTCACGGTTGTAGTCGGCGATCTCGGAGATCAGCCGTGCCGCCTCGTCGTGCCGCTCGGCGTCGCGAGCAGCCATGAACTGGTGGTAGACGACGATGGAGTCGGCGGCGTTGGTGACGGCGGCCTCGCGTGCCTCCATGTAGAGCGGCTCGAGCTTCTTGATCGAGTAGGAGCGCTGGGACACCCGGATCGCGGAGCGGACCACCGCGTAGAGGTCGACGAAGACCCCCTCGCGCAGCAGCTGGTCGACGTCGTCCTCGCACACCCCGTGGCGCGCCGCGAGGCGAAGCAGGGCCGAGGTCTCGTACGGCGCGTAGTGGTAGACGTGCAGGTCGGGCCACTGCTCGCGTCGCTCGTGAAGCCAGCCGACGAAGTCGATGAGGGCCTGCCGCTCGGCCTCACGGTCATGGGCCCAGAAGGTGCGGAACTGGGGGGTGTCCGTGTCGACCTCGACGATGCCGAAGAGGTACTCCAGGCCCCAGGTGCGCGAACCGCGCTCGGACCACAGCGGGTCGCCCTCGAAGTCGAAGAAGACGTCGCCGGAGCTCGGCGACGGCATCCGGTGAAGGGTGTCGGGGTCGGTGACCTCCGAGCGGACGCCACCGCCCGGGTCGCTCTCCTGCTCGAGCTGGAGGCGCGCCTGCTCACGGAGCCGGTCGAGGGTCGCAGCACGCACGTCGGCCACCGGCCCGGTGCGCACGGCGAGCTCGTCGATGGTCGAGACGCCGGCATCGATCAGCTTTCGCCGGGTCGGGGCGCGCACTCCGGCCACGACCAGGAGGTCGCGGGCCGCCTCGACCTCGGGCTCGCAGACGGCGCACCGCCCGCAGGCGAGCCACGCCGGGTCACCCCACCGGGCCGGCGCGTCGCTCGAGCGGTGCCGGAACAGCAGGGCGTCGAGGCGGGCGCGCCGGGCGAGGTAGACGGGCACGATGTCGTCGAGGGCGAAGTCGCGCACGTCGCCGCTGCCGACGACCAGGCGGGCGAACGGCGCGGTCGGCACGCCGGCCTCGCGCAGCAGCGCCGCGTAGGCGGCGATCTGCAGCAGCGCGGGCACGCTCTCGGTGCGGGCCAGCTTGGTGTCGCTGACCAGCCAGCCGGCGTCGGTGCGTTCGAGGAAGTCGGCGTGGCCCACGAAGCCACCGTCGAAGAATGTTGCCTGGTAGACGACCTCGGCGTCCGAGCGCAGCGCCTCGATCGTCTGCGCATGCGCGCGGGCGAGGTCGGCGGGGGAGTAGGTGGGCCGCTCGAACTGCACGACCCGGCCGGGGTGCGCCCGGGCCAACCGGCGCAGCTCGGTCTGCTCGTGCTCGTTGCCCAGGGCGATGACCCGCTCCGCCATCGCGTCGTCATCGGCGACGACCCGCGCCGCGCGGCCCAGCACGACGTCGAGCTCGCGGACCAGCGCGAACTCGCACGCGGCCGCGGTGCGCAGGTCGCTGGCGCTGATGACGAGCCGGCGGTCGTCGCCGAGGAGGAACATGACCCGAACCTAACGCCGCCCACCGACAGCGCTCCGGCGACTGGATCGGGAACCGGGAGGACGGCGGCTCGCGGGCTCCGCCCGAGGGGCGGTCCGAGAGACGGTCCCGGCTGGCACCCCACGTCAGGGGCAACGAATGACGTTGCGGAGAAACGGTTCTGACCGCTCAACGATCGGTCGGTCGCTCCGGTGGCAGGACGCCGAAGCGACACCTAGGGTCCACCCCAGTGTTGCCTCTTCGGTGATCTCGTCGGGCGGCACGGACCCAACACACCATCTGCAGGAGGACACCAGTGCGAAAGACCACCACCGGGCTACTCAGCCTGGCGCTCGCCACGGGGCTGGGGGTGACGATGAGCGTGCCGATCGCGGCCGCCACCGCCACCAAGGCCCCGTCCCGGACAGTGCTCGGCGAGCCACAAGCTGCCAGCCCGAGCGACAGCCTGCCCGACCCCATCGCCGACAAGCAGGCTGAGCTGCGCAAGGCGGCTGTCTCCGCCGTGCTCCAGGGAGAGGCCAAGCCCCAGCAGATCGGCAACAGCACCGTGGTCAAGGTGGGCGAGTCGGAGCGCGCCGCCACAGCCGCACAGGGCACCAAGAGGGCGCAGAAGGCGAAGAAGGTCGACCAGTACGTCGAGCTCACCCGCGAGAACACCGACCAGCTGTTCGTGCTGCTCGTGCAGTTCGGCAACAAGCGTGACCCGAACTATCCCGACCAGGACACCAACGCGAACATCCCCGGCCCGACGCGCTTCGACGGACCGCTGTTCAACCAGATCCCCCAGCCCGATCGCGCCGTCGACAACCGCACCGGCTGGAACGCGCACTACGGCAAGGCGTACTACCAGGACCTCTACTTCGGCAACGGCTCCGTCACCGGCACCGAGTCGATGCGGCAGTACTACGAGAAGCAGTCCTCCGGCCGCTACTCGGTCGCCGGCATGGTCACCGACCCGGTGACAGTCCCCTACAACGAGGCCCGCTACGGCCGCAGCGACGGCTACCCCTGCGCCAGCAACGTCTGCAGCAACACCTGGCAGCTGGTCAAGGACGGCATGGACGCGTGGGTCGCGCAGCAGAAGGCGGCCCACAAGACCGACGCCCAGATCAAGGCCACCATCGCCAAGTTCGACAAGTGGGACCGCTTCGACATCGACGGCGACGGCAACTTCAACGAGCCCGACGGCTACATCGACCACCTGCAGATCGTGCACGCCGGTGGCGACCAGGCCGACAGTGACCCGTACCAAGGTGAGGACGCCATCTGGTCGCACCGCTGGCGCGCCTTCCTGGGCACCAACCCGGCCGCCCCGATCCCGGATCTCGGTGGCACCCCGGTGGGCAACACCGGTATCTGGGCGTCCGACTACACCGTGCAGCCGGAGAACGGTGGCCTGTCGGTCATCGCCCACGAGTTCGGGCACGACCTCGGCCTGCCCGACCACTACGACACCTCCGGCCCGCCCTCGAGCCAAGAGAACCCGGTGGCCTGGTGGACCCTGATGTCGCAGAGCCGCGTCTCCGCACCCGGCGACAACGCCATCGGCTCGCGCGCGGCCGACCTGTCCGCGTGGGACAAGCTGCAGCTCGGCTGGCTCGACTACGAGATCGTGGTGCCCGGCCAGCGCCGCACCCTCGAGCTCGGCCCGCACGAGTACAACTCCACGAAGCCCCAGGGCGCCGTGGTGGTGCTGCCGGACAAGGAGATCTCCACCGACCTCGGCGCACCCTACGCCGGAGCCAAGCAGTGGTGGTCCGGCGCGGGCGACGACCTGAACTCGACGATGTCGCGCACGGTCACGCTGCCCGCAGCACCGGCCACCCTCACGTTCCAGGCTCGCTGGAACATCGAGGACTGCGGCCCCGACCCGTGTGACTACGCCTACGTCGAGGTGGACGACGGCACCGGTTTCAAGGCGATCTCCGGCAACATCACCAAGGCCGCCGAGGGCAACGGCATCGACGGGTACCAGGCGGCGTGGACCCCGGCCACCTTCGACCTGTCGGCCTACGCCAACAAGACGGTCGGGCTGCGCGTGCGCTACTCGACCGACGGCGCCGCCCAGGGCACCAACCCGGACGTCACCAGCGGCATCTTCGTCGACGACATCGCCCTGACCGCGGGCGGCACCACGCTGCTCACCGACGGCGCCGAGACCAGCCCCAACGGCTGGACGCTGAACGGCTTCACCTCGGTCGGCGCCACGTCGACCGCGTCATTCCCGCAGTACTACATCGCCAGCAACCGCGAGTACGTGGCCTTCGACCGCTACCTGAAGACCGGGCCGTACAACTTCGGCTTCCCGGACAAGCCCGCCTTCGCGGAGCACTTCCCCTACCAGGACGGCCTGCTCATCTCGTTGTGGGACACCTCGCAGGGCGACAACAACACGAGCCAGCACCCCGGTGAGGGGCTCATCCTCCCGATCGATGCGCACCCGCGCACGATCTACAAGCTCGACGGCCAGCCGTGGCGTCCGCGCGTGCAGATGTACGACGCGCCGTTCGGCCTGCAGAAGGCTGACTCGTTCACCCTGCACGACCCGGCCACCGGTCAGGCCAGCTACCTCCGTGGCCAGGCGGGCAACCCGCTGTTCGACGACAGCAACCCGCTGCGGTACTTCAAGGCCGACCAGCCGACCGGTGGCGTGAAGGTCGCGGGCAGCGGCACGAAGATCCGGGTGCTCGAGGAGAAGGGCACCTCGGTGAAGATCCGCATCGACACCATGGGGGTCACGCCGTAACTCGGGCGCAACCACCCAGCACGATCGGCGGCGGGCCGGAGGATCATCCTCCGGCCCGCCGTCGTGCGCGGCTACGACCTCGACGGATGCGCCGGCTCAGATCCAGCTGGGGAACCACATCCGCCAGCGCCACTGCGCGTACGGGATGGTGTCGGCGACGTAGACCGGGTGGAAGAAGGCGAACAGCGCGAGGGTGAACGCCAGGTAGCCGCCGACGACGTACCAGCGCCGTCGCCAGCGGGCCGGGTCGTCCTCGCGCCGGCCGACCCACAGCCCGATGAGGAACGCCACGGCCAGCACCACCCACGGCTCGAACGCCACGGCGTAGAAGGTGTAGATGGTGCGGTCCTGGTACATGAACCACGGCAGGTAGCCGCCGATGAACCCCGCGGCGATGGCCCCGGCCCGCCAGTCCCGGCGCACCAGCCACCACCACAGCACGACGAGCAGGGCCAGGATGCCGACCCACCACACCGAGATGGTGCCGATCGGGTTGATCGCCTGCGAGCACTGGTCGACCGTGCAGCCGGCCACCCCCCGGGGCCGGCTCTCGTAGTAGAACGACGTCGGCCGGGTCTGCACCATCCACGACCACGGGTTCGACTGGTACGGGTGCGGGGTGTGCAGCGTGGTGTTGAACTGGTAGGCGTCCTGGTGGTACTTCCACCAGTTGCGCAGCACCGGCGGCAGCCACTGCACCCCCTGACCGGGGTTGAAGGTGTCCCACTGCCGGTGGTAGCCGATCGAGGTCAGGAACCAGCCCGACCACGACAGCACGTAGACGACCACGGCAGTGCCCACCGTCGCGAGCGCGGCGAACGGGCCGTCCTTGAGCAGCGCGCCGCGACCCCACCGCCGCACCCCGGCGGCGCGCCGGGCGCCGAGGTCCCACCAGACCGACATCAGGCCGAACGCCGCCAGGAAGAACAGCCCCGACCACTTGGTGCTGGTGCACAGGCCGAGCGACAGGCCCGCCACCCACCGCCAGGGTCGCCAGCCGAGCCAGGGCCCCATCCCCACCGGCCAGCTGCCGCGGGGCAGCGCACCCACCTTCTGGGCAAGGATCTCGCGGCTCTTCTCCCGGTCGACCAGGAGGGCGGCGAAGCCGCACAGCGCCCAGAACGACACGATGATGTCGAGGATGCCGGTTCGCGACATCACGAAGTGCGAGCCCTCGAAGGCCAGCAGGAACGCCGCGACGCAGCCCAGCGCGGTCGACCCGAACAGCCGGCGGGCGACGCGTCCCACCACGAGGATCGACAGGGTGCCCACCAGCGCCACCGAGAACCGCCACCCCAGGCCCGAGCCCGAGCCGAACAGCCACTCGCCGGCCGCGATGAGCCACTTCCCGGCGGGTGGGTGCACGACCATGTCGCCGTCGGTGGTCGAGAAGATGTTCTGGCTGCCGCTGGCGAACGCGTCGTCGGGCTTCTTGAGCGAGTCGAGCACCCGCATCTCGACGCCGAAGTGCAACAGCGAGTAGGCCTGCTTGACGTAGTAGGTCTCGTCGAACACCAGAGCCTGGGGCCGGTTCAGGTTCCAGAACCGCAGCACCCCCCCGAGCAGCGCGATGACGCCCGGGCCCAGCCACCCCCAGAGCCGGTCGGTCGGCCCGGTTCCGAGCAGCCGCAGGCGCAGCTCGTCGGTCCGGGTCACCGGCACATCCTAGGTTGGCAGGTTGTGCGGACCGCCCCCCGTCCGGCGCGTGCGAGGATCGCCTCATGAGCGGCGGCGTGCTGGTGCTGGCAGCGACCCCGATCGGCGACCCGCGCGATGCCGCCCCCCGCCTGGCCGACGAGCTGCGGCTGGCCGACGTCGTCGCCGCCGAGGACACCCGCCGGCTGCGCCGCCTGTGCCAGGAGCTCGACGTGAACCCCACCGGGCGGGTCGTCTCCTACCACGAGCACAACGAGGCCGAGCGCACCCCCGAGCTCGTCGAGCGGCTGCGCGAGGGCGCCCGCGTGCTCGTCGTGACCGATGCCGGGATGCCGTCCGTCTCCGACCCCGGGTACCGCCTCGTCAGTGCCGCGGTCGGCATCGACGTGCGGGTCACCGGGGTGCCGGGTCCCTCCGCGGTGCTGATGGCGCTGGCCGTGTCCGGGCTGCCCGTCGACCGGTTCTGCTTCGAGGGGTTCCTGTCACGGCGGGCGGGGGAGCGGGCGTCCGCGCTCGCCGGGCTCGCCACCGAGCCACGCACCATGGTGTTCTTCGAGGCCCCGCACCGGCTCGCCCGCACCCTGTCCGCCATGGAGGAGGCCTTCGGGGCCGACCGGCGTGCCGCGGTCTGCCGGGAGCTCACCAAGACCTACGAGGAGGTGCGCCGGGGCGCGCTCTCCGAGCTTGTGGCCTGGGCCGCCGAGGGCGTGCGCGGCGAGGTCACCCTGGTGGTGGCGGGCTCGAGCGGCCCGGTGGCCGACCTCGCCAGCCAGCTCGAGGGGATCCACGAGCGGGTGGCCGAGGGTGAGCGGCTCAAGGACGTCTGCGCCGACGTCGCCGCGGCGACCGGCCTGTCCAAGAAGGCCCTCTATGACGCCGCCGTGGGACAGGCCCGGCCGGCGGCCGAACCGGCATCCGGGGGCACCGCCTTTACCCGGCATTGACCACCCTCCTACTCTGAAGAGGTCCCCGGAAGGACGTCCGGCCGTCACGGTGCGGGTTTCCCCGCGCGGGCACCCCCGGACCCTGGAGGCCACCATGTCGCGAACCACAGTGGGTGCGCTCGCCGCCCTCGCGGTGGCGGCGGCCACCGTGGGCCTCGCCCCGGCGTCGGTGGCCGGTCCGCCGGCCTGCGGCAGCCGGGTCAACAACACGCACGCGCTGCTGGCCGAGTGCATCACCGCGGCAGGGGTGCGCGAGCACCTGGCCGCGCTGCAGGCGATCGCCGACGCGCACCACGGCACCCGGGTCTCCGGGTCAGCGGGCTACGACGCGTCGGTCGACTACGTCGTGCAGCGCCTGAAGGCCGCGGGCTACACCCCGCAGGTGCAGTCGTTCGAGTTCACCACCTTCATCGCCCTCGGGCCCGCCGTGCTCGAGCGCGTCGCGCCCGCCCACAGCGCGCCGGCCGCCACGTCCATCCTCAGCTACTCCGGGAGTGGCGACGTGACGGCGTCCGTCACCGCACTGCCCGGCCCCGGGTCCGACCTGACCCCCGGCTGCGAGGCAGCCGACTTCTCCGACTTCCCGTCCGGCCACATCGCCCTGGTCAGTCGCGGCGGATGTACCTTCGCCCTCAAGGCGCAGAACGCGTATGCCGCCAAGGCCGCCGCCGTCGTCATCACCAACAACGCCCCCGGTACCCTCAACGGCACCCTGGGTGACGCGTTCTCGCTCGACATCCCGGTCACCTCGGTGACCGCGGCCGTGGGCGCCGCGCTGGCCGGCACGCCGGGCCTGAGGCTGCACGTGAAGGCCTCCACCTTCCGCGGCCCCGCGACGACCTACAACGTGCTCGCCGAGACCCGCTCGGGCAACGACTCCAACGTCGTCATGGCCGGCGCGCACCTCGACTCCGCCAACGCCGGCCCGGGCATCGACAACAACGGGTCGGGAGCGGCGGCCCTGCTCGAGGTCGCCGAGCAGCTGGCCAGGGTCGACCCGGTCAACACCGTGCGCTTTGCCTGGTGGGGCGCCGAGGAGTCCAACCTCGCCGGGTCCACGCGCTACGTCACCGGCCTCACCGAGGAGGAGCGCGCCCGGATCGCGCTCTACCTCAACGTCGACATGATCGGCTCGCCGAACCCGGTCTACTTCGTCTACGACGGCGACGGCTCCGACGCCATCGGCGCGCCCGCCGGGCCACCCGGCTCGGCGCGCATCGAGAAGACCTTCGAGGCCTTCTACAGCCAGCGGCACCTGCCCAACAAGGGCACCGACTTCACCGGCCGGTCCGACTACGGGCCGTTCATCGCGGCCGACATCCCGTCCGGTGGCATCTTCAGCGGCGCCGACGGCCTGAAGACCCCGCAGGAGGCAGCCGTCTGGGGCGGCAGGGCGGGCCGACCCTACGACCCCTGCTACTCCCAGGCCTGCGACACCTACGGCAACGTCGACGTGCGGGCGCTCGACGTCAACAGCGACGCCCTGGGGTTCGCGGTGCTGCAGTACGCGATGAACACCGTCGACGTCAACGGTGCGCCCGGCAGCGGCGACTTCCCCCCCGCCGACCCGACGGGAACCTCGGCACCGTAGCCGCTCACGCAGAACTTCGGATCGCTCGCGGTAATACCTGCGTGGCCGGCGAAGTTCTGCGTGCGCTCACGCCGCGGCCGCCGCGTTCGGCGTGCGATCCGGCGCCCGCGCGGTATACCCGTCGGTAACCGGGCCAATGTCACACCTGAGTAAGGTTCGCCTGCCCTCGCTTCGCCCCGTACGCCTCGTTAGGCTCCACCCGTGGCCACAACGACAGCTCCTCCGCGTCCCGCGTCGGCCCGCCGCACCACCATCGCCCTCAAGGTCCTCATGGCAGGCACCGGGCTGGTGTTCGTCGGGTTCGTCCTGATTCACATGTACGGCAACCTCAAGGCGCTCCAGGGGGAGGAGGCCTTCAACACGTATGCCGAGCACCTGCGCACCTTCGGCGAGCCGATCCTCCCGTACGCCGGCCTGCTGTGGATCATCCGCGTCGGCCTGATCCTCTGCATCGTCGGCCACCTCTACGCGGGGTTGACGCTCTGGGCCCGCGCGGGCACCGCCCGCCGCACCCGGTACGCCGCCGCGAAGGGGTCGCTGCGCTCGGCGTGGATGCGCTGGGGCGGCATCGCGATCCTGATCTTCCTGGTGTGGCACCTGCTGCACTTCACGATTCTCAGGGTCAGCCCGAACGCCAGCGCGAACGGCCCCGACGTCGTGAACAACCCCTACAAGCTGGTCGTGGCGAGCTTCGAGGTGCCGTGGATGACGATCATCTACCTCCTGGGGATGATCGCCCTGGGCCTGCACCTCGCCCACGGCATCTTCAGCTCCCAGCAGACGCTCGGCTGGACCGACAACCCCGCGGCCTACCGTCGCGCCAAGGCCGTCGGCTACGGCCTGGCCGCCGTCATCGCGGTCGGGTTCATGATCCCGCCGTTCGCGATCCTCTTCGGCCTGATCAAGTGAGGCACTGACATGACCGACACCACCGTCAACGCGGGCATCGCCCACCGGCTCTACACCGAGGGCGACCCGATCGCCGACACCAAGGCACCGGCCGGGCCGATCGCCGAGAAGTGGACCACCCGCAAGTTCACCGCGGCCCTGGTCAACCCGGCCAACCGACGCAAGCTCGACGTCATCATCGTCGGCACCGGGCTGGCCGGCGGCGCCGCCGCGGCGACCCTCGGCGAGGCCGGCTACAACGTCAAGTCGTTCTGCTTCCAGGACAGCCCGCGCCGCGCGCACTCGATCGCCGCGCAGGGTGGCATCAACGCCGCGAAGAACTACAAGGAGGACGGCGACTCCACCTACCGGCTCTTCTACGACACGGTCAAGGGCGGCGACTACCGCGCCCGCGAGACCAACGTCTACCGGCTCGCCGAGGTCAGCGCCAACATCATCGACCAGTGCGTCGCGCAGGGCGTGCCATTCGCCCGCGAGTACGGCGGCCTGCTCGACAACCGCTCGTTCGGCGGCGTGCAGGTCTCCCGCACGTTCTACGCCCGTGGCCAGACCGGCCAGCAGCTGCTGATCGGCGCCTACCAGGCGCTCGAGCGCCAGGTGGCGGCCGGCACCGTCGAGCAGTTCTCGCGCCACGAGATGCTCGAGCTGGTCGTCGCCGACGGCCGGGCCCGCGGCATCATCGCCCGCGACCTGGTCACCGGTGAGATCGAGACCCACCTCGCGGATGCCGTCGTGCTCGCCTCGGGCGGCTACGGCAACGTCTTCTACCTCTCCACCAACGCGATGGGGTCCAACGTCACGGCCACCTGGCGCGCGCACCGCAAGGGCGCGCACATGGCCAACCCCTGCTACACGCAGATCCACCCGACCTGCATCCCGGTGTCGGGCGACCACCAGAGCAAGCTGACCCTGATGTCGGAGTCGCTGCGCAACGACGGCCGGATCTGGGTGCCCAAGAACCGCGACGACTGCGACAAGGACCCGCGCGA
>Ga0302299_10001520_pt1 | contig 13937 bp, 17 predicted proteins | sample III_Fen_N3_4_FD_198795 | JGI IMG/M metagenome (GOLD analysis project Ga0302299, IMG submission 198795) | Peat permafrost microbial communities from Stordalen Mire near Abisko, Sweden - III_Fen_N3_4 | ecosystem: Environmental > Terrestrial > Soil > Wetlands > Permafrost | place: Sweden: Abisko... | reverse complement strand
CGTGGTTCGAGGCGATCGAGGCCGCGGTGCGGTCCGGCGGGCTGGCTGACGACGATGTCGAGGCGTTCCTCGCCTACTTCGACATGGCCGCCACCGCCATGATCAACCAGTCGGCCTGATCTCAGGTCGCGGGCTCGATCGCGTCGGCGTCGGCGGCCTCGGTGGGGGCCGAGCGATAGGCCCGCACGATCATGAAGATGGCCACCAACGCGAGCACCGCGGCGACCGCGCCCACGATGGGCGTGGGCACCTTGAGCATCTTCAGACCCGAGACGATCAGCACGACGGCGAGCACCGGGCGGATCAGTCGATCGGGGCTGCGCGACGACACGCGGGCACCGAAGTAGACGCCGGGGACCGCACCGACGAGCAGCGAGGTGGTGACGTCGAACTGCACCTTGCCGAAGGCGATGGATGCGAGCGCAGCGGATGCCACCAGCGGGATGGCCTGCACCAGATCGGTGCCCACCAGCTCGGAGGCCGTGAGCATCGGGTACAGGATCAACAGCAGCACCATCATCAACGAGCCCGACCCCACCGACGTGAGGCCGACGACCACACCGCCGAAGACGCCGATCATCACGGTGCGAACCGGGTGGATCTGGATCGTCGTCACGTCACCGGCGTGCAGCTTGGCTCGCCCCGAGAAGGCGCCCTTGGCCACGAGGGCCAACGAGGCCAGCAGCAGGGCGGCCCCGACGGCGTACTGCACGATCTCGTTGGCCCGGGCCGGGTTCGGCAGGTGGTGGACGAACCACACGCTGACGAAGGCCGAGGGCACCGAGCCGATGACCAGCCACTTCACGAGCTGCAGGTTGACCGTGCCCCGCCGCAGGTGGACCCCGCCGCCGATCGGCTTCATCACCATCGAGGCCACGAGGTCGCTCGACACGGCCGCCAGCGGGGCTATGCCGAACACCAGCACGAGGATCGGCGTCATGAGCGCGCCGCCACCCATGCCGGTGAGCCCCACGATGAAGCCCACGCCGAGCCCGGCGAGGGCGAGGTTCCAGTCGATGGCCACAGTTGCTCCGCTGCCCGGGCGCCGGGTGGACCGACCCGGTGTGTTCCCTAGACAGGTGGTGGACAAGATAGGAAAGACGCCGGACACGGTCAAGTGGCATCGGACACCGATCCCGCGGGGAACCCCGGGCCGCGCCACGCAAGGCATCCGAACTCGCCCATCCACCTTTTCCGTGGCAGGGTTCGCAATGCTTGACCACGGGTGGCCTATCCAGAAGCGTGGAACTCACGGCTCGGGCCTCACCCGGTTGGGTTTCCCCGAACCCCCGAGCCCACGAGAAGGAGTAGACAATGACGAAGACCGAACTGGTTGCGGCGATCTCGGAGAAGTCCGGTGTTGCCAAGGCTGATGTCGAGAAGGTGCTGAAGGGCTTCGAGGACGAAGTCTCCGCAGTCGTCTCGGCAGGCAAGGAGAAGCTCACCCTCCCCGGATTCCTGTCGTTCGAGCGCACGCGTCGTGCCGCTCGTACCGGCCGTAACCCGCAGACGGGCGAGACCATCCAGGTTCCTGCAGCCAACGCCGTGAAGGTGACGGCGGGCTCGAAGCTCAAGGCCACCGCCAAGGCCTCGAAGTAACCGGGAGCTCGACGGCGACGTCGGGCTCCGCACATCGGACGGGGGGCGCTTCGGCGTCCCCCGTCCGCCGTTTTCCGCCGTGGCGCCTGCTGTCGGGCCGCTCGGCGACGGCGATCGCCGGCCTGATGCCGGCGCACTAGCTTGGCGCCCATGAGTGAGACGACACCGCTCGCGGCCGGCGACAAGGCCCCTGCCATCACCCTCGACGACCAGGACGGCAACGCCGTCAAGCTCTCGTCGTTCAAGGGACGCAAGGTGCTCGTGTACTTCTACCCGAAGGCCGACACCCCCGGCTGCACCACCCAGTCGTGCGCCCTGCGAGACATCAGCGGCGAGATCGGCGACACCGTGATCCTCGGCATCAGCCCCGATGCCTCGGCCAAGCAGAAGAAGTTCGACGACAAGTACTCCCTCGGCTTCCCCCTGCTGGCCGACACCGAGCACGCAGTGGCCGAGGCCTACGGCGTGTGGGGCGAGAAGAAGAACTACGGCCGCACCTACATGGGGATCATCCGCTCGGCGTTCCTGGTCGACGAGAAGGGCAAGATCGCCCACGCCTGGTACAAGATCAGCCCGAAGGACACCCCGCTCAAGCTCCAGGCCGCCCTGGCCGACTCATGACGCTCCCGGCACCAGCCGACCTGCTGCCGCATCGCCCCCCGTTCCTGTTCGTCGACGAGCTGCTCGAGCTCGAACCCGGCGTGCGGGCGCGTGGCCGGTGGCACCTCACCGGTGAGGAGGACTTCTTCGCCGGTCACTTCCCGGGCCGCCCGACGCTGCCAGGGGTCTTGATGGTCGAGTCCATCGCACAGCTCGGCGCGGTCGCCGTGCTGGCCGACGAGCGGTTCGCCGGCAAGCTGCCGCTGTTCGGCGGCGTCGACGGAGCCCGGTTCCGCCGTCAGGTCGGCCCGGGCGACACCCTCGAGCTCGAGGTCGAGCTGGGCCGCATGTCGGCTCGGGCCGGCAAGGGCCACGGTCGGGCCACCGTCGGTGGGGAGCTCGCCTGCGAGGCCGACCTGCTGTTCGTGCTCGTCGACGCGACCTGACCATCGTCCGACGGTCGGGTCCAACCAGCACCGCCGCCGGGGCGGGAGTACCGTCCACGGGCATGGGTGACGCCTCCCGGTACGAGGGCAGCAGTGGGTTCCTCCGCTGGTGGCCCCGTGCCTTGGCGCTGATCGCGTTGGTGCTGGCGTTGGGCTCGTTCGCTCAACCGGGCACGATCCAATGGGCCGCCCTGTTCGCCGCGGTCGCGGTGCTGCACGCCCTGTGGGTGCCCTGGCGCTTCGTCGTCGGCGATGAGGGGATCGACCTCACCTTCCCCCTGGGTCGGCGGGTGTTCCTACCCAAGGACTCGACCTCGATCCGACTCGAGTACGTCGGCGCCTTCGCCCTGATCGGCCATCACCGCCGATTCGGCTACCCGCTGAACGAGCGGTTCCTCTACGAGCCCGGTCAGGCCCCGCGGCTGCGCAACGCCTTCGCCTGGTTCGGCTATGACGTCGTCAGCTGATCAGTCAGGTGGTCGGGACCGGCCGATCGGGGATCAAGCGGGGCCGATGACCAGGCAGCCGTTGTGGCCGCCGAAGCCGAACGAGTTCGACAGGGTGGGTCCGGGCGTCCACGGCCGGGTCTCCGTGACGATGTCGATGGTGGCCAGCTCGGGATCGGGCTCGCCGTAGCCGGCCGTCGGCGGGATCAGGCCGTGGAGCATCGACTGCACCACCGCCACCGCCTCGAGGGCACCGGCCGCGCCCAACGAGTGCCCGGTGACGCCCTTGATCGAGGTGACCGGTGGTCCCGGCGAGCCGAAGACCTTGGCGATGGCCTCGGCCTCGGCCGCGTCGTTCAGCGGCGTGGAGGTGCCGTGGGCGTTGATCTGGGCCACGTCGGACGGGGTGATGCCGGCCTCGGCCATGGCCAGCTCCATGGCGGCGATGGCACCGGCGCCACCGGGGGACGGGGCGGTGATGTGGTGGGCGTCGGCCGTGCTGGCGCCGCCGAGCACCTCGGCCAGGATCGTGGCCCCGCGGGCCACCGCGGTGTCCCAGTCCTCGAGGATGAGGGCGCCGGCGCCCTCGGCGATGACGAAGCCGTCGCGGCGCACGTCGAACGGTCGGGAGACCCCGCTGGTGGACAGGGCGGTCATGTTGGAGAACCCCTGGATGCCGACCGGGGTCATGGCGGCCTCGGCGCTGCCGGTGATGACGGCATCGCATCGCCCGTAGGCGATCAATCGGGCCGCGTTGGCCACCGAGTGGGTGCCCGCCGCGCAGGCGGTGACGGTGGTCTCGCACGGGCCCTGCCAGCCGTGACGCATCGAGATCGATGCGGCGCCCGCGTTGGACATCATCATCGGCACCAGGAACGGCGACACCCGCCGCGGGCCCTTCTCGTGGAAGGTCCAGATCTGGTCCTCGAGGGTGTTGAGGCCCCCGACGCCGGTGCCGAAGATGACGCCCCGTCGTAGCGGGTCTGCGGTGATCTCACCGGCCTGCTCGAGGGCCATCTGCGCGACCGCCAGCGCGAACTGGGCGAAGCGGTCGGTGCGTCGTGATTCCTTGACGTTGTCGAAGTAGGGCTCGGGGTCGAAGTCGGTGATGGCCCGACTTCCCTCCGGCGCGGCCTCGAGGAGGCCCTGCCAGAAGGCATCGGCGCCCTTGCCACAGCGCGCCAGCGCCCCGATGCCCGTGACGGCGACCCGGCGACCCTGCATCAGAGCTTGGCGGTGACCAGGGCGAGCGCCTGTCCGACGGTCTCGATGCCGTCGAGCTCGTCCTCGTCGACCGTGACGTCGAACTCCTCCTCGAGTGCCATGACCAGCTCGACCAGGTCGAGGCTGTCGGCGTCGAGGTCGTCGCCGAACTTGGCTTCGACCGTGACCTTGGCGGGATCGACGGCCAGGACCTCGACCGCGCACTTCTTGAACCGCTCGAAATTGGCGTCGTCACTCACTGCGGGTATCTCCGTTTCTGCAGCCCCGGGCCGTGGCCAGGAGCGGGTGGTCGAGTAGGTCTGGCTGGTGTCGCGAGGAGGACCCCATCGGGCACCTCGACAGCCGCCGCGACGGTAGTCCGTGCGGGGCCGTGGCCGTCACGATGGACCCATGCCGAGTCCGCCGTCGACGGGGACGATCGCACCGGTGATGTAGCCGGCCGAGTCGGAGGCCAGGAAGCGCACGGTCTCGGCGACCTCCTCGGGGGTGCCGAACCGGCCGAGCGGCACCGCCTCGGTGATGAGCGCTTGCCGGTCGTCGCTGAGCGCGGCCGTCATGTCGGTGGTGATGGGCCCCGGGGCGACGACGTTGACGGTGATGTGGCGCGAGGCGAACTCACGGGCGAGTGATCGGGCCAGCCCCACCAGGCCTGCTTTGGACGCGGAGTAGTTGGCCTGGCCGGCCTGACCGGTGGAGGCCACGACCGACGAGATGAAGATGATGCGACCGAACCGGGCCCGCATCATCTTCTGCACGGCTCGCCGGGCCAGGCGGAACCCACCGGTGAGGTTGGTGTCGACCACCGAAGCGAACGCGTCCTCGTCCATGCGCAGCACGAGCATGTCGTTGGTGATGCCGGCGTTGGCGACCAGCACCTCGACGGGACCGAAGGCCTCTTCCACCGTGGTGAAGGCGGCATCGACCTGGGCCGAGTCGGTGATGTCGCACGCCACGCAGAGCAGCCCGGCGGCCTCCGCCTCGGTGGGAGGGGAGGTGCGGTAGGTGATGGCGACCTGGTCGCCGGCGTCGGCGAAGGCCCGGGCGCAGGCGAGGCCGATGCCCTTGGCGCCACCGGTGACGAGGACGACGCGACTCACGGCCTGACCTCGTCGTTCGGGACACGCGGGGGCGGTGGTTCGTGCCAGCGGACCAGCACGCTGGCCACGCTCATGCCGGCGCCGAAGCCGACGAGCAGCACGAGGTCGCCGGTGGCGAGCCGGCCCGTGTCGGCCGCCTCGGCCAGGGCCAGCGGCACCGACCCGGCGCTGGTGTTGCCGTGGTGGTCGACGGTGACGATGGCTCGTTCCGGCGCGATGCCGAGGCGCTGGGACACCGCGTCGATGATGCGGATGTTGGCCTGGTGGGGCACCAGCAGGGCCACGTCGTCGACCCCGACCCCGGCCCGCGCCAGGGTGCGCAGCGCGGAGTCGACCGTGGTGCGCACCGCCCGGCGGAACACCTCCCGGCCGTCCATCTCGATCGTGCCGCCGAGCTCGGCGGTGAGGAGGTGGCGTCCGGTGCCGTCGTTGTCGAGGTCGTAGGCCAGCAGGTCACCCGGGCCGTCGACCGCATCGAGCACGACCGCGCCGGCGCCGTCGGCGAACAGGATGGCGGTCGAGCGATCGTCCCAGTCGATGATCCGGCTCATGGTGTCGGCCCCGATGAGCAACACCCGATCGAGCCCGGTGGCCACCATGCCGCCGCCCATGGCCAGGCCGTAGACGAAGCCGGAGCACACGGCGTTGATGTCGACCGCACCGCCGGCGATGCCGAGGGCGTCCTGCACGGTGGCCGCGGTGGCCGGCATCACCTGGTCGGGGGTGCAGGTGGCCACGATCACCAGGTCGACGTCGGTGCCGTCGCTGCCGGCCCGTTCGAGGGCGGCGTGGCCGGCTTCGATGGCCAGGCCCGAGGTGGTGCCCCCGATGCGGCGCTCGCGGATGCCGGTGCGCTCGACGATCCACTGGTCGGAGGTGTCGAGGGTGGCCTCGAGGTCGGCGTTGGTGACGATCTTCTCGGGGAGGGCCGAGCCCCAGCCGCTGATGCGGGCGCCGGTCATCAACCGACCCGCAGCCAGGCGATGGGCTCACGGCTGCCGACCCGCTCGCCCTCGACGGTGAGCATGCCCATGATCGTGCCGGCGAACGGCGAGTGCACCGGCTCGTCGCCGATCCTCCCCAGTTCGTCACCGGCGGCGAGCACCGTGCCCGGCCCGACGCCGCCGGACTCGTGGAACACGCCGGCCGCCGGGCTGACGACCACCCGCTCGGTGGCGAAGAGGTGCTCGCCCTCGTGGGCCCCGACGGCCTCGGCCCCGGGGACGGCGAGGGTCTCGAGCAGCCGGTCGAGCTCGGCGGGCGTGCCGACCGACAGGGTGCGGGCCCCCGACACGGTGCGCTTGGCCATGCCGGTGAGCACGGTGCCGGGGCCGAGCTCGACGAACGTGGTGACGCCGGCCTCCTCGAGGTGGTGGAGGGTCTGGCGCCAGCGGACCGGACTGCACAGCTGGGCGCCCAGCAGGCCGACCCACTCGTCGCCACCGAGGTGGGGGAGGGCGTCGACGTTGGCGTAGACGGGCAGGTCGGGAGCTCGGAGATCGGCTTCGGCGAGGGCGGCTCGGAGCCGATCGCGCGCCGGGGCCATGAACGGGGTGTGGAAGGCGCCGCTGACCGCCATCGACAGCACCTTCTTGGCGCCGAGGTCCTTGGACGCGGCCGCGGCGGCATCCACCGCATCGGGTGCCCCGGCGATGACCACCTGCCCCGGGGCGTTGTAGTTGGCGACCCACACGTCCCCGTCGACGCGGGCGCAGGCGATCTCGACCTTGTCGTCATCGAGGCCCAGGACAGCGGCCATGGTGCCCAGCTGGGTGGTGGCGGCGGCCTGCATGGCCTCGCCTCGCTCGCCCACCAGGCGCACGCCCTCGTCGAAGGCCAGCGCGCCCGACGACACCAGCGCGGTGTACTCGCCCAGGCTGTGGCCGGCGACGATCGACGGCTCGACACCGAGGCGCTCGACGGCGTCGAGCACCACCAGGCTGAGCACGAAGGTGGACAGCTGCGAGTTGCGGGTGGCCTTCAGCTCGTCGGCATCGGCGTGCAGAAGCAGGTCGGCCACGTCACGATCGGCGGCCTCGGATGCCTCGTCGACGAGCTCCCACGAGGGGTGCTCCAGCCAGGCAGTCCCCATGCCGGGCTTCTGTGAGCCTTGGCCGGGGAACGTGAACGAGATCATGGATGCAGGGGTCTCCGAGCGGGTGGAGCGGACGGACGCGACCGGGCGGATGCCGAGGCCGGTTCGACCTCTGACCCTGGCGTCGTCAAAGAGGTTTCAGTGTCATCAGTCACGCCAGGTCGCTCCGGCCGGGTCGCCATGCAGTCGCCATGCCGATGGCCGATCAGGCCGGTCAACGGGTGCCGTAGCGCTGGTCGAAGAGCTGCTGGTCGCGGGCGAGCGCCCGGGCCCGCACCGCCGCCACCGCCCCGATCAGCAGGCCGACGACGGCGAGCCACCGCAGGCGACGAACCGCCGGACGAGCGCTCATGCGAGCCTCGACGCCTGCACCGACTGCTGCTCGGCGTTGACCCGGGCGGCGATGTTGCCGACCGTGTCGATCCACACGTCGTGGGACCGGCACCACTCGACGACGGCGGCCATGGTGGCCGGCATCGTGGTCTCGGCGTCGCCCCGATGACCGATCTCGTGACCGCCGAGGACGAGCCAGGCGCCCTCCTCGAGCGTGACATCGAGGCTGGGCCTGAGATCGTCGAAGGTGTGGCCGTCGCTGTTCATCCCCATCACCTGGGCCAGATCGGCGTGAAGGGGTGCGTTGGCGCCGACGTCGTTGAACAGGCGGCCGGCCAGGAACCGCTCGGCGACCATGGGGACGAAGCTCTGCGTGTCGCGACCCCGACCCACGAAGGTGTGCCCGCACGGGTACGCGAACACCCGGGGCTCGACGCCGAGGTGCTCGCGGATCCACCCGTTCGCGTTGGTGATCTCGCTGGCGATGCCGTCGAGCGTGAGGTCCTCGATGGCGTGGTGACGGCTCCAGGAGAAGTTGGCGCTGCACGGGTGCAGCAGGGTGTGGTTGCCGATCTCGTGGCCGGCGGCGACGACGTCACGCCACCCTCGGGCGGCCTGGTTGACGCCGTCGGGCAGCACGAAGAAGGTGGCTGGGATCCCGAGTTGGTCGATCACCGGCAGCCCGAGGTCGACCTGTGACCGCCGGGCGTCATCGAACGAGAAGCTGAGGGCCGCCCGGAATCCGTCGGGCCAGGTGCGCTGGGCGGCTTCGACGTCGAGGGTGCGGGCAAGTCGCTCGGCTCGGCTCGATCTCATGGCAAAAACTCGTCAAAACAGGAGGGCCCCAACACGGGAGCCACCCTATCCCTGCGCATCGCACCGGCGCCCGGGCCAGTGTTCAGGCTTGGGCACGGAGCCGACCGTGCCGACGTGGGCGTCGAATCCTCCGCGCCGTTGTCATCCTCGCGGAGCAGCCGCTGCCGGCCGACGACGGCGCGGGGACCATCTCCCCGATCTTCGGGTACGACGGTGCCGGGACCGGCCTCCGCGGTCGGAGCGTCACGCCGAGGGTCGTCTCGTTCGACCGGCTGGTCCGCGGGGAGTACTGACCGCGGCTTCGGCCCGTCATGCCACGGACCTGTGAGTGCGGCGGGTGGGATTCGAACCCACAAGCCCCGAAGGGCAGCGGGGTTTGAGCCCGCCCTGTATGCCGGTTCCAGCACCGCCGCATGAGGCTCGATCAGCGTAGTGCCCTCGATCGACCCGTCGGGTCAGGTTGGCGCCTGAGCCGGTTTCAGGTCGTCGTGGTCGTGCTGGCCGCGGCGTCCGGGGCCTGGTTGGCGTGCAAGGTGGCGAACTGGCGAAGGGCGGACAGGTCGAGCTCGCCGCAGATCTGACGGGCCCGCCACGCCGTCGCCACGATCGGATCGGCCATGGTCGGGTTGGGGGCCACGACGATGTCGTCGCCGGCCAGGCCCTCGAGGTCGGTGACGTCGGCCGCCGACAGGCTGGTGTTGTACTGGATCAGCACCTTGCCCTGGGCGAGCAACCCGACCTGCACCGGTCGGCTGAGCGGGGTGGAGGAGACGGGTTCGACCGTGGCGCCGACGACGAAGGCTCCCGAGCTCGGGGGATCGGTGGCGTAGGTCGGCTCCTGGGCATTGGGGAGCAGTCGGATGGCGGCCGTGGGATCGAGCGCCTCGGCGACCGCCGCGGTGCACGCGCCCGACGGGCTCGAGCCGGCCGCCCCCGCGGTCGTGCTGGTCGACGCCTCGGTTCCCGCCGTCGATGACCCGGCTCCGGAGCTGGGCCCGGCGTAGGTGAGCCCCAGCACCGCGACCAGGACGACCCCGACCACGCCGATCACGATCCACCCGGCGCGCCCACCTGCGGTGGGGCTCACGCCGGTCTCGGACGCGCCGTCGGCTGCATCGTCGGCCAGAGGATCAGCCGGGGAATCGGCCGGGGAATCGGCCTGAGCGTCGGCGAGGGAGTCGCCCGGAGAGCTTGGTTCGCCAGACATGATCCACCGAGCATGGCAGCCCCCGTACACTCGTCGCATGTCACGAGCCCTGGTGGAGCAGCGGCTGACCGAGCTCTCCGATCGCCTGCGCGAGACGCGCCGAGAGCTGGCCATCGCCGACGAGCAGCTCGCGAGCCTGTCGGGTGACGCCGACGAGGCCCGGTTGCGGTCGCTCGTCTCCGAGACGCCGCTGGCCGAGCAGGAGCACCGCGAGGCCTCGCGCCACGCCGAGGCGATGGCCCGCCACCGTGACTCGGTGCTGGCCTCGATCGAGCAGATGGAGCAGGCCCAGGACGACCTGCTCGACCGCCTGATCGCTTCCACCGACTGATCGCGGCCAGCGGATCGACCCGCCCGGGGGAGCAGGGCCGGGGTCCGGCTGCCGATCGGCGCAGGGCTTCGCAGTACGATGCGCGTCCTTGAAGCCGAAGCGTCCTCGAAGAAGGGAAACCAACCGGTGCCGACCCGTGTCGTGATCGCCGAGGACGAGGCCATCATCCGCCTCGACCTGAAGGAGACCCTCGAGGAGGAGGGCTACCTCGTCGTGGGCGAGACCGGTCGGGGCGACGAGGCGGTCGAGCTGGTCAAGGAGCACGAGCCCGACGTGGCCATCCTTGACATCAAGATGCCCGGCCTCGACGGGCTGTCCGCGGCCAGGGAGATCGCCGGCGAGCGGCGTGCCGCGGTGCTGATCCTCACCGCCTTCAGCCAGCGCGACCTCATCGAGCAGGCCCGCGATGCCGGGGCGCTCGCCTACCTCGTCAAGCCCTTCCAACGCAGCGAGCTGATCCCGGCGCTCGAGGTGGCCATCGGCCGCTTCCAGGAGATGAAGGCGCTGCACGACCAGGCCCAGAGCCTCGAGGAGCAGCTCGAGACCCGCAAGATCGTCGATCGGGCCAAGGGGCGCCTGATGGACCAGAGCGGTCTCGGCGAGCAGGACGCGTTCAGCTTCATCCAGCGCACCGCCATGCGCGAGCGCCAGACCATGAAGGCGATCGGCGAGAAGATCCTGTCGGGCGAGCTGACCCCGGAGACGGCCGAGCCCGACGCCTCCCAGCCGCCGGAAGGCTCCCACTCGTCGGCACCCCGAACCGAGTAGGCACCCGATGAAGATCATGCTGGTCGACGGCAACTCGCTGACCTACCGGGCCTTCTTCGCCCTCCCGACCGATCTCACGACCGCCAGCGGCCAGGTCACCAACGCGGTGTTCGGCTTCACGTCGATGCTCATCAACCTGGTGCGCGACCAGACGCCGGATCGGGTGATCATCACGTTCGACCGGCCCGAGCCCACCTTCCGCCACGAGCGCGTCGCCAGCTACAAGGCCAACCGGTCCGAGACCCCCGACATCCTGCGCCAGCAGATGGGGCTCGTCCGCCAGGTGGTCGAGGCGCTCGGCCTGCCGATCCTCGAGCAGGTCGGGGTCGAGGCCGACGACATCATCGCCACGCTGGCCACCACCGCCCGGGACAACGGCGACGACGTCCTCATCGTCACCGGCGATCGCGACAGCTACCAGCTCGTCGAGGACCCCTACGTCCGGGTGCTCTACAACAAGCGGGGCGTGTCCGACTACGCCCTCTACGACGAGGCTGGCATCCTCGAGCGCACCGGGGTCACGCCGTCGAGCTACGTCGAGTACGCCGCGCTGCGCGGCGATCCCTCCGACAACCTCCCCGGCATCCCTGGGGTGGGGGAGAAGACGGCGGCCAAGCTCATCACCAAGTACGGCGGCCTCGACGGCATCTTCGCCCACGTCGACGAGCAGACGCCCAAGCTGCGCCAGAACCTGATCGAGCACGAGGCCCAGGCCCGTTCGAACGCCGAGATGATGGTGTTGCTCCGCGACGTCGACCTCGGCGTCGAGCCCGAGGCGCTGCTGCCGGGTGAGATCGATGCCGACGAGGTGAAGTCCCTCTTCGACTTCCTCGAGTTCCACACGCTCTACGAGCGGCTCGGCGAGGCGTTCGGCCGCGACATCGCGCCCGACGTGCCCGAGGTCGACGTCCTCGAGGCCGAGGTCGTCGAGATCGCCGATGCGGCCACCGCAGTGTCAGCGTTGGAGGCGCTCGCCCGAGCCGACGGGCCGCTCGCTGTGGCTGCGGGGTGGGACGGCAAGGACGAGAACCGGCGCCCCCTGCTCGGGCTCAGCCTCGTTCGTGACGCGTCGCTCGGTGACGTCGTCTGGATCCCCGTCGGCCTCCTGTCCGACGCCACGGTGAGCGCCAAGCTGGCGGCGTTGGTGGCACCGGGCGGCCGTCCGCTCGCCGCTCATGGGGCCAAGGAGCTCATGCGGGCCCTGGTCAGCGACCTCGATGTCGACGTCCGCACGTTGGCCATCGACACCTCGCTGGCGGCCTACCTCCTCGACCCGGCCGAGTCGCGCTACCTGCTCGCCGAGCTCGTCGTCCGCTACGCCCATCGCCAGCTCCCCGATGCGTCATCGGCCCCGGAGGGCCAGCTCGACTTCGGTGGCGACTCGGTGCCCGAGGCCCTCGAGTCGGCTCGGCGGGCGCTCGGCGTCGATGCCCTGGTGCCGCCGCTGCTGGACGCGCTCGATGCCCAGGGGCTGCGGGGCCTGCACGACGACATCGAGGTGCCGCTGGTGCGGGTGCTGGCGCGCATGGAGGCCATCGGCATCGGCGTCGACATCGACCGGCTTCGGGCGCTCAGCGACCAGATGGCGGCCGAGTGCGCGGCGCTCACCGAGCTGATCTGGGCCGATGCCGGCGAGGAGTTCAACGTGAACTCCACCGCCCAGCTGCGCGTGGTGCTGTTCGAGAAGCTCGGTCTCACCCCGCAGAAGAAGACCAAGACGGGCTTCTCCACCGACGCCGCCTCGCTCGAGAAGCTGGCCGGCGAACACCCGATCATCGAGCACCTCCTCAGCTACCGCGAGGTCGAGAAGCTGCGTTCGACCTACGGCGAGGCGCTCCTGGCCGAGGTCGGTGCCGATGGCCGCATCCACGCCACGTTCAACCAGACCGTCGCCCGCACCGGCCGCCTCAGCTCCGACGCCCCGAACCTGCACAACATCCCGGTGCGCAGCGAGATGGGTCGCGGGTTCCGGTCGGTGTTCGTCCCCAGTCCCGGCCACGAGTTCCTGGTCGCCGACTACAACCAGATCGAGCTGCGGTGCATCGCCCACCTGGCCGAGGACCCGGGCCTGATCGCCGCGTTCGAAGCGGGCACCGACATCCACACCGAGACCGCGGCGCGCGTGTTCGGCGTCGAGCTCGATGCGGTGAGCTCCGAGCAGCGGGCCAAGGCGAAGATGGTGTCCTACGGCCTGGCCTACGGCATGGAGGCCTACGGCCTGGCCCAGCGGCTCTCGATCCCGACCTCGGAGGCCCAGACGATCCTCGACGCCTACTTCGAGGCGTTCCCCGCGGTGCGGTCGTACATGGACCAGACCGTGGCCGAAGCCCGCGAGCGGGGCTACACCGAGACCCTCTTCGGTCGGCGGCGTCAGATCCCCGAGCTCAGCTCGTCGAACTTCCGCATCCGCCAGGCCGGCGAGCGCCAGGCCATGAACGCCGGCATCCAGGGCCTCGCCGCCGACATCTTCAAGGTGGCCCTGGTGCGGCTCGATCTCGACCTCGACCAGGCCGGAGTCGCCAGCCGCATCATCTTGCAGGTCCACGACGAGGTCATCCTCGAAGTGCCGCCGGGCGAGCGCGACGCGGCCACCCGCCTCACGCTCGAGGCCATGTCCGGGGCGTTCGATCTCCGGGTGCCGCTGGCGGTGAACCTGTCGTTCGGAGCCAGTTGGGCCGACGCCAAGGGCTAACCGACGTCAGCAGGCATCTCGGTGGCCGGGCATGCACCGGCAGTGACCGGCGGTGCCGTACGCTCGGACGATGGCACGAGACGCCAGCAACACCAGGTTCTTCGTCATCATGTTGGTCGGGCTCCTGCTCGTGATCTACGTGGCGCTCATGTTCGTCTCCAGCGGTGACAAGTGCGGCCGAAACGGTGCCAAGCACTGGGAGTGGGTCCCGCCCACCTGGGTGTGTGGAGCCTGACGTCCCGGCGGACGTGACGCCGGATCATTGGTTCGAGCCACTCGCCGA
>Ga0302299_10001519_pt1 | contig 13939 bp, 15 predicted proteins | sample III_Fen_N3_4_FD_198795 | JGI IMG/M metagenome (GOLD analysis project Ga0302299, IMG submission 198795) | Peat permafrost microbial communities from Stordalen Mire near Abisko, Sweden - III_Fen_N3_4 | ecosystem: Environmental > Terrestrial > Soil > Wetlands > Permafrost | place: Sweden: Abisko... | reverse complement strand
ACACGCCCTCACCCCCCCCGGTCCCCCGACCGGTGGGGGTGTGGGCCGTCCGGACAGCGCTGTCATCCGCCCGTCGGGAACAGTGGAAAGATCGATGTCATGACCACCCTGTTCAAGACGTTCGCCGAGTACCCTCTGCTCCTCCTCGCGGTGCTGCTGGCTCTCGGTGCGGCGGTGGGCCACGTGCGGATCGCCGGGGTGCGGCTGGGCCCGGCCGCCGTGCTGTTCGCGGCGCTGGGGGTCTCCGCCTGGGCAGCTGCCGTAGGCGTCCCCCTCGAGATCCCCGAGGTCGTGGGCACCTTCGGGCTGGTGCTCTTCACCTACACGATCGGCGTGGTGTCGGGCACCCACTTCTTCGCCTCGCTGCGGCGTGGTTGGCCCACGATGCTCGTGGTCGCCGGGGCCCTCGCCCTGGTCGGAGCGCTCGCCGTGGTCCTCGGGTCGGTGCTCGGCCTGGCCTCGGGGACGGTGGCCGGTGCCTACGCCGGTGCCCTGACCAACACGCCGGCGCTGGCCGCCGCCTCCGCCCGGGCGGCCGACCCCGCCGCCCCCACCATCGGCTACTCGATCACCTACCTCGGTGGCGTCATCATCATGCTCGCGGTCGCAGCCTGGTCGCTGCGCCGCCCCGGCGCGGATCCGCGCCGGGAGGAGATCGGCCACGTCACCGTGCGCGTCGAGGTGCACGAGCCGATGAGCGTGTCGATGCTCGCGAAGGCCCACGACCAGCAGATCGGCGTCAGCCGGCTCAAGCACGAACACGCCGCGAACCCCACCATCGTCCCGGCCGGGGCCGAGCTGATCGGCCACAACGACCTGGTGACCGTGGTCGGGCCGCGTCCCGTCCTCGACGACGTCGCCGCCCGCCTGGGGCACGTCTCCTCGCACGACATCGTCGAGGACCGCCACGACCTCGACTTCCGGCGGGTCACCCTGTCGAACAAGCCGCTCGTCGGCCACACCGTCGCCGAGCTCGACCTCGACCGGAAGTTCGGCGCGACGGTCAGCCGTGTCCGGCGCGGGGACGTCGACCTCGTCGCCCACGGCACCTTCGTGCTCGCCATGGGCGACCGGCTGCGGGTCATCGCTCCGAGGGACCGGATGGCCGACGTGGGCGCCTACCTCGGCGACAGCGACCGGGGCATGTCCGACATCAACGTCGGCGGGCTCGCCCTGGGCCTGGCGGCGGGCATCGCCCTCGGGCTGGTGCACGTGCCCACCCCCGGCGGCGGCTTCACGATCGGGTCGGCGGCCGGAACGCTGCTCGTGGGGCTCATCTTCGGCCGGCTGGGGCGCGTCGGCCCGGTCATCACCTCGATGTCCAACGGCGCGGCCCAGTCGCTCTCGGCCCTGGGCATGGTGACGTTCCTCGCGTACGCCGGGGTGCGCGCCGGCCGCACCATCTCCTCCGCCCTCGCCTCGGATGCCGGATGGCGTGTCGCCGTGCTCGGCATCGTCCTCACCTGCGCCGGGGCCGTGCTCCTGCTGCTCGGCGTGCGCGTGCTGCGCAAGATGTCGTGGCTCGAGACAGCGGGCGCGCTGGCGGGCAGCCAGACCCAGCCGGCGATCCTCGCCTACGTCAACGACAAGACCAGCTACGACACCCGGGTGGGCGTCGCCTACGCGCTGGTCTACCCGGTCGCGATGATCGCCAAGATCATCGTGGCGCAGGTGCTCGCCGGCCTCTAGAGATCCTCGAACAGCACGCGCGTACCCACCGGCGCGTCCTGCTCGGGGAAGGTGACCCGCCCTGCGGCCACGGCCCAGCGGGCCACGTCGATGCGAAACCTCCCGGCGCGCACGGCGGGGTCCTCTCCGGCCAGGCGGCGCGCCTCGCCGACGTCGACGGTCCACACCGACATCCCACGCAGGGTGGGGTCGGACTGGTCGCGAAGGGGCCCGTTGGCGGCGACGACGCCGCGCCGGCCGAGCTCGGCCAGGTACGCCAGGTGGGCGTGGTGCAGGGCGGCCGACTCGTCCTCGGCGAGCTCCGGAGGGTTGTCGCCACGGCGCAGGAAGACGATCGTGCGCACGTCGAAGGCCTCGGGGACTCCGGGGGGTCGGTCCATGACGCCCTTCCTACAGCGGGGAGGCCTCGTTGTCGTCGACATCGAGCCAGTCCGGCCGCGCCTTCGCCTTGCGCTTGTCGAGGGTGTAGCAGACGAACCAGGCGGCGAAGTACAGCGCGGTCAACGGAGCGGCGAAGACGAACATCGTGAACGGGTCGGCGGTGGGCGTGGCCACCGCGGCGAAGACGAAGATGAGCACGACCGAGACACGCCAGCTCTTGATCAGGCGGCTGGCCGGCATCACACCGACGGCGTTGAGGCCGACGAGCACCACCGGGAACAGGAACCCGAGGCCGAACACCAGGATGAACCGGGTGACGAAGGCGAAGTACATCGACGCCTGCTGGATGTTCGAGGTACCTGCCGGGCTGAGCCCGTACAGGATCTTCAGCGACTGCGGCAGGATGTAGTAGCCCAGGAAGCAGCCCAGCAGGAACAGCGGGATCGTCGCGCCGAGGAAGACGAGCGAGATCCGCTTTTCCTTGCGGGTCAGGCCCGGCACGATGAACGCCCAGATCTGGTAGAGCCAGATCGGGCTCGAGATGATGACCCCGACGAAGATCGACAGGCTGATCAGGTTCGACAGCGCGCTGGTCGCCTCGGCGAAGTTGATGCTGGCGGTGACCTCAGGGCTGGAGCGCGCGTACTCGTAGAACGGCGCGGTGAGGAAGTCGAAGATCTTGTCGTAGTAGAGGCCCGCCACGATCGAGGCGACCAGGACCGACCCGGCCGCGATGAACAACCGCCGTCGGAACTCGCGGAAGTGCTCGCCCAGCGTCATTCGGCCCTCTGGGTCGCGCGGGCGCCGGCGCAGTCGAGCCATCGGGTCTGGGAGCGGGCGGGAGCGGGCGGAAGGTCAGGCCACGGGGCCGGACTGGTTGTCCGTGTGGGGGGCGTTCTCGTGGACGGCGTTGCCGTCGGCGGTCGGCACGGTGCGGTCGACGGGGGCAGCGGCCTCGATCGGCTCGCTGCGCACGGTGGTCGTGGACGCGTCCGACTTCGAGGCGTCGTTGTCCTTCTTCATCTCGTCGACCTCGGACTTGAAGACGCGCGCGGACCGGCCCAGGCTGCGGGCTGCATCCGGAAGCTTCTTCCAGCCGAAGATGAGGATGATCAGCACCGCAATGATGATGATTTCGCTGGGTCCGAGCCTGCCCATGGGTCCATCTCCTGTGCTGTCGTGAAGCTTTCGTGACTGCCCTGCGCGGTCTCGCGTCAGTGTACGCGCGCCCACGGTGGAAGCCGGTCGGTTCGGCGAGCGCGGCGGGCCGCCTTGGTGGAGGCCCGTTGTTCCCGATACTGCGCGCGCAACCTGTGAATTGGCTGGACGACCCCGATCAGGGCCGGGTCGACCTCACGCAGCTCGTCGGCACGGCTCTCGAGCTCGGCGACGATCGCGCTCGCCCGCGCCACCTCGCGCCCGAGCGTGCGGGTCTTGCCCCACACCAGCCACGCCCGCCAGGCCAGGAAGGCCGCCGACGCGAGCAGCAGCACGACCCAGAACAGCAGCCAGCCCCACCACGGCAGCATGGCTCAGCCCCCGCCCACGGGCGCCGGGTAGGCCTGCAGGGCCGCGCCGGCGCCCTCACGCACCTCGGCCACGACGTCGGGTGGGTCGAGCACGGTGCCGCGTCCCCCGAGCCGCCAGACCAGCCGGCGAAGCCAGGCCGTGTCGGCGGTGCGCACCCGCACCAGCAGCCCACCACCCTCGGATGCCGCGACGTCCTGCACGGACTCGACCGGGTAGTAGTCGGCGACCCAGGTGGCCCCCGGCAGCAGCCGCAGGGTCACCACCAGGTCGTCGGGCGCGGGACGGAAGGTGCCCTCGGACAGGTCCCGCTCGCGGGCCCCGGCCGGCGGGGTGCCGTCGACGTCGAGCACGGTGAGCTCCTCGACGCGGTCGATCCGGAACATCCGGGTGTCCTCGGCCCGGTGGCACCATCCCTCGAGGTACCAGCTGCCGTCCATGCCGACGATCCGCATCGGGTCGACGTCGCGCTCGGTGGCCTCGTCACGGGCCGGGACGAGGTAGCGCAGGTGCACCCGGCGGGAGTCGGCGATCGCCTGCCGGGCTCGGGTGAGCACCTCGGGCGAGCCGCCCCGGGCCACCTCGGCGCGCACCCGGCGGGCGGGAGCGGCAGCCGCGCCGGCGGCGTCCTCGAGCTTGGCCAGGGCGCGCTCGACCGCGTCGCGCTCCCCCAGGCCCGGCACCTCGCGCAGGGCCCGCAGTCCGACGACGAGGGTCACAGCCTCGTCGACGCCGAGGCGCAGCGGCCGGGCGATGGTGTCGGCGTTGCCGACGAAGACCCGGCCCTCCTCCCAGTCGGCCTCGATCAGCTCGTCGGGCAGCTGGCCGTAGCCGCACAGGAACAGCAGGTTGAGGTCGGCCTCGAGCTGCTCGACGCTGACCCCGAGGTCGTCAGCCGCCTGCGCCAGGTCGATGCCCTGGCGGTTGACCAGCCACGGCACCATGGTGAGCAGCCGCGCCAGCCGGGCGGTGGCGGTCTCCTGCGCGAAGCCGGCCATCAACGCGCTCCGCCGTGCGCCAGGAGGGCACCGCGCAGGCGGTGCACCACCGAGTCGACGAGCTCGGGGGGCGCCTCGACGACGACATCGGGACCATAGCCCGCGAGCTCCTCGGCGAAGTCCTCGAGGTCGGTGTAGTCGAGGTCGACGAGGTCCCAGGTGGCGTCGACCTCGCCGACGGTGCGGGCTCGCCGCCGCAGGGTGTGCCCACTCCCCCGGCGCACCCGCAGCACGGCCGGGCTCGGCTGCGTGGGCGGTTGGGCGACCCGCTGCACCATCAGCTCGGGCTCGTGGTCGTCGGGTACCTCGAACGACCCGGGCCGGCCCGCAGTGCGCACTGCCCCGACGATCCGCGACAGACGGAAGACCCGGGCGGCGCCCCGGTCGACGTCGAACGCGTTGAGGTACCAATGGCCGTGCCACGACACCAGGGACCACGGCTGCACGTGCCGCTCGCTGGCCTCCGCGGCCTCCGGTCGCCGGTAGGCGAAGCGCAGCGGCACCCGGCGCAGCACACCGTCCTTGACGGCGTCGAAGGCCGGCTCGGTGGTGCGCAGCCGCGGCTCGATGCCGATGAGCGCGTCGACGTCGCGCTCGACCCCCGCGGCGCGCAGCTTGCGCAGGGCCTGGGCGGCCGGACCGGCCAGGCTGGCCTGCGCCCAGGTGCGGCTGGCCAGGCCCAGCACGGCGAGCTCGTCGGGCTCGAAGGAGATGTCGGGCAGCGCGTACTCGCGCTGGTGGATGCGGTAGCCGGGCTCGTCCTCGTGCAGCGGGTCGATGTCCTCGGTGACGAGCGGGATGCCGAGCTCGCGCAGCTCGTCCTTGTCGCGCTCGAACATCCGCTCGAAGGCCTCGGTGGAGGCCGACTGGCCGTACTGCGGCACCAGCTGACGGATCTGGGCCTTGGCCAGGGGACGGCGGGTGTAGAGCAGCACCAGCACGAGGTTGAGCAGCCGCTCGGTCTTGACCTGGGCCGCCGACGGGGCTGCGGTACCGGGCTCGCTGCTCACCGACCTGACGCTACCCGACGGATACGCTGCGAACCGTGATGCAGTGGCGAGCCGGGACGGTCATCGAGCAGGTGCGCCACTGGCCGGGGGCCGTGGAGTGTGCCGTGGCCCTCGACGAGGGGCAGGGCCCGCCGGTGCGTGCGCTGGCCTACACCGCGATGGTCGGGGCCCCACAGCCCGGCGAGCGGGTGCTGCTCAACGCGTCGGCCCTGCTCAAGGGCCTGGGCACCGGCGGCCTGGCGTTCGTCGTGGCGCGCCCCGACTCCCTGCCGGCCGATCCGCCGGCGGGGCCCGGCCACATCGTCAAGGCGCGCTACACGCCGATGCAGCAGATGCTGCTCGCCGTCGACGAGCAGGACAGCCCGCACCACGACGACCTTGCCGGCGCCGACGACCTCGCGGGCATGCCGGTGCTGGTCGCCGACCTGCACTCGGCCCTGCCGGCCGTGCTCGCCGGCATCCGGGCGGTGGCGCCGCAGGCGCGGGTCGCCTACGTGATGACCGACGGCGGGGCCCTTCCGGCGGCGTTCTCCCGGGCCGTGGCGGGCCTGGCGGAGGCCGGGTGGCTCAGTGCCACCCTGACCGTCGGACAGGCCTTCGGGGGCGACCACGAGGCCGTCACGACCCACACCGGGCTGCTCGCGGCGCGGCACGTGGTGGGCGCCGACGTCACGGTCGTCGTGCAGGGCCCGGGCAACGTCGGCACCGGCACCCGCTGGGGCTACTCGGGAGTGGCCTGCGCCGACGCGTTGCACGCCGCCGACGTGCTCGGTGGCCGCGGCGTCGCGTCACTGCGCGTCTCGGGGGCCGACCGCCGCGACCGGCACCGCGGCATCAGCCACCACAGCCGCACGGCCTACGGCGCTGCGCTGCTCACCCCAGCGGACGTGCCGGTCACTCCGCTGCCCGACCCCGAGCTGGACGCGCTCGTGCGCCGGCAGCTGGCCGACCTGGTCAGTGGGGCGCGTGCCGTGCTGACCGTGGTCGAGGTGCCGGCCGACGGGCTGCTCGACGCGCTGCACACCTCACCGGTGCCGCTCACGACGATGGGGCGGGGTCTGGGTGCAGACCCCGCCCCGTTCCTCGCGGCAGCCGCCGCCGGTGCTCACGCCGCTGCCCTGACGAACCCTGCCCTCAGCGCACGTCCATGAGATCGACCACGAAGATCAGCGTCTCGCCCGGCTTGATCGCGCCACCGGCGCCACGGTTGCCGTAGCCGAGGTGCGGCGGGATGGTGATGCGGCGACGGCCCCCGACCTTCATCCCCTGGATACCCTGGTCCCAGCCGGCGATGACCATCCCGGTGCCCAGGCGGAACTCGAGCGGGTCGCCCCGGTTCCAGGAGGCGTCGAACTCCTCGCCGGTCGAGTACGCGACGCCGACGTAGTGGGCGCGCACCGTGTGGCCCGCGGCCGCGACGGGGCCGTCACCGACGGTGATGTCCTCGAGAACGAGCTCGGTGGGCGGCTCGCCCTGCGGGAAGTCGATCTCGGGGCGGGTGGGCTGGATGCTCATGACAGGAACCTCTCGGGGTCTCGGGGGGTGGCTGTGCGGGAGGCGGGAGGACCGCTCAGAAGGCGGCCAGGATGTCGACGACGAACACCAGGTTGTCCTTGCCGGAGATCTTCGGCGGGCTGCCGGCGGTGCCGTAGCCGTCGGCCGGCGGGATCACGAGGAGCACACGGCTGCCGACCTTCTGACCGACCAGTCCGTTGTCCCAGCCCTTGATGACCTGCTGCGAGCCGATCGGGAAGTCGAAGTACGGCTGCTCGGGGCGGCTGGCGCTGGAGTCGAACACGCTGCCGTCCTTGAGGAGCGCGCCGGTGTAGGCGACCCGGACCGTCTGGCCCTTCTTGACCTCGGGGCCGGTGCCCTCGATGAGCGGCTGGACGATGGTCTTGGTCGGCGGCTTGACGCCCTTGACGTTGATGGTGGCCGGCTTGCCCGGCGTCATCGTGACCGTGGGCAGGCCCGCCTTGGCCGGAACGGCCTTGCCGGTGGCCTCCTTCAGGGCCCGGGCGGACGCCAGGAGGTCGACCACGAAGACGACCGGGTCGTCCTTCTTCACGCCGATGGCCTCGTTGCCCGTGGCACCAAAAGCGTCGGCGGGGGTGGACGTGATGACCACCCGCGAGCCGATCTTCTTGCCGGCGAGCTGGCTCTTGAACGAGGGGAACAGGTCCTGCGCCCCGAGGTCGAGGCCGACCGCGCCGGTCTTCCACGTGGAGTGCGCGACCTTGCCGTCGCGACCGTTGAGGATGACCGCCTGGATGGAGATGAGGTCGTCCTTGGCCACGACGGGGCCGGATCCGTCGACCACGACCTCGGACCCGGTCTTGGCGACGGTGAGCGGTGCCTTGACCGAGACGGTCGGCTCCTTGGCGGGGTCGCTGCCGTTCACGGTGACCGCGCTGGCCGCGGCTGAGGTGGGCTTGGTGGCCGCTTCCTCGCCGCAGGCGCTCAGGACGAGCGCCGAGGCGAGGACGGTCGCGGACAGGACGGTGGTGAGGCGACGGGACACGGAAAAACCTTCGGTCGGGGGGCTGTCGGACAGCGCGACGGCTTCCGCTCACGATAACGGCGGCGGATGTGAACTCCCGCATCGACCGCTGGAAGAAGCCTGTATGCGTGGCGCACGTCACCCCGCGGCGCAGGGCCGAGGACCTGCGGTGTCAGGTCAGGCCGACATGCCCTCGATGAGCCGTTCGACGCGTGGGTCCTGTGCCAGGAACGGGTCCTTGCACAGCACGGTGCGCTGGGCCTGGTCGTTGAGCTTGAGGTGCACCCAGTCGACGGTGAAGTCTCGCCGGTGCTCCTGGGCGGCCCGGATGAAGTCACCGCGCAGTTTCGCGCGGGTGGTGTCGGGTGGGCGGACCTTGGCTGCGAAGATCTCCGGGTCGGTGACGACCCGCGCGACTCGGCCGCGGCGCTGCAGCAGGTAGAACAGCCCGCGACTGCGGTCGATGTCGTGGTAGGCGAGGTCGAGCTGCGCCAGCCGGGGGTGGTCGAGCCCGAGCCCGTGCTTGGTGGCGTAGTCCTCGATGAGGCGGTACTTGATGACCCAGTCGATCTCGGTCGCCACGAGGCCGAGGTCGGCGGTCTCGACGGCGGTCAGGGTGCGGTCCCACAGGTCGAGCACACGGGCGTGCAGCGGGTCGCTGGAGCCCTCGCGCGCGACGAACTCGACGGCTTTGGCAAGGTACTCGCGCTGCAGGTCGAGGGCACTCAGCTGTCGGCCGTTGGCCAGCCGCACGAGGCGCCGCCCCGTGGTGTCGTGCGAGATCTCGCGGATGGCGCGGATCGGGTTCTCCAGGGTCAGGTCGCGCATCACGACGCCGGCCTCGATCATCCGCAGCACGAGGTCGCAGGAGCCGACCTTGAGCATCGTGGTCGACTCGCTCATGTTCGAGTCGCCGACGATGACGTGCAGCCGGCGGTAGTGCTCGGCGTCGGCGTGCGGCTCGTCACGGGTGTTGATGATCGGCCGGCTGCGAGTGGTGGCCGACGACACGCCCTCCCAGATGTGGTCGGCGCGCTGGCTCACGGCATACGTGGCGCCCTTCGAGGTGGCGACGAGCTTGCCGGCGCCACAGGTGATCTGCCGGCTGATCAGGAAGGGCAGCAGCGTGTCGGAGATGGTGGCGAACTCACCGGCCCGGGTGACCAGGTAGTTCTCGTGGCAGCCGTAGGAGTTGCCCGCGGAGTCGGTGTTGTTCTTGAACACGTAGATGTCGCCGGCCACGCCGTCCTCACGCAGCCGCTGCTGGGCGTCGACGACGAGCCCCTCGATGATCCGCTCCCCCGCCTTGTCGTGAGCGACGACCTGCCGCAGCGAGTCGCACTCGGCCGTGGCGTACTCGGGGTGCGAGCCGACATCGAGGTAGAGGCGCGAGCCGTTGGTGAGGAACACGTTGCTCGAGCGGCCCCAGGCGACCACCTTCCGGAACAGGTAGCGCGCCACCTCGTCCGGGGTGAGCGTGCGCTGGCCACCCGTGGAGCAGGTGATGCCGTACTCGTTCTCGATCCCGAAGATCCGCCGGCCGCCGGGAGTGTTCACTCGGAGCGGCCGTCCTGCGCGGGGCGCTGCGTCTGCGGGTTGGTCGTGGCGTCGCGCACCGAGGTGTCGGCCCCGTCGTCCGCCGGTGGGGCGTCGAGCGTGGGGTCGTCGGTGCTCAGCAGGCGCTCGAGCAGCTGGCCGGTGATGCGCCGGAAGGTGCGCCGCGGCCGGTTGCGGTCGAGCACCGCCACCTCGAGCTGGCTCGGTGCGAGCTCACGGGCCTGGCCGCCGGCGGGGTCGGCGCCGAGCAGGCCGACGGCCAGCACCAGCGCCTCGGACAGGTTCAGCCCCTCGCGCCACTGCTCCTTCAGGCCGGTCTCGATCTGCTCGGCTCCCCCACCCATCGCGACGAAGCCGTGCTCGTCGGCGACCGACCCGTCGTAGGTGAGCCGGTAGACCTGGTCGGTGTCGGGCGTGGCGCCGACCTCGGCCACGACGATCTCGACCTCGTAGGGCTTGGACTCCTGGGTGAACACCGCACCCAGGGTCTGGGCGTAGGCGTTGGCCAGGCCACGGGCCGTGACGTCGGAACGGTCGTAGGAGTAGCCGCGCAGGTCGGCGTACCGCACCCCGGCCACCCGCAGGTTCTCGAACTCGTTGTACTTCCCGACCGCGGCAAAGGCGATCCGGTCGTAGATCTCGGAGACCTTGTGCAGCGCCCGGCTGGGGTTCTCGCCGATGAAGGCGATGCCGTTGTCGTAGGCGAGCACCACGATCGCCCGGCCCCGCGCGATGCCCTTGCGCGCGAAGTCGGCGCGGTCCTTCATCAGCTGCTCGGGCGAGACGTAGAACGGCATCCCGGCGGTCATCGGGCACCTCCGGGGTTGCCGACGCGCGACGCGAGAATCGCGTCGACCACCGGCGCGATCTCGTCATCCGGGACGAACCGGGTGCCGTCGTCGTCGACGACGCCGACCGTCGGCCAGATCCGCCGGCCGACATCGGGCCCACCCGTGGCGGAGTCGTCGTCGGCGGCGTCGTAGAGCGCCTCGACCGCCGTGCGCACGGCGTCGTCGAGGGTGCCGCCGCGCCGGTAGAGCTTCTTGAGCGAGCCGCGGGCGAACAGCGAGCCGGACCCGACGCTGTGGTGGTCGTGCTCCTCGTAGCAGCCACCGGTCACGTCGTAGGAGAAGATCCGGCCGACGCCGGTGTCGGCGTCGAACCCGGCGAAGAGCGGCACGACCGACAGGCCCTGCATCGCCATGGCGAGGTTGCCGCGGATCATCGCGGCCAGCCGGTTGGCCTTGCCCTCGAGGGACATCAGGGTGCCCTCGATCTTCTCGTAGTGCTCGAGCTCGACCTGGAACAGCCGCACCAGCTCGATGGCCAGGCCCGCGGTGCCGGCGATGCCGACCAGGCTGTACTCGTCGGTGGCGAAGACCTTCTCCATGTCGCGGTTGGCGATCAGGTTGCCCATGGTGGCCCGGCGGTCGCCGGCCATGACGACGCCACCGGCGTAGGTCAGCGTGACGATCGTGGTGCCGTGCGGCGCGTCGAGGGCCGCGCCGGCGGGCAGGGGTCGTCCCGAGGGGAGCAGGGTCGGCGCCTGGGCCGACAGGAACTCGGTGAAGGACGACGAGCCGGGCACCAGGTAGGCGGCGGGCAGGCGTCCGCTGTCGGCTCCGGGAGTCACTGGCCGCCCTTCTGGACGAACCCGCGCACGAACTCCTCGGCGTTGGACTCGAGCACGCCGTCGATCTCGTCGAGGATGTCGTCGATCTCGCTCGACTGCACCTGAGCCGCCGCGGCCCCTGCGGGCTCGGGCGCGTCGTCGGCGCCGCCGTCGTCGCGACGCTGCGGGCGGACCTGCTCCTGACCGGCCATGGGAACCCCTTCTGAAGGTGAACTGCTACGAGCCTAGTCGGAGGGGTCGCCGTTGGCCGCGAGGGCCCGCAACAGGGATGCGGCATCGGGTGCGTTGCGGACGAGCTCGCCCACCCCGGCCTCGGTGCCCTTGAGCGGCTCGAGCATCGGCACCCGCTGCAGGGTGCGCTGTCCGGCGACGTCGAAGATGACCGAGTCCCACGACGCCGCGACCACGTCGTCCGGGAAGCGCCGCAGACAGGTGCCGCGGAACCAGGCCCGGGTGTCGGTGGGTGGGTCGTCGACGGCGCGCTGAACGTCGGCCTCGTCGACGAGCACCTCCAGCCGGCCGGTGGCCACCAGCCGGTGCGCCAGGCCCCGGTCGGCGCGCACGTCGGACCACTGCAGGTCGACGGCCTTCAGCCGCGGGTCGCCCCAGCCGAGCGAGTCACGCTCGCGGTAGCCCTCGAGCACGGCCAGCTTGGCAACCCAGTCGACCTCGCGGCGCGCCTCCATCGGGTCGCGGCCGAGCTTGTCGAGCACGGTGCCCCACCAGTGCATGACCTCGACGGTGTCGGCGTCGGGCTCGCCCCCGGACTGCTCGTCGACGAAGGCCGCGGCGCGGTCGTGGTACTCCCAGAGCAGCTCGAGGGCCGTCATCCGGCGGCCGTCGACGAGCTCGACCTTGGCCTGCAGCGTGGTGTCGTGCGAGACCTCGTGCAGCGTACCCACCGGGCGGCGCACCGACAGGTCGTCGCGGATGGCGTCGGCCTCGATCATGGCGAGCACAACTGAGGTGGTGCCCATCTTGAGCAGGTTCGCGACGTCGCAGTGGTTGGCGTCGCCGAGGATCACGTGCAGCCGGCGGTAGCGGTCGGCGACGGCGTGCGGCTCGTCACGGGTGTTGATGAGGGGCCGCTTGAGGGTGGTCTCGAGCCCCACCTCGACCTCGAAGAAGTCGCTGCGCTGGGCCATCTGGTACCCGGGGGTGCGCGAGTCGACGCCGATGCCGACCCGGCCGGAGCCGCACATGACCTGGCGCACGACGAAGAACGGCGTCAGGTGCCGCACGATGCTCGCGAACGGCGTCGAGCGCGCCATGAGGTAGTTCTCGTGGGTGCCGTAGGAGGCGCCCTTGCCGTCGGTGTTGTTCTTGTAGAGGTTGATGCCGGGCGGCACGGTGGCCAGCCGGGCCACTGCCTCGCGCATGACCAGCTCGCCGGCGCGGTCCCAGGTGACCGCGGCGCGGGGGGTGGTCACCTCCGGCGAGCTGTACTCGGGGTGGGCGTGGTCGACGTAGAGCCGGGCACCGTTGGTGAGCACGACGTTGGCCAGGGTGGGGTCCTCGACGTCGGTGAGCTGGCTGGGGTGCGCGGTTCCCCGCCCCATGTCGAAGCCCCGGGCGTCACGCAGCGGGGCCTCGTCGGCGTAGTCCCAGCTGGCCCGCGCGGGCCGGATGCCGCGCGACGCCGCGTAGGCCGTGACGACGTCGCCGGAGGCCACCATCGGGTTGGCGGTGGGGTTCCCGGGCACGACGATGCCGTACTCGGTCTCGATCCCCATCACCCGGCGCACGGTCATGTCTCGACCATACTGACCGCGTGCGCAGCTACCGCGGTATGGCTCCCCTGACGGCCCTGGTCTCACTGGTCGGCGACTCGCTCGGCCCACCGGTCGAGACGCTCGACTTCGACGGCATCCAGCGAGCCCGGGCCCGCTCGCTCCCGCGCAACCGGGTGGTCGACCGGATCACGGGCGGCTCCGACCCGGCGGTCGGCATCACCTACGGCACCGCACCGGCCCGCGACGAGCACGAGATCCCGCTGCGGATCTACCGCCCGAGGGCCCTGCGCGACGCCCAGAGCGACGTGCCGGTCGTCATGTGGTTCCACGGCGGCGGCTGGGTGCTGGGCAACGTCCTCGACTACGACCCCACGTGCACCTTCCTCGCCGCCGCGGTCGGGTGCGTCGTCGTCTCGGTGGACTACCGGATGGCGCCCGAGCACCGCGCCCCGGTGGCCGCGGAGGACTGCGTCGACGCCACGACGTGGGTCGGCGTCAACGGTGACGTGCTGCGCGCCGACACCTCGCGGATGGCGGTGGCCGGCGACTCTGCTGGGGGCAACCTCGCCGCCGTGGTGGCACAGGTGCTGCGCGACCACGACGATCCGCGGCTGCGGTACCAGGCGCTGATCTACCCCGCCACGGACATGACGCAGTCGTCTCCCTCGGTGCGCGAGCACGCGAACGCCGCCATCCTCACCAAGCGCTCGATGGACGCCTACCGCGACCACTACGTGCCGGCGGGCCACGACCTGCGCGACCCCCTGCTCTCACCGCTCTTCGGCCGGCTCGACGGGCTCCCGCCGGCGCTCATCCAGACCGCTGACCTCGACCCGATCCGCGACGACGGCATCCGCTACGCCGCCGCGCTGCGCGATGCCGGGGTGCCGGTGAGGCACACGAACTACCTC